>Ga0256405_10001687_pt1 | contig 58086 bp, 54 predicted proteins | sample RumenRJG_02DNA_FD_189096 | JGI IMG/M metagenome (GOLD analysis project Ga0256405, IMG submission 189096) | Bovine rumen microbial communities from Lethbridge, Alberta, Canada - RJG_02 | ecosystem: Host-associated > Mammals > Digestive system > Stomach > Rumen | place: Canada: Alberta... | reverse complement strand
AAAGGGGACGGGCTTGTTAAGCTTGCCCCACACCCCACCAGAGGCGCTGCCTCTGGACTCTGCCAAAGGAACACAGTCCCTTTGGAATCCCATTCATTGATATAAGGACTTTTTCGACAGACTGGAAAGCTCCCTTTACGGGAGCTTTTTTATATTATCCTGTCTGTTCGCTCTGATTTTCGGTCTGTTCATTCCGAAAGCATTGATAAAGCAAACGAAAACCGCTAAAATAATGATATCAAGTAGGAGGCAAGCTCTTATTCAGCTTGAAAGCCAAAACTCATCATATGAAAGGAATAAACATATGAATAATATCATCAAAAAAGTCTCAGCATTCGCAATGGCATTCACACTTCTCGGTGCAGGAACAGCTAGAGACCAGATACTTTGACATTCACTATTTACAGGGCACATATTGATAAAAAAGGCTTCACCGTGAAAGTGAAGCCTTTTCAATTACTTTAAATATGAAGCAAGACCGCTGATATTCTGCTTTCTTACCTCTCCTGCAACAAGTCCTGCAACGATATTCGCACCCTTTTCACAGAAGTGAGTACCGTCTGTAGAACCTGAAACAGCACCCATGAGGTGATAGCTCTTAGCTGTGTTATAGCCTACCGAGTTGTAATGGTTGACCATAAGTGTATTGAGGTCGATACACGGAACGCTGTACTTTCTTGCGAGCTTGTAGCAAGCGTCATTGTAGTTTGTATAGCTGTTGTTGAATCTGCCGTTGGAGTAAGCCTTCATGCCGATAGTAGTTGTAACGAGTATCGGTGTAGCCCCCTTGTCCTTTGCAGACTTGATGAACTGTGTCATATACCACTCGTAAGAACCTGATGACGGATTGTCAACATTGCCGCAAGTAGGAGCGTATCTGTCCGCATTTGAAGCACCTGCGTCGTTGATAGCAAACTGTATCATTACGAAATCGCCTGTTTTAAGGCTGTCCGCAATTGTCTGCCATCTTCCCTCGTCGTAGAACTTCTTGGAGCTTCTTCCTGCTATCGAATGATTAGCAACAGCGATATCACTGTTGAAGTAATCCTGCATATAATAGCCCCAACCCTGCTGCGGAGCATATGAAGCGCGGTAGCTCTGTACTGTTGAGTCACCTGCAATGTAGAGGGTATGCTGACCGCCGCCTGACTGCTGCTGTTCCTGTGAAGGATCGTATATCTCAGCATAAGGCTCGTCTGTGAGTATAAGCTCGATATAATCAAGATTAGGACCGCCCTCCGACATTGCCGACTGGAACATGATAGTATTTCTGCCTGCTATAAGCGGAAGAACTATTCCGAACTCATTCCAGTCTGTCCATGAACCTGTACCAGGGAAGGACTGCATCCAGCAGTAATCTAAATTGTCATTTACAAACAGCTTCATCTTACGGTCATTAGCCGAACCGTTAGCAAAGCGGATATGAGTCATATAGTTTCCCGAAACAGGAGCATTTACCGTGAATGTGATATTGCTGTCGGTGGTATTATCAAGGTTAACATATCCGTCAGACCTTGTAAAGCCTGCATTTACTGTCTCTGTAACGCCATTTGTCCACACCTGATCTACTGCGAAATACTTCACAGGCACAGGAGCTGTAGTTGTCGTTGTCGTAGTTGTGGTGGTCGTTGTGGTAGTTGTTGTGCGGACAGGAACAACAGTTATCGGCTCAGGAAGTGTCTCAAGTCCGAGGAGACATCTCTGTATGAACATTGCATCATTAACTGTCATACCGTCGCTGTTTCCTGTAACATCGGCATTACGCAGACCTTCATTTGTGATGTGATGTTCATCGCTTCCGTTAAGACCGTACTTATTCGGGCTTGCAAGCGCCTGCATGATAAGTACGATATCAGACATATCAACGCCGCCGTCGCAGTTTACGTCACCATACTCGATAGTATACTCCTCAGGAGGAAGTGTAGTAGTTTCAGGCGGAGCAGTAGTGGTTGTAGTTGTGGTAGTAGTCATCGTGGTTGTGGTAGTAGTTGTAACAACAACGCTCTTGACTTCTTCCATTACCCACTTCTGGCAGTTGTGACCATTTACTTCCCACTGCTGGATATTAGCGCCGTTGTTTGTGTATGCACTTCCTACCTCGACAGCTCTCGCATCGCGTGAAGCTCTTGTAAGGATAGTAACAGTTCCGTCGCCGTTATCCTGGAATTTAAAGAACTGATCGCTGTAGCCGTTCTTGTCAGCAACGACGATATTTCCGCCGTTGTCCTTGCTGCCGTTGTCAACATAGAGATACAGGTCAGAGTTCTGAGGCATCACGTAATAGTAATCGCCGACAGCCTGAACGCATTTCCATGTATTGTGGGGCTGTGAGCCATTTGCTCCCCACTGCTGAACATTAGCGCCGCTCTTTGTGCTGCCGTCAGCAACTTCCATATAAAGCCCGCTGTTGACGTTTTTGAACATATAGAAAACGTCTTCCTTAGGATGGATAGCAGCTCTTACTCCGAGTTGCAGCTCCTGCTGCATGATCTCTGCAATTTTCTGAGCACCTTTCTTGCTCTGGTGCAGATCATCGTTGCTGCCGTTTGCCTGAATAGCGTAGTACGAAGCCATTCCGTCATAACCTACAGAAAGACCGAAATCCTGCCATTTTGTAAACAAGTCAACGACCTTGACGTTCTGCTCGCTGCCTATCTTATCGAGAGAACCGCCGTACCAGCGTCCTGAAAGCTTAGGATTTCTCGTAAGATCGCCGCGGCGACCCTGCTGCTTGACGAGGATGACCTCCATTCCCTTAGCCTTAGCACGTTTTACCATATCTGTCACGGTATTATAGTACTCCGTTTCGTTGGAGTAATTCTGGTCATTGATACCGATAGAGATTATGTAGTAATCCCCTGATTTGCCGTATTTCTCGATAGGAGCGAACTGACCGCCGTCCACGAAGCCCTTAGCGTACTGACCGCTTGTAGCCATATTGCGCACCTCATAAGAGCCTGCGGGGAGCTGTCCCTGATAGAACTGTCCCCAGCCGTGCTGTGCGGTATCGGCAGCATTATAGTAGTTAGCAACGGTAGAGTCACCGCATATCCATACCATTGGCGGCATAGTGCCTGTATTGTTGACCTGTCTTATCTCCACAGCCGAAATTGACTGCTCGCGCTTGCTCATTCCCTCAACAGCCTGAATATTGAGCTGACCGTCGGTAACAGGAAGCTTTACAGTTTCTGTAGCACCTCTGCCTGTGAGGTTCATCATCTGCACCATGCCTTCGAGCTTTATAGTAGTACGCGGAGCATTTCCTATAGTTACCTTTACCTCATAAAGTCCCTTTGGAAGGTCAACATTGAACGTGTTGCCCGATCCGTAGTCGTTGAACTTTACTGCGTCAGCAAGTACTCCGCTGCCTCCTGCGGAAACATTTGCGACATTCCATGTTTGTGCGAAGCCGTAGCCTCTTCCCGAGTTGTAGCCGTCTGATGCGGATACGCCTGTATATCCGCTTGCAGCACCGCTTCCGCCGAAATCGAACTTCCAGTTTGCAGCTGCTGCGTTGACCGTTTTCGGTCTTATCTGTTCAGCTGCACTAAGTCCTGCAAAAGCAGAGAGGGAGAGTGCCAGCGAAGTAAGACCGCTCAGCAATTTTTTTGCTTTCATAAAATTCCTCCAATTCCTTACACGTACAAAGTACGCATAATTATCTACAGTAATTATACCATTGTTAATAATTCAAGTCAAGACTTTCTGTAAATTTTTTTGGTCGTTTCGCGCTTGTTTTTGTATTGTTTTAACAATAATACTGCATATTTTTATTTTACAGGCACAAAACGTATTTTTTTGTTAGTACCAATAAGTTCTAATAGTAACATTATTTCTTCTAAATGTGATAAAGTCAATAGTACCGATAGGTTCTAATACACAGATTAAACGGGAGATGATGATGTGTACTTTCAAAGGCTAAGAGATCTGCGCGAAGATAAAGACATGAACCAGTCACAAATCGCTGAACTGCTGCACACCAGTCAGACAGTTTACTCTCGCTATGAGCGCGGATTCCGGACTATCCCCGTTGAGCATCTGCTGATACTTGCCGACTTCTACGAAGTGTCAGTGGATTATATACTTGGAAGAACAAATATCAAAGAGCTTAACAAATCAAAACGACTATAGGCAACACCGCACAGAGATTGTGCTAAATATGCAAGCAGATTTAGTACAAAGTCGTTAAGCGGTCTTTGTGCGGTGTTGCCTATAGCATATTTGGGAGTTGATCCGATGAATTACAGAAGAGTTCGCGATCTGCGTGAGGACGCGGACATGACTCAGAAGCAGGCTGCGGAAAAACTTTTCCTTCATCTGACGCAGTACAGAAGGTATGAATGCGGTGAAAGCGAGCTGCCTTTTCATATAGCGATAAATATAGCCAAGCTCTATAATGTTTCGCTCGATTATATCGCCGGCATGACTGACGAAAAGCGCGGACTGACTAAATCAACACTCACAGATACAGAAACTCAGCTGATAAACAGCTTCCGAAAGCTTGATCCCACAAAACAAGGAAGAATACTCGAAAGAGTTGAAATGCTGAAAAACGGCGATAAATAAGTTTTTCCAGGTTATAAACGGGAGATGATGATGTGTACTTTCATAAGCTAAGAGAGCTGCGTGAAGATAAAGACATGAACCAGTCACAAATCGCCGAACTGCTGCACACCAGTCAGACAGTTTACTCTCGCTATGAGCACGGATTCCAGACTATCCCCGTTGAGCATCTGCTGATACTTGCCGACTTCTACGAAGTGTCGGTGGATCATATACTTGGAAGGTCAAACGTGAAAGAGCTTATTGATGGGGCAATCAGATCTCGAAGTTCATCAAGTATCAGATTCAGGATTTAGCCGACACATCAATAATAAGCCTAAACGCCCGTGATACGGAACAGCATCACAACACGGTACTATTTCGCGGCGGAGTCTACGCCATGACAAGGGGAATATAAATATGAACGGTAAAAATCCTCATGCAGGTCACAGAGAACGCCTGCGACAGCGTTTTCTCAATTCCGAATGTGAACAGCTCTACGAACACGAACTGCTGGAGCTTCTTCTATTCTATGCCCGTCCTGTTGTCAACACAAATAATATCGCCCATGCACTCAACGAAGAATTCGGCTCTGTGGGAAAAGTTCTGTCCGCAGACCGCGATAAACTGCAAAACGTAAAAGGTGTCGGCAGCAGCGGTGCTCTTTTCATCAAGCTGATGAACGATCTCGGACTTGATTACCTGCGCCGCGTTAACAGCTTTGAAGCTCTGCCCACACGCGAGAAGCTTTTTGATTTTTTCACAAGGCAGTTCAATGGCTCTGATGCAAGCCTATGCACAATACTGTGTCTTGGTGCGCGCTCTGAGCTTGTTGATACTCTGACTCTCACCATATCCGACATATGCAGCGGCTCGATGTCGCAAAAGGAGCTTGCTTCCATGCTGCTGAGAAACAAAACCGAAAAGGTCTGTATCGGTATAAATCACGGAAGCGGTCTTTCACTTCCGAACGACCTCGATTACCTTACCGCAGCCACCGTCGCAAAACTTCTTTCGGCTATCGGCGTAGGCTTCGAGGATTGTATTATATTCGGCAGCGGCATATGTTTTTCCATGCGTGAAAAGGGTGCATTTACATTTTGATAGATATGTCAGATACAAATAAAAAGCTGTACATAAAGCAGCTCCGTGAAAAATATTCCGAGAGCGGATTCTCCGCGCTTTCCGAGCAGGAACGACTTGAACTGCTGCTTTCATATGCAGGCTGCAAGGATGTCGTGAACCTTGCAGAAAATCTTCTGAGCAAATACGGCTGTATAAGTGCGATCGCAGACGCTGATCCGCTTCTTCTTATGAAAGAAACAGGCATAAATCAGCAGTCGGCAGTCCTGTTGAAGCTCATTCCTGCCGCCAGCCGTGCACTTTACACGGAACGCTTTATGATACACACCATCAACACCGCCGATGCAGCCAAAAACTACTTTTCAAGCTATTTTATCGGTTCTGCCAATGAACAGCTCATTATAACTGCGGTAAGCAAACGTTTTCGCGTAGAAAAAACTACTGCCGTCGCCTTTGGTTCGCCTTCGCAGGCATCAGCTTCTTACCGAAACATTGCGGAACTTGTAGTAAAAAGCAACTGCTCGGTATTTTTTATTGCCCATAATCACCCGAATGGAAGCTCATCTCCCAGCGACAGTGACTTTCTTTTTACAAAAACCGTCATCTCCATGCTTTCCGAACTGGGAGCAGTTCTCGCAGATCATATAATCATTGGTAACGGCGAAGCATTTTCGCTGCGCAAAAGCGGTCTTGTGCCTGATTTTTCGCATATGCCGCTTAAAGGATACACGACATAACAAAAGCCGCCCGAGGGATATTCCCAAAGGGCGGCTTATATTATTCATTAACCGTTACGACTTTAGTCTCTCTTTTCAGAACGATTTTTTTCTGTATATCGATCTCCTTTGAAGGATCGCTGCTATCGGATTTAAATCTATGTATAGTCAGCGTCACATCGCTGAAGCTGTCGAGCACCTTTGAAAGGGTATAGACAGTCTCGCGAAGGATAGCCTGCTGATTTTCCGTATAAATACGCCCGATAGTTGACTGCGGATTGCTTTCAAAGAGAGCAAACATAAGACCGAGTGTCTGCTCGCAGTTCTCAGGAGCTTCAATATCACCGTTTTCCATTCTGAAACGCATCTTTATAGAGCCGTCATCAGCGACAAACTCTGCCATTTCAGAATTGGTAGCATATCTGCTGAAAATATCGATAATTACAGCATTTGTGAATTGTATCTCACAATAACCCTTCTGTACAGCCATAGTTTTAAATTATAAAACAGCAGCCTTGAGAGCTTCTACTCTGTCAGTCTTTTCCCATGCAACGCCGAGCTCCTCACGGCCCATATGACCATAAGCTGCGAGCTGTCTGTACTGTGGCTTTCTGAGGTCGAGCATTTCGATGATAGCAGTCGGACGGAGGTCGAATACCTTAGAAACAGCCTCTGAAAGCTTATCCTCTGAAACCTTGCCTGTGCCGAATGTATCAACGAGGATCGAGATAGGCTTAGCAACGCCGATAGCGTATGAGAGCTGTACCTCGCACTTATCAGCAAGACCTGCTGCAACGATGTTCTTAGCGATATAACGTGAAGCGTAAGCAGCACTTCTGTCAACCTTCGTCGGATCCTTACCGCTGAAAGCTCCGCCGCCGTGACGAGAATATCCGCCGTATGTATCAACGATGATCTTACGTCCTGTAAGACCGCTGTCGCCCTGAGGACCGCCTACAACGAATCTACCTGTAGGATTGATGAATATCTTTGTATTGCTGTCCATAAGGTCAGCAGGGATAACAGCCTTGATAACATACTCTTCGATATCCTTGCGGAGCTGCTCGAGAGAAACGTCAGCAGAATGCTGAGAAGAAACTACAACAGCGTCAACTCTTACAGGCTTGCCGTTATCATACTCGATAGTTACCTGTGATTTTCCGTCAGGACGAAGGTAACGGAGAGTACCGTCCTTACGAACTTCTGTAAGCTTGAGTGAAAGCTTGTGAGCAAGTGAGATAGGAAGCGGCATAAGCTCAGGAGTCTCGTTGCAAGCATAACCGAACATGATTCCCTGATCTCCTGCGCCGTTTGAAAGTCCGTCAGACTCGCCGTTCTCTTCTCTGTACTCGAAAGCCTCGTTAACGCCCATAGCGATATCAGGAGACTGCTCATCGATAGAAGTTAATACAGCACAGGTATGACCGTCGAAGCCGTACTTAGCTCTGTCGTAGCCGATATCGATAATTACCTGACGAGCGATCTTAGGGATATCAATATCAGCAGAAGTTGTGATCTCGCCCATACAAAGGACCATACCTGTAGTAACACAAGTCTCGCAAGCAACACGGCCGAGCTTGTCCTGCTCAAGGATAGCATCTAAAACTGCATCGGAGATCTGGTCGCAGATCTTATCGGGATGTCCTTCAGTTACTGATTCTGATGTGAAAAAGCATTTACTCATTGGGAAAACCTCCTAAAAAATTAAGGCTCCTCGAATATCCGAGAAGCCTTGTTACCATAAAGTCCTCATCTTTCGGATAAAACCGCAGGAATTAGCACCTTCGACACATTTCAGTCAGGTTGCTGCGGCATCATCGGTCCTGTTACCTCCACCGCTCTTGATAAGGTTACGATATGATTATACTACACCGATCGACATTTGTCAATAGCATAATTATTTTTATTACCCGAACGAAACAATTTACGACAGGAAAACAAATGAGCTTCCGTTGAAGGAAGCTCACCTGCCATGATATAGGGATTATTGGGGATTTAATAATTTAATGTTGGGGTAAACATTAAACTACCATGAAAATCAGCTTTGGGATCTCTCCCTCAGCGATTATTATTATAACACAGTATTATGTACATTTTGTGAAAAAACTCGCCAAACAGCTTACAAAGTTTCAAACATTTTCAGCTTGTTTTATATTAATTTTGCATAAAAAACAAGATTTTACCGGTGCATCTAATACAAATAGTAATATTGTACCAACGAATTATAGCCTGTAAACTGCTTTCATCAATTTGACCAACTCATTGTAAGTTCAAAGGAACGTAAGAAGTTCAGCTGCTCCGCATTACAGCAAACGGGAGCATTTGCCGATCATTTACTTTTCACGTCGCTTATCTTGAACCAGAACGTCGAGCCTTTTCCAAGAGTACTTCTGACACCGTAATCGTAGTTATGCATCTTCAGGACAGCCTTGACGATAGACAGACCAAGTCCCGTACCTACTACCTCACGCTTATGATTTTCCGAGCGATAGTACTTATCGAAAATAAGCTTTATTTTGTCCTCCTCTATACCGTCGCCCGTATCCTCGACCTCAATGAGAACACCGTCATCTTTGTTTATCTGACGAACATACACCTGCTTATCCTTGCCCGTATAATTTATAGCATTATTTATAAGGTTATAGATCACCTGCTCGATCTTTACCACATCGCAGTAAACGAGCCTTTCCTCATCGGGTGCAAAATGTATCTGATAGCCGTTCTTCTCGGACAGTCCCTTGAATCGTCCGATTATCTCGCCGAGCTTTTCGCTGATACGGAACTCTGACGGAGACAGCTTCTGCTTGCCGCTCTCCAGCTTTGAGAGATCGAGCATATCATTAACAAGGAGGGCAAGTCTGTCGGTTTCGCTGATGATTATTTCAAGGTGCTCGTTGCGTTTTACGGGATTATCGCCCGAAAGATCGCGTATCATCTCCGCATATGCCTTGAGCATCGTGAGCGGAGTCCTCAGATCGTGCGAAACATTGGCGATAAGATCTCTCTGCATGGTATCCACCATAGACAGTTCCTTCTCCGCATAAGTAAGGGTATCCGCCAGTTTTTTTGCTTCAAGATAGCCTCGTCCGTCAAATTTGGTTTTAAAATCGCCCTTTGCGAGGTTTTCCGCAGATTTTGTGATCCTGTCGATAGGAGCAGAAATACGTTTCGCAAGATAAAGTGAGATAAAGAAGGCGATAACAATGAGTATCACTGTTATTATCATCAGCTGCCGCTTGATGATATCTACGGTAGCGCCCACAGGAACGAGTACCGAATTTATAAGCAGATAACCGTCGATAGAACCATCGCAGCCGAGAGCACAGCCGTATATCAGCATATCCGTACCGCTCTGAAAGCTCTTGATCTTTATTCTGATGATATGGTCATCTGCATCGTCTATATCACTTATCCACCTTAAATTATTATTATTTTTACCATGGATAGTACACTCACCGAGAACGTGTTTTTTTGTCACTTCTCTTCCGTACTTATCAACGACGAGCACACACAGCTCCTCGTCAACGCTTGTCTGATCGACGATGTTGTAAAGATCATCTTTCAGCTCGTCATTGAGAGCGATCTCCAGAGCGCTGTCAAAGCCCTCCGACCTGTCCGCGGCATTATAGACCTCGGATATCGCCTCCATAGTTTTAGCAGCTGAACGAATCCTCATCCGCTCATAAAAATTTTCAAGGAAAAATATCTGAAACAGCCACAGTAATGCAAATACCGCTACCGTGAACAGCACAAAATAGAGCCATATGGTAAATTTCAGCGGCAATCTGCTGCCTGCGCGTTTGAAATGCTTAATCGGCTTCAAACTTATATCCCATTCCTCTCAGTGTAACGATGAATTTACGGTATTCTCCAAGACTGTTTCTGAGCATTTTGATATGTGTATCAACAGTTCTGTCATCGCCGAAGAAATCATAGCCCCACACTTCTTCAAGGAGCTTGTCTCGTGAAAGGGCGATATTTTTATTCTTAACAAGGTAGAACAACAGATCGTACTCCTTTGGAGTCATTGAAGCCTTTGTTCCGTTAACGTATACCTCACGGCCTGAAATATCGACTTCAAGTCCCTCAAACACATATCTGTCCACCTGTGCAGGCTCTTCCTGACGGCAGTTTCTTTTGAGCACGACCTTGACTCTTGCCATAAGTTCCTTTGGCGAAAACGGCTTAACCACGTAATCGTCTATGCCAATTTCAAAACCGAAAAGCTTGTCGTATTCCTCACCTCTTGCCGAAAGCATGATAACGGGAATGTTTTTGGTCTTATGTATCTCCTTGCAGGCGGAATAGCCGTCCAGTCTGGGCATCATAACATCCATGATGATAAGATCGTAGTCGTTGTCGTGGCATAGGTTTACAGCCTCCATGCCGTTTTCGGCTTCTGTTACCTGATATCCCTCGAATTCGGCATACTCACGTACAACTTTTCTGATATTTACCTCATCATCCACTATTAAAATGTGTGCCATATATTTACCTCCGTATATGTTTAAGGAATATTTATTTAAATACAAACCATACTCCGTTTATATTATAGCATTATACCAGACAAAAGTGTATATTCTGTGAAATTATTTTGTATTTTTCGGTCAATTTTATCAATTCTAATAGTCATCTTAAATTTCTGATTGACATTTTCAGTTAAATTTGCTATAATGAATATGGATATTTGTAAACGAAGGGAGGCGGTATCTATGAGAAGGCACTTCAATCCACTTGCCGCAGCTGTTATCATAGTTGCCGCAAGTGCGCTCGTTATCAGTTATTGTATTCTTAATCCACAATACGCACGCGCAACACTCATTATATATGTATGCACAATGGTCTGTGCAACGCTTATCCTTGCTATTTCAGGCTGGATATACAAGAATAAGAAAACTTCTATAGACGAAAAAGAGATAACCCATGTCATCGAAAACCTCAATACGGAAATGATAATATGGTCAGAAAACTTCTCTTACGTCTATATAAACAAAAAACTCCGCGAACTTCTCGGCATCACAAACGACAAGACCGATAAGAAGGAAGCGGTATGGACAGCATTCGGCATAAATACTCCCGATGCAAGCGCACTAAGCAAAATAGCAGGCAGCTATTCGTATGAATCAAGCTTCCGCAATCCGCAGGGCAACCTTGTCTCTATCGCATGGAGCACCTCACCTGTCAAGAAATACCGCAAACAGTGGATATATCTCAGTACAGGCTTCAATCTTACCGAGCTGAAAAAAATGAGGGTAAACCTCGCCAGCGCCAACGACTTCTTCAACTCTACCATGGAGCTTGCTGAGATCGGACTTATAATGAGTACGGACAGAAGGATCTACCGTGCATCGCCCGAGCTGACAAGAATGCTCGGACTGAAAAGCAGTACCATAAATCTCGCAGAATTCCGCTCAATGGTTCACCCCAACGACAGGATACAGTTCGACGGTGCTATTCGCAACAGAGATTCGTCCGAGATAAAAAATATCGAAATGAGACTAAGGAGCGCTGACGGCACATATCGCTGGTACTCCTACCGTTTCAAGTCTATACCCGGTACGGGTAATACTCTCCCGCTCTTTGGCGGAGCAGTCATCGATGTTACTCAGGAACACGAGAAGGACGTTCTTATCGAGCGTCTTGCGTATATCGACGAAGTTACCGAGATCTCAAACCGCAACAAGCTTGTCGGAGCGGGTCAGGAGATATACGATTCCTGTAAAATACTCGACTATTCCTTCTGGATGATAGTTCTCGATATCGACCGATTCCATATCATCAATGATACTATCGGCTATTCCAACGGAAACTACGTCCTCAAAAATTTTGCTCATATACTATACAAATTCGTCACTCCGGGCGGACTTGCTGCCCGTATTAGCGGTGATAATTTTGCACTTCTCCTCAGAGACTACGGCGACGACGAAATGCCGCTGAGAACATTCAAGTCCATACAGGAAGAATTTGCGAAAATGGCAGTTGACGAACTTGCTTCCATAAGCCTTACCTGCTCGGCTGGTTACTCCAAGATGCCCGAGGACGGCGAGTCCTTCCTTGACGTTATGGAGCACGCAGAGTTCGCACTTAAATCCAATGTAGGATCTCCGGGAACTATATGCGGCTATGAGCCGAGTATGCACGATTCTATCATCGGCAATACCGAATTGGAGAAGTCCCTCGCACTCGCTATCGACCACAATGAGCTCCAGCTCTATTATCAGCCTAAGATAGACCTTGCATCAGGCAGGATAATGGGCGTTGAAGCTCTTATCCGCTGGATAAAGCCCGACGGTACTATCGTTACTCCTGATAATTTCGTACCTATCGCAGAAAGCTCTCACCTCATCGGCAAGATCAGCGAATTCGTACTGAACGAGGGTTGCCGTCAGAACAAGCTGTGGCAGAAAATGGGCTATCCTCCGATAGTAATGTCAATAAACTTCGCCTCGTCCGACTTCTATCAGAACGACCTGAAGGAAAAAGTCTTCGATGCGCTTGTAAAATCAGGTCTTGATCCGCAGTGGCTCGAAGTCGAGCTGACCGAAACGCTCGCACTCAGCGATATCGATTTCGCAGTAGACCAGATGAACAAGCTCCGCGACCTGGGCGTAAAACTGGCAATGGACGACTTCGGCACAGGTTATTCTTCACTGAGCTATCTTCAGATACTCCCTATCACGCTGCTGAAGCTCGACCGTTCATTCATAACAGATATCGAACACGATAATATCGCCTATGAGATCGTTTCCGCTGTCATCAGGATCGCAAAATCAAAGAAGATCGAAACCATCGCGGAAGGCATAGAAAACAAAGTTCAGGAGTCTATCCTGCGTATGGCAGGGTGCGACTACGCGCAGGGCTATTACTACGGTAAGCCTATGCCGCCTGAAAAAATAGAGGATTTCTTTGAAAGCAACGCCAAAGAAGTCAATATCAAGCATACTGAAAAACGCTCCCACAAGAAAAATAAATAAACGGAGGTAATGAATATGAAAAGACGAATCGGTATCCTTACAAGCGGCGGTGACTGTCCGGGTCTGAACGCAACTATCCGCGGTGTCGCAAAAGCCTGTTATGAACGCTTCGGAGAGGACAATGTAGATATCGTCGGAATATCCAACGGTTATTACGGACTTATCAATAACCTCTGCAAGGATATGTCTCCATCTTCATTTTCAGGTATCCTTACACAGGGCGGAACTATCTTCGGTACTAAGCGCCAGCCGTTCAAGATGATGCAGGTCATCGGTGAAGACAATGTTGACAAAGTAAAGAATATGAAGGAGACTTACAAAAAGCAGAAGCTCGATTGTCTCCTCACACTCGGCGGAAACGGTACTCACAAAACTTCAAAGCTCCTTTCCGATGAAGGACTCAATGTTATCGGTCTACCCAAAACTATCGACAACGACATCTTCGGCACAGATGTTACCTTCGGTTTCCACACCGCTGTTGACATAGCTACAGATGTGCTCGACCGTCTTCATACAACTGCCGCAAGCCATTCAAGAGTCCTCCTCTGCGAAATAATGGGAAACAAAGCCGGCTGGCTCACTCTCAATGCAGGTATAGCAGGCGGAGCTGATGTGATAATCATACCTGAGATACCATATGATATCGATAAGATATGCGACGCAGTCATGGCAAGAAGTGCAAACGGCAAGACATTCTCTATAGTTGCAGTTGCAGAAGGAGCTTTCGATATCAACGAAGCTCAGATGAAAAAGAAGGAACGCGCAAAGAAACGTGCAGAGGCAGGTATACTCACTGCAACAAGCCGTATAGCCGCTCAGATACAGAACAATACCGGTCTTGAAGCTCGTGTATGCGTACCCGGACATATGCTCAGAGGCGGTGCACCGAGTGCTTACGACCGTGTTCTTTCAACACAGTTCGGCGTTCACGCAGCATACTTGATCGCTAAGGAGCGTTACGGCAGAACTGTCGCAAAGATCGGCAATAAGATAACCTCTAACAAACTCGATGATATTGCAGGCAAGACCAAATTCGTGGATGTTGAAAACCACCTTGTTATCGCTGCCCGTGATATAGGTGTTTCATTCGGTGATTGAATTCTCAGGCAGACTCTCGGGTCTGCCTTTTCAAAATTATACGCCCAGTTATATATATAATATAAAATACTAATATTATAAATTGATATACCACTCGTCAAACCGCGATATCTTGCCTTTTTTCTGCGCTTATCAACTCTTTTTTTCATTCGATATAAAATTTTTTTTAAAAAGCTATTCCAAAAATGTCCTTAATGTGCTATAATTATTATATATCTATTCAGGAGGTATTATAATGTCAGAAATGGAACTTTATAGTCTTTGGTGTGAGAATGCCAAGGAGGATCCCGATCTTCAGGCAGAGCTTGCTAAGATCAAGGACGACAGCGATGCAATAAACGATAGATTCTACCGCGATCTTGAATTCGGTACAGGCGGCCTCAGAGGTGTAATAGGCGCAGGTACCAACCGCATGAATATATATACTGTAAGACGCGCTACACAGGGCTTTGCAGATTATCTCAATCAGGAATACAAAAATCCAAGTGTTGCTATTTCTTTCGACAGCCGTATCAAGAGCGACGTATTCTCAAAGGCTGCCGCAGAAGTACTTGCAGCAAACGGAATAAAGGTACACATCTACGATCAGCTCATGCCTACACCATGCCTTTCATGGGCAGTTCGTGCACTCAAGTGCCAGGGCGGTATAATGGTAACAGCAAGCCATAACCCGGCTAAGTACAACGGCTACAAGGTTTACGGCGAGGACGGTTGCCAGATCACTCTCAGAGGTGCTGAGATAATTCTCGAAAAGATCAATTCTCTTGATATCTTCAACGATGTCAAGTCATCAGACTTCGAGGCTGAGCTTGCCAAGGGCAATATTTCATATATCAGCAATGATGTCATCGAGGACTTCTACAAGCACGTTCTTGCAGAAGGTATCAACACCGATCTCTGCGCAAGCAGCGGACTCAAAGTTGTTTATACTCCTCTCAACGGTACAGGCAACAAACCTGTTCGTGAGATACTCAAGCGTATCGGCATCACCGATGTAACAGTTGTCAAGGAACAGGAAAATCCTGACGGCAACTTCACAACTTGTCCTTATCCGAACCCTGAGATCCGTGAGGCTCTCCAGGTAGGTCTGAGATACTGCGACGAAGTAAAGCCTGATCTTCTCCTTGCTACAGACCCTGACTGCGACCGTGTAGGTATTGCAGTTCCTGACGGCAACGGCGGCTATGCCCTCTTCTCAGGAAATGAAGTTGGCGCATTGCTTCTCGAATACATCTGCGATCAGCGTATCAAGAAGGGCACAATGCCTAAGGATCCTATCGCTGTAAAGACCATCGTTACAACAGATATCGTAAACCTCATCGGTAAGGAGTACGGTGTTAAGATCATCGACGTTCTCACAGGCTTCAAGTTCATCGGCGAGCAGATCGGCTTCCTTGAAGCAAAGGGCGAAGAAAATCGCTATATCTTCGGATTTGAGGAAAGCTACGGCTACCTCTCGGGCGGATATGTAAGAGATAAGGACGCAGTTGACGCTTCTATGCTTATCTGCGAAATGGCTGCATACTACCGCACAAAGGGTATCACTCTCATGCAGGCTCGCGAAAATATGTACAAGAAGTACGGTATGTTCCTTCAGACTCTCTACAGCTTCGAGTTCGACGGTGCAAGCGGAATGAAGCACATGGAAGAGATCATGACAGATCTTCGCAACAATCACCCGACTACTATCGGAGGATTAAAGGTAGAGCGCTTTGAGGACTACAAGGCAAGCATCTCCAAGAACATCGCTACAGGCGAAGTCAAGGAGCTTACACTTCCTAAGTCGAACGTGCTCGCATTCTATCTTGAAGGCGGCTGCAAGGCTATAGTTCGTCCATCAGGTACAGAACCAAAGATAAAAACATACCTTACAGCTAAAGCTCCTACACGAGAGGAAGCAGAGGCTATTGAACAGAAGATCTACGCAGACTTCACTCAGAGCATGAAATAAAATACGCAGGGCGAACTTCGGTTCGCCCTTTACTTACGAAATACGGAGACAAAAAATGAACACAAAAAAAGCAACTTTCCCCTCTTATCTTATATTCTCGTTCGGAGCGATACTCGGTGCAATTGTCTTTATCTGGCTGTTCGGAACAGCTATCATCGACCCTTCCAACACAAGCTGGATATTCGCTCACCCTGACGATTCTACCCAGCATCATCTCGGTTGGGCATTCTACAGAAACACTCCCTGGACTTTCCCGATCTGTATGACAGAGGGACTGACCTGCAACGAACTCGTTTCCTGTATGTACACCGACTCTATTCCGATCTTTGCAATAATCTTCAAACTACTGTCCCCCCTCCTCCCCGATACTTTCCAATATCTGGGAATATGGGGAGTTGTGTGCTTTGCTCTCAACGGTGGTTTCGCGGCGCTGCTGCTCAGCCGTATCAAAAATAATATCATATTCACATCGCTCTGTTCGCTGTTTTATACACTGTTTTTCCCGAGTATCAACCGTATCACCCACCACAATTCTCTCGGTGCGATATGGCTTATCATGATCGCCATGATACTCACCATAGACCACCGCCGCAAGTACAAGCACAGCTTCACGCCCATGATACTCTGGTCAGTCGTCTGTGTACTCGCAACCCTGATACACATATATTTCATACCTATGCTCTACTTTGTCATGCTCGGTTACGGAATACTCCTCATATTCAAGGATAAACAGCTGAAACGCGCAATAATCACTTTTGCTTCATCTACATTTTCGGCGATCCTCTCCCTTTTTGTTATCGGAGCCTTTGAGGGTAAAAGCAGTTATGCCGACGGCGGCTATGGTATATATTCAGCCAATGTCAACACATTTTTCAATAGCATGGGACATTCAAAGTATATCCGCCAGCTCAGTACTACACAAGGACAGTACGAGGGCTACGGCTATCTCGGATTAGGAATGCTGGTATGCTGTTTCCTCGGAGTTATCATCGCACTGAACAAACTGGACAGCAAACACGACGGACTTATAAAAAGTGCTAAGGCTTATATCCGTAAGCATAAGATCGAATTGATAGCTTCAGGCGCAGTTTTCGCCGTAAGCTTCCTATGGGCTATGACCACCACAGTTGCCTGCAACGAAAAGGTGATAATCAACATCCCTATCCCGCATAAACTGGTAATGGCACTCGGAGTTTTCCGTGCAACAGGACGTTTTATATGGCTTCCATGCCTGATCGTTATGACAACAGCGATATGGCTCGTCACAAAGCTCAACAAGCGCTCGGCAGCCGCAGCTCTTACGATATGCGTATGGCTTCAGTACATGGATATGCGCAATTACCGTGCAGAGCTTTATGAGGAGTACGGTCATATACACGATGTACCTCAGAACATTTCCGCTGAGGAATGGGAAATGCTCTCAGACGGAGTAAGCGAGCTTGTTTTCCTGCCGCTCGTTCCTGAGTATCATAATTATATGCAGATGTATTTCGAGCTTGGCAACCTTGCCGCACAAGACAAACTAAAGCTCAGCAGCTTCTATCTTGCGCGCTCCGATCATGAAAGCATAATAAAATATGCCGACGATCAGTACGAGATGCTCACATCCGGAAATGGCAGAACTGATGCGCTTTACGTGTTCTTCAACGAGGAGTCAGTACCTAAGAAGCTTAAAAACTTCAAGATGTACAAGGTCGGTGATTACATCTTCGGTAGAGTTAAAAAATAAAAATATATCTTTGGCACTTGACACGCTCTGCAATGTGTGATATAATTTATAAATGTAATGTATATTCGGCACTACTGTCTAAAGGAACTGATGGGCTGCTCGATTTGCAAAATAAATCGAAAGAGGTGACAATCGTGAAAGAGGGAATCCATCCTGAGTTTAAGAAGACCACTATTACTTGCCACTGCGGTAATGTGATCGAGACTATGTCTACAAAGGAAAACATCAAGGTTGAAATCTGCTCAAAGTGCCATCCGTTCTATACTGGTAAGCAGAAGCTTGTTGATACAGGCGGACGCGTTGACAGATTCAAGAAGCGTTTCAATATGGACAAGTAAGTCACAAGCCCCGTCATTGACGGGGCTTTTCGTCAATAAGGTTAATTTATTATGAACTATTTCACTATTTCAGCCAACGCAAAGGATTCTTTCATAGAAAAACGCTCTGAATTCATAGGTTATATCGCTCCCGTCAGGACCAACGACGAGGCAGTCGCTTTCATCAATTCGATAAAAGCCGAACACCGCAAGGCTAAGCATAACGTTTACGCCTATATTCTCCGTGAGGACAATATTTCCAGATATTCCGATGACGGTGAACCTCAGGGCACAGCAGGTGTCCCAGTCCTTGATGTGCTGAAAAAGCGCGGACTGACCGATGTATGCGTTGTCGTTACAAGATATTTCGGTGGAATTCTCCTCGGCGGCGGCGGTCTTGTAAGAGCCTATTCCCATGCAGCTTCACTCGCCTGTGATGCAGCTCACATTATGAATATGTGTATGTGCCACAGATTAAAGATAACCGCTGATTACGGTATGTACGGAAAGATTTCTTATCTTCTCCCGAATTACGAAACTATTACGGTCAATTCCGACTTTGGCAGCGATGTAACTCTGGAAATACTGGTGCTCTCAGAAAAGCTGGAAGCTCTGAAAAAGGAGCTTATCGAGGTGACCAACGGCTCTGTCGATATCGAAGACTGCGAAGAGCTTTATGAAGATTTTTCCTCTGTGAAAAAAATTTCCGATTAAAAAAAGGGTTTTTTGTCCCGTTTTAGTATAAGTATATGTAAGGACAATTTTACGCTATGAGTTGAAATACTCAAGGTAACACCACACAAAGATCGTGCTGAAGATGCAAGCAGATCAAGTGCAAAGCCGTCAGGTGTGCTTTGTGCAGTGTTGCCTCAAATTATTGATATGAGGAGGAGACAGCATGACAGTACGCGAACAGATCGAGATAAGCGAGGTCGGAATACTGAGCAAATACGCCTGCACAAGTGTTGACGAAGCAGGAACAAAACGCGAGCGCTATGAGGACAAATGTCCATACCGAACTGAGTTTCAGCGCGACCGCGACCGCATACTCCACTGTAATTCCTTCCGCCGACTCAAACGTAAAACGCAGGTATTCCTGTCTCCTGTGGGTGACCATTACAGGACCCGTCTTACTCATACCCTCGAAGTCGCCCAGATCGCGCGCACTATGTCAAGGGGTATGCAACTCAACGAAGATCTCACCGAAGCTATCGCCCTCGGCCATGATCTCGGACACTCCCCTTTCGGTCACTGCGGAGAAAATATACTCAATGAGATATGTCCCCACGGCTTCAAACACTATGAACAAAGCGTTCGCGTGGTGGAAGTGCTCGAAAAAAAGGGCAAGGGACTTAATCTCACCCATGCCGTGCGAAACGGCATTCTTTGTCACACCAATATGACAGCTGACACCAAGGAGGGCAATATCGTTCGCCTTGCTGACACTATCGCTTACATAAATCACGATATCGAGGACTCTATCCGCGCAGGCATACTCAGTCAGAGTGATCTCCCACGCGATTGCACAAGGGTTCTCGGAAAAACAAAAACCCAGAGGATCACCACACTTATCGCCTCCGTTATCGAGCATGGTTCGGTAGATATCGACTTTGCCCCGGATATCCGCAAGGCACACGATGACCTCAGAAAGTTTATGTTTGAAAAGGTATACACCAATCCTGCCGCAAAGGTTGAAGAAGGAAAAGCTGAACTTCTCGTGAAAAAGCTGTATGCGTATTTTATAGAGCACAGCAATAAGCTCCCCGATGAGTACCGCAGTATCATGAAGCAGTCCGACGCTGACCGCGCTGTCTGCGACTATATCTCGGGAATGAGTGACGAGTATGCCGTTGACCTGTATACCGAGCTGTTCGTACCGAAATTCTGGAAGTGAGTGAAGATATGCCTCAGAACGATGAATTTCTCTACGCACTGCGAAATGCCAACCCCATCGAGACTGTTATGGGCGGCTATGTAAATCTCACAAGACGCGGCCGCAATTATGTTTGCTCATGTCCGTTCCATTCCGAAAAGACTCCCTCCTGCACAGTTTTTACAGATACTCAGAATTTCTACTGTTTCGGCTGCGGCGCAGGCGGCGATGTCATCACTTTTATCATGAAAATCGAGAATCTCACTTTCCCCGAAGCGATAAAGCTGCTGGCTCAGCGTTCGGGAATGGAGGTTCCTTCTTTCGGAAATAAAAACGACGGCTACGCAAAACGCAAGACCCGTATCTACGAGATGAACCGTATAGCTGCCAATTTCTTCTTCACCAACCTGTTCAAGGGCGAGGACAAAACAGGTCTGCAATACTTTGCAAACAGAAAGCTCACTCCCCAGACCATAAAGAAGTACGGTCTCGGCTATGCGTCAGATTCATGGGATCAGCTGACTGACCTGCTGAAGTCAAAAGGCTATTCCGATGATGAAATGATCGATGCATGGCTGGCAGGCCGCTCTCAGAAGAGCGGCAAAATATTTGATATGTTCCGCAAAAGGGTCATGTTCCCTATCGTTGACCTCCGCGGCAATATAATAGGCTTCGGCGGACGAGTCCTTGACGATTCCAAGCCAAAGTACCTGAACACGGGAAAAACTCCCGTATTTGACAAAGGCTCGAATCTTTTTTCCATGAACTTCGCAAAGAATTCCAACGCTAAGCGCATTATACTTTGCGAGGGATATATGGACGTTATCGCTGTAAATCAGGCTGGCTTCGACAACGTTGTCGCTACTCTCGGAACTGCGATAACTCCCGATCAGGCGCGGCTCATAAGTCATTACGCCGAAGAAGTCATCGTCGCTTATGACAGTGACGGCGCAGGTCAGAATGCAACGCAAAAAGCTATCAATCACTTTGCAGACGTTGGTCTGCGTACTAAAATAATCCATATGGAAGGCGCAAAAGATCCTGACGAATTCATAAAAAAATTCGGACGTGACCGCTTCCGTATGCTGCTTGACGGCTCAAACGATGCCAATGACTTCATGCTGGACAAGTGTGAGGACGGTCTTGATCTCTCCACTGAGATCGGACGAGTAGAGCTCCTCAAACGCACCTCAAAAGTGCTCGCAGGAATAGAATCTCCATTAGAGAGAGAGGTCTATATCTCACGCACATCTAAAAAATGTGACATTCCTGTACAGGTGCTCAAAACTCACATCGACAATATGCTGAAGAAAAACAGCAGGACCGCCAGAAAAAAAGAATGGAGCAACATAAAAGCAAAAACTACTTACATTCGTGATGACATAAATCCCGACGCAGTTTCCAATAAAAAGGAAGCCCGTGCTGAGGAAACTATAATAAGCTATCTGCTCAACCGCCCTCAGGAATTTGAGGATGTGGAAAAGCTGGCACCGCCTGAGTGCTTTGTTACCGCTTTCAACAAGAAAGTATACACAGCACTGCTGGAAAAGCTGAAAAATTCTGAAAAATTCTCAATCTCTCTCCTGTCTGATGAATTTTCAACAGAGGAAGTGGGAAGAATAAGCGGAATAGCTGCCAGAAAGCGCGAGATCGAAGTAACACGCGATGTCGTCGCAGACTGCGCAAAGGTGCTGAAAAATAACCGACCGTCTGCAAACGGAGACCTTAGCAACGACGAGCTGCTGGAGCTCTTCCGTTCAAAGAATAAATAGGAGGATAATTAAAATATGGAAAAGAAAAACACCATCGAAGCTCTGCTCGAACAAGGAAAAGCCAACGGCAAGCTCACTACAAAGGAGATAACAGATGCTCTTGAAGAGCTTGATTTCGACGTCGATCAGATCAATACCTTCTATGACAACTGCGAAGCTCTGAATATCGAGATCGTCGAAGATATGAACCTCGATGCCGACCTCAGGATCGGTCTCGATTCTAATATGACAGATGACCTTGAAATGGCTCTCTCTACAGAGGGTATCGCTATTGATGACCCTGTAAAGATCTACCTCAAAGAGATCGGTCGTGTTCCGCTTCTTACTACCGAGGAAGAGATCGAGCTTGCACAGAGAATGGCAAAGGGCGATCCTTACGCTAAAAAGCGCCTTTCCGAAGCTAATCTCCGTCTTGTCGTTTCTATAGCCAAGAAGTACGTCGGCAGAGGTATGCAGTTCCTCGATCTTATCCAGGAAGGTAACCTCGGTCTTATAAAAGCTGTTGAAAAATTCGATTACACAAAGGGATTCAAGTTCTCCACATACGCTACATGGTGGATACGCCAGGCTATCACCCGTGCTATCGCAGACCAGGCAAGAACTATCCGTATCCCTGTCCATATGGTTGAAACTATCACAAAGGTTAAGAAAATATCCAGCCAGCTCCTCCACGAAAACGGTCACGACCCAAGTCCGGAAGAGATCGCAGATAAGCTGAATATGCCTGTAGATAAGGTTCGTGAGATCATGCGTGTAGCTCAGGACCCTGTTTCACTCGAAACTCCTATCGGTGAAGAGGAGGACAGCCACCTCGGTGACTTCATTCCTGATGATGACGCTCCTGCACCTGCTGAGGCTGCTTCACATACACTCCTCAAGGAACAGCTCAACGAAGTACTTTCTACTCTCACAGACCGTGAAGCAAAGGTACTCAAGCTCCGTTTCGGTCTTGAAGACGGAAAATCACGCACCCTTGAAGAAGTCGGACAGCGTTTCGACGTTACACGTGAGCGTATCCGCCAGATAGAGGCAAAAGCACTCAGAAAACTCCGCCACCCAAGCAGAAGTAAAAAGGTCAAGGATTTCCTTGACTGATACCGATACAGTTATTTCCGAAGCCGCCACAAAAGGCGGCTTTTTTATTGACTTTTCAGTGCAAACGTAGTATAATATAAATGTATAAATTGTACGTTATCACGGTCTCCTGCTGACCGTTAAAAAGCAGGTACGCACACAGCGCACAGGTCTGTTTTGCGCGCTATATGCTGTAAACGGAGCGATCATGAGTATATTTGATTTTAGTCAGAATCCTCCCGCGCTTAGCCATGACTGGCAGGTATTTCAGCAATTTGTAGGCAATATAGGCGCGTTTACCTACATTGCAAAGGAAAAAGCTGCTTATCTTGATTCAGCTGCCTGTCATCTGCTCGGCTGCCCGAGTGAGAGAATAAACGAATTTGAATTTTTCAACCTCCTCGAAAAGATTTCCAAAAATCCCGTGGAGGGTCAGAAGCATATCTATAGATTTACAGACGGGAACATTTCACGTTTCATAAAAATGAACATCTATGAAAGCAGCGATGAATGGCTCGGTTTTGTTCAGGACTTCACCCGTCAGATATCTGATTTCAACGACCGTCAGGCGTTCGTTGAATATGATCCTGTCACAAGACTCCCCTCTTTCCCCTCTTTCTCGCAGAAGATCAAAAAGATACTTCCCGATGTTCAGCACGCCTGTCTTGCTACGATATACATAAACGGCATTGATAAGCTTGGCTCTTATCTGACGGTTGATAATACCAACAGCTGTATCACTTCCGTTTCGGAAGCACTAAAGAGCTTTTCCAGTGATTCCCTTATCATAGGCTCGAAATCCAACTTCGAGATATGCATTTTCTTCCGCGACAGCGATAAGATGAGCATTTACAATATTCTCAACAGTATGGACGAAGCCGTTCAGAATTGCGTCATGACCGACGACTTCGGCGAGATAATCGATATTTCCGACAAAAGCCGCATCAGCCTTTCTATAGGCTGCGCCTCATATCCTGAGGAAGCGTCTGACTTTAATATGCTGGTCAACTTCTCGGAATTTGCTCTCTTTGAAGCAAGATCGGACAAAAGAGCTGTTATAAACTGGTTCTCAGAGGAGAATTACGTCCGCGAAAAAGATTCTTACCGCAATGCGCAGACTTATTCGCGTATCGTTCAGGAAAATCTCCTCACATATTACTTGCAGCCTATCGTTGAGACTCAGAAGGGCGAGATAGTCGCTTACGAAGCTCTCATGAGAACTGTGGGAGATATAAAAATGTCTCCGAAACAGATCCTGAAAATAGGCGAGGCTCAGAACAACCTCTATGCTATCGAAAAACTCACATTCTTCAATACACTGAAGCTTCTCAGCGATAATCAGCAGATTTTCGAGAAACGCAAGCTCTTTATCAACTGCCTCCCGAATCATCTTCTTACCGATGAGGACTTCAATGAGCTTTATCTTACATACGGCGAGCTCCTTGAAAAAACTGTTATCGAAATCGTCGAGGAGTCAGCTGCTACTGCAAAAGGTATCGAAACCCTGAAAAAGCGCTGCGGTTTTGCACACGCTATGCTCGCTATAGACGACTACGGCACAGGTTATTCAAACTCATCAAATCTGCTGCATTACTCACCTGATTATATCAAGATCGACCGCTCGCTCATAAGCGATATCCACAACGATCTCAAAAAACAGCAGCTCGTTACTTCTGTTATCGAGTTCTGCCACGATAATCAGCTCAAATCCCTCGCTGAGGGTGTTGAGACCATTCAGGAGCTGAAAACCGTTATCCGTCTGGGTGTCGATCTGGTTCAGGGTTATTATACTTCAAAGCCAAAACCGCTGCTCCTTAACAGTATCTCAACAGAGATCAAGGACGAGATCATAAAAACTAATCTTGAAACTCGCCCGGAAGGTGTCAAGAAGATATATACCGCTAATAACGATTCGGAAATAGATCTCCTTAAACTCGCTCTCGAAAAATATACCGATATACATATCTATCAGAGCAAGCTCACTATTGTCGGAGATCCCGATAAGCCCGTGAAAATGAATATCTCTATCATGGATAACCATAGCTGCGAGCTGACACTGAAAAATGTCAATATGATAAGCGGCAACAGCAGGCCTACTATCACGGTCGGCGAATATGCACGGCTTGTTCTTAATGTAGTTAAAAACAACAAGCTCAGTTATTCAGGTATTTATGTGCCTATGGGTTCGCAGTTCGAGCTTGCAGGCAAGGGAAATCTCTCTATCGACTGCTACGCCCCCGAGGGTATCGGTATCGGTAACGACTACGATCACGGATACGGCGATATCACCATTGACCTTACAGGTAACCTCGAAATAATAGCAAACAGCGTTGAATCACTCTGTATCGGCGGCGGCTTCAACGATGATGACTCCGATATCATTCTTCGCTCAGGCAATATAAAACTCTATATGTATTCACATAACGGTCTTGCTCTCGGAAGCTTTAACGGTGATGCGAATATCGATATCGGTGAGGACTGCTCTCTTGATATAAATATCTCAGGTATTAAGGTAACGGGTATCGGAAGCTGTAAGGGTATTGCTACTATAAGCTCGTCAGCTGATATCAATATGTCCTGCACAGGCGCACAAGCCGTGGGAATCGGTGTCCTTGATGACGGCGAAGGAAGCATTTACATAAAACAGGGCAAGATAAATATGAAAATGCGTTCAGGTAAACACTCGTGTATCGGTGCTATCAAGGGCAGCCTGAACACTAAGATAAAAAATGCCGAAATTACTATCGATGCCGAAGGCGACGAGGTAACGGGTATCGGTGATGCACTCGGAAACGGCAACGTTACTATCATCGATTCCAATGTCTCAATGACCGTAAATGCCGGAAACCCGAAGGATATCGGTACTAACAGCGGCGATATCCAGATCCAGAACTCAACTGTAAGTTCACTCGTTAATAATAAGCGCATAACTTACGCAAGCAACTGATCCGCTTATGCGGTGTTGCCATAAATAATAAAACTTATTCCCCGCCTTTATTGGCGGGGAAACATATGATATGAAAGGTAAGAATAAATATGAAACTTGGTATGGTTGGTCTGCCTAATGTAGGCAAAAGCACTCTTTTCAACGCACTCACCAACGCTGGTGCAGAATCAGCAAACTATCCGTTCTGCACTATCGAAAAAAATGTGGGTATCGTTTCTGTCCCTGACGAAAGACTTGACAAGCTCGCTGAAATGTATGAGCCTGACAAGTTCACACCTGCTACACTCGAATTCGTAGACATTGCAGGTCTCGTTAAGGGAGCTTCAAAGGGTGAAGGTCTTGGAAACAAGTTCCTCGCTGATATCCGTGAAGTTGACGCTATCGTTCACGTTGTAAGATGCTTTGAAGACCCCAACATCATTCACGTTGACGGAAGCATAAATCCTCTCCGCGACATCGAAACTATAAATCTTGAACTTATTTTCTCAGATATCGAAATGGTGGACAGACGTATCGACCGCGCTAAAAAGGCTGCTAAGGGCGATAAAAAGTACCTCGCAGAAGCTGAGTTCCTCGAAAGACTCAAGGCTCACCTCGAAAACGGCAAGTCCGCAAGAGCTTTCGATTTCACTGAGGAAGAAAGAGAAATAATCAAGTCAACTCCTCTCCTCTCGGCAAAGCCTGTCATCTATGCCGCTAACCTCAGCGAAGAGGATTTCACAAATAATATCGAAACAAACGAGAATTACAAGGCTGTCTGCGCTCTCGCTGCTGAGGAGCACTCCGCTGTTCTTCCTATCTGCGCGCAGATAGAAGCTGAGATCTCCGACATGGGCGACGAAGACAAGGCAATGTTCCTCAGTGAGCTTGGTCTTGAAGTATCAGGTCTTAACCGTATCATCAAGGAGGGCTATTCTCTCCTCGGTCTTATCTCTTACCTCACAGCAGGCAAGCAGGAAGTCCGCGCGTGGACTATCACCAAGGGCACTAAAGCTCCTCAGGCAGCAGGTAAGATTCATACCGACTTCGAGAAAGGCTTTATCCGTGCAGAGGTCATCTCCTACGACGACCTTATTGCTTGCGGAAGCATGGCTGCGGCTAAGGAAAAGGGTCTTGTACGCCTTGAAGGTAAGGAGTACGTTATGCAGGACGGCGATATCGTTCTGTTCCGTTTCAATGTTTAAGAGAACCGCGGTTGTGTATAGTCAGGGCAGATAATATCTGCCTCTACAACAGCTATATTTCGGACTGCCAAAGGCAGCCCCTACATAGTTCTTAGCTCTTAGTTCTAATAGCTAACAGCTAAGGGCTAAAGGCTAAAAAATTGGAGGTCTTTCAATGAGCTTTTCTCCTAAAGAGATACTGAAATTCGTTGAAGAGAACGACGTAAAATTCATAAGACTTACTTTCTGTGATATGTTCGGCAATCTCAAAAATGTGGCTATAATGCCAAATGAACTGCCAAGAGCATTTGAATACGGCATCCCCTTCGATGCTTCTTGCATAGCAGAGGGCTGCTCAGACCTGCTTCTTGTGCCAGATATCTCCACTCTATCCATTCTTCCGTGGAGACCGAAGTCGGGACGAGTTGTCCGCTTCTTCTGCGCTCTCAAAAATATGGACGGAAGTGACTATGTAGGCGATATGCGCAGCGAGCTGACCGATTACATCAATCAGCTCCGCCTTGACGGTTATTCCTGCGAAATGGGCACAAAATGCGAGTTCTACCTCTTCGAGCTGGATGAGCGCGGTGAGCCTACCAAAATCCCTCACGACAAGGGCGGATACCTTGACGTTGCTCCTCTTGATAAGTGCGAGAATGCAAGACGTGAGATATGCCTCTCCCTCGAGGAAATGGGCATGAACCCTAAAAGCTCATGCCATAAGCACGGTCCTGCTCAGAACGAGATAGAGTTCCGCGAAAGTGAACCTATAACCGCTGCTGACAATATGGTACACTACAAGACCGTAGTAAAGTCCATAGCTGCACAGAACGGTCTTTTCGCTTCGTTTATGCCTAAACCGCTCCCTGACGAGCACGGAAGCGCACTCAGCATCTCAATAAGTCTCAAAAAGGGCGGCGATTATATCTTCAACACCGACGACAACGGTATGTCATTTGAGGGAAAATGCTTCATATCAGGCGTTCTCAGTAAAATGCGCGAAATAACCGTTTTTTTGAACTGTACAACCAATTCCTACAAGCGCTTCGGCATCGGTTACGCTCCTAAATATGTTAACTGGTCCTCTGAAAACTGTGCTCAACTTATACGTGTTCCCAAGCCTGTAGGCATTTCTCCGCGCATTGAGATACGCTCCGCTGATGCTTGCTGTAACCCGTATATAACCTTCAGACTTATCCTCGCCGCAGGTATTGAGGGGATCCAGTCAAAGGACTGCTCTCTCTTTGAAAGTGCAGTTCACAACAGCGAGAACAACTCGGTATTGCAAAAACTCCCGTCAACTCTTGAAGAAGCTGCTGCTATTGCTAAGGAAAGCGCTTTCGTAAAAGCTGCCCTCTCTGATGAGATTCGCAGAAACGTTTTCAATCAGCTCGATAAACAGATAACCGATTACTCTGCCGCTTCTGACAAGGATAAATTTGAAGAAGACTCGTATTTCAAGTTCGTGTGAGGTATTAAATGAACAGAGCTATTATAGTCTCGACAAACAACGATATATCCGAGCTTTCCGAACAGCTTCTGCGCATTGAGGGCTGCGGAAAAACCGCCGTTGCAGCAAGCTGCAACGAAGCGCGAAGACTCGTAAAAATTGACACCGAGCCTGAACTCGTCATAATAAATACTCCCCTGCCCGATGAATTCGGTCAGGAGCTTGCCGAAATGATCGCCGATACTACCTCGGCAGGTATTATTCTAATCTGCGGCAGCGATGTGGCTGACGATATCGCGGACAGAGTTTCAGACAGCGGTATAAACGTGATCGCAAGACCTGTTACAAGTGATGTCTTGCAGCGCACTATCAGACTTGTTATCGCTGCAAGAGTCCGTATGGCAGGCGTAAAGAAAGAAAGCTCTGATATATTGAGCCGTATTGAGGAAATGCGTACTATCAACCGCGCTAAAACTACTCTAATGAAGTACCTGAAATTCACCGAACCACAAGCCCATAAATATATCGAAAAACAGGCAATGAACAACCGCCAGACTCGCCTCGAAGTGGCTGTGCGTATTCTTGTCCAGTATGAATAAGTATGAAAATCGAACACATAGCAATGTACGTCCGCGATCTTGAAGCTGCCCGTGACTTCTTCGTGAAGTACCTCGGAGCTGTCTCCAACAGCGGCTACCACAACAAAACTACCGATTTCCGCTCATACTTCCTGACCTTTGACGACGGTGCAAGGCTCGAAGTCATGACCCGTCCGCAGCTTGAAAGCTCCGCTAATGATATTGCGAGGACGGGCTTTATCCACGTCGCGTTCAGTCTCGGAAGCATGGAAAAAGTGGACGAGCTTACTGCTCTGCTAAAGGCTGACGGGTACGAAGTTCTCAGCGGTCCGCGCACGACGGGCGACGGCTACTATGAGAGCTGTATCGTGGCAATTGAAGGGAATCAGATCGAACTTACTGTATAAAGAAAAGTCGGACTAAATGTCCGACTTTTTTAGCTTGTCAATGCCCCCTGTTCTCGCTGAAAAAAATGCGGGCGGCGGAACGCCGCCCCTACACAGGCTAACGGTATATCGGTAAATTGTAGGGGCGGCATTCTGCCGCCCGTGTCACAAAGAACATGAATTATAGTTTTTTTGTTATGGGTTGTTTTTCTTTGTTACGGTCATCTCGCCATCTTTTTCTTCTATTATGTAATCGTCGATATTTGCAAATTTAACGCCTTTTTTAATCATGTATCTTTTCACCATATCATAATAACCGTCTATTTTAATTGGTTCAATAATTATTCTTAAAGCTTCACCTGCATTTGTTAATGCAACAAGACCTGAAGGAATACCCTCAATACTAAAATTAATTATTTCCAATTCATCTTCAACGTACAACACCATTTTTGAAGAAGATGTTTTAAAACCATAATCGTCCCAAGAATACTTTAAAACACCCAAAGCATCTAACTCATTAAATAAACTAAGTGTTAGATCTAATTTTTCTAATTCTTTACTATATGGAATTACTATAACCTCTCGTGTGTCACGTACTTCAATCTTTGCTTCCATTTCATTTAATTCTTTTATAGGACATATTGAAACCTTCATACTGCAAATTTTTTGGAACGCCTGAGCTAATTCAGGTGTTATTTCCGAAAGAATCCTTATCATATTAGGCGGAGTCGAGCCGGGTTTCTCAAACTCACCTGCAAGAATCTTTCCCCATATAAGCTGCATTTCTTCGGAGCTTACAAATTTTGCGGCATCCATATAGCGCTCAAACCATTCCTCATCAACGCCCGATTTTTCCGAGAAATCAGTTCCTTCCTTAGCATTTTTAAAGGCTATCTCAGCAATGGACTCTTGATTCTTCCATTTTTTCAAATCACTCTTTGCGGTTAAAATCAACCGCGCTTTTATATCAGGAGACAAATCAGATTTTTTTATTTCTTCAATATAAGTATCGAGAGCTTCTTTTTCCAATCCAAAATATGGAATTAGCTTTCCCAAAAAGCCTGATGCTTCTTTACGAACTTTTTCATCTTTTGCTAAATCAACGGCTGTATTTACAGCTTTTCCTACGACTGCTTTTGCAGCTGCTTCTTCTAATAACATATCACATCTGCTCCTTTTTAAACTTCTGAAAAGCACAAGCTTTTTACATATTATAACATATATTTACTGGATTTTCAATGGTTTTAGCAGCTCTCAAAATAAAACTCGGAAACATTTCTGCTCCCGAGTTTAATGTAATTTCCAATACTTTTTTATTTCATCTCTCCGAATATAAGTCGCATAAGCCAGTAATCCGATGATGACATATGCTGGGATTCATGCCATATCAGCAATGCGAGAAATGCCGCTGAAAGGACTATAGCTAAAATGCATATTGCAACAGGTATCTTTATAAGATATTTCTCTCTGAGCTTTACAGATGCGATTATCGTGATAATACCAAGCAGTATGCTCTCTGCGGATAACGATATAAAGCCTAATCCCAACGCAGCTACAGACATTATTATAAGTGGTACATTGAATTTTCTATCGATCATTTTAATCACGCTCCCATAAAATATACTCTTTGTTATTTACATCGTCATAGTAAAAGACCTTATCATACTCTTTTTGCTCATCAACATCAAACAGTCTGACCTCAAATGTTTTTGAGCTCATCATTTCCGTAAAAGCAAGGCTTACTATCTTACGCTCTTTTAGTGTAAAACCATAACCGTTTTTATTGTCCTTTTTAAAGCCGCTGTCATATCCCATGTGATTACCGCTTGTGTCACTGACCGTCGGGAACATATAATCAAAGCTTCCTGCCTTCCCCTTTATACAAAGCCACACAGCATTATCCCGCTCAACAGCATAGACATTTTCCTTGATATCGTACTTGTTTACGTCCATTGACTGATCTGTATTCAGCAGAAACATTACTATTCCGAGCACAACACATACAATACTCAGACACGAGATAATTCCCACTGTGATCTTCTCGATACGCAGGCGTTTTTTTATGCGTTTAAGCACATCTGCGTCCTTCTGAGGGCTTACAACAACGTTTTTACCAAGCTTTTCAAGCTCTGCTTTACAGTCGGGACAATCCTTGATATGCGCCTCAACTGCTCTTCTGCTCTCATCGCTGCAAACATCATCGGCATACAACGGAAGCAGGTCTTTTATCATATCACACTCTTTCATTTCTGTACCTCCAGTTCGTCTATTATTCTTAACTTTGCACGGTGGAAAGTCACACGCGCCCAACTTTCGGTCTTGCCGAAAATATCGCCTATCTGTCGGAAACTCAGCTCGCCGAAAACTCTCAGTGTAAATACCTCTTTGTACGGATCATCAAGGGTATGAAGTACTTTGTGTATCTCCATTGCCTGCTGAGAATCTGATATCATTTCCTCGATAGGAGCAGCAATATCAGGAACAGTTTCGGGTATTTCTTCATTTGTAAATCTCTTGTACTTTTTGCTGTGCGTAAACAGCAGATTTTTCGCTATCTGACACAGCCATACTCTTATATCACAGTCTCCGCGGAATTTGTCAACAGACTTCATAGCCTTGAAAAAAGTCTCCTGCGAGATCTCCTCTGCAAGCTGCTCGTCAGCTGACAGTGACCGTATATATAAAAATACATCGTGGAAATAGTCTTTGTATAGTTCCTCGATCTGATCCATGATCTTCACCGCCTTTCATCTATAAGACTACGCTGCACAACTTTCGTTACAGAAATTTCAAAAAAAATTTCAGAAAATAAAAAGGCTGCGAAAAAATTCTAATTTCGCAGCCTGTTTACGTTATTCTATCAATTATTTTTCAGGAGCTTCTTCCTTATTCTCGAAATCCTCGATCGTAAGGTCATCGTAATCGAATTCAAGAAGCTCATCACAATTAGGACAATTAATAGAACCTTCCTCGATCATACCTTCATCAAGAAGAATTGTATCTCCGCAAGTCGGGCAAGTGATCTCATAAAGCTCGTCATCGTCTTCATCGAAATCGAACTCATCTTCGTCGTCCCAGTCATCATCGTCATCGTCATCGTCGTCGCATTCATCGCAATCGCCGTCGCACTCGTCGCAGTCATAGTCCTCATAGAAGTCGTCCTCAACTGCACCGAGATCTTCATCAAGAATATCGCAAAGCTCTGTAAGCTCGTCGATCTGTGACTGAAGGTCTTCAACATAGAGAACAAGCTCAGACATTACATCAGACATCTGGATGAGAGCCTTACCCTCCTTAGTGGAAGTATCGATCTCAAGACCATCAATAAGTCCTTTTAAATATGACATTTTCTCGGTAAGCTTCATTATAAGCTCCTCCTCTCAAATAGTGTACTGTACAGACAATGCCTAAGCTTATGCTCTTGACATATATTCGCCGGTTCTTGTATCTACCTGAATGATCTCGCCTTCATCGATGAAGAGCGGAACCTTGATCTCTGCACCTGTTTCAAGTGTAGCAGGCTTTGTAGCATTTGTAGCAGTATCGCCCTTGAAGCCAGGATCAGTCTGAGTAACCTTAAGCTCTACGAAGTTTGGTGGCTCAACGCCGAAAACGTTGCCCTTGTATGAAAGGATCTTACAGATCATCTCTTCCTTAACGAACTTGAAGTTATCGCCAAGTGTTGATGCACTGATCGGAACCTGCTCATATGTCTCAAGATCCATGAAATAGTAAAGCTCACCATCGTTGTAGCTGTACTGCATATCCTTTCTCTCAACGAATGCTGTTGGGAACTTAGCTGTTGGGTTGAAAGAAGTTTCAACAACTGAACCTGTGATTACGTTCTTGTATTTAGTTCTTACAAAAGCAGCGCCCTTACCCGGCTTAACGTGCTGGAATTCAATGACCTGAACTACCTGTCCGTCAAGTTCAAAGGTAACACCGTTTCTGAAATCTCCTGCTGAAATCATTTAATTTACCTCCGTGATTTTCAAATTATACGATACTTTATTTTACCACATTTTTGGAATTTTTGCAATACCTAAAGTGAATTATTATAAAGATATGAGATTTTTTGCAGATTTTGTCAAGTTTTCACACCCGTTTTCAGTCAAAATGACAAAATCTTCTATACGAACTCCGAATTTTCCTGCAATATAAATGCCCGGCTCTACCGTCACAACTGCTCCTGCACTGAGAGGCAGCTTATAATTAGGAGAAGCATTCGGTTTTTCGTGTATATCCATACCTACGCCGTGTCCGAGAGAATGTCCGAAACAAGCTCCATAGCCATTCTGCTCTATGACATCTCTTGCTATCTTGTCAAGATCGCAGCCGAGTATACCTGACTTTGCTGCTTTAATACCTGCGAGCTGAGCGTTGAGTACGATATCGTAAACCTTCTTCATCTCGTCAGTCGGCTCACCGACACAAACAGTTCTCGTCATATCACTGTGATAACCGTTGTATACAGCGCCAAAGTCCATAAGAACGAAATCCCCGTCCTCGACCTTCTTGTCTGAAGGAACACCATGCGGCATAGATGTATTAGCTCCCGAAAGGACAATGGTATCGAAAGAAAGATCCTCCGCACCGTATGCGAACATCAGGCGGTTAAGCTCAAGAGCTATCTCGCGCTCGGTAACTCCCACCTTGATGAAGCCCATAAGCTCCTCCAGAGCCTTCTCTGCTATGCGCTGAGCCTTCTTTATGCACTCTATCTCCTCGTCGTCCTTGACCATTCTGAGAGCTGATATAGCATTGCTGAGCGAATCGTTATGAATGAAAGTCATCTCTTTGAAGAAATGCTCATACGAATTGAGTTCCTTAACTGTCATATTCTCGGATTCAATAGCAACTGTCTCTGCACCATGCTTGTTGAAAAGCTCCATTATCTGCGGATAAAGCTTCTTGGCTTCTATGACCTCGGCATTCTTTACTGTTGCTCTTGCCTTTTCGATATAGCGGAAATCAATGAGCAGATAAGCTTTCTCGGGGAAAGCTACCACAACACCTGCGGAAGACTTCATTCCCGTAAAATATCTGCGGTTAATGTCCGAAGTTATAAGAACACAGTCAGCTCCGTCAAAGATCTCAAAAAGTTTTTCAAATCTTGTCATTATACACCTCTCAAAGCTCTGCAAGAGCCTGTACTGCAAGATAATAGCTTCCGAAGCCAAATCCGCTTATACTTCCCTTGCATACAGGTGCGATAACGGAATTTGAACGGAATTCATCACGGGCAAATACATTGCTGATATGCACCTCTATAACAGGTATCTTTATTGCAGCAATGGCATCACGAATAGCATAGCTGTAGTGAGTATAAGCTCCTGCATTGATTATCACACCGTCAAATGTTGTCCTTGCAGCATGGAGCTTATCGATAATAGCTCCCTCATGATTTGACTGAAAGATCTCGCATTCAAGGCCCTGTTCTTTTGCCCTGTCGATTATATTGCTGTTGAGTGTATCAATGCTTGAATTTCCGTAAACACCAGGTTCACGCTCACCAAGCAGGTTAAGATTCGGACCATGTATAACCAGTATTTTCTTAATCATATTTACTCCTTTGTAACGTCAACAAATTTCTTTGGGAGAAATGGTTTTTCGAGGACTCTTTTGAAGCGTATGAAGCGTTTACTTTTTGGTTCAAGCTCAATAGGCTGAACGTAGAGCATAGTTATCTTTGCGATATTTGCACCCCATACGTCTGTAAAGAGCTGATCGCCGACTGCGGCAGTTTCTTTCGCGGTAAGTCCCATTTTCTGCATTGCTGCAATATATCCCCTTTTCAGCGGTTTTCCGCTGTTGCTTACAAAATCAAGTCCAAGCGGATCGGCAAACGGTCTTACGCGCTCAGCATTGTTATTTGACACGATAATAAGCTTTATTCCATTAGCTTTCATTCTGTCGAGCCATTCAACTATACCGTTGGCAGGCACAGGATTGTCATGAGTTGTCAGCGTATTGTCAACGTCGAGGATAAGTCCCTTGATACCGTGCTTTTTCAGAAAAGCAGGGCTGATATCAACAGTACGTCTGAATGCGTGATCCACGTCGGTTTTTGTTATCTTATGTATGAATCCCAAGTTATTTGTCAACTCCGTTCAACAAATGAAAAAGCGAGCCGCAGCCCGCTTTTATCAACATTAATCATATTCGCAAGATCAATACTTACGCTTACGAGCTGCCTCAGACTTCTTCTTACGCTTAACTGAAGGCTTTTCGTAGTGCTCTCTCTTACGAACCTCAGCAATTACGCCGTCCTTTGCACATGATCTCTTAAATCTCTTAAGAGCTGTATCTAAAGACTCGTTTTTGCCAACACGAACTTCTGCCACTAAATTTCCCTCCCTTGTCCAGAGGTTGCACGGAGCAAAGCTCCGACGCATCTATACTAATCACCTCGAAGGTGTTTAGTCAGCGTATACCCCAATACATAGCAGATACACATAATTGTTATAAAGAATATATTAATATTTTACCACAATATCTCATACTTGTCAAGCGTTTTTTTACTGTTCAAAAAATTCGTTATTTTGCTACAATATTAACAAGTTTATTTGGTACATATATCTGCTTGACAATATTCTTTCCGTCTATTGCTTCCTTGACCTTATCGTCAGACATTGCCATTTCCATTACGGAATCCTTATCAGCATCTACAGCTATATTCAGCTTAGCCTTGAGCTTACCGTTGACCTGTACGACGATCTCGATAGTATCCTCAGCAAGATTTGCCTCATCGTATGTCGGCCAGCTCTCATAAGCGATAGTATCGTTGTGACCCATGATGCTCCAGATCTCCTCGCCCATGTGAGGTGTGATACACGAAAGCATCTTTATAAGTCCCTCAGCGTACTCTCTCGGGCACTTGCCGTTCTTGTATACTGCGTTTACAAATATCATCATCTGACTGATAGCTGTATTGAATGCCAGCTTCTCGAAGTCGTCAGTAACCTTCTTTACAGTCTGGTGGTAAACCTTTGTGAGTGCGCCGTCGTTGTCGTCTGTGAGGTTCTCAGCCTCTGTGAAGAAGTTCCATACTCTCTGCACGAATCTCTTAGCGCCTTCAACACCGCTCTTGCTCCACGGCTTGCTTACTTCGAGAGGTCCCATGAACATCTCATAAAGGCGGAGCGTATCTGCACCGTAATCTCTTACGATATCGGAAGGATTTACAACGAATTCAGGGAAACGCTTACCCATCTTGATACCGTTCTCACCGAGGATCATTCCCTGATGAACAAGCTTCTTGAATGGTTCCTTTGTAGGAGCCAAGCCCTTATCGTAGAGGTATCTGTTCCAGATACGTGAATACATAAGGTGACCTACAGCGTGTTCAGGGCCGCCGATGTAGAGATCAACAGGCATCCAGTGCTTGAGGAGCTCCTGATTTGCGAATTCCTTGTCATTGTGAGGATCGATATATCTGAAATAGTACCAGCTTGAACCTGCGCTGCCCGGCATAGTTGAGGTCTCGCGTGTACCCTTTATGCCGTTCCTGTCGTACTTTTTCCACTCAGTTGCATTTTCAAGAGGTGCTTTGCCGTTCTTGCCCTTGTAGTCGTCGAGCTCGGGAAGTACCAGCGGCAGCTCATCATCGTCAAGAACGTGTATCTCACCGTCCTCGCCGTGAACAACAGGTACAGGCTCGCCCCAGTAACGCTGACGAGCAAATATCCACTCACGGAAGTGGTAGTTTACAGTGCGCTTAGCTCTGCCCATGCCTTCGAGCTTCTGTGTGATAGCTTCCTTAGCTTCCTCAACGGTAAGGCCTGTGAATTCCTCTGAGTTGATGAGCTTATAGCCCTTGCCGAGGTACTCGGTCTTTTCCATTGCAGCTTTGGAAACGTCAATGTGACCGTCCTTGCCGTCGATTACCTGTATCATATCGATATTGTGAGCGACAGCATACTCGAAGTCACGCTGATCGTGGCTCGGTACTGCCATAACAGCACCTGTACCGTAGCTTGCAAGTACGAAATCACCGATGAACATACGAACTTCCTTGCCGTTAACAGGGTTGATACAAGTAACTCCCTTCAGCTCGCAGCCTGACTTGGTCTTGTTGAGCTCTGTACGGTCCATATCGTTCTTCTTCTTTGTCTCGGCAATGTAAGCCTCTACCTCTTCCCTGTTCTGAACACGGTCGAGAAGGCTCTCGGTGATAGCACCGTCAGGAGCAAGTACCATGAATGTGATACCATAGATCGTTTCGATACAAGTTGTGAATATGGAGAACTTTCCGCCGCCTACGATGTCAAATTCTACCTCTACACCTGTTGACTTGCCGATCCAGTTACGCTGCATAGCCTTTGTGGATTCAGGCCAGTCGATCTCGTCAAGTCCTTCAAGGAGCTTTTCTGCAAATGCAGGCTGATCGATCACCCACTGCTTCATGTTCTTGCGAACTACAGGGAAACCGCCACGCTCGGACTTTCCGTCGATGACCTCGTCGTTGGAGAGAACTGTTCCCAGCTCTTCACACCAGTTTACAGGCATATCTATGTATTTTGCATAGCCGTCAAGATAGAGCTGCTTGAAGATCCACTGTGTCCACTTGTAAAACTCAGGGTCGGAAGTAGCTATCATCTTTGACCAGTCATAATCAAATCCCAGCTCTCTGAGCTGCTTTGAAAAGGTCTTGATATTTTCCTGAGTAAATCCGTTTGGATGATTTCCTGTATTTACCGCATACTGCTCGGCAGGAAGTCCGAATGAGTCGTATCCCATAGGGTGAAGGACATTGTAACCCTGCATACGCTTCATACGTGAAACGATGTCTGTTGCTGTATATCCCTCAGGATGTCCTGCGTGGAGACCTACTCCCGACGGATACGGGAACATATCAAGCACATAGAACTTAGGCTTGCTGAAATCCCAGACATCTGTCTTGAATGTCTCATGTTCTTCCCAGTATTTCTGCCATTTGGCTTCAACAGACGTGAAATCATATCTGCTCATTATAATATCATTCCTTTATTAATTAATGTTTAATGTATTTGAAAAGTGTTCTTTTACATCTGCCTGAACGCAGAGAATTGCTCCGCATCCGATATCGATAATACCTTCTATGAGGTAGATCCAGTTTGAACTGATATTGGATATATTTCCGGGCAGATACCTCACTGCGGTAATCACAAGTACTGCCGCAGCGACATAGTTTACGTATTTTATCCCTGTGAACATCGCACAGGCAAGTGCAAGGGCGATAAGAAGGCTGCTGAGGCTGAATCCGCCGCCTATAAACATATTGAGAACTGCTTTTATAACAAGGTAAGCTCCCATTATTATGCACAGCATACGCCCTTTTTCGTTATTGGTATGCATTGATTACTCCTTGGTGATAAGACTGCTTATATCCATCTGTTCGCCGTCAGCCCAAAGACCTTCCAGCTTGTAGAAATTTCTTGTATCCTTGTAGAAAACGTGAACGATGATATCAGCATAGTCAAGGATTATCCATGTATTTCCCGTATCAGCTTCACGGCGTTCAGGCTCGATTCCCTTCTGTGAAAGAACGAACTCCACCTCGTCCGCAAGAGTTCTTGCGTGTGTGCTACTGGTACCGTTTACGATAACGAAGTAATCCGCGAGTATTGTAAGGTCTGCGATCTTTATTGCCTGTATATCCTCTCCTCTTTTGCTGTCGAGAGTTTTGATGATAAGTTCAAGTTTTTCCTGTTCGGTCATTTTTTCCACCTTTCTTTCATCACTGATAATTTGACGCTCTTGGCGGTTCTGTAGCTGTTTCAAGCTCCTTGAACGTTGTGCCTGTATCGTCATAGAGATCGTACGAATAATCGTATTCGCTTACGTATTCCATGATATTGCTGTCTGCGAGCAGCATTGGATTCTGGTAAGGTCTGAACGACTCGTTGAGCATATCTATAGTTGCCTGCTTGTGGATAGAGTAGATGCTGTACTCTACGCCGTCGGAAGCATAGTACATAGCGTCCTCACCGGGTACCATATTTACGCTTACGTGGTCCATCTGGAGCGTTGAACCGAAATCAGCAAGCTTGCTGAGGTCTTCTACGCTCATATTAGTAGCTATCCACTTGTTTTTGTAGATAGTATTGAGATAGCTGTAAAGCTTGAGTCTTCCCTCGTCCTTTACGATGTTGAGAATCTTCTGCATTGCAGCTGCCATGAAACGGCGCTGGTTCTGTACACGTCCGATATCGCCCTGTAACCAGTCGTGACGGAAACGAACGAACCATTCTGCCTGTTCACCTGTGAGCTTGACATTCTTTCCCGCAGGAATGATCTTGTCTGCTTCATAAATTATCTCGTTATCGATATTCATCGGGATTCCGCCCACGAGATTAACTATATCAACGATATTGAAGCAGACAGTTGTGATATACGCATCTATCGGTATGCCGAAATTGTCCTGTATACAGTTTACAACACGCTGTATCTTGCTGACTTCCTGATCGTAGCCGTCAAAGTAAACGCTGTTGATCTTAGTAGTCGGGTTGCTTGTATAGTTCGGAACAGCGCAGTCACGCGGTACTTGCAGTATGTGAAGTTTTCCGCCTGCGATATCGAACTGACATATCCAGATAACGTCGGTAAGCTCCTGATCTTCGTCAAATCCGAGGAAAAGCACGGTATACTGTCCCTCAACGATCTGCGGAAGGTCGAGTCCGTCGTTAAAATCGTCGCCAACGACATTTGTATCGATGTTAAGGTTCATTGAAGGCTTTTCAAGCTCACCTTCCACCTCAATGAGAGGCTGCCAAAGCTTGAAATACTTCAGTATAGACACCCTGCGGTCAGGCTGTCCGCTCTTTTTATACCATAGAATAGGCATATTCAGAAAAAGCACAATTATCGCTGCGAAACTGAGCAATATCGAAGTTATCTTGATTACAGTGTCTTTTGCGCTCTTTTTTCTTACATTTGAACTAAAGTGATAGTCATCGTCTTCATAATCCGCTGATTCCACCATATCTCTGCTGGTCTTTTCGTGTATTCCGTGATAGCGCTGCTGCTGAGGATCGGGAGCACGTCTTTTTTCGCCTGCGATCTCAATATCAATTGACGGCGCTTCGTGAAGTCCGTGATATACGGATTCGGAAGTTTTATTCTGATCTATCCTTTTCAGCTTCCTAAGCGGTTTAAGCTGCTTAGGAGCATAATTTCCTGTTTTTAACTCTTCGTTGAATTCTTCTCGGTTCATCTTAGTCCTCTTTTCAAATTCCCAATCATTTTTTTAAAAGCCGTGTGTAAAAATTATATCCCTCGACGGTACATATCGGTATCATACCGCCTTTTTTGATAACTGACTTCATGGAAAAAGCAAAAGCCTCAAGCATTGCCGCGTTAAGGTCGGCATAAGCAAGCTTTCGCATTTTATCAACGTCCTTGTAGTCACGCTCGGCAGATACGAGATCCCCCATATAAACTATCTCCTCGAGCCTGGACATTCCCGCCCTGCCAACTGTATGAAATCTTATTGAATTAAGGATATCTATATCCTCAACTCCGAATTCTTTTTTTACAAAATAAGCACCTGCGATACCATGAAGGAGCGAGCGTGTTTCAAGCTCTTCACGGCAGACTGTAAATCCGCTTTCCAGAACGAGTGCTTTCTGCTCATCTTCGGGCATCTCCTTACAAATATCGTGAAGAAGACCTGCGAAATATGCTTTGTCGGGGTCTTCACCGTATTTCAGTGCAAGCTTTCTGCACTCCTCTGCCACGTTGACAGAATGTGTAAAACGCTTGGCTGACAGATGCGCTTTAAGATATTTCTTTTTATCATCAGGGTTATACTGCAATTCTGTTTCACCTCTCGAAGAATATAATCCCCTCAATCTTATATATTGTACTACATTTTCGTCAAGATAGCAAGTGAAATCCTTACTTTTTGCAATTTTTTTTCTTACCTCAGTGCTCGAGACCTCTGTGGGCGGAGCTTCTGAAACGATTATTTTCCCGTATTTTCTTAGTTCTTCCGCCTTTTTTTCAAGGCTGCTGATATCGCCATTTTCTCTTGAAACGACACAAAGTGTAACATTTGCAAGGATATCCCCGAAGCGGTGCCACGTATCAAAACTCAGCAGCATATCGCTCCCCACAAGCAGAAACAGCTCATCATCGGGAAAAACTTCACGAAAATGCTCGACCGTATAAATAGTATAACTCACACGGTCACTTTTAATCTCGTAATCGCTCACATAGAGCTTTTCTTTATTATTGCAGGCAAGACGCAGCATTTCAAGCCTGTCCTCATCAGGAGCGTACTCAGCCATTGAACGGTGGGGCGACTTTTTAGACGGCAACAGATACAGTCTGTCAAGTTCAAGTTCCTTTACCGCTGTCTCGGCAAGGTGGATATGTCCGTTATGTACAGGGTTGAAGCTTCCGCCGTAAATACCTATCCTCATTGTGTGCCTCCTGACTTTATTGCTATTTCCAAGGGCGTTTACTTCCTGTCCAGCCCTTTTCCTTCCAGTAGTCCACATCAGCTTTGTTCCAGCCGTTGCGCTGCATGAGACTCATTATCTTAAAAAATGCTCTTGTTTTCAGCGGAACAGGTAATTTTCCCTGCCTTTTAAGTATCTTCTTTGCGATACTGTCCGCTTTTTTATTTATACTGTCCCTTATCTTAGGTTTTATGCTCTGCCAGTCAGTTGCCGCAACAGCTTTTCCAAGCTTGTAGGTCTGAGGTATTCCCCAGTAAAAGCAGCTGTCCGCCATATCCTTCATAGCCGACTTTACACCTGCTCCCGCCGCTGTTGCAACGACTACCGCCTGCTTGCTGAACATTTTCTCCTCGGGACGATGCACCATCCAGCGCCAGCCATAGTGGTCCAGAAGTGCCTTCATCTGCCCTGTACAGTGGTAAACATAAACAGGTGATGTCATGACAATAACATCCGCGCTGTCTATAAGCTCGGTTATCGGCATTAATCTCGCATAGTGCGGACAATTCTCCTCCGACTTTGTAAAGCAGTTCGTGCAGCCGCAGCAGAATTCACCGAAATCACGGGGAAGGAACACCTCGCTGATATTATCAGCAGATGTTATCTTTTCAGCCACGATGCGGCCGATATTGTAAGTCGAGCCTTTATGGTTCGTGCCGCTGATAATTAGCACTTTCATTGCATTACTTAGCCTTCGGGATATTCTCGATTACAGGGTCTTTCTCATTTCGCTTGAAAAGTACGAACTTGCTGCCTATGACCTGTACTACATCCGCACCTGTCTGCTCAGCTATAGCATCGGCTGCTTCTCTTGCTGTCCAGCCTGAATTCTCAAGCACTCTCAGCTTTATAAGCTCTCTTTTTTTGAGAGCAGCTTCGATATCCTTGCACATAGCCTCGGTAACGCCGTCCTTGCCGACCTGATAGATAGTCTCGTATGTTGATGCGATACCGCGAAGGTATGCTCTCTGTTTGCTTGTAAGCATATTTTTCTCCTTTATTTGTTGCTGAGGTATTCGTAAAGCAGCTTCAATGCCGCACCTCTGTGACTTATAGCGTTCTTCTCCTCGGCAGTAAGCTCTGCCATAGTTCTGTCGCCTACCATGAACACGGGATCATAGCCGAAACCGTTTTCACCGCGCTCCGCATATCCGATAGTACCCTTGCAGTCTCCCGACATGATGTGGGTTCCATTCTCATCGATATAGGCGATAGTACATCTGAAAGCTGCTCCGCGCTTGTCTGCGGGAACGTCCTTCATCTCCTCAAGCAGCTTCTTGCAGTGCTGTCCCTCGGGAGCATATCTTGCGGAATATACTCCCGGCCTTCCGTCCATTGCGTCTACGCAAAGACCACTGTCGTCAGCGATAGTCGGAAGATTCACCGCTTCATATACTGCTTTTGCCTTGATAAGCGCATTTTCTGCAAAAGTAGTTCCGTTTTCTTCGGGATCGCAATTTGCACCTGCTTCACGCTGTGAAAGCACCTCTATGCCCAGAGGTGACAGTATCTCGCGTGCTTCACGGAGCTTGTTTGCGTTGTTTGTTGCCATTACGAGCTGCTTAATCATCATTCTTTCCTCCGAAAAGTCTGCTGAAGAATCCGCGCTTTTTCTTCTTTTCAGGCTCAGGAGCAGCCTCAGGCTCTTCCTCTGCTGCTTCTTCTGCCTCTTCGGTAGCTTCTTCATCAGCGGTTTCTTCTGTCACATCGCTGCTCTCAGCTTCATCATCAGCAGCAGCTTCTTCATCTGTGACCTCTTCGTATTCAGCCGACTCTTCTTCGGTATCATACTGCTCTTCTGTTTTCTCAGCATAGACCTCTGTTTCAGGCTCTTCAGAAACTTCTTCCTCAGCATCCGAGTCGTCCTCGCTCTCTGCTTCCTCATCATCGTAGGAAACAAATGCGCCGTACTCATTGTAGTAGCCGCCCTCAGCAGCTTCCTCGCCGTTTTCGTCAGCTTCTTCATCATAACCGTCATTCTCAGCTTCGTATTCAGCTTCTTCAGCCTCTTCCTCTTCTGCAAGTTCTTCGATCTGCTCGGAAGTCGCAAAGAGTGCATCTACGAACATATTGCTGTCAAACGGCTGTAAGTCGTCGATCTTTTCACCAACACCAATGAGCTTAACAGGTATACCCAGCTCATTCTTGATCGAAATTACGATACCGCCCTTTGCTGTACCGTCAAGCTTTGTAAGTACTATTCCTGTTATCGGTGCTGTCTCACTGAAAAGCTTTGCCTGATTTACCGCATTCTGTCCTGTTGTTGCATCAAGCACGAGAAGCACCTCGCGTGAGCACTCTCCTGCCTTGTTGTCGATGATACGGTTTATCTTTTTAAGCTCCTCCATGAGGTTCTTCTTGTTGTGAAGTCGTCCTGCGGTGTCGATGACAACTACGTCGCATTCTCTTGCCTTTGCAGCTTCAAGTGCGTCATAAACTACTGCTCCCGGGTCAGAACCCTCGGCGTGCTTTACGATATCAACTCCTGCGCGCTCAGTCCATACCTCCAGCTGGTCGATAGCTGCCGCACGGAAGGTATCAGCTGCCGCAACAAGCACCTTCTTGCCCTCCTGCTTGAACTGGTGGCAGAGTTTGCCGATAGTCGTTGTCTTGCCTGCGCCGTTTACACCGATTACCATAATGACAGCAGGAGATACTGTAAGGTCGAGCCCTGTATCATCGCCCATTATCTCGGCAATGACCTCGTGGATAAGTCCCATGATCTCCTTAGGATCAGTGATACCGCGCTCCTTGATCTTCTTGCGGAGCCTGTCGCAGATCTCCTCAGAAGTCTCGACACCGATATCACTCATTATCATCTGCTCCTCGAGCTGATCGAAAAGCTCATCGTCAATGACGGTAAACGAGTTGAGAACTCGCTGGATACCACCGAACAAAAAATCCTTGGTCTTTCTCAGACCGCTGGCAATTTTAGAAAAAAGTCCCATTATATCCTCCAAACATGGTCTAATATTATAATCGCTCGAATGTGCCAAAGTGTGACAAATTTTTTATTTGATGTCCGCAACATCTTCCTGAAAGTCCACCTGCTCCATTTTGAGAAGCTTGGAAATACCGTCCTCCTGCATGGTAACACCATACAGTACATTAGCCTCCTCCATTGCGCTTCGTCTGTGGGTAACAAGTACGAACTGAGTCGTATCGGTGAAGTTTTTCAGGTACTGTGCGTACTTTCTTACATTTACTTCGTCCAGAGCCGCGTCTATCTCATCAAGGATACAGAAAGGCGCAGGTCTGAGTTTGAGTATTGCAAAATATATAGCTATAGCTATAAAAGACTGCTCTCCACCCGAAAGTGAGATAAGATTTTTTATTACCTTTCCCGGTGGCGCAACACTTATCTCGATACCTGATTCAAGTACATTTTCGGGATCTGTGAGTATCAGCTCGGCTTTACCGCCGCCGAAGAGCTCAACAAAGATGCTCTTGAAGTTGGAATTTATCACCGCAAAGCTCTCTGAGAATATCCTGCACATCTCCGCAGTAAGGTCTGTGATTATCTTTTCCAGCTCAGTCTTTGACTTCTGTATATCCGCTATCTGCTCGGACATGAAGCGATAACGCTCGGATACCTCCTTGTACTCCTCGATAGCGTCAACATTGACACTTCCGAGAGCGCGTATCTTATTCTTTACGGAAGAAAGCTCTGCCTGTGCGGCGTTCATATCATCTATTTTTTCGGCTATCTGTACAGCCTCAGAGCGCGTAAGCTCGTAGACCTCCATGAGCTGTCTGATGATATTGTCCGTATCGCGGCACACGATCTCTTTGCGTTCTTCGAGTCGTGTTATCTCCGCGGATAGCTTTTCCTTTGAATCGTTTATAGCTTTAAGTCCGTGCTGCATTTCATTGACAAGTCGGTTCTGCTCGTTATGAGTTGCGTGACAGCGCTCTATTTCCTCATTATAGGAAGCAGTATTGTCCTTGAAATCGGCAAGCTTCTGTTTCAGCTCAGCGATCTCACTTTCCTTTTGTGAAATAAGCTCCTTCTGACGGAAGATCTCCTCCTCGAACTGATGAGCACCGTATTTCAGTTCCTCTGCTCTGCGGTCGATATGTGATATCTCCAGCTCCTGTGCCTGAACGTCCTTTGCAAGCTCCATGCCCTTTATTTTGAGCTGTGAAAGCTTTTCGGAAAGTTCTGCGCGCTGCAATCTCAGTTTTTCGCGTATATCCTGTCCCTGTGCGAGCTTTTCCTCAGCCGCTTTGATCTCGGCATCGGTATCTGCAAGGGCTTTCTCTGAATCGATGATGCTCTGCTTTGCAGCAGCGATCTTCTGCTCAGTCTCCTCGATGACCTTTACCGAATTCTCGGACTGAGCACGTATCGACTCGGTAAGTGAAGCAAGGCTGTTAAGCTCTGCTCCGAAGCGGACTTTATCTGCCTCGCACTTTGCAAGAGCTTCCTTTGCTGCCTCTGTATCGTATCTGAGCTTCTCCGACTCCATACGCATTTTTTCAGCCTTTTCACGAAGTGTATCCCTCTCTGCTTCAAGCTTTACGATCTCGGCATCGAGAGTATCTATCTCATTCTTACGTGTTATTATGCCGCCTGAACGCTGCGCCGAACCACCTGTAAACGAACCGCCTGCGTTGATGACCTGACCGTCAAGAGTTACTATCCTGAACTTGTAGCCGTACTTTTTGGCGATAAGTGTGGCAGTATCGATATCCTCCGCAATAACTATCCTTCCGAGAAGTGAGGCGATTATTCCGCTGAATTTAGAGTCGTATGTGACAATTTTGCTTGCATTCGCCACAAATCCCTCACAGTTTTCAAGCCCCTGTTCACGCAGTTCATATCCTTTTACAGAAGTTACAGGCAGAAATGTTGCACGTCCGCCCTTCTGTTCTTTGAGGAAGCGGATACAGCGTTTTGCGATATCCTCGTTCTCGACGATGATATTCTGCATAGCTCCGCCGAGAGCTGTCTCAATAGCTACTGCATACTGCGGCTCAACGCCAATATTCTGTGCGACAGTTCCGAAAACTCCGCCTATGCGCCCTTGCTTGGAGGCTTTCAGCACCTGCTTTACACTGCCTGCAAAGCCCTCCATATTGTTTTCAAGGTCGGTGAGTATCTTTCGGCGCTGCTGTTTGTCTTTGAGTTCATAGAGAGCTCGCTCGAAGTCATTTTTTGCCTGTTCAAAGCCTTCCCGCCTTGATCTGAAAAGCTTTTCGAGTCCGCCGAGCTTATTGCGCAGCTCCTCAGACCTGGTATTATTTTTCTCAGCCTCGGCTTTTACTGATACGGTCTGTAGATCGTACTCCTCCAGCTTTTTACCGAGATCGCCGCTGCTGCTGCGAAGCTCTGCAAGACGCGCGGTCTGCTCATCTATCGTTGACTTTGATGACTCGATAGCAAAACGGTACTCGCTCTGCCTGATATACAGACCGTTTATCTCGCTGCCTGCCTTATCAACAGAGTCGCCCAGCTTTGAGCTCTCGCTCTCGACCTTCGCAAAGCTTTCCTCAGCCGACTTTATCTCAGATTCAAGCGACTTTTTCTGCTCCTCCAGCTCTGCAAGCTTATCAAGAGCAGCTTTTCGCTCCTTTTCGAGGGCTTTCTTCGCCTCTTCGGAGCTGTCTATATTTCTCTGTGCTGCCTGTGCAGCCTCAGTACAATGCTTTATATCGTTTTCGAGAACGGCGATGCCTGACTTCATTTCTGAAGCAGTCTGCTCCTCTTCCAGCATTCTGCGGCGCAGCTCGTCGGCTTTCATTGTGCTTTCCTGCATTTTTCTGATGCCGTCGGTTATCTTCTGCTCTTCGCGCTGGATATCGTTCTCAATATTCTCGTATTCATTCTTGCTGACGAGTATCTTGCTTTCAAGTTCGTCCAGCTTTACCTTCATATCATCAAGGCGCGTTACCCATACTGATATTTCCAGCCTTTTACGTTCTTCGGCAAGCTTTATGAATTTCTCCGCCTTCTCTGACTGTATACGCAGCGGTTCAACTCTGCCTTCAAGCTCTGAGAGTATATCCGTAAGTCTGAGCATATTCTCCTGAGCTGCTGTGAGCTTTCGCTCCGCTTCAAGCTTCTTGTAGCGGAATTTCGATATTCCTGCTGCTTCCTCGAATATATCACGGCGCTCAGAGCTCTTCGCGCCTACAATTTCCGCGATACGTCCCTGTCCGATTATGGAATAGCCGTCGCGTCCAAGACCTGTATCCATGAAAAGCTCGTTGATATCCTTCAGTCTGCACGATTTTCCGTTGATAAGATACTCGCTTTCGCCGCTTCGGTAGAGCTTTCTCGTGATAGCGACCTCATCGCCGATATCAGGGAGGGTATTGTCGGAGTTATCTATATTCAGGGTAACTGCCGCAAAACCCATTGGCTTTCTCGCAACTGTTCCCGAGAAGATTACGTCCTCCATTTTATTGCCTCGGAGAGTCTTTGTGGACTGCTCACCCAGTACCCATCTCACCGAGTCACCGATATTGCTTTTTCCGCTTCCGTTAGGTCCTACAACTGCTGTAAGTCCCTTGTCAAAGGTAAGACTTACCTTATCGGGAAACGACTTAAATCCCTGTATTTCCAGTGATTTCAGGTACAAGCTCTCACCTCCTCAGCTCACATTCATATTTAGGGATCTCCTCATCCCCCACGATCTTTATATTCACGCCGTGCTCCTTGAAGTACACGATGTTAGATCTTTTCTGCCCTGCCGCTTTACTGATGCACCTGTTATTCACGGCAATAACGGCTTCACTGCCGACTCTGCCGTTTTTCAGAGCAAATTCTATATTATGCCGATATATCATAGCTTCACACAGTTCGCGGAATGCAGGGTGATAAAATCCGCCGACCATGTCCTGCTCTACAAATTCACTGGCGTGAAGTCCGCACTTGATGACTCTTATGCCGCTGCCCTCAAACATCACCATTGCCGCAGAAGCTATCTCCACAGCCTTGTCGAAGCTGAACGGCTTATACTCACCTGAAATAAGCAGTTCGCCCAGACGGGTATTTTTCAGCACTACCACGGGATAGATTCGCACGGTATCAGGCGATAATCCCACAATTTTTTCAACGGTCTCCCACTCCTTTTCGGGAGTGCTCCCGTAAAGTCCTATCATCATCTGCAAACCAAGCTCAAAGCCGAATGCTCTGATAAGCTCTGCTGCGTCCGCGACGTCCTGAGATGAGTGTCCGCGCTCGTTGAGTTCAAGAACTTCATCGTCCATGGACTGCGCTCCCAGCTCGATCGAGGTCACTCCGAACTTTTTCAGCAGTCCCAGCACCTCGATATCGATGCAGTCAGGGCGCGTTGAACAGCGTATACCGCTGAATTTTCCTTCGCCCACAAATTCATACGCTGCCGAAAGCAGTTCTATCATATAATCACGCGGAACAGCTGTGAAACTGCCGCCGAAAAAAGCTATCTCCGTGTTCTTCGGCTCTTTTACTTCGCTGAGAGCCCTGCTGCATACCTCACGAACCTCATCGCCCGTAGGAGCGTGCTGAGCACCGCTTATGGTACGCTGGTCACAGAAGCTGCAAAGATGCGGACAGCCGATGTGCGGAACGAATATTGATATGTTACTGTGCTTCATAGCCCATAAGCTCGAGAGCTTCCTTTGCAGCAAGCTGCTCTGCTTCCTTTTTGCTCTTTCCCGAGCCTTTTCCTATTACCTGATCGTTCAGGCATACCTCTACCACGAAGCGCTTGTTATGGTCAGGACCTTCCTCACCGATAAGAACGTACTCCACCTTTTCCTCAGGATTTTTCTGTACGATCTCCTGAAGAACTGTTTTGAAATCGTTGAAAACAGGCTTCTTTGCGTGACGGATATCCTTTGGCATGAAGCGCAGGATATGCTTGGAAACAGGCTCCATTCCGCCGTCAAGGTAAATTGCTGCGATAACCGCTTCAAATGCGTCTGCGAGTATTGAAGGGCGCTCACGTCCGCCCGTATTCTCCTCGCCCTTGCCAAGGAGCATGAAGTCTCCCAGATGTATCTGCTTTGCAAAAATATGGAGCGATTTTTCGCATACCAGCGATGCTCTCATTTTTGTGAGCTCACCCTCGGCAACGTTGAGATTCTTGTATAAAAAATCTGATACAACTATCGAGAGTACACTGTCGCCAAGGAATTCAAGGCGCTCATTGCTGCCGTTCGGACGCTTTTTCTCATTTGCGTATGATGAATGTGAGAGTGCCTGCTTTAGCAATTCGATGTTCTTGAACTTGTAGCCGATTATTTCTTCAAATTTTGATAAATTTTCCATTTAACTCACTCCTTGTCAGAAGCCGCAGTCTGAGCAACATAGCTCTCTATAACGCCTGCAACATTGCCCTCTACACAGCGCTTTGCCTGTCTTACGGCATTGAAGAATGCTGTTCCGTCAGAGCTTCCGTGAGCCTTTATTACAGGCTTTTTAACGCCAAGAAGTGCAGATCCGCCAACTTCCTTATAGTCCATCTGCTTGCGGAATGTTTTGATCTTTCCAAGTGAGAGAAGTGCGCCTATCTTACCTGCTCCCGAGAATATCCACTTGATCTTCTTTGCAAAGAAGCTGCCGAGTCCCTCATAAAGCTTGAGGGCGATATTTCCTGTAAATCCGTCTGTAACAACTACCTGTGCTTCGCCTGAAGGGAGGTCTCTTGCTTCCATATTGCCTATGAAGTTGAGTCCTGACTTTTCAAGGAGCTTATATGCTTCTACTTCAAGATCTCTGCCCTTTGTCTCCTCAGCACCGATATTCAGCAGAGCGACCTTCGGGTTCTTTACGCCCATTACCTTTTCCATATAGGCGCTGCCCATTACAGCGAACTGAACGAGCATTTCAGGACGGCACTCGGTATTTGCACCTGCGTCAATAAGTGTAAAGCTGCCCTTATCTCCGGGCATAACAGGTGACGGAGCGATTCGCTTGATGCCTTTGATACGCTTGACGATGAAGGTTGCTCCCATGACCAGTGCACCTGTGCTTCCTGCTGATACAAAAGCATCGCCCTTGCCCTCTGCAAGAAGGCTGAGTCCTAATGCCATGGAAGAATTTTTTCCTGACTTTATGATCTCCTTCGGTTCCTCATGTATATCAAAAACATCATCGGTATGAACTATCTCGATCCCGTCCAGACTAAGACCGTTTTTCTCTGCACAAGCCTTTATTTCAGGCTCTTTTCCTGTAAGTATGATATTTACATCAAGCTCACGTACTGCTCTTTCGCAGCCCTTTATAACTTCAAGAGGAGCATTATCTCCTCCGAAAGCATCAACAATTACTTTTATAGCCAATTCTCTCAAACTCTCCTCTCAGCGATGCAATAGCTCGCTTCGCATAAGCTCCGTAACGTTCTTTTTTATCCTTTATCCTTACTCCGATATCGGGAAGTATTCCCATATTCGCACCCATAGGCTGGAAATTTCCGTTGTTGAAGGGGTCGCTTATATAATGTGAAAGCGCTCCTGTCATAGTATCCAACGGCAGTTCAAGAGGTGCAAGCCCCTTTATTCTGCGTGAAACAGCTATACCTGCCATTAGTCCGCTGGCAGCTGATTCCATATATCCCTCTACTCCTGTTATCTGTCCTGCAAAGTATATATCAGGATATGCTCTCATTGAAAAATCAGAGTCAAGAAGCGCGGGACTGTTTATGAATGTGTTTCTGTGCATTACTCCGTAACGCATGAATTCGGCATTTTCAAGCCCGGGGATCATGGAGAATACCCTTTTCTGTTCGCCGAATTTTAAATTTGTCTGAAAGCCCACAAGGTTGAAAAGTGTTCCCTCACGGTTCTCTTTTCTTAGCTGTACCAGTGCATAGGGTCTTCTGCCTGTACGCGGATCGTCGATACCTACGGGCTTCATAGGTCCGAATCGCATGGTGTCCACTCCTCGTGAAGCAAGCTCCTCTATAGGCATACAGCCTTCATATACGCTGAACGGGTGAGTCTCAAAGTCTTTGAGCTGTACCTTTTCCGCAGAGATAAGTGTTTCATGGAAGGCAAGGTACTCCTCCTTGTTCATAGGGCAGTTTACATAGTCCGCATCGCCCCTGTCATATCGTGACGCATAGAAAGCCTTCTCCATATCTATGCTCTCGGCTGTAACTATCGGAGCTGCCGCGTCATAGAAACTTAGTTCCTCGCCGCAGAGATCCTTTATTATATCCGCCATTGCTCCCTGAGTGAGAGGACCTGTAGCGATTATGGTCTTTCCCTCGGGAAGAGCTGTTACCTCGCCGCCTATGACTTCGATAAGCGGATGAGACTTTATCTTCTCAGTGACCGCATCTGAGAACTTTTCACGGTCAACCGCAAGCGCTCCGCCTGCTTCAACCGAATTTGCCTTTGCACATGGAACAGTCAGCGAACCGAGAAGTTCCATTTCGTATTTGAGCAGTCCTGCCGCTGACTCGACTCTCGCCGCTTTCAGCGAATTTGAGCATACAAGCTCTGCAAAACCGCTGTATTTATGAGCAGGTGAAAACTTTTCGGGCTTCATTTCGTAAAGCCTTACATTTATACCTGCTTCCGCAACAGCCCATGCAGCTTCGCAGCCTGCAAGTCCTGCTCCGATAACATTAACGATATCGCTCATTTTTTCAGCTCTCTTTCATAGCCGCAGCCCTCTGATTCACAAACGAGCTTGCCTGATTTTCCACCCTTCATGAACAATGTCTTTCCACACTGCGGACATATCTCCTTGGTCGGCACGTTCCATGTCATGAAGCTGCAATCAGGGAATCCCTCACAGCCGTAGAAGCTCCTGCCCTTCTTTGACTTTTTGAGCAGCATCTTCTTGCCGCAGCGCGGACAATTTCCTTCAGTCTCTGTGACTATCTTCTTTGTGTTCTTACACTCGGGGAATCCGGGGCAGGCAAGGAATTTTCCGAATTTGCTGTACTTTATTACCATGTTTCTGCCGCAAAGCTCACAAACTACGTCTGTTTCCTCATCCGGAACCTTAACACGCTTGCCGTCCATTGCTTCCTCTGCCTTTTTCAGTGTCTTGGAGAAGTCATCATAGAACTCGTGAAGTGTGCTTACCCAGTTCTTTTCGCCGTGCTCGACTTCATCGAGGTTATTCTCCATTTCCGCAGTGAATTTAGCATCAACTATCTTCTTGAAGTGAGCCTTCATGAGCTCTGTTATGACCTCACCGAGGTTAGTCGGTTTCAGTGATTTTCCCTCATGTTCAACATAGCGTCGTGAAGTTATCGTTGTAATTGTCGGAGCGTAGGTACTTGGTCTGCCGATACCGTTTTCTTCAAGAGCCTTGATAAGTGAAGCTTCGGTGAAACGTGCAGGCGGCTGAGTGAAATGCTGATTACCCGTGATAGACTTCAGTTTGAGCTTGTCGTCCGCTTTCAGCTCAGGCAGCATTTTCTTGCTTCCGTCCTCAGAATCAGTGGACTCCACATAAAGCACCATGAATCCGTCAAACTTTACAGAGTAGCCCGATGCTCTGAATGTACAGCCGTTTGCTTCGATATCTGCCGATACCGTATCAAGGAGAGCGTTTGCCATCTGGCTTGCGATAAAGCGCTCCCAGATCAGCTTATAGAGCTTATACTGATCCGAACTAAGGCTCGATTTTACTCTCTCGGGAGTAAGCTCGGGAGTTGAAGGACGTATAGCCTCATGAGCATCCTGAGCATTGTTCTTGCTTTTGAAATTTCTCGGCTCGGGCGGCAGATAATCCTTGCCGTAAACTGTTCCGATATACTCGGCAGCAGCAGCCTTTGCCTCGTCGGATATACGCAGGCTGTCGGTTCTCATATAAGTGATAAGACCTACTGCACCAACGCCTTCTACGTCAACACCTTCGTAAAGCTCCTGTGCAGCTTTCATGGTACGCTTAGCGCTGAAGCTGAGCTTTCGTGAAGCCTCCTGCTGGAGCGTAGATGTAATGAAAGGCGGTGCAGGCTGTTTCTTGGTGACGCGCTTCTTTACTGACTTTACTGTATACTCGGCATTTTCAAGCCTTGCAAGCAGACCGTCTGCGGCTGCCTGATCCGGTATCTCCAGCTTTTCTCCGTCAACTGCGACAAGTGCCGCATCAAACACCTTTCTCGAGCCGGGAGCTGTGAACTTTGCATCGATAGACCAGTACTCCTTAGGCACGAATGCTCTGATCTCGTTTTCGCGGTCCACCACAAGTCTGACAGCCACTGACTGAACTCGTCCTGCCGAAAGTCCGCGCTTGACCTTTTTCCAGAGGAAAGGACTGAGCTCATATCCCACAAGTCTGTCAAGGATACGTCTTGCCTGCTGTGCATTTACGAGATCCACATCTATCTTATGCGGATTGCTCATACCGTTTTTAACACCCGTTTTCGTGATCTCGTTGAAAGCCACGCGGTTGTTATCGTTCATATCAAGTTTGAGCATCTGTGCGATATGCCATGAAATTGCTTCTCCCTCACGATCGGGGTCGGTAGCGAGATAAACTTTATCGCACTTCTTTGCGCGCTTTTTCAGCTCTCTGATAACGTCCTCCTTGCCCTTCATATCAGTATACTGAGGCTTGAAGTCGTTCTCCTTGTCAACGCCCATTTTTGACTTTGGCAAGTCACGCACATGGCCCATTGAGGCGATAACCTCATACCCTGGACCGAGATATTTCTGAATAGTTTTTGCCTTTGCAGGCGACTCTACTATAACTAAATCTGACATCTATTTATCCCCTTATCTTATAAGTTCATACATTTTTCCGGGAAGCGAACGAATTACTCCGAATATTTCCAGTTCCGTAAGCTCCGTCATAAGCTCCGACGTATCAAGTCCGAGGTTCTGTGCAAGCTCATCGGCGTGCATTGCACCGCTTTCAAGAGCCTCTGCAATGCGTAACTGCTGCTGGGAAAGATCCTGCGGCAGCTCTGCTGTGACTTTTTCCTGGAAAGCTTGTACGGGTTCGTTCGGTGTATTATCAAGATCCCTCAGCATCGCAGCAGCTTCTTCAATTTCATCAGCGCGTTTGCCGAAAGGAAGACTTTCTTTTACGAATGTATATGATGTTGCAGGCTGTTTTTTTCCGTCTGTTACGAACTCCATAACATCTGATGCATCGTACATTGACAATGCTCCGTCGCGCAGGAGCTTTATATTTCCTGAATACTCACCGCTGAATATATCGGCAGGAGGCAGACACAGCACCTCGCGTCCCTGACCTGCTGCAAGATTGGCAGTGATAAGAGCTCCGCTCTTTGCGGCTGCCTGAAAAACAATTGTAACTTTTCCGAGAGCTGCAAGCAATCTGTTACGCTTTGGAAAATTCGGTGATATCGGCTGAGTTCCTGGAGGAAACTCTGACAGAAAAACACCGCCCGCGGAAAGTATCCTGTCTCTGTAGACAAAATTCGGCTTTGGATAGTCCACATCAACTCCGCAGCCCATCACACATACTGTAGGTCTGCCTATATCTGCGGCAGCCATGCTGCACGCAAGGTCGAGCCCAACTGCAAAGCCGCTTACAATAACTACTCCGCGCATTGACAGCTCTGAGCATATCTCCTTTGCTGCATTAAGGCTGTACGCAGAAGCTTTTCTCGTACCTACACCAGTAACGGTGAGATCGGTTTGCAGACATGAGATATTGCCCTTATAATAGAGCACTGACGGCGGATTATATATATGCCTGAGCTGGTCGGGATATTCCTGACTTACAAAGGATATCACACCGATGCCCCGTTTCAGACAGTTTGCCAGAAATACCTCCGCATTCCTTAGGGGCACATTACGGATATTCTTCTTTTCGTTCTCATTGAGGCTTACCATAGAACTGTCAGAGCTGAGTGAAAGATAAGCCTTTTCCGCTGTATTGTAAAAGCTCATGACTTCCCAGATGCGGTGATTTCCCGTACCGAATACCATATTCAGCCACAGCCAGTATTTTGTTTCGTCCACAGTAACGCCTCCTTTTATAAGCTCAATAGCCCATTATGCCTTCCAGTGATTCGTCATTTTCGATCCAGGTACTTACAGGTATGACCTTGTAGTTATTTTCATCGATACGAATAACCACAGTCCTGATACCTGCATTTATCACCAGCCTTTTGCACATCGAGCAGCTGTTTGCATTTTCGATATATTTACCGCTTTCGACTTCCCTGCCCACGAGATACAGCGTTGAATCGATCATTCTGTCTCTTGGTGCGGAGATTATCGCATTTGCTTCCGCATGAACGCTTCTGCAAAGCTCATACCGCTCTCCTCGCGGAATATCCAGCTTCTGTCTTATGCAATAGCCGATATCGGAACAATTCGCCCTACCGCGCGGAGCTCCGACATAGCCTGTTGAGATTATCTCATCGTTCTTTACAATTATCGCGCCGTAATGTCTCCTGAGACAGGTACATCTTTCGGATATGGTCTCGGCAATATCCAGATAATAGTTTATCTTATCGCGTCTTTCTATCATAATGCATCAGACTCCTCCGCCTGAATAATAAAACGAATATTACTTGCTGAGCTCCCACATAAGTATTCCTGCCGCCATTGCTGCGTTGAGGGAATTTATATTTCCATGCATAGGTATTATGACCTTCTGTTTGCAGCGCTGTGCGATATCAGCGGGAAGACCGTTTCCCTCGTTGCCGATAAAGACGGCCTGTGTGCCCTCAAAAGTGCACTCCGTAACGGGTCTTGCATCTTTATCTATAACAGCCGCAGAGGTAACAGCTCCGATATCATCAAGCTCTGAAAAAAGATTGTCTGCATCGTTTTCGACAGCTATCTTCATTCTGAATACCGAGCCCATTGTGGAACGTATTACCTTAGGGCTGTAAAGGTCGCAGCTTCCTGACATTATCACGCCGTCAATACCGAGAGCATCAGCTGTTCTTATCATCATGCCGACGTTTCCGGGGTCTTGCAGACCGAAAAGCACCAGATACTTTCCGCCGCTGCTGACGATATGCTTTACCTTGCGCTGCACGGGAATACGACACATAGCAAAAACGCCCTGCGTAGTATCCGTAGAAGCTATTTTATTTCCAAGCTCATTTGAAATGACAATTGTTTTTGTGCTCCTCAAATCAGCCTGTAAAAGCTCATCACCGAAGCGCTCCTGCGCTTTTTGTGTGAGTATGAGCTGAGTTATACCGCTGTCCTCACGGAGAGCGTCCTCGACGATCCTCAGCCCTTCCAACACGAATAAGCCGTACTGAAGCCTCTCTTTTTTTGATGAGGAAAGCTTCTGATACAGCTTGACAGTAGGATTATCTTTTGAAGTGATGATGTTTTCCAATAGTACAACACCGCCTGTATTAGTTCGCAATGCGTGATTTGGGACTAACGCCGAAACCACGCATTATACTTAACAAACTACGAATTAACAAAAACACGCTCTTATTTATATAGGAGCGTGTTTTAAATTGCAATTAAAGAGCAGCCTTAGCCTTATCAACTATAGCTGTGAAACCAGCTGCATCGTTGATAGCGATCTCAGAGAGCATCTTTCTGTTGAGAGAGATACCAGCCTTCTTGCAGCCATTCATGAATGTAGAGTAGTTCATGCCGTTGAGCTTAGCAGCAGCAGAGATTCTTGCGATCCAAAGCTGTCTGAACTGTCTCTTCTTCTGCTTTCTTCCGATATATGCATAATTACCAGACTTCATTACAGCCTGCTTAGCCATCTTGAAGTGTTTGCTCTTAGAGCCCCAGTAGCCCTTAGCAAGCTTTAAAGTCTTGTTTCTTCTCTTACGAGTCATCATTGCACCTTTAATACGTGCCATAGTTCTTTACCTCCAAAATTAAAATTACGGGAAATCGTTCAGTACCTTGCGGAATACATCCGCATCAGATTACATATAAGGAACGAGCTTCTTGATTGTAGGTGCATTTGTGCAATCTGCAACACCTGCGTTACGAGCGATTCTCTTGCGCTTAGTATCCTTCTGAGTAAGTCTGTGTCTCTTGTTTGTGTGCTGATACTTTACCTTACCGCTTCCTGTAATCTTAAAACGCTTCTTAGCGCCCGAGTGAGTTTTAACCTTTACCTTTGCCATT
>Ga0256405_10001686_pt1 | contig 58091 bp, 55 predicted proteins | sample RumenRJG_02DNA_FD_189096 | JGI IMG/M metagenome (GOLD analysis project Ga0256405, IMG submission 189096) | Bovine rumen microbial communities from Lethbridge, Alberta, Canada - RJG_02 | ecosystem: Host-associated > Mammals > Digestive system > Stomach > Rumen | place: Canada: Alberta... | reverse complement strand
TTAGACAATCCGCTTTCGCTGCATTCTTTAATGAGCGCAGCCCAATGGGTTAACCTATAATCGTTTGTCACCTTGTCCATATGGGAGTCCCTCTAAAAAACTAAGAAAACTAAAAAAACTAGTAGTTTTTTAGACATTATCCCATAGAGTGATACTCAGATGATAGGTACGGATGATTTACCGTTTACCTTCTGTCTTTACAGAAAAATATTTTACCATATGTCCGCATAAGAAAACAGCGGCCTCCGTATTTTCCGGAAGCCGCTGCTTATCTGCGTATGATTATGAATTCATGTATTCTGCCTGTGCCTCTTTCGCAAGCTTCTGCCGGAACTTCTCAAACTCTGCCTCCAGCTTTGCCTTCTCCTTCTCCACAGCCTCTTTGTATTCCTTCTCTCTGGCCTTGCGGAGATCTACCAGCTCCAGGTGCTCATTCTCCTCCTGCAGTCTGATGGCCTCATCCACCTCTGCGGCGATCTGTGCGGCATCGCAGCGCATGATATCAACATCAAACTTGGAGAATACGGAATCCAGATATGCTTCCTCTTTCTCTTCGGCAAGGATGATCAGGGCCATCTCGCCGTCCACGAGCTTGGAGGTCATCTGTTCCACCAGCATGGAATTGTCCACGGAAGCTGCGGCTCCAACCGTCTCACCCATCAGAGCTCCGTAGGAACCCATCAGAAGAACGCCCAGCGGTCCGCCGAGAATACCGAGGATGCTGCCCATAAGGCCGCCCACAGCTGCTCCGCTTCCGGCAACAAGGCCTGTATCAAATCCGTCGCAGTATTTGATGGAATCGCCGATTCTCTTCACCAGCGCCATCTGCATAACAGAATACTGCTCTGTTACCGCACACCGGCGAAGCTCCGTCGTTGCCTGATAACCTTCTGCCTCATTGGAAAAAAGTACCGCAATGATGTTCTGCATAAAATCCTCCTTAAACTTCCGAAACTTTTCGTTATAAACCAAAAACATGTAAAAACGTCACACAACTATTATATAACCCGCGCGATGACCGGTCAAGAAAGTGATCCGCCATCTTCACCCCGGCGCCGCATCCGGGATCATCATTCGTACAGATATCTCTACCGTCTTCCCCGTTTATTCAGCTCATACCCCACAACCGCGCCCACCAGGCCGCCGATGATATGGGAGAGATTCGAGACATCATCATGCAGTACCAGTCCCTCATAGACCTGCTGCCCCAGGAAGATGGCCGCCACCAGGAGGAATGACACCGGTATCTCCCCCTCCCGGAACCCGGTAAAGCTGGTCAGCAGAATGAAGGCAAACACCACGCTGCTGGCGCCCCGGAGCGCCACCGCCGGGAAAAAGAAATAATTCACAAGCCCCGTAATCAGCGCCGTAATGAGAATCACGCCCAGAATCCTGGAAGACCCGTGCTTCTCCTCCAGCATGGGCCCTAACAGCAGAAGATAGGACGCGTTGCTGATAAAGTGCTCCCATCCGGAATGCCCCATCACATGGGTAAAAAACCGCACAAAGGTCAGCGGATCCGAGAGAGACGAATGATAGGTCATGAACAGCATCTCATCCGTCTTACCGCCGGTAAACGGCCCGAGAAACGTTGCCGCACAGCAGAAAAATACAAACCACAATGTCACAGGGGCATTGAACGTAAGCCTGAGTCCCCTTCTCAATGTAAATCACCTCTGGTAAAAATTAAGTATTACAGTATCCCCAGAATTCCCTTCGCAGAACGCAGCTCCGCATCCCGGAAGTGATTCCCGGGGGTTAACTCCCAGGTCACATCCAGTCCCCTATCCCGGTACAACTGAACAGCCGCTTCGGTGTTCTCCTGCACCGTCTTAAGATACGGATTCCTGGTCTTCGCCTCCTTATCTCCCAAAGAGAGATAAAGCTTCTCCGGCGCCCGCTTCATGTCATGACTCCTCACAAAGTCCGTAAACTCCGGAAACCACAGGGATCCGGACATGCTGGCTGCCCTGGCAAATATATCCGTCCGATACAGCGCATAGAGGGCAAACAGCCCCGCCAGGGAATATCCGGCAATGCCAATCCAGGACGGGCTTTCCGGAAGACGCTTTAATCCTTCCGGAAGAATCTCCTCCAGAAGAAGGGAAAGATAGCTGTCTGCACCGCCGGCATACCCCTCATCCTGGGCCATCACAGGCGCACATTCCCAGGGCGACATATCCCGGTTCCAGTCCAGCCCTCCGACAGAAAGCAGGCTGAAATCGCCGCCTCCCAGCTTCCGGGCCTCTTCGAGAACCTGGGCACCGCCGCCCTCAAACGTATTCAGCACAATCAGCGGGCAGTCCCGCTTATCCGATATATACAGGGAGATTTCCTTTCCCCCTGCCTGAAATCTCTCTTCCAATCTCTCATCACCTCAAACTCAGGCAAATCTGTACTTACCTTTTCCGTGCCCTGATACCGGTTTAATAATCCCGCGATCCGCCAATGTCTTAATCAGCTCGGATGCTCTCGATGACTTCAGGCCAAGAATTCGCATAACATCTGTACGGCCAAAGATTATCTGTCCCGGAAAAGCTTCCTGCAGCCGTCTGACATAATCTGCCGTTTTAGGTCGGAGCATCCGTTCAATGTCCGGTTTTTTCTGTTCAATGTCCGGTTTTTCCTGACCAATGTCCGGTTTTTTCATCTCATTCCAGGCACCGCTGATGTGCAATGTCCGATTATGCAGTAGATGTTTTTCGCCCAACAGCAAGTTTCGCAGAAACAGCTCCAGATACTCCGTCGTTTCATGAATCCCGTTTTTCAGGTCGTTATAGTTAGCCCTGACAAGAGAATTACGAAAATACCATGCATTCTCTGCGAAGGTCTCATTCGTCACATCAAAGCCAAGGGTTCTCACGTATTTAATAAAGAACACTGCTGTAGTTCTTGTATTTCCTTCTCCAAACACGTGAATCTGCCACAACCGTGAAATAAAAACCGCAAGATGCCGGATAATCTCTTCCATTGTGAGATTTCGGTAAGAATACTTCTTTTCTTCTGAAAAATCATATTCCAGTGTCGCCTTCAGTTCGGATGCACTGCCATAAAGCACTGTCGCACCATTCAGAACCCATTCTTTCTTCGTAATATTGTAATCCCGGATATGACCTGCATGGGGGTATATTCCGGTGAATAGCTTTCTGTGAATGGAAAGGTACTCATTTGGTGTGAAACTGAATGCCTTTTCAGAAAGAATCGCAGCAATTCGGGCAGAAACTCTGTCTGCCTCCTCCGTACGATCTTCTGCATTCCTTGCCGGATTCTCCTCATAATACGCCTGCAGAAGTGCATCTGTTTCCTCAAAGGATATTTCACCCTCGATATTGCGCACGGCAGTCTGCAGCAAATATTCCGATGTCTGCAGTCCGTCAACCGCCTGCAGACCAATAGCCGTATGCCATGCATACCCTTTATCCCGCCTGTCCGGTTCGGACTCTCTGATATATTCCCTGAAAGGATCCCGATTCATCCGGCGTCCCAGCTCCTCCCGGAGCTTTCCTTCATTCTCAAACACGATGCCGTCAAAGCCGAGACGCCGTGCGATATCCACATTCTCCGGAGTGTCATCCACAAAAACGCACTCTCCGGCTGTTAACCCGTACTCCTTCAGGAAGTACTCATACATCCCGGGGTCCGGCTTGGTCATCCCGACCCGAAACGACACGATTCCGCCGTCCATATAGGGCATGAAGGACAGGGACTCCCCGCATTCATTGTAGGCCTTCCTGGAATAGTTGGAGAGGTAATACACGCCGTATCCCGCTTCCTTAAGCTCCTTCAGAAGGGGAATCACCCAGTCTCTCGGCGTGAGCATCCCTTCCACACTGGAAAATGCCCTCGCCAGCTCTTTTGTGATTTCCGGGTCTGTCCCGGCAAATCCTGCCAGCGCTTCCTCCTCCGTCAGCTCGCCCCGCTCAAACTGCCCCCAGTAAGGCGTCATGACGGAAGCCTTCAGAATCCGCTTGATCATGGGGCCGTCAAATCCCTTAGCAGCCAGGAAATCCGTCACATGGACATCGGCCAGCACGCCGCCGATGTCGAAAACAATACTCTTTATCAACTGACAATCCTCCGTACTCCCGGCACCTTCTTCAGCACCTTGGTGATTAACAGGGAAATGATAAATATCAGCAGCGCATTCCCCGGCACGGAAAAAATGGCCGGATAGCTCGCCACGGTAAACCCGGCATAATTCTTCAGAGTATCCCGCACCGCAAAGTGAATCAGATAGATTCCCAGGGTGTCTGAGCCGAGTCTTCGCACCGCCTCCGTAATCTGAGGCTCCGGGTCAGCGGCCGGCTCCGTTCCGGCTTCACCCCGGAAGAGGGCATATACTCCCGCGGAAGCCAGCACAATCAGGGGATTGGTCTCCAGCATAAAGGTATAGATATACCGCCCTGTCACCTGGGACAATACAACCGTCAGCACCGCCGACAGAAGAATGGCAGGAACCGTCAGAAGAATTATCGGCCGGTGCCACTTCCCCAGACCATATTCGTGGATATAGTGTCCCAGCAGGTAAAATCCCAGATATCCGGGCACAAACAGGCAATTCAGTCCGCCCGCTGTCCCCAGAAACGTCGTCCATAACGTATAGCCGAAGGAATCCCCGGCCATCTGGTCAAAGAATCCGGTCACACCGGGAAGCAGGCCGAACAGCGCCCCGAATATCACAAGAAGCTTTATGGCGTACAGGGTAACTGCCCGGTCCTCCGTAACCTTCTTAAGAATCGGCGTCGACAGATACAGGCTCACCAGCATCAGCAGATACCAGAGATGCCCGGGAAGCTTCACCAGGTGCAGAATAAAATACTCCGCGTCTCCATCTTCCATCACAGTATACAGGATATCGTAGAGAATGGTCCATATGCCGAGGATGAGAAGTATCCGCCCGATATGCTTCCGCATGTTCTCCGGGGACATATCCCTTCCCGGTGCCAGGAACAGGGCCCCCGTCAGCATGCAGAATACGCACACCGAAAAGCGTCCGGCGATATTGTAAAATGCCTGGATGACCCAGTCCCTGCTCCCAATCGGAATCTTGAACCAGTTCATGCCCGACACATGCACCAGGATCACCGCGAAGGCGCAGAGCACCCGCAGGTATTCCATATATCGGTACGTCGTCTTCTTTTCCGTCCTCATTCTGTCTGTCCCCCCAGGTCATAACTGCTGTCGGAAAAATATGATAAAATCTCCCCCATCCGCTCCATCTCCTCCCATTACATCCTTCGACATCAAAGGTCATCGATCATTGTAAGCAATTTCAGATAAAAGTCCTTTACATCTGTTTTTCTGGTCAGGCCGCCGTGGATCATCATGTGATCGCCATGATAGACCGGGCAGATATTCCACAGCCCCGGGCGAATACTTTCCCTGTCCAGCTTCTGCTGCGGCTGCCCGAAAGGTGCGCCGGCAGAGATTGTATTGACCAGCCCGTCATTTTCGTGCCAGGTATCGTCGATCACCGTTCCCCCTTTTGTGGTTCCGCTGTAGCAGCCGATCTGGACAGCACCTCTTACAAAGAACGGATCTGTGATCCCGCGTTTCGGACGGTGAATTCCATTTCCGGTATCCTCGGTCGCGCTGCACGGGACAGAAAAATAGTAGATATCAGGAAATGTGCCAAGATACCGGTTCATCTCCGCCGCCGGATCCACGTGCATATCATATGCGGCATAATCCCGTTCATCCCTGCCATCCTTCGAAGCAGCGAGAATTCTGACCAGAATTTTTGCAAGACAATTACTCCACCACGGCGCTTTCACTTTGTCCGGATCAAAACTGTCGTCATCCAGCATATCATAAGCCGTCGTTCCGTTCAGCGGAGAAGCCAGGGTCACGATACTGTGGATCCTGACCTTTGAACCGCCGCGAAAGAAGGGACTCACTTCATCCCTTTCCGTGCTTTCGATTTCCTCCTGTGCACCATGAAAAAGGATCTCCGAAAAGAGGCGGATAGTCGCTCCGCCAAAGGAATGCCCGATCAGCACAAGCTCCGTGCCCTCACCCCAGTGGTCAATCAGCGGGCAGCCCGTAAAGTCTCTGCCAAACCGTTCATGCCGGTACTGCAGGCTGTGATGCTTTCCATAGTCAACTTCTGTACCGGAAAACTGGGCATACAGCTCACAGGCCCTGTCCCAGGCGCTGCCGTAGGGTGCAACGGATGCCGCATAACAGTCAAAGCCTTTTTTCCTGAGAAAAGCGATCAGATCGCCGCCCCTCATGCCCCAGTACGGCGTTTTCTGATTCTTTTTGTCATAACTGCCCCAGCCTGACAGGCCATGGACAAAAATATATTTCCGACTGCTCATTCTGCTTACCTTACCACAACCCCGAGTATCTTATTGATGGCGGGAACTGCCTCCGGAATCGGGAACAGCGGAAAGACACGGTTCGTCCCGCTCTCCTATATGATTATCCCCTCCAGATGATCCATCTCATGCTGTATGATCTGCGCCGTCCACCCGGAATACTTCTGCCGGTGCTTCTTCCAGCTTCCGTCCAGATACTCCAGTTCAATGTTCTCATAGCGGGTGGTCTTCCGTACCCCCTCCAGAGAAAGGCAGCCTTCCTCCGTCTCATAGGGGGTATCCCGCTTCAGAATCACCGGATTATACATCACCACATTGATAAAACCAATGTTTACAATGATGATCCGCTTCCGGACTCCTATCATATTCGCAGCCATCCCGACACACTTCTCCCGGTTGGCTGTCAGCGTATCCTGCAGATCCTGTCCCACGGAAGTATCTTCCATTACCGCCTCCTGCGACTTCTGCCCCAGGAAGAATACATCTCTTACTATCTTTTTAACCATATATTACTCATCTCCCGCCGATACAACTTCTGCATTACTACCAGTCCAGATATATTTCTTTAATAAGCGAATAGCCTTCAGGCCGTTGGTCTGAAACACCTATAACATCTCCAAGCCATTCTCCCGGTTCAGTCACGTTTCCATAACCCATTAGAATTGGCAGCGGATCCGAATAAACATTCTTTTTATGATTCTGAAAAAGAATGTCTGTCTCAGCAAGGTTATAATACGTCTTTTTCGAGTGGTTGATCGTAAACATACACCTTTTCGCATTTTTCAGGAACAAGCCCTCAAAAGGGTTATCCAGATCAATCCCATACATGTTATATTGGTCAAGTTTACCGTTTTTCCGATACTCCTCAAGATAATATCCTATCTCTTCTCGGACATCTTTTTCAGCCTCTTTGAATAAGCATGACACATTTCTGTATGATTCACAGATCATATCAAATGCATCTCCCGGATATCCAAATTCTTTCGATTGAGAATAAAGGGTTCTTATAACATCAATTGATGACTGGTCTGATACCGAACATTCATCTCCGAACCACAGAATATGGTCACCTTTCCAATCGTCAATTAACAGGCTGTGAAGTGCATGAAGCGGAATACTGTCCTTGTGCATGGTTTCATGCAGCTTATTTCCATAGCCAAAATCACCAGGACAGATATATTCCTTTTTATCTACATTAACCCAGTTATAGTATTCGCCCACAATTTACCTCATCCAAGTTAGCTAGTGTTCTGTCAGCAAGCGTCAAGGCCATCCTGATGTGCTATTAATATCTCATCCTGGTATAATATATAATTTGTACTATCTGTAACACGCCGAAACCTCAAGAAAAGACTTCTCGCCGTCGATATACTCCTTATATGCCGTCTCCGCATCCTTACCGCGAAACACCTTGCATGATCCGCACATATCGCAGTCTGCGATGCATGGAAAACGCTCTTTGATGTACAGTCTGCGTTCTTCTTTCGTTGATGACGTAATCTCCGGTGCACTGATCATAAGAATACCTCTCCTCAACGTATCTGCCTGTTCTGACGGTACTTTTCCATGTACTCCATATTGATCTCACGAATCTCTTTCTTGCCGTCGATGTAATCCTGGTAGATGCCCCAGGGACTGCCTCCGCCCAGCCAGCAGGAAGAACAGTTCTCACATCCTCCTCCGCCGCAGTCCAGCGATTCCCGGATAATCTGCTCCCGCTCTTCTCTGGTTGTATCCTTAATCAGAATCGATTTCATAGGCTGTTCGCCTCCTTCGTTTCCGCAGATTACTCAATAGTAATTGGAAAATGCTTCCGATGTTTCTCAAAGGCATAGGAACGTTTTCTCATCTCCCGCCGATACTCTGCACATACACCAAATACCCGGCGAAATCGCCGATTCGTCTTCTGTCATCCCCCAGCTTATTGCGCCATTCTGCGCTCCTGCCCTGCTGCTGCAGATACCGCGCAAGCATATTGAAATGGGCTATCAGCGAATCATGGCACATAGTTCTGGACTCATCATACCGGTTCCGCCATTCCCGATCCTTGTATGTCCAGCGCACACGATAAGGAATATAATCCAACGCTTTCTCCAGAAGATCTGCATATATTTCTTCCGCGTCCTCATCGTCACGGATTTCATCTTGAATCATCTGGTGCAGTTCCATGCATTCCTCAATTGTAATCTCACTGATGCTTCCCTTATAGTCCTGATAAGTGCAAACCATAGCTCAGTCCTTCCACCCTTTCCACACTTCCGGCTGATAGCCTACCGTCGCTTTCTGTCCGTTTCGGACGATGGGCAGCTTCAGAACTGCCTGGTTCTCCAGAACCTTCTCCGCGCGGTCTTCCTCTGCAATATACTTAATGAGCGCCAGCAGATCCTTATCCTTACAGTTCTCATCAATCATCTGTTCCAGGCCGCCGACCGCACGGAGCACAGACTGGAATTCACCCTTGCTCAGTCCTTTTTCCTTCATGTCGACAAACTGGGTCTTAATCCCCCGCTCCTTGAAATAGCGTTCCGCCTTCCTAGAATCTGAGCTCTTTTTTGTTCCGAAGATCTGAATCATCGCATAGCCTCCTGCTTCTCCCAGAACCGCACCGCGTCGGCAAGCCAGATATCCGCCGTCTCCTTATCCCCGGGGCCGAACCCATGGCCTCCCCGGGCCAGTTCCCGGTAGATATACTGTCCCCCGCGGGCGGACAGTCTGCGCACCATCTCCCGGGATGTCTCCACTGAAATGTGCGGATCGTCCAGCCAGTGCATAAGATAGACCGGCGGATACGCTTTCGTGATATGCCGGTTCACATTCCACCGCTCCACATCTATGCTGCTTCTTTCGGTTCCAAACATGTTGTCCAGAATAAGCCCCTCGATTTTCCCGGTAAAACGGGTGGGGTCCATCGCCGAGTAGACAAGGATAAGCATCTCCGGCGCGGGAATTCCGTAACGGGCCGCCCCCAGCTCCGGGATGGCCCAGGTGCCTGCCAGATGACCGCCGGAAGAAAAACCTGCCACAGCATACCGGTCGGCAGGTATCTGAAGCTCAGAGGCATGGGCCCGGATAAAGCGCATCGCCGCCGCCAGGTCCTCCTGGGGCAGGGGAAGAATCCCCTCCGCACGGCGTTCACGCAGGTTTCTCTCATCCATAACCCGGTAACAGAGCACAAAGGCATTATAGCCCAGCCGGTTCAGCGCTGCGCCGGTGGGGAAGCCTTCCTTCAGCGTGCATACCGCACCATAGGCGCCGCCGGGGCAGATTACCACATAGGGCATCCCCGGCCGTCCGGGCATAAAGAAGAGCTTTGTTGTCCGCAGCCCCGGGTCCTTCTCCATCTCTTCTTCCGAATAGATATCATATGCGATCCCGCTCTCGCCGGCATCCTCGCTGCCGCACGCAGGACTCCCTTCTGCCAGGCAGGCGAATCTCTCCAGCCCCGGTCCGATCACCTCCGGAACCCAGTCCTCATAATGCTTCTGCATCTCCTCCAGGGTCCAGTCCGGGTCCGGGATCTCACAATTGCCGATAAGATACGGCACCAGCGCAGAAAATGCCGGAAACTGGAAAATCTCCCGGAATGTGGTGTTTCTGTCAACTCTCATGTCGTCTCTCACTCTGTATTTCTTTTCCTTTTTCAGGCTTCACGGACAGTCTCAGTCTCCCTGCACAAGTCCGTTTCCGCTGTAGATCTGTTCTCTGATCCCAAGCCATCTGGTGTTCTCATCGAAGTGTTTTTTCTTCATCAAGATCACCTTTGCCGGGGAGCGGGGAAAGTCGCTGCCGAATACGATATGGTCATCCTCCGCAACCATACGCAGCATATCCAGCGCTACCGGTTCCGGGTCCCCCGCAATGTCGAAATACAGTTTTACAAATTCTGCCCACGGGTCCACCGTCTCCATCATGCCCATGGAAGCGAGGATACCGGAAACTCCGGTGAATCGCTGCAGCATATAGGGCAGGAAGGAACCGCAGTGCGGAACAATCCACCGGATATTCGGGAACCGTGTCATGATACGGTGCGCGATCATATTCAGTACGGCGCGGGTTGTATCTGCGGGATATTCGTAGATAGCCGCGACGGAGCCGGTAATACAGTCCGCCGGACGTTCCTTTGCCCGGCACGGATGAATGATTGCGAGGGCATGCTGTCGGTCCAGTTCTTCCATAACAGGGTCCAGGGAAGGATCCCCAAGATACACACCGCTCGCATTGGTCGGCACCTTCACGCCAAGGGCGCCTTTTTCCATACACCGGCGGATTTCAGCAATACTGCCCTCGACATAAGGCAGCGGAAGGCAGGCTGTCCAGCCGAAGCGGTCAGACTTCAGAGAGGCCAGTTCATCATTGATCTCAATCGCTGCCTGCAGGGATTTTTCATCATCTCCGTTATGGATATGGGGTGTGGGCAGAGAGAGAACCGTGTAGTCAATCCCCGCATCATCCATAAACTGCAGATGCATCTCCCTATTCCACTGAGGAAGCGGAAAGCCATCATCGGCTATCACATCAATATCCAGCAGCGGCAGCCATTTCCGAAAAGCATCCGGCACCGGATGCGCATGAAAATCTATCGTCATATCATTCTCCTGTTTTGTAGACTTCTCTTCTTCTGCATTCCATCGCTACCTGATCTCTAAAATTCTCCTCTGTAGCGCAATACCTCTTCCTTCAACTCTTCGCTGAACTCGTTCAGGTCCGAATCCGTAATTACCCCATCATAAAGGAGGCTCCTCAAATCCCATACAAGTCTGGATTTTCGTAGTTCCAACTGCACTCCTGGAGTTTTCTTGTCCTCTCGGATACGCTTTTCTAATGCCCAGAATTTATCTGAGGCATTCCCCTCGCCCTGCAATAGTTTAATATATTCATGGGTAAGCCGTTCCATGTGAGCTTCCTGCCATTCCGCAAGACGTACCCGAAACAGTTTCCAGTCAGCCTTTGAAATCTCTGTCATAATTCTGAACTCCTTCCAGCTAATCACCGCACTTCCCGCTCTTCCTCCAGAATCTCCGCTTCCGTGGATTCCTCCATAAACCGGGAAATGTCATCCATCAGGCTGTCCGCCATGGCGTTATGAGGCACGATAGCCGCCACACCAATGACGATAATCTGGTGCACATCCTGCTCATCCACCTCCGCCGCAGATACGTGGAACCTGTTCTGCAGCTTCGCCACCAGACTCTTTACGATCATTCTCTTTTCCTTCAGGCTGTGCAATTAGAGGAAGCGCGCTTATGCGCGCGCAGGTCACAAGGAATCCTCCCGCAAGCGGGTCCCTCCTTGCGACGTGTCCCACGGGGCATGCAGCCGGAAGGTCATTGCTGCGATTCTCATCTCTTCTCTCATACAGTAATCACCTGGCAAATGCTGCCGTTACGGCTTGCAGTTTCCGCAGGGGCTGTATCCCTGCGCAACCACTTCCTCCCGGCTGGCCGTCGTGTCCTGCCGGTTCTTCGCCTTCATTTTCTTCACACTGGAACAGTTCGGATAGTGGAACTTCATTGAGCGCGTATTCAGCACATAGCTGATGCCCGCATCCGCAGCCGGCATGCTCCTGCTGCCGACTGCTGCATCGGATTGTTCTCCCGCAGCGGTTACAGTAAGGTACTCGGTTTCTCCGGGTGTCCAGTCCTCCGTCGGTGCAGTGGAACATGTCACCGTACTACCGTCACTTACCGCCACAACCGTCCCCTGCTTATCCGTGCGGTACAGCTTCACGTTGTGGGCCGAAAGCCGCTCTAATACATCTTCCTTCGGATGTCCGTAGGAATTGCCCTTTCCGCAGCTGAGAAAGGCATATTCCGGCTGTACCCGGTTCAGGAAATAATTCGTGCTGGAAGTATCGCCTCCGTGGTGGTTTACCACATAGATGTCAGAAACCAGCTCCTGGTTCGAATCCGCTATGGCGTACTCCTCTTCCTGCTGCGCATCTCCGCAGAGCAGGATGCTGGTATCTCCGTAAACCATGCGGATGGCAACGGAACGGTCATTCTCCGTCAGCGCACTGTAATTTTCCGGTCCTACTACACAAAAAGAAGCATCCCCAAAGGAATACACACTTCCCAAAGAAGGATGAATCTCCTCCGCGCCGCCTCTGCCCGCAGCTTTCTTAAAGGATTGATAGATAGCGGTATCTGATACATAATCCGCATCAAGAATCCGGTCACAGTCAAAGGCATGCATCGCACCGATAAGGCCGCTGATATGGTCCTCATCATAATGAGAGGCCACAATATAATCCAGATGCGCAACGCCCTGCTGTTTCAGATATGCCACCACAAAAGACGAGGTGTCTCTTCCGCCGCCGTCATAGAGCATGCAGTGGTCCCCCTGCCGGAGAAACACTGCAAGCCCCTGCTGCACATCCAGCATGTGGACCTCCAGCGTCCCGGAAGGAGACGCTTCTGCCCTGGGCGCCAGTCCGAAAACGGACGCCAGGAAGGTTATCATCACCATTAAAAGCAGGGAAATCCCTCTTGTTAATCTCTGTCTCATCTGCCTTCTCTCCCTGTGTTATCAGCCTGCAGTTTTACCTTTACGGGTGTCCGTACGGTCCCTGCCGGCCTTCCACCGGAGGATATGTCTGATGAGGAACATGCTTCAGGTGCCGCTCGGCAATCGCAAACCGTGTCTTCCTCACAATATCAACCGTCCTGCACAGCATCTCTTCTGCTGTGCCGAAGGGCTTCTCCAGCTCAAACCATTCCGTCTCCGTAAACTCTCCCTGCGCCATCCCCTTTACGTGATGTGCTGTGACGTGAAACTGCCAGCAGAGAACTCCATCCTCCCGGAGGGAAACTTCACCCGGTTCCACCTCAACTGACAGCTGTGCAGGCCAATAATAAGAGAAAAGTACTGTCTCTTCTCCATCCTTCCGACAGCGCCGGGTAATCTCCGCACCGGACTGTCCTTCTTTCTGCAGCTTTGTTACTATGAACTCATATGCTTCGTTCTGATACAGAATAGCAGAATCCAATTTCTGTTCCTCCAACAATTCTAATTCGGCAACAAACAATCATTCATGGTATGCCGGTATATCTGCGCCTTCTGGCAGGCCGGTAAACTCTGCCAGTTTTTTCCAGGCCAAAGTATCTGTACTGATATAGGCCTCGTGAACTTCTGACAAAAGTTCATCCGATATCGGGTATCTAAAACCACAAAGAATGTCATCAACTACTCGCAGCCGTTCCGACGCAACAATGTTATCAATAATGCTGTACAATTCGAGTCGCTCTTCATCAGTCATTTCAATAGTCATGATCACAAATAACCTCCGTATGAAATATTTTATAATTGTCGTTATTATAGATCATAGAAATATTATTTGTGAGTTTACACGAAATTGATGTAAACTTTTTGAGATATACTCATTTATGAGTAATACGACTTCGTCGTTATACCCTTTACTACCATTCACAATCTAATAGATGTAATAGGAGTCTCTTCAGTAAGCACTCTCCAGCCTTTTTCCTCCCATATTTTTTTAAAATCACACTGATCACTTCTTAAGAAAACGGTTTTTTCATTCTCCCATGCCAGTTCTGCCTTCGCAATAATGTCTCCGTCAGAACCCATTAGCTCACTCCCGACTGTAGTTGGTACAGATACCCCACTACTAATAAGAATATCAATATAAGGATAACACTTAGAGGAAATTAGTTTCTTTTTTATCTTCCATTCTTCTTCGTTTGATGGTCTAACAAGAGTGCTCTTACCTTTAATCTCGTCGATAATATAGGTTTTTCCCATTCTTGAAACTCGGTCACCTACGGATTTGCCCAGAAAAATCCAATTTTTTATCCCCTTTCCACAAAACGTTTTTAATGTGGCATCTCCTTCACAATGTGCAATAATAGTATCTTCTTGTTGAATGGCATATCTAGAAGCCCTTTGAGGGAAAAACGACCTCTGCGGTTTTTCCAATTCCGTCCCAGAAGAGGAGACATAATTATAATAATTAGGATTAAACTCGGACAAGAACAATGAAGCAGAACCAGAAAACGTAAAATATAGCGCTGATTTTGCTCTTGTCATTCCAACGTAAAGAAGGTTCCTTTCCTTTGCTTTAATCTCCTCAACTTGTTCTTTTTCTGCCTTTTCTATATCTGCCTGTAACGGATAATAGATATCATTAAAATATGGTATTATGACTATATCAAATTCAAGACCCTTTGAAGAGTGCAAAGTCACTAGTTTTACACCTGGTGTCTTTAATGACCAGTCCGTTCTTTTTTTAATCTCCTGATAATTAATATCCTTCGAATGAAGCATATTTATGATATTCTGTTTTTCACTATAATTACGATAAAGAAGCCCCATAGTCACAGGAGTCGTTATTAGTTCGGAAACTAGGCTGACCAGAAACTGATTTTCATCAGTCAAACTAGTACACTGTATAACAAACGGATAGTCTTCTCCCAAAATAGTCGGCAGAATTGGGTCCGTATACTCCCCCTTATCACCATCACGATATCTATTAATTTCCGAAAGGCTCTCAGCTAACTGGACGATCTGTTTTGTGCTTCTAAATGTCTTATGTAGAGTCTTAGATGCATTTCCACGGACATCAATTCCAAGTTCCTTCCATGTAAACCCAGTATTATATATTTTTTGTGCTTTATCTGCAGCTATTGTAATAGAATTACTCGCAAGGAGTTTTGCAACTCTTAATTTCACAAAAGACAAGTCCTGTGCTTCATCAACAAGTACATACTTATATTTATACGGCGTCAATCTTGCGCCAGCGTCGATCAGTCTCATATAAATATCTTCAAGGTCAGTCTTTCGGTGCACCTTCATTTCAGCACAATATTCTTGAAAAAGTTCAAAAACGATCCGACGTTCTTCACGTGTGATGCGCACACCTCCACCACGACCTGTTCTTTCAGCCTCCAGATATTCCTGGAGTGTTCTAATATTTTTTTGTTTTATCCAAGTAAACTCTTCACACCAATAATAATCATCAACATGATAAAATCGATGATCTTTACCTGTTTTGGCAAAATGGTTTTGCAGCGCCTTCGAGACATATTGAATTCTTTCTTTTTCATTTACCAGATAAAATTTTCCAAATAAGCGGAAGTAAACCTTACAGCAATACTTATCCATTGTCATAATAGTCATCTTATTGGAATCAATATTAACTTGCTGAAAGACTTCTGTAGTGTAATCATTCAATGTATTGTTAAATGTGGTTAGCAGAACTACATTTTTTTCTCCCCTTTCGCTGGCTTTATAGAATTCCAGCGCCCTCTTAAGAAGCACAATACTTTTCCCTGCTCCCGGAACACCATTGACAAGAAGATCTCCGGAGCTATAGCTAATACAGCCTTCCTGCTCTGCTGAAGGCTTAATATCATTGAAATCTTTCATGTCAGTCCTCCTCACTAAACAATTCTTCCAAGACGGACTTTACTCTATGTTTCTGAGAATTGTTTTCTTTCTTCGCCAGTAATAGTGCAAAATTCTTTGTCAGTTCTTTTTCCTCTTTAGTCTGAACGTTTATCCACGCATTTACTATTCTTTTCCAAAACACATCATCTAACATCGCTCTTGTCTGCCTCCCGAATTGTTCTGATACATATATCCTTATATTGGCAGTATAAGCAAACCTGATAGCTTTCGCTTCTATACGAAAGCAGGTCAACTACAATAGACTCTCCATTATTCTGCTCCATTTGGTCCATCGCCTCCCGAATCAACCCTCTTGAAACAAAATGCGGCAATAACCTCAGGCCAGAATAGGACACATCATCAAGAGAATCAGAATCTTCTAGTGGAAAAGACGTCACACAAAAATCTCTGATTTGTCTTTTTTCTACACTATTTAAGTACGGAAAACAGTCAAGAACATGTCTCGATATCGTATCAAGAGTCATCCCTGTTGCTTTTGAAAATGCGCTAATAATCGCGGACAAAACGAATTGATAATGGAAACTACTTCTATATGATGGAAAGGGCCCTGTCAAATACCCATAAATATACTTCCATGGACACAGAATTGCATCATATTTTTCCTCTCTGATATGAAGCAAATCAGGCTGGATTATAATTTCAGGTGGAGCAAAACTAGTACAGCTTTCGGGCACAGAATAATCCATTGGTACTTGCTCTATCTCACAGCCAAACACTCTATTAAGAATTCGCAGATAAGGAGACTCTGCAATTGTTTTTCCATTCTCCTCAGCAATCCATGATAATTCAACGCTTTGATTCTGTAATGCGGAATAAAACAAATATCTGTTAGAGAGTATAGAGTCTTCCTTTACAGATATCATATCTTGTAAATACTGCGCACGTCTTCCATCCAGCTGTGGAACAATTGTATTCAACATAGTATGGCTTAACGGCCAACTATATTGAGCATCTGTACCTGGAATCCTGTTTTCGTCACATAGACAGAGATGAATTCTACCATCTGCAACTATTGACGCAGTTTCAATTTGTGCTAAATATCGAATAAAATGCTCCTCCGACGAGGTCATTAACTCATAGTTATCTTCATCTAGAATCCCGTTACCGATTAGCATCATCACTGCGTCAGAAATATCTTCTGGCAGACATTTGTTAATCCCAATATGTGGATTAGAAAGGCGTTGTACAAGTTCATGAACAATAGCTTTTTCCTCATCCAATAGAATCGCTTCCTCATAGCCACTCTCTATTATTTCTTTTATATTTGAAAAATGTTTCCCTATATCTATCTCACTATCACTTCCAAATAGTTTCGTCGCAACTTCGATTATCTGCTCAATCAATCCAAAAACAATATTTGCCTCTTCTTGCTTTATGGAAAAGCAACTAAAGTTTAGAAACGGATTAGCCATAATCTTATGGAACCTACTGTTCTCTGATTTCTGAGATGATATATGTTCTTCAAAAAGTCCCGAAAGATAAGAGCTAACTTCTTTATAGCGAAGTATCCTTTTCCCCCAATCGCCAATATCGTGACAATCAGCAAAATAGGGCTTCACAAGTTCAAAGGTATGGATATAATCCTTTCCGTTTTTACCATCATAAAGCACCCACCCCGAAGCAAGGCAAGTTTGAATATCTTCAGTTGAAAGAGTAAGAGCATGTGTATTTCGGTCCCATAAAGAGTGTAATACATAAAAGTATTGTCCAACTGGATACGATAACAAATGCCTTTTTTTAAACTTTTCAGGGAACACTTCTTTTAATAGTGACTCCGTTTTATTTAGGTCATTGCTATATAGACTGTATCCTTCTTCCGTAATTCTTTTAATATCAGATATAAACTCAGCCTCGTTACGGTATTTTTTAATTCTAACATTGTCCAATTTGCAACTGGTAACTCTACCGTCAAAGACTTTTCCAAATGCACTAGATGAAGAACTATCAGACATTCCTTTCAACCAATGACCAGCATTTAGAAAACCATTACTCTCAGAAAACGTCTTATACCAGATCTGATTAACGCCATCAACAGAAGAGTCAATATTTCCAAGAAAGATCAACGTTTTTCCAGCTTGTTCAAGCAAATCAAAAATCCTCTCCTGCATGGCAGTAATATAATAAAATCCATGAAGAACTATGTAGTCATGCGAAATATTGTATTTTTTTAATACAGCAGAGAACTTATCGATATTTGTTGAGTACCGTTCCATTAATGCACGGAACTTTCCTATTGAGAGATCTTTCGTCTCTGTTTTTATCCATATTGCCTGAAACATCCTCTCTTCCAATGATGAAGCATTATAATCCTCAGGAAAAACATCTGCTTCGACGAGTGAACGAATTGAACTTAAAACCTCTCGTCTGTTCTTTAAAAACGCCTCTTGAAGAAGACGTTCTGCATTAGATAATCCCGTCATATTACGAATTATTGACCCAATAACCATATACTGTTCAAATTTCGTGGCAGGATCATTCCATTTTTCGGTAACTGTTTCTTGCAATTTATGAACATCAATTACATTTACAATCTCTTTTGCATAACATTCTTCCACGGCTATTTTTAAGTTAGCAGTAGCGACAATATGAGGATACTTTGAAAACTCCTTATAACAGGGATGATTTCTTAGTCCAGTAATAGAATTATACGTATATACTAGTCGCGCCATATTTTACTCCAATAGTCCGGCCCAATTATGTGGTTTCGGTTCTATAACAAAACACTCCAATCGCCTAATACTTCGAGTCATTGCCACATAAAGAAGCCTCGCCTCTTCTCGATCAACATCCCGAAATTCCTTTAGTACACAATCCGAATAATACGTATTCTTTTTTTGAGACTTTACCTCGCTACGATACGTATCATTCCATTCCACACTGCTCCACCCTACTCGACAAGGATTAACTGTTTCATCCAAAATAATCTCCGTATCTAATTCGCGTCTATAATCTCTATAAGTAAATGGAATGATTACCGTATCAAACTCGAGCCCCTTTGCTTTATGCACAGTAAGACCATAAATGGCTTCAGCTCCAAAACCATCCGTAATGTCCGGTTCGTCTTCATTATGATTGGTTGCTATATTAAGCTTCAGAAAGTTATATACAGCATACAGGTCAGACATCTGCCCAGAAAAATGTGAGCGCAACACTGTAAGCAACTTATCAATATCCGCCTTATACTGAAGAACTTCTGCTTTAATCTGAGCTTCAAGATTATCCTCTTTCCAAGTCCCGCTTTTTTTCAATACACTACTTTTGAGCTCAGCAAAACGTTTGGCAGGATTGGCAGCGCTCTTTATATCGTTTATCACTGCCATAACCGGTTTAAAGCGAAATGCTTTGAGATTTTCTGTCCATCCATTAACTTCTAAAAGAGCTGTTATCGCATTAAATTGTTCAACACTTCCTGCCTGTTTTTCGAGAATCGAAGTATCTAAACTCACAGAAGAATATGAAGACAATGCGTAATCCAATAAACTGGCAACATCTGATGGAAATGTATATGCCTTTATCATTACATAAAAATCCATTACAGCCGGCGATTGATAGAATTTTCCTTCTTTTCGAATATAGCACGGGATATTGGCTTTTTCACACCACGCAGCTATCGTATCCAACTGGAAATTAGTTCGTGTAAGAATCGCGACTCTCTGACTTTTCTCAGAATAGCTCTCCTTATTCTTTGCATCTCTAATGCAATCTTTTAAGCATTCTTGAATTAAGTCTATACAATTACTTTCTATGACTGTCTTTTTCTTCAATATTCTTCTAACTCTATAATTACCAGCATGTTTTTTTTGGGCTTTGAGAGTCACCCCATAATCAAAAATACCTTTCTGCTCCCATGACCTAAAAACATGATCTATTTTCTGTAGAATATCAGCGGAAGTCCTATAATTACGTACAAGACTAAACTTTTTAAACGTATCCAGTTCTTGTTCAAGTTTGGTAAATGCGGTATCAACAGCTCCCCTAAACCGATAGATACTTTGCTTAACATCACCTACAACAAATAACCTAAGGTTTCCATTCTTTTGCAACCATGCTATTGAACGAATCTGTGAATTATCGGAATCCTGAAACTCATCAACAAACAAATACCGCAAATGATGGGATTTTTGAACTAATTCATTTCCTGTAAAAAGTATCCTATCTAATTCCCTTACAATATCATTCACAGCTATTGAGTCAGTTTGTTTTTTGAGTTTATTGTAACGTTCACATATTTCGGCAAACACATATTTCAATGTTTCATGTAAAGCAGTAGAACCAGAATCCGCCGCCAGCCCCCAATCAAGGGTTGCTATACTTTCATCTGCCAAACCAGCTTGGCTTAATCTCTCCCAAAAGTCATAGACCAGTTTTTCAAGAACATGCAGTTGCAGTCCTAAACTGTCTTGTACAGAGCCAGTCTTTTGTAAATAGTAATCACTTAGAACGTCACGGATTATCATATCTTTTTCATGCTTAAAACCTCTTACAGACACATTACTTCCGTAACCGATACTACTTCCGAATTCAGATATAAACTCTTTTGAAAAACTATCAATAGTCTGTATTCGAATTCCCGCACTATGTTCAAGCAATCTAATATATTTTGCCTGCCCTGTCACTTCAAATCGTATCATTAATGCCTGTTGGATTTTATCCTTCATATGCTGAGTTGCTTCATTCGTGAAGGTTATCATCCCAATATCTTCCGGCATTAAAAGTGGAATGGTATGTAACAAAAACATAATTCGGTCTATCATAACCGTCGTTTTCCCTGTTCCCGCTCCAGCTTCAATGATCATATTTTCATTAGCAGAACAATGCTCAATAATGAATTGCTCAAAATTAAAGTCGGGGCATAGCTCTCCCAATTTTTCAAGTGAACTTTGTTCTTCGCTATTTGTGTTCCCGTCTATAAGAGTAACTATTGGGTTGGAATGCTGAAATCTGTATGTCTGAAGAAGACGTGCCGAAAGATATTTTTCATTATTCATCTCAACCGCTTTGCATGTTGCTTCATCGGCAAAAGCAATTACTTTTATTCCGTTCGAAAGCAACATCTTTATATGTTCGGTATCCTTAACAAATTTGGGGTCTGAAGATAGCACTGAATAAAGAGCATCTAACATGTCATTACCTCAATTCCAAGAGAATAGTTTTCTTCGTAATTCAAGGATTTGATTCCTGTCTAGTATATAAGCCATGCCTTCATCGCGTTCATTCTCATCTACATAATCTGCAGTAAATGAAAGGAAATTATAGCTACCAATCATCATGTATTTATCATCACAAATCAAACACTTAATGTGTGTATTACCTTTATGAAATTTCAGCAGATTCGTACCAGAAAACCTTGTTTTCAGCATCTCTACTGTCTTTTCGCTTGTCTTCTGTCTGCCATCTTCAGTATCAACCCCTATACCATATGTAATTTTAATTCTTACTCTACGAGAAAGTGCTTGTTGTAAAAGTGCAATTAGATTTTCATTCACAACATGCGTGTTAATCCATGGGCACACGAGATCTATTTCCTCATCTGCGACTGCAAATGTCTGTAAAAAAACAGGTTTCAATTCTTCATTCAATAAAACGCATTCGGTACGCGGGTAATCATTACGAGATTGAACTATATCTCGTCGAGTCCAGTAATCTTTTTCATTTTCCCAACAATAATCGAAAGTGGCATAAAAAACATTATCCGATTGATTATCAATCAACATTTCTTCGCCTGCAACATTAAGTAGAGTCATGCTTCCATATTTGCTTTTTTCTAGAGTAGAAGGCATCTGCTTATAAACGCAGAATCCATCAATATCTCTATTTTCTCCTACAGCCATATTTCGAGCACGCAGATAACACACAAAAGCGGCTCTTAAAACATTATTGCTTACAATAACAAGCTTTTTCCCCTTATTTCTAAGACCAAATCTATAAACTGCAGCAGATAAATCTTCTTCATTATTAAAAGTCAACTTTTGAATTCTATTCATGTTCTACCATTCTCCCCCAAAAACAACGTCTTTCAAATTATGTCAAATGATGTAATATCTTATATTTTGAGTACTTTGAGCCCGAAACTGTCGTCAATATCTTCATAACGCCAAAGAAATCGCAATGAAATACATTCAAAGAAAACCAGGCATGAACACTCCTATTCCGATTCCCATAATGCTACTCTTTCAAAGCCACAGTTTTGTCTTCTATTATAGCAGCCACGTTATAGCTCTTCGATTCCACATTCACGCAAATAATGATAAATGCCATCATAATACGAACAATCCCTCGTAGGGTCTTCTTCAGGGTCTACACCTTCTGGAACAAAAATAACCATTCCTTGCCGTGCACGGGTTAACAACACTCGATAGGAATTCACCAAATATCTTTTTTGCTCTGGCTTATTTCTACGATTCCACTTTGTTCCTCTAAACGTATAATGGTCCCAGTCTGAACTATTTTGGTTCCTACGAAGGTCTGCATCCCAACACACAATAGCCCAATCGATCTCAAGACCTTGAACCTTGAACTCACTAGCAACTACTTCTAGCATATTAGATGATCTCAAATCATCACTCGGTGCCAAAAACCAATTCTTAACATCGATATCTGTAGGCACGTAGATTCCTTCTGGTTTCAATCGTTGTGCACTACTACAAGCCAAAACACCGCATCGTTGTGAACCACGCACCTGATTTCTTACCCATTTTTTTGCTTCACTGTAGCTTCTGGTAATATAAATCGGGTATTTTTGCGAAATCTGCTCATAAACTTTAGATGCTATGTTTGGTTCATTATTCAATAATGAGTCAACAAACTGACACTGCTTATCGGCCCGAAATGATCTAATAGAAGTTTTTAAATGAAGCTCCATTATTTGGTGGCAACGGTCACAGTTTTCTATCATTGAGCGGTCAACATTTTGGTCTTCAACCTGGCTAAATATTTCCGGAGAATAGAACAATTCCCAATTGGTAAAATCTTCAATACCGCATCTAAACCATTCATTTATTCCAACTTCGCCATCGTAAATATCTTGGCCGAGCCCTACTAAACAAATCATTACTGCCCAATCTTGATGCCGGTCCATAATACTAAAAAGCAAATATGGCTCACTTACTGCCATCAGGGGATCATCATGTTTCCGTCTCATTTTTTCTTGGTTCCAAACGCGTTGAGCCTCGTCAAAAATCAATATGTTTTCTGCAGTTGGATGGTTGTGCGAAGAATTATCTTTCTTAAATGCAAAACTACTCTGAATCAATGCATTAATTGCCGTTTCTGTCTCTCTATTTAACTGTTGCTTAGCTTTTACACTTCGTTTTAAAGCCTCGCGTAGTACTTCTACCAATGGACCATTTCCAGAAAGATACACGCTCAAACTGCCTGCACCACGGTCTAGATTTTTAGCTACCACATCCAAACCCACTAGTGTTTTTCCTGCACCAGGAACACCAGTGACAAAGCAGACGCATTTTTTTTTGTTTTGTTCAGCATAAGCAATAACTTCGTAGATTTTTGCCTCACAATCATTAATATTCGCTTGACCTGCCTCAGACTGTGCAATTTCACTCAGATTATGAGAGCTATACGCTTCAACAGCAGCAGCAATTATTGTTGGGGTAGGATAATACGGCGAATTGAACCATTTTTCGAAATCAATTTCCCCATCATCTCCATATAATTTGGTGATGTTAGTAATTTTTGGAACTAGTGTTTCTATGTTTTCTCGTTGCAGGTACACCTGCTTGTCAGGATAACATCCCATCGACTGAGGTTTCGAAATCGGCTGAGCATCTGTCGCTATCAAAATTGGACAAACATATAAATCTTCGGACTCCTTATGAAAGTTCTTTATATCAATAGCGTAGTCTTCTGCCTGTTGTGCATCCTGAGCTGTAAACACGTTTTTTCCATTTTTAAACTCGAGAGAAAATACCATGTGCCTAATTAGCAAGATAACATCTATTCTTTTCCCTAGACGAACAATATCATACTCAAATATTATGTCTCCTTCCATCCCACATGCTTCAAGTCTGTGTTGCAGTTCGCGAATTTGGTTTTCCCATGCATCTGATTGGTCTTTATTTACTTCAAAAGAATGTCTGACCAGTTGGCCAATAATAGACGTAGAATTATCCTTTATGAACCCAGGAATAGAGTTACAGTAGTATGCCTTTCCTGACTGGGTTGAAAAAGTATATCTATTCATTAACCAATAACCTCTTTCCTATTATTCTCAGTAGTTATATCTTGAAGAATCCGTCTTTGATTAAAGAAATTACGACTTCTCCCTAATTATTAAACTTTAATCCTCTATTACATCATAATATACTGTACCCTCTGGAAGTTTTATGTTGGGGACCCAAAGTGCTTTTCCCCCCCATCCTTTTCTACCAGTAACTTGATACATAGTCAGTACGACCATTGAAGGAAGGCTCGCACCTAATTGCCAGTCATTCGGAGAAAGCAATGCGCCGGTTCCCTGTGCGACATCTCGATTTCTTCGCACAATTAGAATACCTTGTCCGGTAGGCAAGTCAGAAAGTATGGTATCTATCACAGAAATAAACGAATTCAGTTTAAAATCTGGACTTGGAATAATTTTTTTCATCAGTTCCCTAATAAACCTCAGACTTACTTGATAATAGGGTTCTTCACTTTTGAAGGCCTTTAACATATCAGAAATTGCTTCTATAGAATCATTATCCGGATATAACGGATAGTAATTCGTACCTCCTGCAATCAATTCTACATGATCATTATCCAGAACATTCTTCCGTGTTGGATTCAAACCTTTTGGATAATAGACCTTTATATCTTCGATTCCTCGTTCCACCTGAGCGATTATCGAGTTGTTAGTAGCATTGATATCAGAAAACAGTTTATACAGGTTTTCATCAATAAATACTTTCATCATGCCAGGATCTCTATCATATCCAAACATTCGGCTATGCTGCCACATCGTATCAGCCTGTGGTGTCTTACTTGAGCGAGTATAATATATGGTCTGTAGGCAAGGAAATGTCACTCCTCTCCCAAGCGTGTTCCCGCCAATTATAAAGTTACAACCATTTTCGTATTCACTACTATCAACATTTCTCTTCCCATTCATAACAATGATGTTGCTTCCATCACATAGAACAAGCTTCTTTATTCGTGCAATTATTTCTTCATAAGGAGCAATTTGTGCTTTCTGCGGATGGATTCGTCCATATTCTTTCTTAACAGCAACTTCAAACTCATCATCAAAATGCTCGGCACACCACTTTAATGCATCTTCTACTTCCTGCCGGAATTTTTCATGTACCGCCTGTCTTACGCTCGGATGAAAAAGGCAGTTACATACCTTCCCACCTGAGTAAAACGTTTGTGCTGCACTAACGAGATGCCTTATCACAACACTTCTCGTAGGATTATCAAGTTCTTCTAGAAATTGTATGCACTCCGGTTTTTCCTTCGAGAAAAAGAAATCCCCACCAAGATAGGCCGCACCCGGGCGAAAATAATATGTAAAATACGGATGCCACCCTGATGTCATTGTTTGAAGTAGAAGTGCCTGTGGTGTCCCAGTGACTTGAAGATAAATACTGCTTGATGCCCCATTCTTAATTGAATCAAGGTACTTGTTGATAGAGGACTGGCGGTCTCGATTCACTAAAGTATTAAGTGATGCTGCATCAGCCTCATCATCTATAATGAAGAGTGGATTGCCTCTCATGAAACCGGTCGAGTTAAATATATTTGCCCATAGCTTCAACATTTTCGCATTTTTCTTTAAGACAACAATAGTCGGAAGGATTAAACTGTTTGCTGTAAAAATGCGAGCGTCATTTTCTCCGCATATACAAAATCCATCCAAATCAGCTCTCACACGGTCTAATGTTTGCTGTTGAAGAACTACGTTATCTGTAGTCAGCAGCAAGAACACCGGAAACCCCAGGTCGGCTGCCTTACACATAATGCCAAACATCTGTCCTGTCTTTCCAGACTGAACATTACCGAACAGCAAACCTACCTCATGATTCATAAAAGAAAAGCTTTTTAGGTAATCCTCTCCAACATCCTCCGATGTCTTAAATATAGACTCTGCAAGTTTTATGTTCCCTCTATCAGTTATCTTCTGAAGATATGTATTCAAATACTGCATCAATTACCATCTCCCTCTTCAAAAGGTTTGAAAGACAACATCCAAACGTCCAATGGTGTGCCGCTTTCGTCCAGGGCAGTCTGTCCTGTTTTTTTAAAGCGCAGCGTATCACATCCATATTCTTGCAACATCTCCTGAGTAATCATTCCCATTCGTTCAACATCAAGTTGGGTGTCATTCACGGGGGTTACTAAGCCTGCAGCAGCCAATCGCCCTTTCAACCATCTTCCCATAATAAGCTCATCGCCCACAGCGCTGAACTGTTTATTCCCATCACTAGTTGTATGTGCTTTGAACCAATACCCATCATCAGTCACTACAAAGAATGGTACATTTTTTTCGGGATAGCCATCTATTCGCGTGATTTCTTTTGCTACTGTTAGCTGTGTCTCAAACCAATCCCTAGACTTTCTTTTATTTCTCGGTGCCGCATAACAGACATTAATATTCGATTTAGTATAGTGCTTCCCATCATCCATATACCTTTCATTATATGATGGTACCTTTAGGGGAAGCAGAAAAGAAGCATACGCCGCACATCTCCTATAAAACTCCACATTAGACTGCGGAACTTGTGCAACAAATTCAACTCCTGTAAGAGAGGTATTGGTCTCATAGATGAGGGGCATTCCAGATACATCCGCAATGTTAGCTGAGACACTAGGGGCTTTCATCCTTTCTATAAAGCTCACAATCTCCATACATTCTGTATAATCCGTGGTCAAAGCTGAAATCTCGTACTGCCTTCGATTAGCAGCTTCAAGTTTAATTGCACCTAAATTTGCAGAACCAATAAATGCCGCAATTGGCTTATTCTCTTTAAAAAATAAATAGAGTTTTCCGTGATACTTTAAAGAGCGTACTATCCTAATTTCACCAATTCTAGCATCCATCCACTTTTTGTTTATTTTTACCGCAGTATGATACGAACCCTCGGGCATACCTTCTAAATAATACATTCCAATAATTAATTCGATATTTTGGGGTGTGTACTTTTCTACAAGGACATCTAATTCCTCTAGTGAAACACGCGAAACATATCCTACGGCTATTTCAACTCGATCTGACCTCTTAAAGTAATAATTGAAAGCATCCGTTATTGTCTCTTGACTTTCGTCAGTTGCCAGAGGTAGTATGTTAGAGTACAGAACTTTCATCTTCTCCACCTCGTTTTAATTGCTACCAACAATATCCATTGCAAGTTTCTCCATTGTTTCTGCAAAAGTTTTTTTCTTTAAAGAGCATTCCCACACAGTGAGAACCTTCCATCCCAGCTTCTCCAATTCAGATTTGTTGAGCTGATCCCTTTCAACGTTACGATTAATCTTTGGAACCCAATAGTCCTGATTCGACAATGGCCAAACAAATCTACCACAATCATGCTTATGCCAGAAACATCCATTTACAAAGATAACCGTCCGATATTTTGGCAACACAATATCTGGATGGCCTGGTAGTGTCTTTACATTTTTTCGATAACGAAACCCTCTAGCAAATAGTTCTTTCCGTATCTTTTCTTCTGGTTTAGTATTTTTGCTACGAATATTCGACATATTTTTATGTCGCTGTTCTCTCGTCAAATCATCCATTTCGATTACCCAATGTCTGTCAAATTCGCCTCTATAGAATCATAAGGAATCTCCGCAAAGGTACGCAACACAGCCTCAAAAATAATTTTAGCCCCTTCAGGAGGAACTGCCATCCCTATTTGCTTTCTAACCTGTTCTTTTGACCCCTCAAAAACAAAAGTGTCAGGAAATGTTTGAAGCCGTGCTCGTTCTCTATTTGTCAATGCGCGCGGCTCTTTCCAATGATAAATGTGAGTACCTCCTCCCCCTGACCCAGTGACTGTGTATGCTGGTTTGTCCGGATCTAATCGCTTATAAATCTGACTTATCTTTGCACCTCGGATCTTTAATTGCAGTTTTTCCGGAATATCTGCCGTAAAAGCATTCTGCCCTGGTTTGATATACGAAAGTCTTTCAATCACTTGTGGTGACTGCTTTGTTTTTTCATTGTTAGCTGCATCCTTAGCAATCGGCGGTTCTTCGATAGCCGCTCTACATGTCTTGATCACCCCAGACGGTGCTGGAATCTTGAACTCATATGGGAGATCTTCTCTAATGCCAATAATAATTACTCGATGCCGTGCCTGTGGGATGCCATATTCTTCAAACTTATATAGATTTGGATAAATTCTATATCCGGCACGTTTTAAGTCTGAAAGTATCTTTCCAAAGGCCTTCCCTTCATTAGCGCTCTGTAGTCCTCCAACATTTTCAGCCAAAAACCATTCCGGCTTATATATTTCGAGAGCTTTCACCCCATAGGTATACAGAGGGCCAAATTTCCCTCTAAACCCAAGCTGTTCTCCAACAACAGAAAAGTCATTACAAGGAAATCCAAATGCAAGCGCATCAATCAAACCAAGATTTTCAATCTCAAGAAAATGTACATCCTCACAAATTACGCTATTTGGATTATCCGGGCAGATGTTTCTTACATATGTCTTGCATGTAGAATTATCATAATCATTAGCCCATTGATGGATAATTCGAAACGATGGGTCCTCAATTACCGCATGTAACGCACCATATGCAAGTCCTCCTGGACCACAGAAAAGTTCCCCTAGTCTAAACTCTTTATTACTGTTCATTAGATTTCATCTCCATTTCCAAGAATAAAAACTCGCTTAAACTCAACCCCTAAAACTATGGCAATCTTTTCCATTTCTTCTACTGTCATAGTGCCTCTTTTTAGCTTTGCGTTTAAGCTTTGCGGCGATTTTCCAAGTCGTCGTGCCAATTCTGCTTCACTGACACTACATCGAACACATAATACTTTGACCTGCTCTGATACTGTCATGGCGTAACCCTCCTGACGATATTGTAAACGTATGCGTTGATGATGTCAAAGATTTTGGTAAGCTTATCAATATTTTCATCAAGCTTACATAAAGATACATAAAGATACTTATATATTTTCAAAAACCAGACACCTGATTAATTGTCAATATGATAGTCCTCCGTTTGAAAATAAGATATCATTACATTCAATCGAGGCTCCCTATCCGACGGTTTCAAGAGTACGGTCCGCATAACTGCGGTATAGTTAGTTGATCAGATGTCATAAGATCATTGTCCTAAACTGGCACGAGTAGCCAGTGGGATGTTCTACTTCACAGTTGACGTTTATAGTCTACAGTACGCAACAAACCACTTATACTATGATATAGTTTCGGCCGCCAACTGGCGGCCGATAAATCATTTCAATTCAGACTCGTTTCATCCTCTTTTCGAATGCAATTACATAATTATTTGTATTAGTATTAGTTTACTGAATCAATGCCTGAATCTCATCAAAGGATAAAACTCCAAGATGTGATAGCCTATTCCGTGCATCCTTAAACCTTTCAAGCCGGTGATAAGTACTTGAACTCAAAAGCAATCTTCCTCGGTCAGCCATAAACACCAATGTACCCAACTCAACATCCTTTGGATCATCGTATTCTTCTCCATATGAAGAAGTTATCGGCAATTCTTTCGCAATGGCTTCCGCGTATTTATCTACAAAATCACCCCGAAATTTCTCTATCAACGGATAAATCGTTTTGATTTGAGCAAGCCAGATATACCGGGAAATCTCTTCATTTGTTCTCGTATAATAAAATGGTGCACCATTACTTCTATAGCTGCTAACGCTGATTTCTTGAATCAACTTATACGGGTCGTTCAAGAAATCCCTATAGTGTGCAAGACATACTGCACACAGTTCAATATCAGCCTCAGAAACAGTTGCTGAGAGTTCCGCTAGATAGTTCTTAATAACAGCATTCTCTTTTATCCCAGAGGAGGCGAGCATTGAAAATACAATCCTGTCATACTCATTGATATAGTCATTATAGCAGACCGTTCGTATACCTTTTTTATTTATACTAACCTTATCTCCCCACATCTCCAAAATAAAAACAGCTGTCTCCCGGTTTTTCCCCCGAAGCTTTCGATACTCTGAAACGAACTCGGACCATCTTACCAGCGTCTCTTTTGATTCAATATAAACCCAGAAATATCTTGTATGAAGTACGATATCATCGCTCTCTGCAAAGAACCTTGCATAGCCTTTAGCCGGACGATACTCTGCTCTTTTTTCTGCTTTACAATACTCCTGCAGCAGATACGGCCCCGGGTCATCCACATTACGGATGACCTCGAAGCTCTTAGAATAATCCTGTTGTATAACGATATCCTTAATATGGGCAGCCATGGTTTCATACCACGGAATACTTTGTTCCGATTGAATAATTACACTCTTTCCATCTAGTAAGTTCCGTGTGATATCGGAAGTAAACGCTAATGCATTCGGTACTCGCCCCCACCACACCTGGTCCATATCACACCTCCATATAATCCGTAAGCTTATCTTCAACCTCAGAACTAGTGCCCATCATCTGGAAGAATGTAAACCTTGTAAACAGATAGCGTGTATTATCTGTACTGCGTAATATATTCAACTCACGAAGTTCTTCCATAAATGCAGCAAGTTTCTGAATCTCGAGTTCAGCAATCTTATTAATATCCAGGTCACTGCCCGCATTGTGTATATCCTCTGCAGAATAACCTTCACTATAGCCATTCTGGTGATATAAATAAGCCATTATCAGTGCAATAAGATAATAATAGTTATCTTCATCAAGTTTCAGTGTAATAACAAATTTTTCTCTAATCTGCTGCATGAACTCCGGATCTGCCAGCACCTTTTTAATATGTGCCTCACTAACCTCATAAAGAGGAGTGCTTACCTCATCATAGCCAGCATAATCCTTGTTTCTCATTGCCTCCAAAAGCTTTGCACAATACATCTGAATTAACCCAGGGAAGTAATTTGTGCTCGCCAAGATCAGCGTTACCAAAGACTCTTTATCCTTAGGGAATCGTAAGCCAAGATAATGAAGAGGGATCTCCATTAACTCTCTTGCTTCCATAGTATTAAAAGGTTTAACTGTCATCGCTTCCAAATGTGTCAATACGCTGTTGTTCCCTAATGCCACTTCACGCTTAAATCGAACAATATTACGAAGTCCGGCAATAACAAACTTAAAGCGGTTAGTACCGATATTTTGGATATCCTTTAAAGCGTCCAACGGTTTGTAATTTACACTTTCACAACTCTCGATAAAGGTGTCTGCCTCATCCAGCAAAAGCAAAAGATACGGAATTTTTTTCGTTTGATCCTGTAAACGTCTCTTGATAATTCTTGAGAGTTCACTCCAATCCTTTGTATCAATATCCTCGGCCAAAATATACTGATCATATAACTCATGTCCAATCTTATTTGCCGCTTCCTCATAGTTCAAGCCCTTAATATCAATATAAATAGCGCGGTTTCCATTCTCATCTCCATCAATATCTTCTTTGGCTTTTTTCAGCAAAGCAGATTTTCCGAGCTGACGGCCGCCATAGACTATGTTCACGCCAGTAGGTGTTTTAATTCTTTCAAGCTCCTTTTTACGCCCCATAAAAATCTCAGGGGGCATAACATTTACAGATTCCCATACATAAGGCTGGTAATAGCCAAATGGCATAATGAGAGAAATCAACATACGGTTTATTCTAGTCTCATCATATTTGCGAACAAGATACATCATAATTGTTCGGTCGATGACCCCAAAGAATTTATCCCCAAGGGCATTTTTTGCCTTGCGAGCCAAACGCCTGCGCTCGCTCAGGGTTAGTGCATAATCATGTAGAATTAACGTATGCTTGGAATTACCGATCTGCTTCATAACATCAATTAAACCATCCGCATCATATGCTCCATTGACGCAGACTACTCGGAATCCTTCCCTGGAAGCTCCCGAACCAAATGCAGCAATCGGATGTGTATAATTTTCACGCTGAACCCCGGCCGCCGCGGCTGTTACAACTACATAGCTTTCGAAACGTCCGTTAATAGCCTGTTCCTTTACAGAACCAACTTTAAAGCCAAGACCGTTTAACAGGTTTGTAAGGCGGTCACGCCCGAGCCTGCTTCCCCCCGGCAGCCAGTTTTCTGCCAGTCTTTTCGCGCCTCTTTCTTCTTTGTTACGGGTCCGACTGCTCACCAAACTCGAGAAATTTGCGTTTCGTGTAGCGACCATTTTATAGTAATAGTCATAACTATCAAGGAATTCTTTCAGAAAATCTTCATCAATAACATCCTCATGTTCATCGTCTGCCTGCGGGCGGGATAAAAGATCTTCTGCAACCGTATAGTTCTGTTCCTTAATCATTGCTTCTATACGTTTTACCCGCTTTTCCTTAATCTCAGTTGTAAGTCCCGGAATCTGAGTATTTCGATACAATTCCAGTTCTTCAAGAAGAGTTTTTTCTCGCTCTTTTGCTTTTTCCTTAATGTCGGCCAAATAACAATCCATAACTTTATCAAAGAAGTCGAAATTTCGTGTTTCTTTCGCCCACTCAAACCATCCATCAATTATCTGGAGAATCTTCTCCTTCTTATCTTCTGTAGAATTATCAATTTGACCATAGCTTTGCGCAAGCTCCAACTCTCCTATAAAATTATTCTTCTGATGTCCCGCATATTCCAATGCATGGCTAATTCCTTCCATAACCATTTTCGTTTTTTCGGCATAGCTAATTGAAGGATTTACATCTGTTAGATATTCGATGATACGCAATGCAGTACCATTATCTCCTCCTTCTTTATTCATAATATATTTCAGGCGAGCATCATAATCATTATTCTCATCTATTGTCCGAACGTGTTCAAGGATACGATATGTCGGATACAGTGTATCTATCTCTGCCCCGTGTGTATTTAAGTCCGGCAAGAAATCCCCGTCCAAAATAACATCATCCGTCAGAAGAAACGGTGCATAAAAGTATTTCCTGTTCTTCTCATCGTATGAACCATCCATGCATTTCCTAATTTCATTTACTGTATTATGAAGCACATGTAAACCGGCTTTTTCATCAATAGAAGTATCATTTTTACAGGCAGCGTCTATTTCCTCCGCAGCCTTATCCAATTCTGACAAAAGCGGTGTATACTTTCTCTTATATGCTACCGTTCCTTCGTCCTCAACATGAGTACTTGCCTGTTCAACCAGAGCACACCATCTAACCAGTAACTGTACGGCTTTCAATGTTACATTTGTAATATTGCTGCGAAGATGGCTCATCAGGTCAACATGCTTCCTGTACATCATTGCCTCGCCAGCTTTATCCCAATAACGGACAATATAATCCCATAGCTTTTCGCTGCTAATGGAATCTTCAGACATGCTCTCATCATCTTTCAGGAACTCTGTCTGCAGGAAATCCTTCATCAAAGGAATCAAATCTCTATCATTATCAATAATTGACTTGATGTATACTCCAAAATCGCTGTTTACCGAGAAAATGAGCTTCTTTGTCTCAAGAAATCTCTTTTGGCTAGCGTTCTCTTTTTTTCTGCTTATTACGTAACTCTCATAAAAGCTATTCGCATCGTTACGAACTTTCGTAATTTCACGTCCCAACTCAGCTTGACTCTTTACATGATATCCCGCATAAACATCCATTCCTTTTTTGTATTCATCTTTAAATTCCGCCAAAGAATATAAAACATTGCTCAGTGCAGGAAGCTTGCTTAAAACATCATAATCCTTAACGCCGTTATAGAACGACTTAATCTTATAATCGAACCTTACCTGATTAGAAAAGAATGTCCGAAGCGCAGTTGAAATAACCAATAAATCGTCAAAGACCGTACGTTTTGCAATCAAATTAAACGCATTATCTGTCGAATAAATGCAATGGGCCATCGGGTCATTTAATGCATAGGCAAGCAGTTCATATGTCTTCTGGTTTTCCTCATTACCGGCAGTACATGCCTTTGCAAATGCAGTTGCTGCATAAAAACAATCCACAGACAGCAGGCCTGTAATTATACCACGTACCTTCTCTGTATTATATTTCTCATTTACGGTAACTTTGCGGGATGATGAATCATTTTCTCCCAATACGTCAGCTGTCGCATTAGTAATCTCTGAAGAACTACTATCTGTTCCGTCTTGAGAAGAGATACTTACATTTTCACTGTTCCCCTTATCACAACTGTCTGCATTTTCTGTATCGCCATAATCGCCTTCCGGCTCTACTGCCTCCTCATTTTGTTTGTCTGAAACCTCTACCGTCTCTTCAGATATACTATTTTCATCATCTTCCTCTTCAGTTCCTATATGTTCATCATAATAAGCCTCATATTGCTCTAATCTTTCAAGAGAATCATAACTATAAAACTCTTTATCCGAGAAACTATAAAGGGAGACTCTCGTATTAGAGAAATCAAACTCAAGATTCTTAAGTAAAGCTTCAGCAATCCCCTTTGCTCTTATTCTATCAAATCCTGCGACTATAAGAATTGGCAATTCCTCTTTCTCATCAACTACATGTTTGATTCTTCTAAAGTCTTCATCACATTCAGTTGTATCATCCCAAAAGGCGCCGACAATAATCAAACACTGATGACTGTCATCCGAATTCTGCAATCCATAGCAAAACGCATCCGTGCAAAACATTTCAGATTCATTATAATGGAGTATTTCCTTTTCGTTCAAAAACTCGGTTATTGAAACAGCTTTAAGCTGTGTAAATGCAATACGGGCAGCAGCACTGGTTTCCTTATCTTCAATGTCTTCTCCCCACGTATCAATTGCTCGCTGACGAACCCCAACATATCTACTTGCATCCTTATAGTTTAGTGCCTTAATCAGTCTTTTAGTTGCACAATAAAACTCGCCTTTGCCCATCATTTCATACTGACTCAGATAACCTGCAACTTTTAATTCGGTTAAAGTACGTTGAATAAGGTGCAAAGACATTCCTTTTGCTGCAACTGATTCTGGTGATACACAATTTGACTCACAGATACTCTTTATGATGTCTTTAACTGCCGGAACACTCATTTTCCGAATCTCATTCATGAAAATGCTTACTGTGATTTTTTTGTTTTCTGCATTACTAACATCTTTTTTCAGAAAGCCAATATTCTCATCATTTTTTATCAGTGCACCATTCTCAACAATGCTTCTCACAAATTCTGAGCCTTGATAAACATCGCCATCGATATCGCTATTATTATTCGTATCTTCTCCATTCTTTGCCTCTGCTTCACCAGCATCACCATCCTCGTTTCCTTCCAAATATTCATTTGTTTCTGTGATTTCGGCAACAGGTTCTCTAAGATTTTTCTGAATAACAGTTTCTATCCTGTCCAGCAATTCTTTATCAATAAAATATTTATTTCCTGCCAATCCCGTGTATACCCGAAGCGGGAAGAACTCCGCTACACGTTCAAGTTTTTCAGCCGCATCCGAAGACTCTCCGTCCACACACGGCAACGCTTCGACAAATGCCGCTGTTCCAGCATTTTGTTCTTCAATATCATCCCAGTCTACTTCTTCTGAATCAGCAATTCTGCCGAGTAACTCCTCTGCTTTTTTCTGATAAGGCATCAAAGCGTCAGAATATGTTTCAATCAAAGACTTAACAGATAGGAATATCCCCAGTTTCTGGAATATAGCATCTATTTTTTGCTGTAATTTAATCGACTTATTTCTTTCTAAAGCATCGGCATATTCCATCACCGGACTTCCTGATACTGGCATGTCCTCCTCTGGGACCTGTAATGAAACATATTTCAGGATAGAATCGTATTTTTCCTGCATCTCTGCAATAGATGTATCTAATGCAGCCACACTATCCTTTTCAGGGACGCGCCCCTCGGCGACTACTGTTAGCATATCTTGCAAAAGCTTTGTTGACCCATCTGCAGAAGAATTAAAATCATTTATCATTTCATCGATAGTCATATTCACTATTAAGTCCTCCGATTTTGTTGCATTCTGCGCTGAAATAGCTTTCACCTTATCCAACTCATCAATAATGGTCTTACACTCCTCCAGCGTAAGGTCTTCGTCATTTTGCAAATGCGCCAATGATTCAGACAGATATGTTGATAATTGTTGCATATCTGCATTACCCTTACTCATTTCTTTCCTCCATAACAAACACCGTAACCTTCTCTGCCACGTCAGTACTTAGTTTCAGTTTACGAATCAATAACTGTCCATTCTCCACATTTGAGGTTGCTAAAATTACTCTATTAACATTCACATTGCTTATAACCTTCTTCAATGTATCCAACTCGTTCTCTGTAAATGGGGCCTTTTCTGTTACCGCGCAAATATAAACAATATCTTGCTCGACATTAGATTCACATCCAAATAACAACTGCTCATTCTCAGGAAAAGAGAATATCATATAATCTTCACAATTTGAGTTCTGCTTAAAATACTCTCGGCAAACAAGTGCTCTATGGAAAGTCTCCGGTATCCACTTTATCTGTGACGCAGCCAGCCATTCTGGCAAAAACAATGTTTCTAATCCATATCTTTTTCTCAACTGTTGTGCAATTGTCTTTTTTTGAAAGCAGAGCCATCCCTTGGAGGTTAGTACGATGAACTTCTGTGCTTCATGTTCACCCGAAACCGTCAGATGCGTTATGTAACCTTGGTCTGTTAACCACTTGCGCTTATTCTCATCAATCGGCAGTTCATCTTCTATTACTAACTTTCTGAGACTAATGACATATAACGATGTAATTAAAGAAGGGTCCGACATCAAATCAGCAATTATGCTACTGCTTTTCAAACCATCCGCCGAAACATCCTTAAAGTCTACCCGAATGCCTGACTGCTTGTGACCCAATTCCTCACCAGGTTTATTTTCTCGACTCAAACATTCAATATATATCCGAAACAGATTCTGGAGTTCCAAGCACTCTCTCACGGGTGGAATTGAATCTTTATTAATTATTCTAAGCATTTCCTCTATGCCGGAAATTAAGTGACCTGTGATTTCTTCTTGTGACCCCGCGTAACCACCGTTAATTATCGCCTTATTCATAGTAATAAAGCCTCTCCGTTGCCCGTGTGCAGGCAACTATTTTTTGATTTTGTGTCATATCATCTGAAATAACTAATACCTTTGAAAACTCTAATCCTTTGGCTGCAAATATTGAATAGCAGGGAATCCTCTCTTTTGATTCCTGGTCTGAATTAGTATCTAAATACTCTAATAAACTCGCATCATCTATTGCTTTACACAACCGTTCATAACTCGCACGGTCCTTTACTATCACCGTAATGTTTTCTTCGTTCAGCACAGGTAGCAACTCACGTATATTGTGAATTTCTTTTGGTAATCTCCTTTTATCTGGTTTTCCGACGTATTGCATGGAACTTCCAAGCTTTCGATTACAAAATTCTACTATCCCTGCATCATTTCGGTAATTTCTATCCAACATAAAAATATTGTCAATTCCCGTCTCCTGTTGCCAATTTTGAATACCACAAGATACATGTAAAGCCTGCTCTATATCGCCAAACACATTAAATGCTGCATTGGGAAAAAGCTTTCTCAACAATTCGTAATCTGCTTGATGCAAATCCTGACCCTCATCTATGCACAACAATGTGTAGTTCGGTAATGGCTCGTTTCCATGCAATCGAAAATAGATCTTTACATAGAACAGCAAGTCCGATTTATACAGTATTCTCGTTTCTCGTTTCCGCCCTGTCTCCAAATCCTCGATACTTAATGTACGTATTTTAGACAGCTCCTTCTGAGGGCTTAACGCTTTCCATACTTCCTGTTCAAATACGCTGCTTTCAATTCGTGATAAGAAATATCTGGCTCTTTCCATATTTGCCCGCCGCAGTGTAGCTGATGACTTTTCACCCTCGTACTCAGATGTTATTTTCCGAATCCAATCTTCATGCTCTGATACAATCTCAGTCTCATATTTCAATTCATCGGTATTCTTTGAAATTCGCTCATCGATAACCTTCTTGCGTTTTGATATACGCGCAAAATACTGTCCGGACGTTTCATCTCCCAGTTTATCCTCTAATTCTTTTTTTGCCTGCGCACAATATTCATTATTCAGGAAGGCAAGATACTCTTCATCTTCGCAAAAAGTCGAGCCCTCTGTTAAATCACGGACTTTATACAGCAACTTCATATATTTTGCTGGAGCCTCTATACTTTCATGTTTTGAGGGCAAACGGTCAAATCGTATGATATTCTTTATGGCCGCTTCTATACGCTTATTTCGCTGTCTTAACCACTCCGCTCGCTCTGTATTTGCTTCTTCCAAAGCATCTAATAACACTTGGGCCTGGGTCTCTTCTGCAATTAATTGCTCCTTTTCCTGATTTAAGCGGGCAATAGTGTTCTGAATTCTATCTACTCTCTTTTGGGCACTTTCAAACTCATTCCGATGCTTTATATATTCCGGATTTTCCTGTAGAACTATTTCCCGATCCTTAAACGCCTCTATAGCTATATCTAGTTGTTTTACCAGTTGAGAGATCGCATCTATATCATATTTTTTCAACACTAGGATACCCAATGCTGAACAGCCCGCTGCTACGTAATTACCGATTGCCTTCTCTATTTCAGAATCAATTTTTCGTATGGTTTCCTCACTGTAAACTACTTTCAAGTAACTATCCGGCAGATATTCTTCTGATAGCTCGAATTGATATTGTCTATTTCGAAATCTTGCATCGTATATGTTCAAAAGGCTTTGATACAGATTGGCAATCGAACAATCATTAATACTGGAAAGCTGGTATCTTTTAATTAAGTCTGCAGAATAATTTCGGAACAACTGTGTTGGAGTCAAAAGCAGTACGTGTTCCCAACCCTCTTCTGACAATATATCTCTCAGGAAAAACAATCTATGAAAAAGACACTGCGATTTTCCTGAGCCAGCACAACCTTGAACAACAAAACTCCTCTGGACATCCGTTTCAATAATACGAAATTGCTGTTGCTGAAGCGTCGCAATAATATTTCTTAATGTTGGATTACTTCTGTTCTCTTGTAATAACTGTTCCAACAGTTCATCCGCATCAACGGACAATCCATCCTGTTCAGGAAACAACTGCATGACATTACGTAACTCACGATTCCATATTTCATCATCGCATATCATCTGCGGCAAGAAGACGATTTCATCACTTTGCGTTACGTATTTTACCGGTTTGGAATTCTTTGCTTGATAACAATGAAATAGGGCAGTAGTAATTGGCCTCTCGCGGTCTTGTTTAAACGGAACAAGGTACCCATTCTTCCCGATGTCCATTACTTGTTCTAGTGATTCACTATCCGAAAGATAAAAGTGCTCTGATTCTTCAAAACCTTTTTCTTTTAATTCAATATGTGCAAAGTATGGCCTGTAATATATTTTCTGAAGCAATGCTTCAACTTCATGCCTCTGTCTCCACTTTTCAGCCCGGTCTCCATATGCTGTAAAGGAAGCCTGGTCTTCGTATGCGCCCGAATTAATGTATTCTTCACTGGATTTGACAGCATCCGACGCCATCTTTCTTCTCTTATCAAATTCAGAGTATACAGCTTCCTTATGTTTCTCCTCTGAATTAAATAATTCACTGAACGTTTTGCTCATATGTATTCTCCAAATGAACCTTTCATTCTATTTATTATATTGCGAATATCAAACTTCACACATATTTACAGATCAAGAAACTAATCCCGCCCATCTCGCATCTGATATCGCATTTGACAATCCTTTTACACTAATTAATTCAGTACTTCCACACTTCATAACCCTGTCGTCTCGCCGAATCATACACCGGCTGCATATTTTTCTGGAGTATGTTATAAAACTCTTCTTTCGTGTTCCCCGAACGGTACAGTTCCTGGCTTGCCCATATGGAATGCAGATTATCCCGGTAGCAACCTTCATACAGGTGCCGGATTCCCGGTTCTTTCTGTATTAACCCATATAGCAAATACTGGTTTTCTGCAAATCTACCGAAGAAGGGATCCCATCTCGGAAGCAGATTACTCTTGGAAGAATTCAGCGAAGAATCCATCGGCATGAGATTCCACAGTTCATCATTCATCACGAAAGACCATGGAACAAAGTGATCAACATCGCACTTTTTCTTCTCTAATGGCTTCTCCGTGAAAACATCATTAACAGGAAGGATGTCCAGGACTCCCTCCCACAGCTTACGGACGTTATTCAGCTTACGCATCTTTTCGTCCAGCGGTGCCAGCTTATATACCAGTCCCGGCACCTCCGGATTATTCATCTGCAGCCACTTCACCTTTTCATACTGAATCCACCCCAGAATAGATACCGTATTATCCTGTATCATCTCCATCCATGACGGATTGAAATATACTTCCTTCTTCAGCTTACTGCCGGTTCCGAGGGTATAAGGCAGTACCTGTACAGAGGCATCATACTGCCGGATATACTCTGTCAGCCTGACCACACTGTTCCAGTTGACAGGTTCCGGGGTTCGATTAAAGAATCCCGCCAACGCCCTGTATGGAACCATATTGGTCAGTTGTTCCTTGTTCTGCTTCAATGCCGCATTGTATTTCAGAATGGCATTCTTAATCTCAGTTTTTGAGGCATTGGAAGGCAGCCCGCTTAATTCTGCCAGAAGAAGAACCGCCCGCTCCAAGCCATCACGAACAGCCCCCGCCTGTATTCCGCTGAGATGAATATGAAACTCCCGGACAGAATACCATGCATTGGCAATCATCTCATCAATGATGGCATCGAAGGTGGTTTCTTTTATACCCTCTGAGATAAGAATTACAATCGATTCAAGCCAGTAAAACTTATAGCAATATGACGGGTCCTTCATCATTAAGGAAAAGCTCTCTATATCCAGACGGTTATAGTATTCTCTGTCAATACTCAACGTATAGTCCATTTGTGCAGAGGAATATCCCGCCATAATTTGTCACCTCTATCAGAGTATGTATCAATATATCCAGTGTTCTCAATAATCTGACCTGATTCACCTTTGATTATCACTATAAGCAATCATCTTCTAATGTCCGTAATTTCGTAAGTATTTCCAGCATATTTCCAAATACTTCCTATCTTCTTTCCCAAAAACCACGTTTGAAGAGCATTCATTTTTTCTCCTCTTAGAGGCATTTGCGAAATAAAAAACGTGTCTTCCGGCATCTTATGTATATATATTCTCGAACCATATTCAACCTCTGAAAGCTCTCCTAATACTTCATTCAAATCTAATTCGTTTGTATGCTCTAGATTATCAATATACTCCCCAAAATCCATATTGATCTCTTCAGCATCATTCAGTTCATCACGTTCTTCCGACTCAATCGCACTATCCAATTCATCATCATCGTTACTATTAGATAGACCAATATCGACTCCTTTGAGGAGTAGTCCGATTCTCTCGATTACCATTTTTCTAATTTCATCAGCAGTGAACATATCTAACAATACAACTCCGCCAATAGCATTTAAGTACTGTGCAGTAGGTCTGATATGTTCTCTCGTCGAGAGATGTATTCCCCTATCTCGAAAGAACTTTAATCCTAAACAGAATCCTTCAACTATATCTCGATTTGATGCATAGGAATTATTTCGAAGAATATCACTGATTTTAGAAAGAATATCATCGGCTCCCAAGGCGTCAAGCAATACCCAATGATCACTACTCTTTTCCGAATATGTAAGCTTTCCTGTCCACCAGCTCCTGGATAACGAATTTCGAAACATTCCTGCACGTCCCGAATCCCTATAGAAGAATCTTGATTTTATCGCAGCAGAATCCTCTGCTGTCCGTTTTAGGTGTTTTCTTGCATACTGCCAGCGCGTTCGAATATAGGGATAGAATGTCTTATTACATAATCCAGCCCATAGTCTTTCATCCGATGCTTGAGACTCAGTTAACCTCGGCATATGTGTATATAATATTTTACAATTCTGAAAATCAATCTCTCCTGGCTGTAGATTAAGGCTGGCCAATTCGAAGTCATCAACTACATCAAATACTTCAAACGGATCATAATCAAACAGTTCATACATCCAGTCAGATGTATCAAATTGATAGTATTTCTTATAAAGTGTATCGATATTAATCTTTACATAATCTATTGCTGAACGCTTCATAAAGTAAAGAATCATAATTATCCTTCCAATGCATATAATTCTCTATATGCTTTGCTCACAGGATCATCAATCATTTCCTGTGCAATATTCACCGGATTATCGTCTTTCCTAATGATATCTTCAATGAAATCTTTTCCTTGCGATTGGTAAAACTTGGTCATTTTCTGAAACCATTGAAACTGAAAATAACTGTCAGGATTATTGCTAACTTCTGTCACCATATACGTTAGCGTCGGAAGTATTAATAGCGCCATAGCTATTGACCTTGAATGTTGAAACCGTATGAAAGCTTCATATGTTTTTTCATCGACAATTATTTGAATTCTATCGTTGTGAAGATTAAAAGTTAATGGTTTAACCTCATCCGGATCGAGACCGGCTCGTTTTATAACCGAGAAAAAGGATTCATTATTCGCTAATTCTTCACTCTTTTTTGATATAAATACCGACGGAATATTTTGGAACGCTAAAATATCTCCCTTCTTAATATCAATATTCTCACCGATATAATCTTCATTCAAATCTTTACTTTCATAATGAGGGATGTCTGTGATTGCCACAATCATTGCCACCAATTGGACTTCACCATTCACTTTCGATTTTGGCAAACGATATTCAATATGTGGGACCTCACTTTTCAATGCTATTCTAAATGCAGTTGTACTACATTCAATATGAAGAACGAACTGAGCTAAACCCTTTCTTAACAATGTTTCTAATGCATCGCACTTTAATCCAAACTCGTAATCAAAAAGAACGTCATATGTATTCTCTATCATTGAAGGCTCGATGACAAATTCCACATTCTCATTATAATCATCGGTTTCTCCACATAATACAGGATATGGAAACAGTCTGTTTCTAATTTCCATAAGCCTTTACCCCCAAAGCGTAATTATGATTGTCTGCCAAGGCAAATTGAATTGTTTGTTTCACATTTGCTTCAATGTCTTTAATCACAATATGTCCTTCTTCTACTAATGAATTGCTTCCGTTAACTTCTTTCACGCGAAGTTTCATTGACTTTCCGTTTTCGCCTTTTGTTACAATTTCTATTCTCCCAAGAGAAACAGCCTCATCCGCAGTATAAATCAGTTTATTTTCACCATTGCCCAGACTGATAATTCTTGCAGAAATCAGGACTTCATGGGGCCTGCCTCCTTCGCCTATATTCACTGAATCCGGTCCAAGCGGGTCCGCGACAACTCGTCTGCCAGTCGGAGAACCGCCGGTTGTTGTCCCCGTTCTATGTCGATGGCCCATCTTATCACCCATAGGATCTTCTCGTCCACGAGCTTTCCTTTTACTGCTTTCATTACCTTCATCGCGAATACTAATCTTCCCACTTTTGGGCAACTGCGGTATATATAATTCTGTCTTTATTTCCTCTATATCATTCGAAATTTTTTCTTGTTTACGCCTTTCTGAAAGGTTGTTTTCTGCATCCCGATAGTTGAAGTAGTCTCCAATATTGACAGTTGTTTCTTCTCCGCTTAATTCTATTAGCTTTTCAGAGATTTTATCTATAACCCAACTCTCAACCTCCTCCTTATACCGCTTTGCCATTTCAGGATTACCATGTCGCTTAGGTTCCCAGGCATTATGGCTTGGGTTCTCCATGGCGCGAAAATACTCGTTTAGATTATCTCCTTTCATCTCGAGAAAACCTGTATAGGATATCATTCGTGGCAGAGAACGTATTCTCGCAATTCTCATTCCGGAATTTCGCACAATAAGAACTTTTTTATTCAAATCACTGGCATACAGTAATCGTAAACGCAGCTCTCCAAGATCATGAAATGGTCTATTCATTTCTATCACTTTAGGGTTGTCACGAATTACTTCATAGAATATTTTTGCATCTTTGGAACCTATGAAATCCAACATTACTTCTAAATTTTTACGTGATAAAGAACGCGTTTCAATTCGAATCTCAAGTTTTCCACTAAAGATTGAGTATAGAAAATTATCAACAACCTCTTTTAGAATATCCTTTACCCAACTTTCGTCCATCGTAATAGCAGTAAAACCCGGAATAAACAAATCCGTTCCACATGTATTACGAACATTTAATTTATCTAATTCCAATATGCTTTTTGCTGGTTTTCCATATTTATCTGCACCATAATAACCAACTGACCTCCGAACCGGATCTTCGTTTGGCTCAACAGGGTCAACAGACTCATGTGCCATTAGTCTTGCTACGCCCAATGCCGCTTTGAATCCCTCTTTATCCAGCGTTCTATAAAACACAGTTTGAAAATACGATGAAACAAACGGAGCTGCTTTCCCGATCCCATAACTACCCGCCGCATTTTTCTCATCGGCTTTTACTGAAAAAGAGTTCCCTTTAACTAAACTTCCCCATGGTGTGATATCCTCTTCAGAGAATGCTCCCCTTACACCCGTTGTATTGTAATCGCTGACACGCAAAACCGTAAATTTTCCACTGGGAGTTTTTAAACAATCTTTCGCCCTATTCAGGAAAGTTATTGTATTAACGTCCCCCTTCCCCTTCCAAAAATTCGTGCATGCTTTAATTACCTCTCTCATACTGCTCATTCCTGGGAAATCATCGATGTTCATTCTAGAAGTTTCAAATTCAACAACAACCGGTTTACCACTCCCATCCGCCGCATCTAATGAATTCTGGCAGACCTCTCGAGCTAATGCTTGTAATGGATTGCCTTTGAATTCAGCTAAGCTTCCATTTGAAAATCCTTCTGTCTCGCCGTGGCCGCGAGATAAAAAAAACCAACTATTTATACTCATGCTTACTTGTCCTTGCCTTCCTTCAACTACTTCAGAAACTTCGTCTATCTCTTTCTATCGTAAGTCATATTTTCATATATAGTTCCTACTCGCCATACCATTACAAATCTTCTAGAACATTTTCAAGAGAAATGTCTTTCGCGTAATGAATCCCACTCGTCCCCTTAATATGCGAATAATCCCGTGTGCCAATTAACATAACAACATATTCCTGCTCCTGAGGATGGGATATATGTTTTATATCTCCCCGCCATACTCCTCAAACCTATATTTCTGCCTGATCTCCGGATATTTTTCCCGGTCTACCTCACTCATAAACATCTCCAGGGGTCTGGCGAAGGTACCGCAGCTGCCGTACAGGGCCTGATAAATCATGAGCAGTTCCCCTGTCTCCGTATGCTCGGCAGTACCGATGATTCGGTAGAGATAGCGGGTGCCCTCCGGGTGCAGCTCTCTCTTAAAGTGTTTTACGATGGTTCCGGGTGTAAAGTTTCTATCCGTCATTATCCTCACCTGTACTGTTAATATTGTGAAAAGGCCATCCTGTCACTGATACTTATAGTAATCTCTGTCCTTAGCTACTGTAACAGTGTAAGAATGTCCATCTTCCGAATACACTGTTATGGAATCCTTATTATTCAGGGTTAAAACCTGCAAATCTACAGTTCCATCCGGTCCGCTGTAGTGATACGTTCTGTGTTGCCAGTCTCTGTATCTTTCCTCTTTCCAGAGGTTATACAGCTTATCCGCCGGTGAAAGGGCTTTCCCGAGGGGTTTAGTCGCTGGTTCCCAGTAAGATTTATCCAGGATGATAATCTTCACCCGGCAGGCTGTGGTCAGCTCTTTGCGTTTCGCATTGTAATAAGAGTGGTATTTATCATAGAGTGACTCTATCTCCGCCTCCAGGCGGACATTGCGCACGCTCAGTTCTTCTGCGATGTCTTTTGTCAGCTGCGGCGCTGTTTTCTCCATGAACTGCTGCATGGCATACGCCTCCAGGGCCCGGACCTGTTTCAATTCTCTGTGGCTCATAAAGATGTTGATACACAACACTCCCATGAGAATTACAAGAGCCAGAATCATACCTTTTTGAACAATTTGAACAATCTTATCGGTGCGCGCTTCCTCTGCAGCCAACTCCTTCGGTGTCTTCTCTCTGGGCGGTGGTACATACTGCGGCCTTGTTACAGTGTAATCTGTTTCGGAAAAATCATCAAAACTATCAAAGTCGGGTCCCCTTTCAGGGGTGTAGTCCGGATTATTATAAAACTCGGTCACACCGAAAGCGCCGGTACTATGCCCCACAAACTTGCGGTCCATATCGTAGTAGCGGTTGATATCGCCGTAGTTATGGCTGTATCCCACCATCTTCCCGGTATTGTCGATAAACTCCATATTACCGCCGAAGGATGGTCTGGCACACCCGAGCCATTTGCCATCGTTATCGAAGTAATCCCGTCCGCCGTCAATGCGCGGCTGACTGTAACCCACCTTATTGCCGTCCTTATCAAAGTTTTCCCGTACTCCGGCAAAGCTCTCCCGGGAATAGCCGTCATTCGGTGTGAAGAAACCCATAGCAGTTCTCCTTTCAGGTGATTTGCTGCCTTCTCTTCTTACTTCCGGCTTCTCATGCTGTCTCCCGTCAGGTAGTTGATCTCGATTCCTGGCTGGTAGTTATAGACGAATACGTGAAACCACAGGCCTTTTCCGCGGTCTTCCACAGAGTAAGCCTCCATCTCCATGCCTCGGGCCACGAGCTCATAGTCCCGGAAAAAGGGAGTAACCCGGTACAGCACATGGTTCTTCGAATGGTCCAGGTACTGCATGACCTGCAGTTCAAAGGCCAGCATACTGGTCGAATTCATATACCGGGTTCCTGTTATCAGGTTCTCCTCGATGTCATTTGTGCCCGACAGGGCGTGGGCTATCAGGTGACATCGGTTGTAGAGGTAGTTATCTTCTATGAGATCCGGGTATTTGACGGTCTGCCAGCCGGACGGCCGTATCATGCCGATCCCGCTTCGCTCTTCCCGGTTCTTTCCCGATGAATCCAGCATGGCATACGCCATGCCGCACCGGCCCAGCTTATCCAGGTCGGAATAGTACTCTCCTGTGATGTGAGTAAGGTCATATTCCGTAAAGTTCGGTATATTGCCGTTCAATACCGCATAGTCTTCCCCGGCAAAGTCCGGGATACTGCCCGGTGCCGCAATGACTGTGGGGAGTGATGCCTCATCATTCCGGAAAGGCGTCTGTATGCTCTGTCCTTCTGCAGCAGGTCTCCCGTCATAGCGGTAATATATCTGATATGCCGTAATCAAAAGGATCGCCAGCAGAAGAAACGCCAGGATCTTCGCCGGCAGTCGGTTCTTTTTCTTCATTGTCCTCCGTGTATATCAAAATGGGACGTTTTCTACAGTATCATCCACAGAACAGCCGCCACGACGCCCATGACCACAAGTATCATGGTCCCGCAGCCGCTTCCGCCTCTCTTCGGCGTCCGGTGTCCGCCGGAGTTTCCGCCGAAATAGCTGTCATACAGCATGTGGTCGCCCACATCCATCCGTCCGTTGCCATTCAGGTCGTGCATCTTGCGCCTCCTGTCTGTGCCTGGTTCCTGCTGCCTTCTTAATCTTCCCGGTAGGTTTCAATCAGGCTGAATTTCCCATCCTTATCTTTTGTAATAGTCAGATCTACGGGCATCAGGGATTCGTGATTGGGATAGTACAGGATAACGGCGTGATAACCGCCCCCGTCCTCTTCCTTCCGTTCCTCGATGCTGTCCAGCTCATGCATTCCACCGACGGCATACCGGAAAGTGGAGTCCTCCAGCATCTGGAGAAACTCCTCCGGGGTGTAGTCCTCGCTGACGTTCATGTCTTCATACATCTTGAGGAAAGCATCCCTCTCTTTGCTCTCCTTCTCCAGGGAAAAATCCTCTGTGAAGATGACGTTCGCATTGACCTGCCCCAGGTCTTCCAGGATGGTCTGGAGATAAGCGTAAACCTCGGTCTCTCCCCAGGTTTCCTGCAGCACTTTCTGCTGTTCTTCCCACTTCTTCCAGGCATCCTCGGTTCGGGGTCCGACCATGTTGGAACCCCCTCCGGTGCCGCCGAAGATACAGCCGGAAAGCAGAAGACTGCATATCAGAATGATGGCAGGCAGCTTATACATTCTTTTCATTTGTCTGCTCCTTGCGTAACTGCGGAATTACATTACATAGTTCTGCGAAGAAGTACATTCAGCCATCTCTCTTCGCCTCTGTTCGGGCGCACATCGCTGGTAATCCACTGGCCTGTCATTCTGAATTCATGGAAGTCTGTGAGGAATTCCCGGAAGCTCTCCTCTGTAAAGTCCCTGAAGTACCGGCCGTTCCGCTCTCCCGCGAAGTCTCCGTACTTGAAGGAAGTATAAAAAATTCCATCCTCTTTCAAGGCTGTTCCGATGCGGTGCATCACATCCCTGAGTTCTTCCTCCGGCAGGTGCAGGATGGAGGCGCAGGCCCAGATGCCGTCGTATTCCTCCTCTGCATCCAGCTCGTTAAACAGCATCTGTCTTACCGGAATTTCTGTGTATTCCGATGCCAGCCTGCAGATCTCGGCAGAGCCGTCGGTCGCATCCACCTGATATCCTTTTTCCAGGAAGTATCGGGCATCTCTGCCGGAACCGCAGCCCAGATCCAGGATCCTGCTGCCCAACTGAAGATATTGGAGAAAACGGTCCTGGGTATCAGTAAAGTCCACATCTGCCGTGGTTTTGAAAAACTGTTCTGCGTTCTGGTCGTAGTATTCTAAAGTACTGTTTTTCATCGCTATCCCTTAGTAATCATCCCACGCTTCTTCGTCATCCAGAAAGCCTTCCCAGGCCTCATCCCAGTCGTCGTATACATCCCGGTTGTCTTCGTAGTATGCGTCGATGTCGTAGTCGTCCGGATCGATGAGATCCTCGTAGGAGGAGCTGTTCCCGGACTTCTGAGTGGTGCTTTTGCTCTTTCCTGTGCTGGCTCCGGTACCTGTTTTTCCCGTTCCTGAGATGCTCTCCGGCGGCGTGTATGTGGATGGTTTTCCGTCCCGGTAATACAGCATCTCGTCGTCGATATCCAGTGTAGAACAACTGTCGCTCACCTGCAGCTCATAGACATGTCCCTTCCCGGAGGTGACGATGGTCTGCCAGTCGTTGTTCATCCCCCGGACCGCCACATGTACTGTTCCCTTCGGGCAGGTGTAGGTATGGGATTCTGACTTGCAGCAGTTCCGGAGCTTGTTGAGCATCGTGTGTACTGTCCTGGCGTTCAGGCTGTCCCAGGTCTGTGTATAATACTTGTCGATATCATCGCTGTAGAAGCTTATCCGGCATTCCATCTGCAGAGTGCGGTTTTTCCGATCATAGAAGCCAGGGTAGCTCTCGTACCAGGAGAAGACGGATGCTTCGGCCCGGAGGTCGGATATTCCTGACGCCATCGCCTTGCGGCGCACGTAGTCTGCGAGATCATGTTCCAGGAACTGCTCTCTGCCATAGTCTTCCAGGGCCCGGACCTGGGCCCGTTCCAGCTCTTTTTTGACAGTAGGGATGGACAGGCACACAAGAATCACAAGGATAACAACAGGCCAGCCCTTATTCTTCATCCCTTATTTCTCCCATCCCAGGGACCGCAGGCCCTGTTCGACCTCTTCTGCGTTTCTTCCGCTGATTCCCTCGATATCCGTGAGTTTATGGCCGTGGTCCAGGTAGTCCAAGATGTCGTCGATGCGCCGTATATTGGAAGCCTTCAGTGCATGCCAGCAGCGTGAGGAAAGTTCCAGCTCATCGGGGATCAGATGCATGAATTCCTCGGGAATGCCCTGCCGCTTCTTTCCCAATTCTCCCAGGGCGTTACCCGCCAGGAAGCTCTGCTTGCCGGCATCCAGACTTCGGCCGGCCACGTCATCTCTACGGATGAGGGTGAGAACCTCCTCCGAAGGGTCATTCTCCAGGATGATCCGGTTGGCCTGACGGGCCACAGAGAACTCGAAGAGGTTTCTCGCTTCTCTCGCGTTAGCGAAGTTCTCCGCATGCTCCTCCAGCCGCTTTTCAAAGTACTGGTGCACATACGCGAGGGCCGGTCTCGAAGGCCGGTAACCGTTCTCCCGGCAGAACCGGGCGAAGATCATCACCAGTTCATCCGCGGTGTAATCCCGGAATTCGATGAATTTGTTGAAGCGGGATTTGAGGCCGGGGTTGGCACTGATAAACCGCTCCATGGGTTTGGTGTATCCCGCGGCGATGACGATCATGTCGTCTCTGGCATCCTCCATCCCCTTTACCAGGGTATCGATGGCCTCCAGGCCGTAATCGTTCGTGGCATTCTCCGGGGTGAGAGCATAAGCTTCGTCGATGAAGAGGACGCCGCCCTTCGCCTTCTCCAGAATCTCCTGAACCTTCAGGGCGGTCTGTCCCACATAGCCGGCAACCATGCCGGCCCGGTCCACCTCCACCAGCTGTCCGGTGGAGAGAACGCCTATCTTGTGATAGATGCGGGCGAGAAGTCTTGCCACCGTAGTCTTGCCGGTGCCGGGATTCCCCGAGAATACCAGGTGCAGGCTGATGGGCGGCATAGCCAGTCCCTTTTTTTCACGTATCTCCCGGATCCGCACCAGGTTGATCAGGCTAGTCACATCGTACTTCACCTCATCGAGGCCGATGAGCCCATTTAATTCATCTAAAAGCTCTTCCAGGGTCGCGTCATCCTTCTCCGGGTCCTTTCCTGTATCGCCGCCATTCTCCCGGCGCTTTTTCTTCGCCTTCTGCCTCTCCCGCTCTTCCTTTCTGGCCTTTCTGCTCTCCGGGTCTGTGTCTGCCACTTTGACACCGCCGGCTCCTTTCGATAATGTATCGAGGATTGGCTGGACCATATCCCGGGGGCTCTTCAGCTCCAGATCGCGGTGCAGCTCCGCCTCGATATAATTCCAGAAGGTTTCCATGTAGTCCATCAACCGGTCATACTCCGACTGATGGATGACTTCATCCGCCATCATGGCCACCAGGCCGCCGATGATGAAAAGTGAGTATGCCTGTCTGCATACAGAGATGGTATTCTGAGTCTCCTCCGCGGTCTTCTGTTCCGTCATCTGATTGTCGAACTCCACCGCGGCCCGCAAAAACAGGGGTACTTCCTCTGAAAACGCCGGCTCATCCACTTTGGCCTTCTCTGCCAGCTGCCGGTAATCCTCCACCGTATAGGAGGAATCCATGGCGCGATTTATGACCTCCGCTTCCGCTGTGCTGATAGTTCCGTCCGCAGCGGCGATGTACAGCAAAAAGGAGTACAGGTTCAGCTTCAGCACATCCTCCGTACTCTTGTCCGGGAAGTACTTCTTCGTTCCGTGCTGTGCGATATCCATCAGCAGGCAGGATACTTTCAGACTTTTTAATGTCTCCTTCAGACTCTCCGTTGACTTCTCCACAAGTTCTGACATACTTCTTCACCTTTCATCACTGCTAATCATCGGTATCACTCCACGCGCCAGATGGAGAAGGGGAGCCGCATCTGCTCCGTGAAGGCCTGCCGGTCCTCCGTAATCTCCTTTCCCGTCTCCTCCGCGCTCTCCACAAATGCCTGAAACTTATGCCCGTGGTCCATCATCCGGGCGATGGTCTCGTTCTTGTACCGGGTCACATACCCCAGCTTTGTTCCTTCTTTTGTCTCCACGATGATGGCCCAGCGGTCATAGGGGTTCTCCGGCTCCCGTTTCAAGATAAGCTCTGTTCCCGGTGTAAGGGACTTAAGGAGCTTCTTCCCCTTCCGGCTCTCCGTATCCACATGATGCTGCAGGCCCGCGATCCCGGTCCAGAGCACCAGCTCCTTCTCCGGCATGGCCTCCTCGGCCGCCCGCTCTCTCTTTATCGCCTCCAGGGCGTTCGAATACTCTTCTGTAAAGTCCAGGAGTTCGCTGATGGGCGTCCCCGCTGGCATCCTGGCAAATTCGCTCATTAAATTCTCCGCTGTATCGCCAAATTTCAACCTATCATATTTATTCTACCGCGAATTGTCAGTAAATTCCAGTAGACGATAACTATGGATCCCATCGGAATTTGCATGGATCGCAGGAAAGCCGGCGCCCCGAAGGGCCCCAGCTCACTGCGCATCCCGCGCCATCAGTATTCGTCGTCCCAGTTCTCGTCCTCCGGGTCGTCCTCATCGAAGTCGTCGAAATCATCAAAATCATCGTCGTCTTCCGTATGATCCCGGTTCAACTCATCCATCATCGAGGCAAAAAAGGCAAACTGCATGCCCCGCTCGAAAGTACTGAGCTTCCCGTCTCTGTTCCAGTCAAATAAACCATCCAGAAAGATTCCCATCCTGTCCTCCTTCCCTCAGGACCGCGGTCTTCTGCGGCCTTTTCAGTCTTCCGGTTTCTCTGTATGGTTCCACTTTAAATTATCCGGTGTCCATCTACAGGGACAATGGCGAAAATCCCCGTCCCTGCGGGGACTTCGCTTTTTCTAATCCTCCGTTTTTGCAAAATCCTCCTCTATCTCCGCCTTCCAGTCCGACTTCAGGGCACTGTGGGAGCGCAGGGCGGCAACGCTCTTGGAGAGCACATCGTAGTTGAGCCGCACGCTTCTCCCTCTGCTCCGGTAGCTGACCGCCCGGTCTGCGGAGATGCCGAAGCGGGCCGCCTCCGCGATGGCGTCAATATTTGCCCCCAGGAACAGGAACTCCCAGCCCCGGGCCTGCTGCCCGGAAACCATCTCTTTTACCTGGTCCAGGGTGTAGGATCGGCTGGCATTCTCATACCCGTCGGTTATAATGATGAATATAGTCTTCTCCGGCACATCCTCTTCCCTGGCGTACTTGTGTATGTTTTCGATATGGCGGATGGTGCCGCCGATGGCGTCCAGAAGGGCTGTGCATCCCCGGACGTAGTACTCCCGGTTCGTGATGTCCTTCACTTCCCGGATATCCACGCGGTCGTGAATGACCTCGATCCGGTCGTCAAAGAGAATGGTGGACACGAGGACATCGCCCTCTTCCTTCTTCTGCTTTTCCAGCATGGAATTGTAACCGCCGATGGTATCGTCCTCCAGGCCCCGCATAGAGCCGCTCCTGTCGAGGATCATTACCAGTTCTGTCAGATTCTTTTTCATGGCTCCGCCTCCTGTCTGATCATGTTTCAGCATTCTGAAACCTGCATGCTGCATACGTTTTCAACAACTACAGGATAGATCAGAAGGGGCGGGATTTGGTCGCATTTTGGGCGACATTTGCCCGGACTGTATATGCAGAAACGCCGACACACTCCTCGTGCATCGGCGCCTCTTTTTCTGTCAGATTGTCTGCATTCTTTACTGTATGTGCGTTCTGCGATTACTCTTCCACACCTACCATAACGGAGGTGGCCTTGATCACAGCCAGTGCTTCTTTTCCGGCTTCCAGACCCAGCTCTTCCACCGCACTGTTGGAGATGGTGGAAGACAGTGTCAGGCCGCCCAGAACCTCCATCTTCACGATGGCATTCACTGCGCCCTTTTCCACAGCCACAACCTTGCCGGCAAACTGGTTTCTCGCGCTGAGGGGAAGGGACTTGCCGAGTCCTACCATAACCTCGGTAGCCTTGATGACAGCGCAGGCCTTCTTGCCGACCTCCAGGCCAAGTTCTTTGATGGCGCTCATGGAGATGGTGGCGGAAACCGGAGTTCCGTTCACATCGATGACGACGATTCCATTGACCGCTCCCTCGGTGACCTTGCATACTACGCCCGGGAACTGGTTTCTGGCACTCAGTTTCATTGGATTGTCCTCCTTTGGATAACGTTATTTTGTCTAGAATATAACGCTTCCGGAGGATAACGTCAACTGCCTTTGAGTCGTTCCTGTAATCTTGCCCGGAACTCTGACAGCAGCTCATTATGCTTCCGGTGCACAGCCGTGGGGAATGCCAGCATCAGGCGGGCCGGTCCGAAGATGGGATCGGCGTAAAGCTTTGCCCGGACTTCCTCATAGCGGGCGCGGAGCTGCTCGGCCTCCTGCCGCTTTTCTTCTATACTTTCTTCCAGCTGATCCCTGAGTTCTGCCTTTGCCAGCGCCCCCTGCACCTGGGCGTGCTCCACCCGGTTGGCCGTGGCGATGGTGCCCGTTCCTATCTGTTCGCTTAAGGTATCGCTCACAATGCGCAGCTGCTTTCTCAGCTTCTCAAGATCCTCCAGGTTCCGGTTCAGGTTCTGTACCGTGAGGACGGTCACCACCAGGTCAACCAGGTATACCAGATACATCATGCCCAGAAGAATCCAGCCGACTCTCTCCGGAAAAAGGGAGACGGAAAGGGCCGCCACGGTAGGGTGGACGATGCGGTACATGAATACGGTGCCCAGTCCCCAGATGACGCTGAACTTCAGGCAGACATATCCGCGGATATTGAAGGGCTCTTCGGAATAGTCCCACCACCGCATGTGAAAGAGCTTATCCAGGGCCCAGCCGCCGAAAAACTCGATGGAGGTGGTGAGGACCATGCCGCCGAGAAAGAGCATCAGCCCGTTTCTTGTGTGCATATCTGCCGAGATGGTATTAAACACCGAAAGTATCGCCAGCATGCCGAACCCGTAGATGGGGCAGACCGGGCCGTTGAGAAATCCCCGGTTGACCACTTTTCCCAGGGTCAGGGCATGATAGGCCACTTCCACGCCCCATCCCAGGACGGAATAGGCGATGAAAAACCAAAGTATCTGATAGAGTGTCATGTTTCCGATTAGCATAGTTGTCTGCAGTGCCTGCTTCCTCAAATCTTCTCAAACAGTTCTCTCACGGCGTACCACCCCGGCTCTCTCGCACACCGCACGGTGTACAGATCCCGGATGTAGGTGATGCCGCAGTCGTGGAGCTCGGCCAAAGCCAGTCCAGAGAGATGGAATTCCTCGATGCTGTAGTTCCACACCTTTCTGGGCGGCTTTACCAGGACGCTTCTTCGGGCAGCTCCCGGCGTGCCGAAGGCCGCCGTTTCATCCGTCCCGGCACTTCCGGAATTCCGGGCTGTACCCCCGGGGACCGTTCCATTCTCCAGGGCCCGGAGGCAGTCGGCATGATAGGCCTTGATGCGCTCGATGATCTCCACCTCGCTCCGCTTCCCCAGGTTGCGGATTCTCCGAAGGCCTTCTCCTTCGTCCTCTCCTATCTTTTTAAGCACATCCCCGATGGTTGTGCACCCTGCCCGCTTCAGGCAGTTATAGGACCTCACAGAGAGCTCCAGCACGGCGATATCCGCGCTTCGGAACTCTACCCCGCAGGTCCTCTTCTCATTCTTCTGTTTCCAGATGCTCTGATTCTTTATCTCCTGCACCCTGTTTGTCGTTTCGCTCATATTCGACGCCCCCATCCCGGTCCATCAGCACGGAGAGCACGGTATGACAGGATATCCTGTTCACGCCCAGCTTCTCCCGGTAGATGGTCCTTGCAAAGTTTTCCAGATTTCTTGTGTTGGGAGCAAACCCTGCCGCGTGAATGCGGCACTCGCCGGACATGCCGTAGATCTGGCGGATCATCTTATTGCGGGAAAGATATTCCGCCGCGTCCTCATAGGTATCGGGCCGGCATTCCAGGTCCAGTACGAACCGGATGCCGGTGGGCTCCGCCGTCGGATTGATGACGGTCTCGTAGCCCCGGATGATGCCTTTTTCTTCCATGGCCTGCATCCGCGCCTTGACAGAGACGCGGGAGATGCCGACCATATCGCCGATCTCCTTGTAGGTGAGGCGGGCATTCTTCTCGATTACATCCAGTATGCGGCTGTCGGTCTCGTCCAGTCCTTCGATGTGCATGGGTTCCTCCTGTTCACGGTATCTGCACCTCTCCCCTTCCGATCTCGCTCGTAAGACTTGCGCGCTGCGGGAAGGATGCTTTATGGCGTCGACTCCATGGCTCTATTATAAGGGGTGAAAATGTCCGGGGGCAAGAGCCTCCCGGACAGAATGAAAGTAATTATTTACGTTTTATGTTTAAATCGATGCTGATTCTTTCTTTTTGTTACTCTAACAGCGGCTGTCCGTACTCATACAGGATCTCGTTGATCTCCATGATGTCGTAGATCCCGTTTTCGATGCAGTATCGGATGATCAGGTCAAACCGGCTTCCGGGAGAGAGGGCCATCTCGGCCCGGCCCAGCAGGTCGATGGTTTCGTCCAGATTCAGCTCCAGCGCGATGGCAAGGGCTATAACATTGCGCTTCCTCGGCCGGTAGTTGGGCGTGCAGCGGATCTTGGAGAAGAGCTTCCGGTCCATGTTGGCCCTCTTATAAACCTCCGCTTCCGTGAGGCCCCGCTCATCGATGAGCCGCAGGAGCCGGTCCTGGAAGTTTTCTCCCACATGCTTCATGACGTCGGAGAGGCTTTCGCTTCTGCGCCCGGCCATATCCTGTCTGCGCCAGCTATTATAGGAATGAAGGGTCGCGGGCTCCGGCATGTTTTCACTGCATTCTTCCTCCAGTCCCTTCCAGAGAGGGTAATCCTCTCTGGTGATGCCGGTATAGTTTTTTCTGAGATACCGGTCGATGGATTCTCTCCGTTTTGAATCGATCATGCCTGCCTCCTCCTTTCTTCCGCATCCAGGCTCAGGCGCCGGAACGCTTCCAGATCCGTCTCATAGCGTCTTATCACATCTTCCATCATAAGCCGCCGGTTTTCGGGGCTTCTCTCCTTCATCCCATCTTCCCCGTAAATAATCGTCATATCGTGGATATCCGCCGCGAGGAGTGCGCACATGTCGCTCCACTCACGGATCTCCTTCGGCGCGATGGGAAGGTCTGCGGTTTTCCTGTACAGCAGCTGTATCCTGCTGAACTCTTCCTGCATTCCCGTCCGCATGAGTTCTTCGCTCAGAGTCTTGTTCTCATATTCCCGGAAGGCACGGATGACCCGCTCGGCGGCCCCGATCATCTGAAGAATCAGACTTTTCTCCTCCCGGTACAGGGCATCCCTATCCCCTGTGTTGTCTCTGCCAAACTTCCGGAGCATCCGGTAACCGGGATTGGGTTTTATGGCAGTCTCACCGCGCCTTTTCCGGCGAAACCATAAACCCTTGTTTTCCCCGGCTGCTGTCCAGGTGAATGTGTACGCATAGTTCGCATTCCGGATATCATCCTCGTCATACCCCAGAAAGCCATAGATGACGCCGGCTTCCGTTCCCTTAAACCGTGCCTCCTCCCGGGCATTCTTGTAGATGTCCGCAGTCTTTATCTCCTCTGCCGTCTCTTCGGCGATCCGGGCAGCTTCCGCCTTCCCCGCCGGGTGCTTCAGAATAATCTTTACCGTATATCGTTTGGTATTCGCGTGAAGGGGACTGACCTCACAGATGATATAGTCATCATGGTCCGCATAGTATTCTTTCGTGACATAGGGCGTAATCCCCGACACCGGGAAGTGTATGGTTCCCGCCGCACTGCTGCGGTAGACCGGGTTCTGGGCCCGGTCGGGGTTCTGCTCATTCCAGGCGGCTGCCCGGAGGTAAACATATTCCCGGATTCGTTCCATGGATTTTGCCCCGTCCCGGATAAGGTATGGACTGGTCAATGCTTCCGCCAGAAACACAGTAAACAGGCTGAGCTTTCCTCCCGGCCAGGCCCCGGAGAGCTCCTCCGCGCCGGAGGAGGCGAAGACGATGCAGCCCCGGTCCGAAAGGGACGATGTCCAGCCTGCCGCATCCTTTTCTGCGAAGGCGTCTGCGCTGTGAAGTGCCGGCTCTGCCATCTCGTAGTTTCCGGACATGCAGCAGTCCAGAAACAGGATCTTATGCTTTACCGGGGATTCGTCAAAGATGTCGATGACCGACTGGGTCTCTGCCATGCCGTCGCTGAGCATCAGGCAGTGTTTTCCCTCCCGGTTGACCCCGTGGCCGGAAAAGTAGAAGATCAGCGTATCCTCTTCCTCGGCATCCTGAAAGAAATTCCGGAGACTTCCCGTGAATTCCTCCAGCGTCACCACGCCCGTCTCCGCGCCCGGCCCGGCAATGTGCTCCGGCCGCACCGAAAGCCCCCGCATCAGGGCCTCCCGCATGATGGCCCGGTCATGGATGCAGAAGGGAAGCGGCCTCACATGGGCGATAGAATACTCGCCCACGCCCGCAAGATATGCCCGGATGCTTCCCCGGTTCTGTTCTCTGCTGTTCTCCGTTCCCATGCTGCAATCCCCCAGTATCTTTCTTCAGGGACTATCATACACTATTTTCACGGAAGATGGTCGCGGTTTCGGCGACATTTGCCAGAAGCAAAACACCCCCTCTGCACATTTCTGCAGTAAGGGGGTGTTTTCACGTCAGGGAGGCTGCGCCTCCGCTGCGCACATATTCAGGGCACGCTCGTGTGTTCTGCGCGCCGGATTAGTTCTCTTCTTCTGCCTCTTCCTCCTCCGGATTCAGGCAGCTGTACATGAAGTTGGCGATGCCGGCTTCC
>Ga0256405_10001685_pt1 | contig 58107 bp, 56 predicted proteins | sample RumenRJG_02DNA_FD_189096 | JGI IMG/M metagenome (GOLD analysis project Ga0256405, IMG submission 189096) | Bovine rumen microbial communities from Lethbridge, Alberta, Canada - RJG_02 | ecosystem: Host-associated > Mammals > Digestive system > Stomach > Rumen | place: Canada: Alberta... | reverse complement strand
GCTGGACTGTGTCTATGCCACCCGTATTGCAAGGAACGGAGCAGTGTTTACCCACGACGGTCTTCTGGCAATGAAGAAGGAGCGCTTTGCAACTGAGTTCATCCCTATAGAGGAAGGCTGCAGCTGTTATACCTGCCGGCATTACACCAGGGCATTCCTCCGCCAGATGTTCAAGACCAACGAGATTATGGGCCCTATGCTGGCCACTATACATAACCTTCAGTTCATGTATGATTTTGTGGAAGATATCAAAAAGAGTATAGACAATGACTGTTTTGAGACTTTCAAGAAAGATTTTTTAAGCAGGTACACAGGTGGAGAAGGATAATAGCGGCGAGAACAGGCGGAGAAGCTTAAGCACAATCTCTGTGATGCTATGCACCATGCTCTCCAGGATTCTGGGCTTTGTGAAGATTGTCCTAATAGGGGCAGTGTTCGGAGGCTCAGGCAAGGCAGATGTGCTTAACGCAGTATTCAATATTCCCAACAACCTAAGGAAACTGATGGCAGAAGGAGCTCTTTCCTCCTCGTTCATCCCTGTTCTTGCCGGCTCCCTTGCCAACAAGGAACCCCATTCTGTTACACGGAAGATTGTGCGCAATATCATGGCTTTCCAGGTTGCTGTGCTTATTCCGCTTTGCATACTCTCCATAATTTTTTCTGATTTCCTTGTGAACAAGGTGCTGCTTGACTTTGCCGATCCTCAGCTCCAGCAGCTGGCAGTGTCGCTTTTCCGCTGGTTCATCAGCTATATTCTGCTTATTTCTATCAGCGCAGTGCTCCTTGCTGTTCTCAATGTGCACGGCTATTTCACCATACCGGCTCTTACGCCGATTCTTTTCTCTATTGCTGTAATTCTGAGCATTATGTGCCTCCACAGGAGCATGGGTGTCTATTCCATGGCTGTAGGTGTTCTTGCCGGTGGAGTACTGCAGATACTGTTCCAGTGTCCTCTCTTTAAGAAACTGGGATATGACTTCAAGCTTTCCTTTGATTTTAAGAATGAGAAGTTCAGCCGGATTATGGTCAACTGGTTCCCTGTATTGGCCACATCCTGTATATTTGCAATAAATCAGCAGATTGCCATGCGGTTTGCCTCTGGTCTTGAGACAGGCAGCTCTTCGGCCATAAGCTATGCCCTGGTATTCTGGCAGCTTCCTTTCGGAATTTTTTCGGCCTCTATAACCACAGTGCTTTTCCCGCAGATGAGCAAGGAGGGAGCCACCGGGCAGCTGACTCAGCTTACAAATACCCTTACAACAGGTATCACCTCGCTCATGGGGCTTCTTATCCCTTCGTCTGTAATAATGTACTTCCTTGGTTACGATATTATATCCATAGGAATGCAGAGGGGCTCCTTTACAGTTGAGAACACTGCTATGGCTGGCTTTGTTCTTCAGGGGTATGCCTGGGGCCTTTTAGGTACTGGTGCCTTCAACTTTGTGCAGAGATACTACTATTCATTGAACAATTATAAGAAGCCGTTTTTCTTTGCTGTTCTCTGTGCCACCATGGATGTGCTTCTTTCCCTGTGGCTCAAGGAGACATCCCTGCGGGTCGCAGGTCTTGCCTGGGCAAACACGATTTCATTTACATTGAGCACCTGCTTTATGCTGGCAGATATAAAGCTTCATTCAAAAAGTCTTTCAATACTTGGAATGGGGCGGGAACTCTTTAAGATACTTGTTTCTGTTGCAGTTGGAATGATCCCTGTCCTTATATATCTTTATTTCTGCAGCTCCTGGTGGCATGGCGGATTGCGCCTGGGTTACCTTGGTGCTTTCCTGGCTGTATGTGCAGTGTTTGCCATTATAGTTCTGGCACTCTATAAGGTGCTGGGATTGAATGCTCTCTTTATGCTGTGGCTGCGCAGAAAAAAGTCATCCTGAAATAAATTCAGGATGACGTAAAACTCAGATTAAATCAGATGCCTCGATAGCAAGCACTTTGAAGTTGTACAAAGTGTCGTTGATCTCAAACTTAAGCACTTCCTCTTTCTCTGCTCCAAGCAGTTCATCGGCCAGAGGTGCCAGGTAAGAGATGATGTTCTTCTCTGGATTTGACTCCCATGGTCCAAGGATGTTATAGACTACGTTCTGGTTTGTATCCATGTTGAGCAGGGTGATCCTGGTTCCGAAGGAAACCTTGTTGAGATCCAGATTAGCCTTGTCAAATACCTGTGCGCTGTTGATTTCCTCAGTCAGCTTGCCTGCGGCGGCATTGAGCATTGCCTGCTTCTCTTTTCCATATTTGTATTCGGCGTTCTCACTCAAGTCTCCCAGGGCGATTGCATCACCAATCTCCTTGGAGTTCTTTGGAATCTCAACTTCAAGAATGTTCTTAAGTTCTTCACGCTTCTTGTCCAGACCTGCTTTTGTAACCAGAAGTCCGCCGTTGAATACAACTTCCAGCGGCCGCTCTGTCTCGAATGTGATTCCAGGATATTTCTCCTTGAGCTTTTTCTTGAAGTAAGCAATTATCTCATTATCAAGGTCGTATACACCTTCAAGACGGAAGAGCATCTGTTTTGCACTCTTCTGGTCCACATCCAGAATGAATGGAGCAATCCTGCAGTCATCCTTGTCTTTCTTTTTCTTGTCCAGAGGCATGAACAGATACTGTTCTATCTGCTTGCTGATCTTGATGTCATCTACGGAATTCTTCTTGTTCTTGCTTGCGATCTCCCGGTTGGTAATATCCAGCAGGAGGATCATCTCTGTAAGAATCTTGTCCTTGGACGGCATGATCTCTTTTACAAACGGGTAATCATTCTCGTGCTCACATACCCATACAAAAGGTTTTTTGTAAGTCTTGAATCCATCCAGGATATTCTTGAACACATCCTTGATCTTATCTGTGAAACCGGCTTTGATCAGGGTGTCTGGGATGAAGGTGTCAAGGTGATAGGGGAACAGGCTGCAGTAGGTGTCCTGCCATTCCGGAGTATTTTCCTTGATTTTTCCCAGGAAGCTTTCCCTGAGTCCTTTCTGCCGTTCCGGAATAGCGCAGAATGCAGCTGTCACATCTGGAATCTGGCTGTAGAATTCTGCAAAAGACTGAGCAGGCTTGCTGTCTGTATCCTCAAGGATAAGCCAGCTGCACACCTTTTCTTCGATATTTCCTGATGCTCTGTAAAGAGTGCTGAAGTAGTCCAGCATCTCGGAATAGAACTCATTCTTCTCTGCCTCTGCCTTCAGGTAGTCCTGATAAGCAGAATATTTGTCGAAGAAGTTATCCTTGTTCTTGAATACGTTGTAAAGCTTTTCCTCCTGAGTTATAGGCTTAACCCGGACTTCATAGAAGCCTTTCTTGTCCAGGATATTTCCGAACTCCGGATTGGACATAAGCTCCTTCTTTGCCTCCTGGCTCCAGGATGCCCATTCTTTTGCATTAAGTATTCCTTCGTTCTTTATCTTCTGAGTAAGCTCTTTCTTTATAAGCTTGAGATCGGCACAGTTGTCGAAGCTCCTGATTATGGTCTTCAGTGTTCCTGCCACATCATCCAGGACCATCTTCTTAAGGTCTGACAGCTTATGTGTGCACTTTATAACCCAGATATGATTCTTTGGGAGAATGGAAAGGGTGTTGACCGCCATCTTGATAGCCATTCCCTGTCCGAACTGGGTTTTGCCTGTCTCCAGATTGAAGAAGTCAATGGTTATGATCTCGTCGTTGACAGCTTTGATCCGGCCGATTCCCCAGTCGTTGTGGAATACAAAGTTTCCTTTCGCAAAGTCGATATATTTCTCGAAGTCGCTTATGGCGTCATTTATAGGTCTCCAGCTCTGGGAAAGGTTGGAGTCGTTAAGGGCGTTCTGGAAGTGGGGCAGGTCGCCATACTTTGCAGTAAAGCTTTCGATGATTTCCTTTCTTACTTCCTCTCCCTTGAAGTTCAGTGCAATGATCTCCTTTAACATGCCAATGGCATTGTCCCAGTCCTTGCCTGCCTTGAAGTGTCTGTACAGGTCGTCCATAAGGATTGCTATCTTCTCGGCCTGGGTGGTTCTGCTTATCTTCTTGAGGAAATAGTGGAAGAAGTCCAGGTCGTCCGGATCTATCTCCAGAAGCTTGGCCCAGATTTCCTTCATGTTTGTGAACAGCTTCTTCTGAGAATATCTGAGGATTGCTTTCTTATAGTAGCTGATTGCTTTTTCTGTATCTCCGTCAGCCTCATACTTTTCTGCCAGAGCCTTTGTTATATCGGTCTCCTCATGGTCGACACGGATAATCCGTTCCCATGTGGCGATCTTCTTATCTTCCTGTCCTTCTTCCTTATAGCAGTCGGCCAGGATCTTGAGGGCAGACTTGTTGTCTCCGTATGCAAGCATCCTGTTGCAGAGCAGTTCTGCCACATTCCATTTGCTGGCATCTGTGAACAGAGAAATCAGCTGCAGCATGTTGGAGTCGTCCAGCCTGTTCTTGGAAAGAGTGAGTGTTCCGGATATATAAAGGCCGACAATACTGTTCTTGTTATGGGCAAGATGCTCATCACATTCCTTGAGCACCTCTTCCTTTGTCTCGTCATCGGCAATCTCTTTGATAATGCTGTCCAGCTCCTCGAAATTTGACACAGAGTAACTGCCTATTGCAGCCCGGGTCCATTTTTCCTCATTGAGGAGATGACTTATTTTGTCAACAATGTTTGCATCCATATCAATTATCTCCATTAGTTTGAATAAAGTTCATATACCGCAGGGTTTAAATCCCGTATCTTCTTAAGTGTGTTCTCTCTTGCACCGCTGTCATTCCCTATGATGTCATAAAAGTCTATAAGCCAGAAATACCGGTTTATAAGCCTTGGAATGTTCAGCTCCTTATTTTCCTCGTCGTTCAGGGCTGTCTCCAGAGTCACTATGGACTGCTTGAGCTGTGCTGTCTCCAGTGGCCTAAGCTCCCTTTTGATATCGAATACACCTTTAAGCACTCCGTATACAGGAATCCATTCCTTAAGAGCTGCTCCTGTGTATCCCAGGCTCCGGACCATGTCCGACAGCTGGTGGATCATGCCTGACTCCAGATTCTCCAGATCAATCTTCTGGGGATCTATATAAAAGGCTTCCCGGAAGAACACTCTGGCCATCCTGGTCTCGTTCACCATCTCGTAGCAGTCTGCCAGCTCGGCAAGAACTGCAGCGTCGCTGTTTTTCTTGGCATTGGCTGCCTCCAGGTTCCGTATTGCCTCCAGATAGTTGCCAATGTTCTTGTAGCATACCCCGATGTGGAATAGGGTGGCAGAATCCGAAATCCTGGACTCGCTGGCAAATCTGGAGAAGCTGTACAGCGCCTGGCTGAATACTCTGGCTTTTATGGCAGAAAAGACTTTTTCGTCCCGTTCCCGTTCCTTTATATAATCCAGGAACACTTTCCACTGCCGGAGTATGAAAATCCCTCTCTTGTAGTGGTCTTCTATCTCCCGGTACTTCAGTTTTCTGGACAGCCAGAAACCTGTGTACATTGTATCGGTCTTAACCCGTTCGTCAGACATATCCGCAGACCTGATGAGCTTGAAATTCTTATCTGCCTTCTCCAGGTCGCCTATATTGATATAGTTTACTGCTTCCTGACGCAATATTTCGGGTCTCTTTTCCACTGTGATTTCCACTTCTCTCAACTTTCTAGTATATTATATTTAAAAAATATAGTCAATGTGAAAGAAGCTTATCCAAAAGTAAAAACAGATAGGAGAGCAGAAGGATTACTGCTGCAATGGCAAGGCACCATAGCGTTACTCCTCCGATTCCCAGAATTTCGGTGTCAAGGAAGAAGTATGGGACTTTGCAGACCTCTCCCTCCACTATGAAAGTGCCGCCCATGGGCTTGTAGATCAGCATTATATAAGCAAGGTACAGAAGCGGGTAGCAGATCCAGATGAGAGGATAATACCATTTCATGCCCCCTTTTGGGGTGAAAAGCAGGTAATCAATCCATACAAATGCCGGCACCATGTAATGGGCAAAAAGATTGGATATGTTCTTAAGATTTCCCATGTTGGCTATAGTGAAGTCTGCAGGGCGCAGCATGAAATTGTAAACCAGGAAGGTGAGGGATATGCACACAACAGCAAGCCCTCTAAACAGGGCCGGAGGCTCCTTCTTCAGCTTCCAGGCCATCATGATAAGGCACATGACATTGCTCTGAATTGTGAAATATGAGAAAAGCTCCCCATGCCGGGGACAGTCTAACATAGTAAGGACAATGCAGGCTGTGGAAACTGCAAAAGCGATAGGTCTGAATATGTTTTTTCCTTGTCTCATAAAGTGAAATATATCACTTTTTCCTGTTTTATGATAGCCAAAAATAATCGGTTACCCAGTTTACCTTTTCTTTAAATGTGGATATGATGTTATTAAACTAAACAAATCAATAATACTTCTTAATAGGAGAAAATGGTAAACGGCATGAAAACTTTTTCAAAAGGTGGTGTACATCCTGCGGGCCACAAGGAATTGTCAAATGCTATAGCCATCCGCAATGCGGAGGTTAAAGGCACTCTGATATTCCCGATGTCCATGCATATCGGCGCTCCTGCTGAATGTTTAGTAAAAGTAGGGGACGAAGTAAACGAAGGTATGCTTATCGGAAAGGCTGCCGGCTTTATTTCTGCTAACATTTACTGTTCAGTAAAAGGTGTTGTCAAGGAGATCAAGGATATCTACCTGGCAAGCGGAATGAAGACCAAGGCAGTTGTTGTAGAGACAGCTGAAGATTTCAAACCGGGTGAGGTCAAGTTCGAGGCATCGGACTGGGAAAAACTTACTCCAAAGGAAATCGTAGATAAAATCGCAGCTGCTGGTATTGTAGGTCTGGGAGGAGCTACATTCCCTGTGAATGTCAAGTACAGCATCCCGCCTGATTCCAAGGTTGACGCCCTGGTTATCAACGGTGTAGAGTGCGAGCCTTACCTGACAGCAGACCATAGACTTATGCTTGAGAAGACAGAGCAGCTCTTCAAGGGTATGAGAATTATCGCAAAAGCTATCAACGCTCCAAAGATCTTTGTTGGAATCGAGGCTAACAAGCCCGATGCAATCCAGAAGATGACAGAGTTTGCGGCAAAGAACGGTGGCGACATCGAGATTGTACCGCTGCAGCTCAAATATCCTCAGGGCGATGAGAAACAGCTTCTCAAGGCTGTAATAGACAAGGAGATTCCATCCGGAAAGCTTCCTATAGCTATCGGCGCAGTTGTATCCAACGTCGGAACAGTCAATGCTGTATACGAGGCTGTTGCCCTTGGCAAGCCGCTGTACGAGAGAGTAGTGACTGTAACAGGCGGCGGAATCAAGAATCCTGGCAACTACCTGGTCAAGGTAGGAACCAAGGTGGGCGACCTGATTGAGCAGTGCGGCGGATTCACAGATGACGCAGTAAAGCTGATCATGGGCGGTCCTATGATGGGATTCACATTCAGCGATCTGGATACTCCTGTCATCAAGGGAACATCCGGAATCCTGGTGCTCTCTGCTAAAGAGGCCAAGAAAGGTCAGCGGACAGCCTGCCTCCAGTGCGGACGGTGTCTTAAGGCTTGTCCTATCGGACTCCAGCCTACAAAGCTGTTCAAGAAGATCAATTCTGGAAAATATGCAGAGGCTCTTAAGCTTAACTTGATGGATTGTAAAGAGTGTGGTTGCTGTGCATTTGTCTGCCCGGCAAATATTCCGCTTGTCCAGGGCTTCAGACTTGGAAAGAGAATGGCACCGAAGCCACCAAAGAAGGGTTGAAAATGAACAATAATTTTATAATTGAAAGCTCTCCGCATCTCCATCATCCTGATTCAACCTCAAGGATCATGCTGGATGTGATCATCGCATTGATTCCTGCCGGAATCTGGGGTGTGGTTGTATTCGGAGTCAAAGCTCTTGTAGTCATCGCTGTATCCATAATCGGTGCAGTGCTTGGCGAATATATCATGTGCAAGGTCTTCAAGAAGTTTACCCTTACAGACTATTCTGCAGTGCTTACCGGCCTTCTGGTGGGCTATAACATGCCGCCTGCAGTTCCTGTATGGATACCTTTCATTGCATCTCTTTTCGCAATGCTTGTTGTAAAATGGGCATTCGGCGGTCTTGGATGCAACTGGATGAACCCGGCTCTCGGCGGAAGACTCTTTGTATTCTTCTCCTGGACAGGCTACATGACAAAATGGAGTGCTCCATGCACAAACTTTGCCACCATCGATGCCGTAGGTGGCGCTTCTCCGTTAGGATTTGTAAAGACTGGAATGATGGACTTCTCCGGTTCTGTATCCGGCCCTATCGAATATATGAAGCAGGCTGGCTATGATGTCGGCTATATGGATCTCTTCCTTGGAAATATCTCTGGATGTATCGGCGAGGTTTCTGCGCTGCTCCTTATCCTGGGCGGCATCTACCTGCTGTACCGCAAGGTCATCACATGGGAGATTCCTGGTGCATACCTTATCACATTTGCAGTGTTCACATGGATCTTCGGAGGACTTAAGTTCACACACAGCCTCTTTACAGGCGATGTACTGTTCAACCTGCTCTCAGGCGGTCTTATGCTGGGTGCCATCTACATGGCTACCGATATGGTCACCACACCTCTTTCCTCAAAGGGACAGATCATCTTTGGTATCGGATGCGGTTTCCTCACATTCCTCATCCGGTTCTACGGATCCTTCCCGGAAGGTGTTTCACTGGCAATCGTACTTATGAACATGGCTGTTCCGCTGATCGACAGATTCAGCAAGACCAGAGTGTTCGGAGTTGAGCCGGTAAAGAAGGGGGCAAAGAAATGAAAAATATTATTATCATTGCTGTAAAGCTTGCCGTCATCTGTCTGGTAGCAGCATTTGTACTGGGATTCGTAAACGGAATCACAGCACCGCAGATCGCAGCTTCCAAGGCACAGGCTGAGCTGGATGCCCTTTCTGTGATCAACAAGGCCGGAACAATAGGCGAGAAGGTTGAGGGCGACGGTGCAGGAGTTAACTACTATTATCCTGTGACTGACGGCGGAAAAGTCACCAACTATATCATGAGCCTTAAGAGCATGGGCTACGGCGGAGACCTGATCATCCTCGGAAACTTCAAGACCAATGGCGAGATCATCGATGCCAAGCTTATGGAAGATGCCGAGACTCCAGGTCTTGGAAAAAAGGCAGAGAATGCTGAATATATGTATAAGTTCAAGGGCACCGGTGCAGACAAGCCGGTTCCTGTAAAAAAGACTATGCTTGAGTCAGCAGATGCCGATGCAGTGACTGGTGCAACCATCACATTCACCGGTGTTTCAAAGGCACTTGAGTATGGCAGCGAATTTGCTAAGAAATTAGGAGGCCAGAAGTGATTAAGGAATTCACCAAGGGTCTTTTCAAAGAAAACCCGATATTTGTCATCGCACTTGGTCTCTGTCCTACATTGGCAACCTCAACAATGGTTATCAATGCTCTGGGTATGGGCGCAGGTGTAATTTTCGTACTTGTATGCTCAAACATCTTTATCTCACTGCTCAAGAATTTCATTCCTGACAACGTGAGAATCCCGGCATACATCGTAGTAATCGCATCTTTCGTAACAATCGTACAGATGGTTATGGAGGCATACGCTCCGGCACTCTATGCCGCTCTGGGTGTCTTCGTACCTCTGATCGTAGTAAACTGTATCATCCTTGGTCGTGCCGAGGCATTTGCCAACAAGAACAAGGTTCTCCCTTCCATCCTGGACGGTCTTGGAATGGGTGTGGGCTTCACTCTGGCTCTTACACTCATCGCTCTGATCAGAGAGGTGCTGGGATCCGGTACAATCACACTTCCAGGCTGTGTAATCACAGTTCCTGTCATCTCAATCGCTCCGATGAGAGTCATCGCATTCCCGGCAGGAGCTCTTCTTGTACTTGGTCTGCTCAAGGCATTCTTCCAGTACAGAGAAGGCAGGAAATAAGGGGGTAGAAGATGTCATTAATTGCAATTCTTATTACTTATATTTTTATTAACAACTTTATTCTGAATCAGTTCATGGGTATGTGTCCGTTCATCGGAGTATCCAAGGATTATGAGTCTGCCATAGGTATGGGATTCGCCGTTACATTCGTAACAAGCGTAGCTTCCCTGACCACATGGTGCATCCAGCATTTCCTTCTGGTTCCATTCGGTCTTACCTATCTCCAGACCATCACATTCATCCTGGTTATCGCTGCCCTGGTTCAGTTTGTAGAGATGGTAGTGCGCAAGGTTTCACCTTCCCTGTACAAGTCACTGGGAATCTTCCTTCCGCTTATCACAACAAACTGCGCAGTACTTGGTATTGCAATCATTGCAGTAGGTAAGAATTACAATGCAATCGAGAGCTTTGTTGCCGGTATGGCAGCTGGTCTTGGATTCCTTCTGGCTATCGTTCTTATGTCCTGTATCCGTGAAAAGCTGGCAGACACCGATATTCCAAAGCCATTCAAGGGTGTGCCTATCGCATTCATAACAGCAAGCCTTATGGCTCTGGCTTTCATGGCATTCGATGCAGCACTGCTGAACAATCTGATCGGTTGAGGGTAGAGATATGGTACAGAATATAATTTTTGCTTGTATTATCGTAACAGCACTGGGAGCTCTCTTCGGAGCTGGACTTTCCATTGCTGCCAAGCACTTTGCTGTAAAGAAGGACGAGAAACTCGAGGCTCTTGAGGCAGCTCTTCCTGGATACAACTGCGGTTCCTGCGGTTTCGCAGGATGTTCCGGCTATGCCGAGGCTATCTTCAACGGCTCTGTGACAGAGCTTACAAAGTGTGCTCCTGGCGCTGCCAAGTCTGCTGCCCGGATTGCAGAGATCATGGGTGTTGCCATCGACCTCAACGCAGAGAAGATGGTTGCTCACTGCCATTGCCGTGGCGACAACGAGCAGGCAATCAAGGCTATGAACTACAAAGGTATTGAGGACTGTAATGCTGCTTTCGCTATGTTCCAGGGACCTAAAGCCTGCAAATACGGCTGTCTGGGATTCGGAAGCTGTATCAAGGTCTGCCCTGCAGGTGCAATCACCAAGACAGGTACCGGACTGGTTCAGGTTGACAAGGACAAGTGTATCTCCTGCGGCGCCTGCACAAAGGTTTGCCCGACAAAAGCTATGCGGATGATTCCTTACTCTGCATCCCATGTTGTAGACTGCAACAGCCACGACAAGGGACCAGCTGTAAAAAAAGCTTGCAAAGTCGGCTGTATTGGTTGTAAAATGTGTGAGAAGAAGTCTCCTGAAGGTGGATTTGTCGTAGACAATTTCCTCGCTTCCATTGATTACTCCAAGACTGGCGAACGGGATACTGCATGTGCATCCTGTCCTTCCAAGTGTATTGTTGATTTAAGGGCTTCTAAATAATTTATTTAAGAGGCATATTTGAAGCTTATTGTTGGATTGTCCGGAAATTTGCCTAGCCAGATTTCCGGCAATTCTTTTATTTCCGAATACAATTCATTCTATCGTCCTTTCTTCCAGATTCTCTATGGATATCCTTCTATTCCTATAGTGCTCTATTTTTCCGGTCTCTGGTATGAATGGCTTGCCGGAGAACATCCCGAAGTCATAACTCTTATTGCCGAGATGCAGAAACGGAACAGGCAGGTGGAGCTTCTGGGCGGCGCATATTATGAGCCTTATCTGCCGCTGCTTCAGATAACCGACAGGATAGGGCAGATAGATTCCCTCACAACTTCCATAAGGCAGCGTTTCTTGAAACGGCCCAAGGGATGCATGATTGACAGCACCAGCTGGGATAATTCCCTTATCAGCTGTCTTAGGAGCTGCGGAATAGATTATGTATTCCTTGACAAGTCTGCATTGTTCTTCCCTGTTGGATACAGGGTTCCCGATTTCCATGTCTCCATGACCGAGGACCAGGGAAAGATAATCACTATTTTCCCGTTGGCAAATAAACTGCTTGAGAAGGGAAGGGAGATGGCTCCGGAAGATTTTGTCCAGAAACTTCTTCAAGTCAAGGGAAAGGACCCGGTGGTCTCCCTCTTCTTTGATTCCAAGAGCATCAAGTCCTTGGATCTGGTATGGCTTGATGAATTCTTCAAGCTGATAACCTCAAATAAATCGATAGAGCTTATCTCTCCTTCACAGTATCTGAAAGGGGAGCCCGAGATAGAAAGGGAATACTTCCAGAGCCGGAATATCTTTAAGAAGGTGCTCCTTAAGTCTGAGGAGCTGGATAATCTTTATGCCAAGATGATCTATGTCCAGACCCTTGCCAATTCTATCCGGGGCGATAAATATAAGAAGAAGAGTGCCCTTGATGAGCTGTGGAAGGGGCAGGGCTATTTCTCCGCATTTACCTGTGCTGCCAGCCGCAAGGCCTACAGCTGTTTCATAACTTCCGAGAAACTGGCCAGGAGCCAGGATTCATTCATATCATCCCTGGTGAAGTCTGATTTCAAGCTCAAAGGCTATAAGCAGTACCTGTATCAGGGCGATACCTGCAATGCCTATATCCAGAGGGCAGGTGGTCTTATTTTTGAATTTGACAACATCCCCACCGCATGGAACTATGTTAGCTACTGTCCCGACAACCCGTATCCGGGGCTTTTCCGTGACGGCATGTATGACCTCTCCCAGTGCCGTGGTGACATAGAGTCGTTGACCAAGGGCAACTTTGAGGATTTCGCCTCCATAGTCTATGATGTGGATGATTATGACAGGGAGAACAAGAAGCTGGTACTCTCCTTCCGGTATAAGACCCAGGAAGGTCCGATACGGATCATAAAGACCTACCGGTTCTTCAACTTCCTTACTGCCGTGAAATACGAGCTTATCAACATGGGCGGCCTGCCTATCAATATGGGCGGTGTAATCAGTTTCAACCTCACACTCTCAAGCGATGAGCATATTTTCCATCCAAGGATGCTGGAGAAGGGGATAGAGTTCGAGGATAAATCCAGGACTATCACCATAACCTCGGACAGAATAAGCAATTTCACATACCGCAACATATTCCACAATGGAAACCAGTATCTTTCCACCCTTATCTATGCCTTCGGCCAGACCGGAAGCTTGGAGCCGGGAAAGAGCTGCCAGATCTCCTTCGAGCTCTCCTGCCATTGACTTAAACCATTTTTGCGAATATCCTATATTATTAGGAGAGAAAAATGAAAAAGACTTTATTGTTTGCATTGATTCTTCTTCTTGCTGCTGGCATCTGCTTTGCCGGTGGAAACAAAGAGAAGGCATCTGGAGAGAAAGTTTGGATTGTCGCAACAGACACAGTATTCAGACCATTTGAGTATACCAACGAAAAGAACGAATTCGTAGGTATCGATGTAGATATCCTGGCTGCAGTAGCAGAGGACCAGGGCTTCAAATATGACCTTCAGTCCCTTGGCTGGGATGCAGGTATCGCAGCTGTTCAGGTAGGACAGGCTGATGCTCTTATCGCAGGCGCAACAATCAAGCAGGAGCGCATTGACAAGGGCTGGATCTTCTCCGAAGGTTACTTCCTTGCTACACAGACATTCGTAGTTGCAAAGGGAAGCAGCATCTCCAAGTTCGAGGACCTCAAGGGCAAGAACGTGGCTGTTAAGAACGGAACAGCTGGTGCAGACTTTGCAAAGGCACTTCAGAGCAAGTATGGCTACAAGATCACTGTATTTGATGATTCCCCGGCTATGTACAACGATGTAATTCTTGGAAACAGCGCAGCATGTGTAGAGGATACACCTATCATCGCCGACAACATCAAGAATGCCGGCCTTAAGCTTCAGATTCCTGCAGGAATGGAGAGCGAAGGTGCACCTTACGGCTTTGCTATCATGAACAAGGCTAACCAGGAGCTTCTGGATATGTTCAACGCAGGTCTCAAGAACATCAAGGCTAACGGAAAGTACCAGGCTATCCTGGACAAATATCTTAAGTAATTGCTTATTATTTGAGCCAGAGCTTTCCCCCGGGAGGGCTCTGGTCTTTTTTTTTATAAAGGAGTACGGCGGATGATATCTATCCTACAAAGCTATTCTACCATGCTGTTCAGGGCATTGGGCTATACACTTGTACTGACAGTCCTGGCACTTATCTTTGCTATGATCATTGGTCTTATCTTTGCACTTATGAACGTAAGTCACAGCCGGGTATTGAATATCATAGGAACTGTATATGTAGATGCTATCCGCGGTGTTCCTCTTATCGTACTTGCATTCTTTATCTATTTCGGTGTTCCCCAGGCCTTCAAGATGATGGGTTTCACCAGCTTCAGGCTTCCTGCTCTGCAGGCCGGTACCATAGCACTGGCTATGAACTGCGGTGCCTATATGGCCGAGATATTCCGTGCCGGAATCGAGAGTATAGACAAGGGACAGATGGAGGCAAGCCGCTCACTGGGCCTTACTTACGGCACCAGCATGAAGTGCGTAATCCTCCCTCAGGCCTTCAAGGTCATGATTCCTTCCATAATCAACCAGTTCATAATCACACTCAAGGATACATCGATCCTTTCTGTAATCGGCTATCCTGAGCTTACAAACATGGGAAGGACTATTGCAGGCAACACCTTCCTGAGCCTTCAGACCTGGGCTATAGTGGGTGTCCTGTACATGGTGGTCATTGTCTCCCTGAGCAAGGCTGCAAAGCGGATTGAGCGGAAGATCAAGATAGAGGAAGATGCGGGCAAGCCCCGCAAGCGCCACAGGGACCAGTAAGGGGAGGATGCCATGAAAGATACAATAAAGATTCATGTTAAGGATTTGAAGAAGTATTTCGGCAAGCTGGAAGTCCTCAAGAGCATCAATATCGATATCCATGAGGGAGAGGTGGTGGTTGTGATCGGTCCTTCCGGAAGCGGCAAGTCCACATTCCTCCGGTGCCTGAACAAGCTGGAGCATTCCAACGGCGGCACCATAATAGTGGACGGCAATGACATCAACGACAAAGATATAAACATAAACAAGGTGCGTGAGGATATCGGAATGGTATTCCAGCACTTCAACCTTTTCCCCAATATGAATGTTCTTAAGAACATCATGCTGGCACCGGTGAAGACAAAAAAGATGACCGAAGCCCAGGCTCATGAGACTGGCATGAAGCTCCTTAAGAGAGTAGGGCTGGAATCCAAGGCCGAGGCATATCCTCAGCAGCTTTCAGGCGGCCAGAAGCAGCGTGTTGCAATAGCCCGGGCTCTTGCCATGAATCCTTCCATAATGCTCTTTGACGAGCCTACATCGGCCCTGGACCCCGAGATGGTAGGAGAAGTTCTCCAGGTAATGAAGGAACTGGCAAAAGGTGGCATGACCATGGTTGTTGTCACCCATGAGATGGGCTTTGCCCGTGAGGTTGCAGACCGCATTGTATTCATGGACGGCGGTTACATCATAGAAGAAGGGACTCCTGACCAGATTCTCAAGAATCCTCAGCAGGAGCGTACCATCAGCTTCCTTAACAAGGTTCTGTAACTGGGAGTTGTATGAAGAAGATTATAACAATCAACAGAAAATTCGGAGCTGCCGGCGGCAAGATCGGACGCAAGGTGGCAGACCGCCTTGGCTTTGAATATGTGGACCACGACCTGGTTGAGCGTGCTGCTGTAAAGGCCAACCTTACACTTGCCCAGAGCTCGGACCTGGATGAGAAGGTGCCTCATGAGTACGGCTTTGCCCAGAGCCTTTTCGGAGTCTACCGCACCACAATGGAAGACAGGTTCATGGAGGCCCAGAAAAAGGTTATAGAGCAGTTCGGCAACAAAGGACACTGTGTCATAGTGGGACGGAATGCCGATGCCATACTCCGGGAGTTTGATGATACTCTCCATGTGTTCATCTACGGTGCTGAATCCTGGCGGCTGGAATATATCAGGAATCTCTATCCGGATCTGCCATACAATGAGCTTAAGAACCTGCTCCACGATGTGGACAAAGGAAGAATAAAATACTGCAGCTACTACACCCAGCGGGAGTTCGGCCTGGCCGAGAACTACGACCTTTGCCTCTGCTCATCATCATTGGGCATAGAGAAGTGCGTGGATATTATCTGCAATATTGCTGGAAACTGACAGCTAAAGAAGCGTAACAGACTATCTTCTCTCCCTTTGAGTCACCTGTCCCCAGTACGGTGACTCTGGGCATGCTGCCTGCCATGCCCAGCACTGCGGCGGTGCAGCCGGTGCCGTTAGGCAGAGGATGCCGCTTCTGCAGTTCTGCAAGCATAGCTTCCCAGTCCCCCGCAGTGCAAAGGGAGAGGTAGGATGCGGCATACTCCTGGGCCAACTCCCGCTGCAGATAAGGGCTTGCATTGGCGCTTACCACAAACAGAGTATTGTCTATATCCTTGCCGAACACCTCTTGCAATGCTTTTGCCAGCTGCTTTACAGTGCCTGGGTTCTGCCTTCCCATATGTAAAGGTACTATCTTGGCCTGTGGCCACAGGTATTGGATAAATGGAAGCTGAACCTCTATGCTGTGCTCCTCCAGGAAAGGGTAGTTGTTTACAGAAAATCTTCCTTTATGATCAAGAAGGGCTTTAACCTTCTCCTGATCTACAAAAACTTCACCCATGGGGGTCTTGAATGCCTTGAAATCGCATAGGAAAAGGCCATCCTGGGCATCTCTGGTCACCGGGGCCAGGAGCACAGCAGTATGGATATCCTGGTCCAATACAGCCTTGAAGCCCATGGCTGCCAGTTCTCCTGTATAGTTGTACCCGGCATGGGGCACCACTATGGCATAGGGTTTTTTGCCTTCGGCAGGCTCCGGGGCTGCATCAAACAGTTCCTTGATATTAGCTGCCAGTTTATCTTTCTGGGCTGGATAGAATATTCCATCTACAATAGGTGCTCTCATAGCTTAAGTATATCTGTCAAAAAAATCTGTGTAAATAGTCAGGATAAAAGTGTGTTTATTTTCAATTACTATCTTTACATATTTTTAAAAAATTGGTATACTGTTCTTAGAAATGAGTGGAACAACTAATCGTTTTGATAATTTTTTACGTAATTTCCAGAAGTATTTTTTCCTTTATTTTGTGATTCTGTTATGCGTGGGAATCCTTGTAATAAAGGTATCTTCTGATGTTATATTTGAGAATCATAACTCAAATAAAGTCCTTGAGGAGATGGATTTTATTGCCACTGAAGAAGTGTCTATGATCAACCGTGCTATGGATAGAAACTTTGTACCACTATCGTTTATAGCGGATTACCTTTCCTCTCATGGCGGTTTTAAGAAAAATATCAACAGCGACTTTCTGAAAGCTATGATAGATAGTAACCAATGGACAGCTCTCAGGTATGCAGATCTTAACGGTAATTCCATCAACTATAAGGGAGAAGAAAGAGGAAATGTCTCTGACATGTCTTTCTTCTACGATATTACCATAAACCGTAAGTCTCAGATGCTCAGTATGCGATGGGATTCCTATATTAGCCATGATATATATCTTTTCTATGCTATTCCCTATTATGAGAATTACATCATGAAAGGTGTCCTCTTTGCAATCAAGCAGGTGGATAATCTGGAGTTCCTGTTCCATCACAATCTGGCCAGTGAGCCTCTGAGGATTATGATTGTAAACTCCCAGCTTGAGGTTCTTGCCACCAACATAGCTTCCCGGATGTATCTTGGAAAAAGCTATTCCCGTGGAGCTAATCTGCCGGATATTCTGAAAGATAAGTTTATTGACTGGAGTTACCTGTCAAGAAGTATAAATGAAGGTCAGAATATTCATTATCAGTATAAGAATGTGGATAAGCAGCTGGTTGTGCAGCATTCTGTGGGAGTCAACGACTGGCATCTGATTGTGTCGGGCGACAGGGAAGCCCTGATCAAAGCCTATTCCATAGGAAAGAAGGATACAAAATTCTTCATAATCCTGTTTTTGTTTATGAGCTGGGCTATCTTTGTCTATTTCTGCTTGGTCATAATAATTAACATTTACCGCAGACGCCAGGGAATAGAGGAGATAAGGTTTGAGCAGGAGCGGAATGTTATCCTTCTGAACAGACTCAACTGTGATTTCTTTGACTATAACATGGAAACCAATGAGCTCAAGCTCAGAGATAAAGTATATACCGTTGACACAATGAATGAGTTGGAGAAAACTCTGTTTGCCGGCTTTGATGTTAAGACTTTCTACAGTGCAATTATGAAGGTCAAGTCATCTAAAGCTGAATATACCTTTGATGTAGGCAGCAAGGGTGACAACATCTGGCACAGGATTGTCCTAACTCCGTTCAAGGACAACGACGGAAAGGTCTCCTATGTGTTCGGCTCAATCCTGGACCGCACCAGAGAGCACAATGCACTTCTGAGATCTGCAGAGATGGACAATGTGATAACTGCTTTTGCCCAGGATTTTGAATGCCTGTATATCGTCAATCTGACCACAAATGCATTCAGGGCTGTCAATGCAAGCGGCGAGTTCGGAGAGATAGGTGTTTCCACCCAGGGTGACAATTTCTTTGATATAAACAACTATGACTATAATACTTTCATTTATATTGATGACCGTGACTATGTGAAATCCATGGTGAAAAAAGAGAAGATAATAGAGGCTTTGAGGCATTCAAAGAATTATATCTTCAACTACCGTGTTGTTCATAACAACCAGCCTGTCTATTACCAGTTCCGGGGTATTCTGAACGATAATGACAGCAATATACTCTATGTGGGAATCCGTAACATCGATACAGCAATCCGGCGTGAGGCAGACCTGCTGCAGAAGGAGAGGTCTTACCGCAATGCCATAACATCAAGCTGTCTTCTCTATGGTAATATAAATCTTTCAAATGATATACTGGATGATTGTTTCAGTGCTGTAAATTCCATTATTCCAAAAGAGGTGGATATTCCTCTGGAAAAACCCTGCAGCTACAGCAAATTCCTGGAGTGGTGTGCTGACACCAGGCTTCTCTCTTCCAAAGACAAATTTATTAATATTTGTAACTCATCCTATCTTATCTCTGCCTTCAACTCTGGTATGCCATACATTGAATTCCATTGTCATGCCAAGTTCAAAGAAAATGATGACCGCCTGCTGCGTGTTGTATTCTTTGTCAACCGCAATACCAGTTCCGGCAATATCATGGCTTTGTTTGTAGCTTATGATATCACAGAGATGAGCAAAAAGAACAAAGAGGTGGAGGAACTTCAGGAGGCCCTTAAGGAGTCCAGGTTCAAGAATTCCATGAGCCAGATGCAGCCTCATTTCCTTTACAACGCTCTGGGATCAATCCGGGAGATTATTCTGGATGACCCACAGTATGCATCAGACCTTGTTTATGACTTCACTACACACCTGCGGGCCTGCATAAAGGCAATGTCCAGCAGTGATCTTATACCGTTCGAGCAGGAGCTGGCCAATATCAACGCCTATGTGAACATAGAAAAGATGAGGTTCGGCGACAGGCTTAAGATGGTTTACGATATCCAGAAGAAGGATTTCAATATAGTTCCACTAGGTATCCAGCCTCTGGTGGAGAACTCAATCCGCCATGGTGTTTACAGACGTGGCAAGGCTGGTGGTACTGTGACTATCCGAAGCTATGGTGATGATAAAGGAAACATAGTGGTGCAGGTTTCCGATGACGGTGTAGGTTTTGATTATGAGCAGGTCAAGGCCGAGATTGCCAGTGGCAAGCGGGATTCCACAGGTATGCAGAACCTTATCTTCCGGTTCGAGAAGATGCTGAAGGCAAAGGTTGATGTGAAGAGCACGATAGGAGTCGGGTCGACAATCACAGTCACGTTCCCGGCTAAGCGATAAAAAGAATCAGGAGGGAGAAATGAGAGCAATTGTTGTAGATGATGAGCCGATGATGCTGAAAAGCTTTTTGAGACTCAGCAGCGGAATAGAGGACCTGCAGGTCTTGGAGACTTTCGATAGTCCTGAGGATGCAATTGAATTTGTAAAGAAGAATTCTGTGGAGATTGCATTTTTAGATATCGAGATGCCTACTATGTCAGGTATACAGCTGGCTAAGGAGCTCAGGGCTATAAGACCTGACATCCTTCTGGTCATCATCTCTGCCTATGGCGACTATATAAAAGATTCCAACCAGGTCGGAGCTGATTACTATATTCTCAAACCATATAAGCACGAGACTCTTGAGATGATGATGGACCGGATGAGGCTTCTGGTAAGACGGCAGCAGAAGGAGCTTTTCATAAAGACTTTCGGCGATTTCGAAATTCTTAAGAACGGCAAGCCTGCATCTGTGACAGGAAAGGCCAAGGAAATTCTGGCATACTGTGTCATCATGAGAGGAAAGGAAGTTTCTAACGAGGAAATTTACAGTGTGCTGTGGGAAGGCCGTGAATACAACAACGTGAATATGAAGGTGTACTACAATGCTATCAAGCGGCTTAAAGATTCACTTGCTGATGATGCTATTCCAGATCTGCTTATATCCACCAAGCATGGTCATCTGGCCAACACCGATGTATTCGACTGCGATCTTTACCAGTGGCTTAACAAAGGAAACAAGGATATCTCCAAGATTCCGGAGGGCTTCATGAACAAGTTTGAATGGGCTCCTAAGGTTCTGGAGAAAGTTCTTGAAAAGTGATGATATCTATAGACAGAACTTAAACGGTATATCGGTATGGGCCCTGGCCTTTGGCTGTGTCATAGGCTGGGGCAGTTTTGTCATGCCGGGCACCACATTCCTGCCGGACTCAGGACCTCTGGGTACCACTGCAGGAATAGTAATCTCTGCTCTTATAGTACTTTTTGCCTGTGCCAACTACTCATATCTTATGAGCAGGAATCCGGTGCCAGGCGGATCCTACACATTTACCCGGGGCATCCTGGGAGAAGACCACGCATTCCTGGCGGCATGGTCACTGGAGATAGCTTATATCTCGCTTCTGTGGGCCAATGCTACCGCAGTTATACTTCTGTTCCGTTATATTTTTGGAGATGCTCTTCAGTGGGGATTCCTCTACAAATTTGTCGGGTATGATGTATATCTGGGAGAGGTCTTTGCCACCATTCTTATTCTCATTGTCTTCGGACTTATCAACTGCTTCTGGAAAAAGATCACAAACATAATCCGTGTTCTGTTTGGAATAACCATGTTTGTATCTGTGGTTGTCCTGTTTGTTGCAATCCTGGTAAAGACCGGGGGCAGCCGGATGTTCACTCCGCGGTTCTCCTCCGGTGAGTCGGAAGGAATGCAGATTCTGAATATAGTAGTCCTGGCACCATGGCTCTTTGTGGGCTTTGAGACTGTGACCCATTCAGTGGAGGATATCCAGTTCCCGGTGCACCGGATGTTCAGATATGCAGGTCTTGCCATAGTGACAGGTATGATTGTCTATATACTTCTTAACCTGACAGCTGCGGCATCGGTTCCTGCCGGATATGCTGACTGGACTGAATATATGGCAGATCTGAAAAATCTGTCTGGATATAAAGGACTGCCTGTATTATATAATGCCCATGCAATACTGGGCTTCTGGGGAGTAGTCCTTGTAGTGATTGCGGCAGTATCTACCCTTACCACCTCTATATTCGGTTTCCACCGGGCAGCTTCCCGTGTTATAAAAACCATGGCCGACGGCAGGCTGCTGCCGGCACTGTTTGCCAAAGTGAACAGGGCAGGGGTTCCTGTGAATGCCGACATCCTTGTGATTATACTTTCTCTGCCTATACCGCTTTTAGGACGCACCGCCATAGGCTGGAATGTTGATGTCTCCACATTAAGCGTCTCCATAGTATATGCCTATATCTCAATCTGCTGCATCAAGACAGCAGAGGGGAATCGCCGTGTATTTATAAATGGTCTCTGCGGACTTGTCTCATTCATCCTTATTTTCTTCTTCCTCCTTATGCCCAATATATTTGCCAAGAACGCACTGGCTATCGAGAGCTATCTTGTTTTTGCAGGATGGAGCCTTGTAGGAATCCTGTACTACTGGGTTGTATTCTGGAAAGATAAAGGGCACAGGTTCGGAAAGTCCACTATCATGTGGATCATGATGATGTTCCTTCTGTTCTTCTCCACCAACATCTGGACTCGGCTCGCTGTTCATAACCGGAACCGTTCAAGCTTTATCCAGCTGGCTGTAAGCATGGTCGTAATAGTCATAATGTACAGCCTGTTTGCCATTATGCGTCGGAGGGAAAAGGAGTTGACCCGGGAGATTATCCAGACCGAGGTGCGTGTCCGGACCCAGGAGCAGGAGCGGCAGAGCATGGAGATTATCCGCAGGTTCAGCAGAAGCTTTGAGTCTGTCCTTGTTGTTTCTCTCCACGATGATAAGTTCTCCGTCCTCAAGATGGAGGAGCCGGTACGCCGTAAATATGGAAAGGGCATCTCCTTCAGCGATACAGTGGCACAGTATATAAATAATGATGTGGCTGACGAGGACAGGGAACTGCTCCTGGCCGAGACCAGGTTTGACCGTATATCTGAACGTCTTTCCCAAAGCGACTCCTATTCTGTGGAATTCCGGGATATCTCGAAAGGAGAGATCAGGTGGCACCTTATGCAGGTCTCAATTCTTTCGGAAAACAACTCTATCCTGGTGGGATTTTCCGACAAGGATGGAGAGATCCGGGAAAAGATGGAGCGGCAGGCAGTCATCCATGGACTTGCATCCGACTATTCCCTGGTGTGCTTTATTAACGCTAAGACAGGCAATGATAAGATATACAGCATCAGCGACAAGCAGTTCACCGACTTCCCGGAGTGGTCCGATATCACAAGCTTCAGACAGCGTCTGGACCTTATCTGCAATACTATGGTACACCCCGAGGACCGGCATATGTTCCTTTCTGCCACTGCAAAGGATTATGTCCTGGAGCAGCTTAAGACCAGGAGCGATTATTATGTGAACTACAGGATGCTCCAGCAGAACAAAATCAAGTATTGGCAGATAAGGTTTGTGGCTGCTGACAAAGAATGCAGAAATATAATTTGCGGCTTCCACAGTGTGGACGAGGCGGTTCGCCATGAGGCCGATATGATCCAGAAGGAACGGGCATACCGCAATGCCATTTTATCAAGCAGCATAGGCTATATGGATATCAACCTTACCAAGAACCTGATGCTGGATGCCTACGATGCCCGCCAGAACATGCAGATAAAGCCTATTGAGTTCCCGGATCTTCCTAAGCCTTATAAGTTCACCGATTTCATCACCTGGTGGGCAGAGAATATGATCTATGCTGATAAAGAGACATTCATCAACACTGTCAGCCCTGCAAATCTTATAGAGCAGTTCAATGCCGGAAACCCATATGTGGAGTTCCGGTGCATGTCCAGGTTCTTAAGCCAGGAGCAGCGGGTTGTCCGTATAGTCTACTTCATGACCAGGAACGAGACCTCCGGGGATATAATGGCTCTCTCTATTATCTATGATATAACCGAAGCTGAGGCCCGTGGCCGCCGTATTGAGGAGCTTACTGCAGAGCTTCAGGAGTTCCGGGTAAAGAATCTGTAAGCCCCCAACTATGCTTCAGATCTTCTGTACGACTTTACAGTGCAGCTCTTTGTGGAGAATGCTGTCCGGCATCAGGAACCGAAGTGACTATCCTGATTCCTGGACATTAATCTTCTTCGCCCAAAAGGCGTTTAAGGCGTGCAGGATCTGCAGTTACAGCCAGGTTCTTCTCCTGAGTGGGGAGGACAAGGCCCAGGGGACCATCCTTGGCACGCCTTAAATATTTCACCTGAGTATAGTAGACATCAGCCTTCTGGCTGTTCTTTCCCTTGCTGAAGTGCACCGCCAGGTTTCCTGCATCCAGCAGGGTATCCAGTGGAACACTCTTTCCTTTCTCCACCTTTATGAACACATAGCCGCCTGCATAATCCCGGGTATGGAGCCACCAGTCGCTTCCCCGTACATGGCGGCGCAGCAGCTGGTCGTTCTCCTTTGCAGTGCGTCCCACATAGATCATGAAGGCTCCTGATGTGAACTGCAGACCAGGTATATCTTTGACAACAACTTTGCTCTGGTGCTGCTTCTCCTCTTCATACCATTCATAGAGCACCTGTACATCCTGCTCCTCCAGAAGCCTTTTCTGGTTTGCAGTCAGGTCTTCAATCTTGGCAGTCAGATTGCGGACATCGTCCTGGAGCAGGGCAAGACCGTTCTTTGCCTTTTTATACTTGTGGAAATACTTCTCGCTGTTCTCGCTGGCAGAAAGCTTGGGATCCAGGGGAATCTGTATAGTTTCATTCTCGTTATAGTAGTTGGCGGTCTCCAGGATGCCGGCACCCCGCCGGATATTCCTGGTGTTGGCCAATATAAGCTCGCCGTACTGCTTGTACTGCTCAAAGTTCTCGTACTTCTCCACCAGCTCCTTGGCATTGGCAAGCCTGCATTCCAGCTTGGTCAGAGAGCGGTTTGTAAGGGCCTCTATCTGCTGGTGGAGCTGCTTGCGGAGCTCCTGGTCCTCAAGCTCTGTATAATAAGCGTCTATGAAGCTGTTGAAGCTTTCCCCGGCGGGGTAGGGACGCACCGGGAAGGCCGATATATCCTTCTCCTTCACCTGGTACACCAGCTTTGCCCCGGAAGTCTCTCCCTTGGCCGGGCGGCGGTAGTAGCTGTCCAGTATTATGTTATCCTGGTCCACGGCAATGATGTTGGAGTTGCCTCCCCAGAGCCGTATCCACAGTTTTGTATCCTCGTCCCCCTTGTGTATAGCCATCCGTATTATTCTGTCGTTGCCCGGCTGACTGCACTCTGTTATCCTGCCGCCCAGTATGCGGCTCCGGAGGAACTGGGCAAAACGCTGCAGCTTCTCGGCCTTACCGATGCGTCCTGTATGCCGGTGTATGCGGGAAGTTCCTGGTTTCATGGATATAAGCAGGTTGAACCTGTCACGGGGAGAGAAGACCGAGAAGATAAGTGTATGAAAATCGGGCTGGATTATCTTCTGGATGTATGAACCGGCAATATCCAGTTCATCAAGTATCAGATTTATCTCAGATGCATTCAGGCTCATTTTTTGCTCTCCTCTGATAAATACTTTTTTACTGCCCCGGCCAGGTAGAAGGAGCCGGTGACAACCACAGGCTTTTTCCCGCCAAGCTTTGCAGCTTTATCAACAGCTGTCCTCAGTGCTTTCTCTGGCACAGGTTCCAGATACAATGGTTTTCCAGGCAGCTTTCCAGAATCACACAGCCCCTTGGCATAGCTGTACACAGCCTCCACATCAGTCTCCTTGAATCCCTGGGGCTCTGAGATGATAACCTCGTCAAAGGAGGGAACAAGAATATCCAGCATGGACTGGAAGTTCTTTCCTTTCACGCTGCCGAACACCAGGATACCGCCGGAACCGAAGATTTCCTTACAGGAAGCGACCAGCCGCCTTATACTGTAGGCAGTATGGGAGCCGTCCACCACAATGGATGGTCCTGTGCCTATGATCTCCATCCTTCCCTCAAGAGGCACATCCTGCAGGGCATTCAGGGTTTTATGCATGTCAATCTCTGGCATTATCCTGCTTAAAGCCAATAGGGAAGATGCAATGTTGTCGCACTGGAAATCCCCTGCCAGGTTGGTCACAATGCTGTACTGCCTGCCATCCATGGACAATGTGAAGGCACTGCCGTCAGGTTTCAGCCTGCGGTTCTCAATCTTTATATTGTCATCTGCATAGATGAATGGGCTTTTCAATTCCTCAGCCCTCCTGCGCAGCACCTCCAGTGCCTCAGGTCCCTGATGATGCACAGTCACCGGAATTCCCGGTTTTATGATGCCGGCTTTCTCAAAAGCAATCTTCTCTATGGTGCCGCCCAGAACATCGCAGTGCTCCAGCTCTATCGGAGTTATTATGGAGACTTCAGGCATAACAAGGTTTGTGGCATCAAGACGGCCTCCCATTCCAGTTTCAAGCACAGCCCACTGGCAGCCTTGTTCCCTGAAGATTAGAAAAGCCAGCAGAGTCAGAAGCTCGAAAGTGGTGGGCAGTCCAAGGTTCCCGGTAAGTTTTCCGCAATCCAGCATCTCTTTTATAAGAGCGGTGTTACGGACATAGACATCATCAGGAAAGAATTCACCTGCCAGAGTTATTCGCTCCTTATAGGTGACCAGGTGTGGGGATGTGAACATTCCGGTCTTAAAGCCCAGCTCTTTTAGAATGCGTGCTGTTATGGCTGCAGTGGAGCCTTTTCCTTTGCTCCCAGCTATATGCACAGCCTTGAATGAACGCTCCGGGTGGCCGCAGGATTCAAGCATATAAGCCATCCGCTCCAGCTTGTACTCTGTTCTGGAGCCTGAAGGGGTGCGCTCTAAGTTGGTGAAGCCTTCAATAAAATTAAAGGCGTCGGAGCTTGAATGCATTCCCATGGGTTATGAATCCTTCATAGTCGGCAAGCTCTTTCACATGAGGCTCCACAGCCTTGTATCCTTTTTCATCCATCTGAATTACAGAGGTGTATTTCACAAAGTCCCGGACAGAGACTGCAGAGAAAGTCTTGGCTGTGCCGCCTGTAGGAAGCACTGCGTTGGGGCCGGTGGAGTAGTTGGCAGCCGAGAACGGAGTGTGACTGCCCAGGAGAATCTCCCCTGCATTCACAATCTTTTCAGCTGTGGCAGCCGGATTCTTTGTCATTATCTCCAGGTGCTCCGGTGCAAAATTGTTCACTATATCACAGGCCTCATCCATATTCCTGGTCAGGATGATTCCGCCGTAGCCTGACATGACATCGCTCAAGAAGGTGCGGCGGGGCTCGGGAATCTGCGGAATCATCTTCTTAAGATGCGCCAGCACTTCGTCGGCAGTTGCCTTTGAAGGGGTGATAAGTAGGGCAGAGGAGTCGGAGCCGTGCTCTGCCTCCACCATCAGGTCCAGAGCGGCCAGATATGGATCTGCGCTGTCGTCTGCCAGCAGTATGGACTCCGACGGCCCGGCCGGCAGTCCCACATCAATCTTTCCATAAAGTATCCGCTTTGCGGCCGACACAAACTTGCTGCCAGGGCCTACCACCTTTACCACCGGTGCTATGCTCTCTGTTCCGTAGGCCAGGGCGGCCACTGCCTGGGCGCCCCCTGTGCGGTAGACTTCGTCTATGCCGCACAGCCTGGCAGCATAGAGGCATGCCGCATCCACTGTGCCGTCCGGGTTAGGAGGTGTGACTACGCAGACACGCTTTACACCAGCTTCAACTGCCGGCACTCCCAGCATGTAGAGCATGGAAGGGAAGCTTCCTCTGCCCCTTGGTATATAAAGACCAACCGACTCAACCGGTGTCATCTTCTCGTAGGCCTTGATTCCGGGGCGGACAGTAACCATCTTCCCAGCTTCCGGTTTGTTTGCCACATGGAATTTGCGCACATTCTCTATGCAGAACTCCAGAGCTTTCTTAAGCTCAGGACTAAGGCTTTCCTCTGCCTTGTCAAACTCCTTCTTCTGCACTCTTATCGGGAGTTTTGACAGGTCTGCCTTGTCAAACTTGAGGGCATATTCCCTCAGGGCTTTATCTTTATATTTTCTGACTCGATCAATTATTTTCTCAACTGTCTCACGGATCTCGCTGATATTAATCTCGCTTCTGGAAAAAATTTTCTCCTTCTGCTTATCAGAGAGTTTTTCCCAGATTCTATAGTTGATTTTTGCCATTATTTTCTCCATTTTGAAATCATTTTACAACAAAAAAGGGATAATCGTCTATATTTTCGCTCCAGAATGTGGTATCTTTAATATAGGAAGAGTGTCATGGAAGATTTGTACAAGATCCTGGGGGTAAACCGGAGCGCCACAGCAGATGAGATCAAGAAAGCTTATCATGACCTTGCTATGCGCTATCATCCTGATTTCAATCCAGGGGACCCTGAAGCTGAATATAACTTTAAGAAAATAAGCAGCGCCTACGCTGTATTAAGCGATGCAGAACAGCGTTCGGAATACGACGGTCAGATGTTCCGCTGCCGGGTGGAAGGGTATGACAGCACATGGCATAATCCTTATGAGAATTATACAGCTGCCGACTTTATCGGTGCCTTCAACTATTACTTCAATGCACATCGTTATCAGCGTCCTCCTTTTGCATCAAAATCAGAGCCTAAGGAAAAAGTTCCGGTGGAGGGCTGGAATGCAGTTGCCCGTGGTATGCTGATTTTTATTGCAGCTGTTATTCTGGCCCGGTTCACCGGCCGTCTTGGATTTATGGGAATAATGCTCAGCTTTGCAGTGCTCTTCTTCGGAATCCGCTATATCATAAAGGGATTTTTTGACATGATGGGCAGAACAGGAAGGAAAGATGGCAGATAAGAGTATACAGAAAGAGCTGGTGGAACGGTTCTGCCGTTATGTCAAAGTCGAGACCACTTCGGATGAGAATGTAAAGGACCGATGTCCTACAACAGATGGTCAGCTTAAGCTTATAAACCTTATTGCAGATGAGCTCAAGGCTCTCGGAGTCAAGGATGTGTCTGTGGACAAGAACGGTTATCTGCGTGCTTTTATCCCGGGCAATACAGTGCGGAAGAAAGTTTTCGGCTTTATCTCCCATGCCGATACATCACCTGAGGTAAGCGGCAGGAATGTGAAGCCTGTCATCCATAAAAAATATGATGGAAAGCCCATAAAATTGGCAGATGGAATTCTCCTTTCCCCGGCAGAGTACCCGCTTCTTTCTCAGTACAAGGGAAAGACAATCATAACCTCCGACGGCAGGACACTGTTAGGAGCTGACGACAAGGCAGGAATTGCCGAGATTGTGACTGCAGCCTCTTATTTTATGGTCCACCCGGAAATCAGGCGGAACTCCATGGAGATATTCATAACTCCCGACGAGGAGATAGGGCAGGGAACTGATCATTTCCCACTTTCTTCAATAAAGTCAAACTATCTTTACACAGTGGACGGCGACACCGAAGGGTGCATTGAATCGGAATGCTTCAACGCCTACAGTGCAAAACTCAGTATCAAAGGGGTATCTATTCATCCCGGCTCCGGCAAGGGCAAGCTGGTCAATGCCTCCCTTCTGGGCGCCAGGTTCCTCTCCATGCTTCCATCCGACCAGATGCCTGAGACTACAGAAGGGAGAGAGGGTTTTTTCTGTCCGGTGAGCATATCAGGAACTATAGAGCAGTGCCAGGTCTCACTGATTCTCCGTGATTTTGATGCTTCAGGAATGGAAAGACGCATAAGTATTGTGGAGCAGGCCGCCGAAACTCTTAAGAAAAGCTATCCAGCCGCAGAGTTTGAGCTTGAGTTTGTCCACAGCTATTCCAATATGAAGGAATATATCGATAAGAATAAAAAATGCCTCTCTTATCTTGAGAAGGCAGTTGAGAAGACAGGCATCAAGCCTGTGCATAAGCTTATCAGAGGCGGTACCGACGGTTCCCGGTTAAGCGAGCTGGGGCATCCCTGTCCCAATATCTTCACCGGAGGCCAGAACTTCCATGGCAAGCTTGAGTGGGCAGCAGTTCCTGCAATGGAGCGCACTGTCCAGGTGATCATAAATCTTGTGTGCACAGGGATAAGCCAGTGAGAAAATTTCTTTTATTCCTTGCTGTCTTAATTCTTATTTCCGGTTTTGCCTTTGCCCAGGAGAATGTTATTCCGGTTAAAATAGTGGAATTTCCTCTGCCGTCTTCTGCCAGAACATACGAGATCAGTGAATACCGCTCCTTTGTGGAGATGGACCGGCCTTTCATGGGAGATGGTTTTTCATGCAGGTTTGCTCCATTCACCTCTGCCGATATATCTGATTATTCCTATGACACCGAAGGGGAGGCAATAGTCTTCAAAAGGGTGGAGAATGTGGAGAAGACTGAAAGCATTGGAACTGTTTTCTTTACAGCCAAATTCCAGTACATAGTCTGCCAGGAGGGGGCAGAGCCTGTGGTGCACAACTTCAGCACTGTAGGAAACGGCACAACAGCAGAGCAGGCGCTGGACAGGTGCTTCAGGAATGCTGCTATTCATGTGTCAGACATTGCTGGATCTATTTCTGTCCGTCCAGCTCCATTCACAGTCTCCAGCATGGTTTCCGGGGAGTATATCCTTTCCTGCGGCAAGAAGGACAAGATTGCAAAGGGCGATGAGTTCCATGTCTATTCCAAGCGGAACGGACAGGACATAGGAAAGCTGTTTGCAGTCAATGTGAAGGACGATATCACCTTTGCACAGCCTATCCATCTTAAGGATCAGATCATTGCCGGTGACGGTGTTGAGAAAGTCAGGATGATCGGTTTCGGCGCCAACTTCTACTATGACAGAATTTTCGGTGACGACCTGAACTGTTTCGGTGCCTATCTGGAGTTCTTCAGGTTCTTCCGGGCATTCCGGTTCCTTGTGGGAACAGAGCATATCTCCGGTCTTGATGACAACTGCTGGAACATATATGGCGGTCTTAAGACCATGTGGCATCTTGGCTATGTGGATCTCTCAAGCCTTATCTACATAGGGCGCGGCTATGCCGACAGCGATTACCGCTACACTGGCGGCAGCATCAAGCTCCTGGCGGAATTCACCCCCATAGACTGGATAAAGATAGGGCTTGAGACCGGATATTCCAAATGGCTGGCCGACCACGACAACGATTACCCCAACTACGGAGGATTCCTTCTGGGGGCTGGAATAACCCTGCGCTTTTAATATATAGTTAAGCCATGAACTCTTATATTCTTACTGTAACATGTCCAGACCAGAGCGGTATCATAGCCGCCATAACCAACTGCATTGCCTCGAATAAAGGAAATATCCTGAACCTGGCCCAGCACACAGCTGTGGACATAGGCATGTTCTTCTGCCGTATTGTCTTTGTGGCTCAGGAGGGCTTTGACCAGGCTGATTTCCAGAAAGAGTTCGGCAAGGTTGGAGAGCGCTTCTCCATGAAGTGGCATATCTTCAACCGCGGAATAAAGAAAAGGGTGGCCATTCTGGTCTCCAAGACCAGCCACTGCTTATATGAGCTTCTTTTGAAGCATGCCGACGGCGAGCTGGACTGTGAGATTCCTGTAATCATCTCAAATCATTCGGAGCTGGCCCACATAGCCACCTCTTTCCATATTCCTTTCTTCCAGGTGGATACAGACAAGGGAAAGGAGGAATATGAGAAGGATCTGGAGGAGATCTTAAGACAGTACAACATAGAGCTGGTTATACTGGCCAGGTACATGCAGGTGCTTAGTCCCGATTTCTGCAGCCGCTGGAACAACCGTGTCATAAATATCCATCACGGCTTCCTCCCTGCCTTCAAGGGGGCAAAGCCTTATCATCAGGCATGGCAGAAGGGTGTCAAGATAATCGGAGCCACAGGTCATTTTGCCACAGCAGACCTGGATCAGGGTCCTATAATCTTCCAGGATGTAATCCGTGTGGCAGACACCTGTTCAGTTGAGGAATTCACCAGGATGGGCAAGGATGTGGAGCGGCGGGTGCTGTATGAATCGGTGCGGCGCTATCTGTCCCACAGCATATTCTTCTACAACGGCAGGACATTTATTATAGAGTAAGTGAAAAAACAGCCTGCATACCCACTTGACCTTATGCAAGGTTTTATTTTATAAATATAGAACGAAATTTTATAATTAGTAGGTAAGAAAAATGTACGCTCTTATTGATATGAAAGGCAAACAGTACAAGGCTGAGAAGGGAGCGCTTCTCAGAATGGACAGAATTGATGCTGAGAAAGGTGCATCTCTTGATTTCGACTCAATCATGCTCATCAGCGGTGACGGAACACAGAAGATCGGAACTCCTTACATTGCAGGAGCCAAGGTTACCGGAACTGTAGAGGATCAGATCAAGGACACAAAGGTCGTTGTAATGAAGTATAAGAGAAGAAAGAATTACAAGCGGACCAGAGGTCACAGAGCTCAGTATACAATCGTTAAAGTTACAGACATTATCGAGGGGTAATCAGATATGGCACATAAGAAAGGTGGCGGAAGCTCAAGAAACGGAAGAGACTCAAACGCACAGAGACTTGGCGTCAAGAAATTCGGTGGTGAACTTGTTTCTGCAGGTTCCATCATTGTAAGACAGAAAGGTACTGAATTCCATCCTGGCGAGAACGCTGGCCTTGGAAAAGACCACACTATTTTTGCCAAAGAGACCGGAACTGTTAAATTCCATCAGAGACAGGGCAGAAAATTCATCAGTATCGAAAAAGTAGAAGAATAATCATTCACTGCAGTGCGTGGTTTTGTAGACGAGACATCACTAGAAGTCGGCTCCGGTAAAGGCGGAGCCGGTTGTGTTTCATTAAGGCGGGAAAAGTATATTCCCAAAGGTGGTCCTGACGGCGGTGACGGCGGAAAGGGCGGTGATGTCGTATTCCAGATCAAAAGAAATCTTAGGACATTAGCACATCTCAGATTCAAGCGTGTCATCAATGCCGGGAACGGAAGACCCGGAGAAGGGCGCAAGAAGCATGGCGCTGACGGTGAGGATGCTGTTATACTGCTTCCTCCTGGTGCCCTGATCAAGGATTATGACACCAAGGAAGTGCTTCATGACTTTGCCCAGGATGAAAGCGACTGGGTGTTCCTTAAAGGGGGCAAGGGTGGTCTTGGCAACATGAACTTTGCCACCTCCCGGCATCAGACTCCCCGGTTTGCCCAACCTGGTCTTCCAGGGCAGAGCCGAAAGATAATCATAGAGATCAATATAATCGCAGATATCGGCTTTGTAGGTTTTCCTAATGCCGGCAAATCCACTCTTCTGGGAAGGCTTACAAATGCCAACCCCAGGGTAGGCAGCTATCCTTTCACAACCAAGATTCCCAATCTGGGTGTCTACGCCCTGGACGACCAGGATATTGTCCTTGCAGACATCCCCGGAATAATAGAAGGGGCTTCCCAGGGGGCAGGCCTTGGAATAAGATTTCTCAAGCATATAGCCAGAACCCGAGGGCTCCTTTTCCTTATCGATGTTTCCCAGCCCGACTATCTGGATTCCTTTGAGATCCTATTGGGAGAACTCAAGGCATTCTCCCCTGAGCTGGCAGAGCGGAAACGGGTGATCCTGGCCACCAAGATGGATACAGAGGGGAGCAGTGAGGCTCTTGCAAAACTTGTTGATAAATATCCGGAGGAGGAGATCCATGGAATCTCTGTGTTCTCCGGTTTCGGTCTGGATAAGATAAAAGATATTTTCTCAAGGCTGGTGCTTCAGGAAGAATGAAAACTTTTATTTTCGGCGGCAGCTTCAACCCGGTCCATACAGGACATCTCTTCATAGTGCAGGAAGTCATGTATCAGCTGGGTTATGAGCGTGCCATCCTGGTTCCTGCCAATATTGCATCCCATAAAGAGAACCATACAGCAGTCACACCCCAGGAGCGCCTCCAGATGCTCCATGCCGCCGTGGATGATATTCCGGGCTGCATTGTGGAAGACTGCGATATAAAGCGGGGCGGAATAACCTACAGCATAGATACAATTCACTACATCCTTGACCACTACGACATAACCGGAAAACTGGGCTTTATAATAGGGGACGACCTGCTCCCCGGCTTCGGAACATGGAAAAAGCCGGAGGAGATAAAGAAGCTGGTGGACCTGATTGTGGTCCGCCGTGACATAGAGGAGCCCATTCCGTCAGATTACCCGGACTTCTACATAAAAAACAAAATGTTGCCGATATCTTCTACAGAGATACGTGAACGGGTAAAGAAAGGAGAACCTATCCGATACCTGGTTCCAGAGAAAGTGAGGGAGATAATTGAACAGCGCCGATTTTACAAGTGATGCATTTGTTGCAAAGATGGACAGCTATCTTAAAAGCCATCTTTCTCCCATGAGATATGAGCATTCTGTTTCCACTGCCTGCACCTGCAGTAAACTTGCAGAAGAATTCGGTTACGATAAGAAGCGTGCTTTCTTTACAGGCCTTGTCCATGATATAGCAAGAGAATATTCCAAGGAGGAGCTTGTGAAGTGGGCCTCTATGGATGGCATGCCTGTAAGGGATCTGGATCTTGATTCTCCAGTGCTGCTTCATGGAAGATCAGGGGCTATGGTGCTTAAAAAGCAGTTTGGAATTGATGACAAGGAAGTTCTTGATGCTCTATGTTCCCATACCACCGGTACCGCAGGAATGAAGACCCTTGCAAAGATTCTTTTTGTAGCAGATTATATCGAGCCTGAGCGCAAGCATATAACACCTGAATTCTTATCAAGCCTGGAAGGGCTGGACTTGGACGGCAAGGTTTATGCGGTTCTCATGGGCACCCTTAACCATCTGGCATCCAAAGGAAAGATGGTTGCCCCCGAGGCGCTGGAACTTAAGCAGGAGCTTGAGCATGCGGAATAAGAAACTCTTTGCCCCCAGCAATATCATACTGTTGATCATCCTTCTGGTAATTCTGGCAACAGTAGTATTCATATCCCTGAGTATACGGGAGGACAATGTACAGAAGAAAATTTCCGAAGGCAGGAGCATTGCTTTTATCTTTAATATGACAGACCGGAAGAGCATCCTTTTCTCCGAGGTGTTCATCTATCATCCCAAGACACATAGGACAGCAGTCATAGATATTCCGGTAAATTATGGATCTCTTATAAAATCCCTTTCCAGAGTTGACCGGCTTGATGTGCTGTATAAGAAGGGAAAGCCGGAACAATATATCAAGAAGATTGAGGCTGAATCAGGCCTTTCAATCCCATTTTATCTTGACTTTGAACTTGAGGAGTTCAGAAACTGCGTTGACCTTCTGGGGGGGCTCGATTTTGTTATAGGCACCCCTGTGCTGCGCCACGAAACCTTATCAGACACTGTGCTTCTTCCAGGAGGACGGCACCGGCTGGACGGTGACAAGGTCATTGAATACATACTGGACGAAGAGCTTAATACTGCGGAGGCAGAGCTGGCGGCCAGCCGTCAGAGGCTTATCCAGACTTTTGTAAGTGCTCTGGGCGCCCAGAAGGATCATCTCCTTAATAAGGATGTGTTCCCCTTCCTGTATAAGAATATGGACACAGATATGACCCAGCTGGATCTTAAATCATTCCTGGGGGCTATAGCAAAGGCTGACTGCCACCGGATGGTGTTCCACAGGGTTCTGGGCGACCGCAAGACGGTAGATGACAAAGTCATGCTGTTCCCCCATTATAATGGAAACCTGCTCAGGGAAGGCCTTAAGCAGATTGTGGAAGCTCTTGGGAACACCAATGCCATAGAGGGAAGCAATATCAATATTGAGATACTTAACGGAACATCGGTGGGAGGCTTGGCAAACAGAACCTCCATGACATACCGGAGCTATGGATACAATGTGACAGCAGTGGGCAATGCCGATTCGGGAGATGTGGAAGAGACCTTTATCATCGGGCATAAGAACGATATCTCCATAATAGAGCGTGTGGCTGGCGTCATAAAATGCAGGAACATCTCGACAGAAAACGGAACCGAAGGTTCTATAACAATAATTTTAGGGAAGGACTTTGATGGCAGACAATGCAAATGAAAAAACTGTGAAAGAAATTGCAGCATTCATTGAGGAGCATAATGGACAGGACACAGTGGTTCTGAATATATCAGAGCTTAACAGCTGGACTGATTATTTCATCATAACCACAGTCACCAGTTCAGGCCATCTGCGTGGTCTTTTGACTCAGCTCTATCAGAAGCTGGAAGAGAAGAATCTTCCACTGCAGCACCGTCATAAGAAAGCCGATGACGAGAGGTGGGTGCTCCTGGACTGCGGCTTTGTTGTAATCCACCTTATGAACCAGGAAGCAAGGGAATTCTACAACCTTGAAAAACTCTGGTTCAACGGACAGAAAATTTAATTTAAGCAGTTTGAAAATAATATAAATCTCAAAAATTATAATATTTTGTTATTTTTTTAAAAATTTTTTACACTTTTTTAAAATGTATGATAAAATTTTTTTAGAGCGGGAAAACCCCTGCTTCATTTAAGATACAAAATAGGGGGTTTTGTATTATGGAAATCACTGATATCAAGATTAGGAAAGCCACGGCAGAAGGCAAGCTCAAAGCGTATGTCAACGTTACTTTTGACGACTGCTTTGTGGTGCACAACCTGAAGATCATCGACGGCAAAGACGGGGCATTCATTGCTATGCCAAGCCGCAAGACTCAGACAGGTGAGTACCGGGATGTGGCACATCCAATCTCTCCGGAGTTCAGAGCCAAGATGCAGGAAAAAATCTTGGAAGCCTACGAAAAAGCCGACACCTTAGAAGAAATAGGTCCAGAGGAAGAATAATCCAAAATCTGACAGTTTAATTTCTCAACATATTGAAATTTTGTATAAAACTTACTAAAATAGCCCGCAGATAGTGTAGAACTAAATATAAAAATATTATAAAGTATTAGGGATGGATGGGATGTCGGCAAGTGGTAAGCCAACGGGTTTTGGTTCCGTCAATCGCAGGTTCGAATCCTGCCATCCCAGTATTGCTTTTGGTAGAGGAGAATGATTATGGCAGACAAAAACACTCTTGACATCACTTTACGGACAGAGTTCGGCAAGAGAGCAAACTATAAGCTCAGAAAGGCTGGAAAGATTCCGGCAGTTGTATATGGTGGAAAAGAGCAGCGTTATGTTGCAATTGATGACAGAGAATTTGAGAAGAAATATCATAGAGCTCCTGAGAGCTTGATTATCTCTCTTATGCTCAACGGAGAGGAGCAGTGCGAGGTTCTTATCAAGGATTATCAGGACGATATCCTTACAGGAAAGATGCAGCATATCGACTTCTTCGAAATCACAAGAGGCGTTCTGCTTAAAACAAGTATTCCTGTTTACCTGGAAGGTGTACCAGTCGGAGTCAAGGCCGGTGGAGTTCTTGAGCAGATTGTGCACAATATCGAGGTTGAGTGTCTTCCTAGAAACATTCCTGAGAAGATTACAATCGATGTATCTGGACTGGATATGAACCAGGCTCTGTATGTCAAGGATATTCCGGCAAACCCGGATGTAAAGCTTCTGCTTGATCCAGAAGAGATTGTCTGCCACGTTACCCACGTCAAGGAAGAGCCAGTTGCAGCTCCGGCAGAAGGTGAGGCAGCAGAAGGTGAGGCAGCTCCGGCAGAAGGTGAGGCAGCAGCAGCTGACGCAGAAAAGAAATAATATATGGTTGTTCTGGGACTGGGAAATCCTGGGGATGAATACACCGATACAAGGCACAACTGTGGTTTCAAGGTGGTGGATTACCTGGGAGAAAAGACCGGCATAGAACTCAAGAAGAAATTCTTCAAAAAATACATATATGGAAAAGGGGTTTTTAAAGGAAAGGATATTTTCCTGATAAAGCCCCTTACTTTTATGAATAATTCCGGACAGGTCATCCGGGATGTTCTTAAGGCTGCCGAATGCACCACAAAAGATATCATTGTGGTATGCGACAACATGGATCTTTTTCCAGGTGTCCTGCGGATTAAGCGGGGCGGCGGCGATGCTGGTCACAACGGACTTAAATCTATCATGACATTTGCCCCGGCAAATGATTTCCTCAGAATATATATCGGTATAGGCCGGCCCCCGTATTCCGGTGATGTATCGAACTATGTCCTGGGAGTGCCGGACAAGATAGACAGAGAGAACATATCCAAGGCGGTGGAGAAGGCTGGAGAAGGAATCCTTGCCCTGACCCATAGGACCGTGGAGCAGGTGACAAATGAGATCAATGCAATCAAAAACATTTCTCAAAGACCAGGTGCTTGAGTATTTCAGCCAGATTTCTGATGCGAGGAAAATTCTCATCGGCTTCTCGGGCGGTCCTGATTCCATGTGCCTTATGCTTCTTCTGGATGAACTTAAGGAACAGCTTGGGATTGAGATTGTCCTTGGTTACTATAATCATATGCTCCGTTCCCAGGATGAGCTTTCAAAGGAGCTTTCCTTTATCCGCAGGATTGCAGACCAGTATAAACTTCCTCTGGAAATAGGCACCGACTCTGGCCTTATAGAAAAGCTTTCTCCCGAAATTGGCGAGGAAGGGGCAGCCCGTAAGGCACGCTATGAATTTTTCGAGAAAACCATGAGAAAGTATGGCTGCGACCATCTGGCTCTGGCCCATAACCTGGATGATACCATAGAGACTCTTGTGATGCGCTTTTTCAAGGGAAGCGGCATAGGGGGCATGATGGGAATCCCTGACCAGCGGGAATATATCATCAGACCTCTTTCTGCCTGTCCTAAAAGTGCAATTCTGGATTATGTGGAACAGCAGGGCACAGGCTATTCCCTGGATACCACAAACCTGGGTACCGATTATCTCCGGAACCGTGTCCGCAACCTTCTGCTTCCACAGATAAAGGAAGTGTTCCCCAGCTGTACAAAATCCCTTATGGAGTTCTCTGACAAGGCATCCATGGCCTACAGTTTCATCAAGGAGCAGGCTTCAAAGCTGGTTGTATGGCAGGATATGGGAGAGGGTTCCTTCTCCACTTCCTACAGTAACTTTATGGCCTGTCCGGATGTTATTAAGATAGAGGCTGTCTACAACTGCTTCGACCTCTTTGCAAAAGGGGAGAACCGAGAGCTTCCATTCCGTTTTGTCAGGACTGTCCTGGATAAAAAATCGGTGCGCCGGGGTGCACTGCTCCTCAAGGGGTATGGATTCAAGATAAGGCGGCACGGAGAGAACCTGGAATGGTATCCTGATAAAGAAAATAATAAAATATATAATAATAGGGGTTTTTCTGTTGAAAAATCTTTGGTATCTTTATGTAAGAAAGATGATATCTGGATTCCTGTTGACGGGGTTCAGGGGGAGCTCTTTTTCCGAAGCTGGAAAAATGGCGATTATATCATCTCCGGAGGCATAAGGAAAAAGCTTAAGAAGATTTTTTCCGAGTGGCAGGTTCCTGTGGAGATGCGCAGTGCTGTTCCTATTATCTGTGACAGCAGAGGTGTCATCGCAGTCTGGGGAGGTCTGTATGGTTACAGAAACCGGGTTTCAGATCTGATCAGACTGGAGAGCAGGGCCGGAGAAGACAGGGAAGTATATATTTTAAAACCAAGGCAGGATTGAATGTCAGACAACGAAAACGAAGAAAAAGATAAAAATAAAGAGCCGGAACTCGGCAGAGAACCGGAACAGGGTAAGGACAAAGAACCAGCTCAGGAAGAAGACCAGAATCAGCAGGACGAAGGTCCTATGTTCATCTTCCGGGGCGGCGGATCTGGCCCTGTGAAACTTGGGTTCAACAACAGGTTTGCATTCTTCATCCTCACATCCCTCATAATCATGTTCCTCTTTATGTTCGTGTTCAACGGCGGCGAAACAGCAATGGAGGAGATATCATATTCCACATTCCTCAACTATCTGGAGAACAAATCTGTAGAAAGTGTAAGGATAATGGATAATGAGGAGATCCAGGGCTATCTTACTAATGTCTCAGGTCAGCACACAGCTTTCAAGACCCGTATTCCTTATTTTGATGACAAGCTCCTGGAGCGGCTGGAGGAGAGCGGTGTAAAGATCACCGGCGGTGTCAAGAACATGACAACCTACCGTCTCCTGGTTGATGTGGTTCCATGGCTTATAGGCCTCACTTTCATATGGCTTATGTTCCGTAACATGAGCGGCGGCAACAAGGCCATGGGCTTTGGCAAGAGCAGAGCCAAGCGGTACGATGCCAACGGCAAGAAAGTTATGTTTGCCGATGTTGCAGGACAGGACGAGGCTAAATACGAGCTTGAGGAGGTTGTGGACTTCCTTAAGAATCCGAAGAAATTCACAGATATAGGTGCCAAGATTCCAAAAGGGGTGCTGCTGGTTGGTATGCCGGGAACAGGAAAGACCCTTCTGGCCAAGGCAATTGCGGGAGAGGCAGGAGTTCCTTACTTCCACATGTCTGGTTCCGACTTTGTGGAGATGTTTGTAGGTGTCGGTGCCAGCCGTGTAAGAGATCTTTTCGAGCAGGGCCGGAAGAATGCACCTTGCATTATATTCATTGATGAGCTTGATGCTGTAGGACGCACCAGAGGGGCAGGCTACGGCGGTGGCCATGACGAACGGGAGCAGACCCTTAACCAAATGCTGGTTGAGATGGACGGCTTTGACTCAAAGGATGGAGTTATCATCCTGGCAGCCACCAACCGTCCCGATGTCCTGGATCCAGCGCTGCTGCGTCCGGGCCGCTTTGACCGTCAGGTTGTGGTTGATATGCCTGATGTCAAGGAAAGGGAAGCTATATTCCGTCTCCATGCATCCAAGATTCCAATTGACGGCGAAGTTGATATGGAGCGGCTGGCCCGGGCAACCCCAGGCTCTTCCGGCGCCGAGATTGCCAATATGGTGAATGAGGCAGCACTTTTTGCGGCCCGCAAGAATAAAAAGAAAGTTACTATGGAGGATTTCGAGGAGGCCCTTGATAAGGTTAAGATGGGTGTTGCCCGGAAGTCCAAAGTTATAACCGATGATGACAAGAAAGCCACTGCATTCCACGAGGCAGGGCATGCATTGCTCCATTATTTCCTTGAGTATTCCGATCCTCTCCACAAGGTTACTATCATACCTCGGGGCAGGGCGCTCGGCATGGCAATGTCACTGCCTGAGAAAGACAGCTACTCCAGAAACAAGATGTGGCTGAGAGACCGAATCAAGATCTGTCTTGGCGGTTATATAGCAGAGCAGATGATATATGGCTGGACCACCACGGGAACACAGAACGATCTTCAACAGGCTGCACAGCTGGCCCGGAAGATGGTGTGCGAGTGGGGTATGAGCGATATCCTTGGACCTGTTGCTTTCGGACAGGAGGATGAACCTATCTTCATAGGTAAGGAGATTGCCCAGCACAAGGATTATTCCGAGGCTACAGCCCAGACTATTGATAATGAGGTAAAGCATATTATAGATGAATGCTTCCAGGATGCCCAGAGAATCCTTAAGGAGAACAAGGATAAGCTTGAGCTTCTGGCCGACACTCTGTTTGAGAAAGAGACTTTGGATGATGCGGAGATAAGAGAGCTTCTCCATCTTCCGAAGAAAGAGGTAGAACCGGCAAAGGCATGATGAGAAAAGTTTTATTCTCCTTTATTTTAGCTGCGCTCCTTCTGTCAGGATGCAGGTCTAAGGATAAGAACGAGGAATATGTCTATCAGCGTGATCCTGATGTGGCAGGGACAGTGGAGAAGCATCTGGAGAAGGATGCCCCCTTTGCAGCTCTGCAGGAGATTCTCTACATAGACAGCTCCAGGGATAAGATATATGACAAGGCACGTTCCGAAGGGATTGTGGAAAACTGCCGTCAGACTATATACGATAGGATTATATCCGACTATAACAAGGCGATTGAGGAAAAGAAGTATGATAAAGCTATCTCCATCTATTTTTCTCTCCTTGCCATAGAGAAGACATCCCTTATCGGCAACCCGGACATAACCCAGCTTTATCTTCAGGCTGCAGAGAACGATTATGAGAAAGAGAATTATATCTCAGCCCTCTATAAATTCTATAAATATCTCAACTTCACCAAGCCCTCTCAGGAACTTCTGGTCAAATATGGCGATCTTTCGGTGACCCAGAACAACCGCTATATGCTCAAGCTCATTGCTGCCAGCATGGGGGAATGTGACAAGAAGAAGGAGTATATTGAGGTACTTAATAATCTTTCATCTCCAGCCGAGATGATGAAAGGTACTGTCACAATCTGGGTCAACAAGGGTACAAAGCTGCAGTATGGAGTAGGTGTACCGGACCGTTCCATCGGAAGCGGTTTCTTCATAGACAAGCGTGGTTACGTGATCACAAACTATCATGTCATCGAGAGCGAGGTTAACCCCGAGTACGAGGGTTTCTCCCGTCTTTTCATCCGTCTGCCCGATGCAGTGGGTTCCCGTGTGCCTGCAAAGGTTGTGGCCTGGGATCCTATCTTTGATATAGCGCTGCTCAAGACCGAGATAGATCCCGAATATATATTCAATTTCAGTCTGGACAACAGCTATAATCCTGGGGACCGTATCTTTGCCATAGGTTCTCCTGGTGGACTTGAGAACACTATCACAGCAGGTATAGTTTCTGCAGGTCAGCGGCGGTTCCTGCCACTGGGAGATGTACTCCAGGTGGATGTTCCTGTGAACCCGGGAAACTCAGGTGGTCCGCTTATCAATGACAAGAACGAGGTTATCGGAGTAGTGTTTGCCGGAATCCCCCGGTTCCAGAACATCAACTTTGCTATTCCGTCCCACTGGGTCATGGACCTTCTTTCCGGCATGTATGATGGCGGTCAGGTGGCTCACTCCTGGCTTGGTCTCTCCATGTACGAGAAAAATAATACTCTGGAGGTGCTCTATGCCATTCCGGGCGAAAGCGGATGTGTAGCAGGGCTCCAGAACGGCGATATCATCAAGACTATCAACGGTATCGAGATAAAGACTATTACCCAGGTTCATAAGATTCTCAACACCCTTTCTCCAGATACTCTGCTCTGCATAGGCTGGGAAAGAAACGGTAAGAGCGAGACCAGCTATATCGCCACCAAGAAGCGGCCCCGCAAAGCCATGGATAGCACTGAGGAAGGACAGCAAGAAGAATTTAATACTTCCTCTGTTTGGAATGCAGGTGGAAAGCACCGGAAACTATGTGTTTAAAGAGGGATATGTCATTAAGAAGGTTTATCAGGGTCTTGCAGCCTACGAGTCAGACCTTTCTGCAAACGATCCATTCTCCTTAAGGGGATGGAGGTATGACAGCAGGATGCGCTATGTGGCTATGCAGATCTATGTCAAGAAGAAAAAAGCCGGCTTTATGGAGACAGGTCTGCAGCTGGTGGCTTACCTTGATGACAACAATCTGATATAATTATTGCATATGGATACAAAGCGGATAAGGAACTTTTGCATTATAGCCCATATCGACCACGGTAAATCCACCCTGGCTGACCGTTTTATAGAGAAAGCTGCCCTGGTGGACAGCCGGACCTCCATGAACCAGATTCTGGACAACATGGATATAGAGCGGGAGAGGGGAATAACCATAAAGTCTCAGGCTGTGACCTTAAGATATAAAGCTAAGGACGGCCAGGAGTATGTGCTCAACCTGGTTGACACCCCAGGTCATGTTGACTTCTCCTACGAGGTTTCCCGGGCCATCTCCTCCTGCGAAGGGGCTCTTCTCCTTATCGACGCAACCCAGGGGGTGGAGGCCCAGACTCTGGCCAATATGTACATGGCCATAGACCATAACCTGGAGATTATTCCTGTAATCAACAAGATAGACCTGCCGAGCGCAGATATAGAGAGTGTTAAGTACCAGATCGACCATGACCTGGGACTGGACTCTGACATGGCAGTCCTTGTCTCTGCAAAGACAGGGCAGGGGGTGGATGAGCTTTTCGAGGCGATAATCCAGTATATCCCAGCTCCGCCTCCTGCAAAGGATGACAAGCTCCGTGCCCTTATATTCGACTCCCACTACGACCCATACCGGGGCGTAATAGTGAATATCCGTGTATTCTCCGGTATGATCAAGGCGGGCCAGACCATCAAGTTCATGATATCAGGCGGTACCTACCGGGTTGAGGAGACAGGTCTTTTCAAGATAAATCTTGAGAAGAATGACGGCCTCAATGAAGGTGATGTAGGCTACATAAACGCAGGTATCAAGAATATTTCCGATGTCCATATCGGCGACACTATAACACTGGCCGACGACCCGGCCTCTGATCCACTTGAGGGCTTCAAGGAGGTGAAGCCTGTAGTCTTCTCCTCAATATATCCTGTGGATTCCAATGACTACGAGGAACTTCTTGCAGCTATCGAAAAGCTCAAGCTCAACGACGCCTCCCTTATTTATGAGAAAGACTCATCATCAGCCCTGGGCTTCGGATTCAGGTGCGGTTTCTTAGGTCTTCTCCATCTGGAGGTCATCCAGGAGCGTATAGAGCGTGAATTTGATCTTTCCATCGTGTTCACATCACCGTCGGTAATGTACAATGTATACCTTAAGAGCGGCGAGATGCTCAAGATAAACAACCCTATGGATTTTCCCGATCCTGTCAGCATAGATTACTGCGAGGAACCTTATATTGCTGCCTCCATCATTACCCCATCCGAATATCTGGGGCCTATAATGACATTGTGTATGGAGAAGAGGGGAGTGCAGACCTCTATGAACTACCTGGACCAGAAGCGGGTTGAAGTTATCTACGACATGCCTCTTGCCGAGGTTCTTTTCGATTTCTACGACAGGCTTAAATCTATAAGCCGCGGCTATGCCTCCTTCGATTATGAGATCCAGGGCTTTAAGCCTACAAATCTTGTCAAGCTGGATATCCTGGTGAACGGCAGCCCTGTGGATGCCCTTTCCATGCTGGTTTTCAAGGACAGTGCAGTTGATAAGGCACGGCATGTCTGCAAGAAGCTGTGCGATGAGATTCCACGGCATCAGTTCAAGATTCCTATCCAGGGTGCGATCGGCAGCACTATTATTGCAAGAGAGACCATAAGCGCATACCGCAAGGATGTTACAGCCAAGTGCTACGGCGGTGATATCTCCCGTAAGCGTAAGCTCCTTGAGAAGCAGAAAGAGGGAAAGAAGCGCATGAAGGTAGTAGGCAATGTGGAACTGCCCCAGAGCGCATTCCTGGCTGTGCTTAAGACCGAAGAGAACGACTGATCTATTAATTACTGATTTTTATACTGCACTGTCTCTGTACTTTTGTATTCCAGCTCAATACCTGCCATCTTGAGCATAGCCTCAGATTCCTCGGCTACATGATAGCGCTGCTGGCATACCACCCGCTTTATACCGCAGTTGATGATAAGCATAGTGCAGGTGCGGCAGGGAGTCATACGGCAGTACAGGGTACCTCCCTCTATGGAGATACCCCGCTTTGCAGCCTGGCATATTGCATTCTGCTCGGCATGCACTGTCCGTACACAATGCTGAGTGATATGGCCATCCTCGTGTATCATCTTCTTCATCTGGTGTCCCACCTCGTCGCAGTGGGGCAGTCCTGCAGGGCTTCCCACATAGCCGGTCACCAGAATCTGGTGGTCCTTTGCGATTACGCAGCCGCTTTTACCTCTGTCGCAGGTTGCCCGCTTGGAGATAGCATCCATCACCTCAAGAAAATAATCATCCCAGGAAGGCCTGTTGTCACTCATCTCTATACCTCATGCAATCGGAGCAAACAGCTTCCAGGTCCGCTCGCCCTTGCGGTCCAGGTGATGTCTTGACTCAATGAATCTTACTGTTCCGGAAGATCCTCTGAGGATTATAGTCTTTGTAGAGGCCTCGTTGTTTCCGAAGAAGCGTACACCGGAGAGGAGCTCGCCATCTGTTACACCTGTTGCGGCAAACATAACATCCTGGGTCTGAACCAGGTCATCTATTGTAAGAAGGCGGAGTGGATCCTTTCCAGCCATCTTGGCAGCTCTCTCAAGCTCTCCGTCCTTCATTGGATGGAGCCGTCCCTGGAACTCGCCTCCGATAGCTTTAAGTGCGGCTGCTGCCAGCACACCTTCCGGTGCGCCGCCGGTGCCGATCATCATATCGATACCGCTTTCCGGGAAGCCGCAGGATACAGCCGGAGCTACGTCGCCGTCTGTAATAAGCTTGATTCTGGCACCGCAGGCTCTGATCTCGTCGATAATTGCCTTGTGCCGTGGTCTGTCCAGTACTACAACTGTAATATCGCCTATGCTCTTGTCCAGAGCCTTGGCAGCAGCCTTCAGGTTGTCGGTGACAGAGGCGTCGAGGAAAATCTTGCCCTTGCACTTAGGACCTGCTGCGATTTTATCCATATACATATCTGGAGCATTGAGCAGTGTTCCCTTAGGAGCCATAGCCAGGGTAGTGATGGCACCAGGCATACCTTTTGCCACCAGGTTGGTTCCTTCCAGCGGGTCTACTGCAATATCAACTGCAAAGTCGCCTTCGTCCCATTTACCCACCTTCTCGCCGATGTAGAGCATAGGAGCTTCGTCCATCTCGCCTTCGCCGATTACAACGGTTCCTGCAATACTTACAGAGTCAAACATTGCACGCATAGCCTCTGTTGCGGCACCGTCTGCAGCTATCTTGTCACCTTTTCCCCACCAGCGGGCACTGGCAATAGCAGCGTACTCTGTGATTCTTGCTATTTCCATAGAGAACTCTCTGTTCATTTTTTCCATATAAGTACTCCTAAAAATATTATTAATTACTTTATATTATATACCACTATCTGTAATATGTCAAAATCTATTAAGGTTTTTGACAGGGTGCCGATAAAAAGAGAAAGGTGTCTCTATATGAGTAAAAAACTGCTTTTTGTATTTACATTATTGTTTGTCACAACTTTAGCGATGGCCGCAACAACTTATACCATGAGGAAAGGGGATAATCTCTCCACGGTAGCCCAGAAATACGGGGTTTCTGTATCTGACATCATCAAAGCGAACAACATAAAGAATCCTAACAAAGTCAATGTGGGAACCAAGCTCATAATTCCTCCGAAGACAACTAAGTACACAGTTCAGAAGGGTGACACCCTTACCGGAATTGCAAAAAAATATGGTACTACTGTTGCAGCGCTCAAGAGTGCAAACAATATCAAGGACACCGATAAACTCTATGTGGGAAAAATACTGACAATCCCTGGTGGCAGCAGCTCTAACACAAATATAAAGCCTGCAGCCACCACAGCTCAGAAGCCGGCTCCGAAACCTGCTGCCAAACCAGCATCCAAACCGGCTGTCAAGCCTGCAACAACTGCTCAGAAACAGACTGCTCCTGTAAACGAGAAAGCTCCATACTTCTGGCCTGCAGAAGGGCCGAGGGAGCCTCTGACCGGCAAGCTCAAGGGAACCATGATATCCACAGGAAAGAATGCAGTAGTTCACTCTGTATCTACCGGAACTGTAAAATATGTAGGGCAGTACCGTGGAATGGGGCAGGTCATACTTGTGGAGAATAGCAGCGGTTATCTTTATATCTATGGCGGAAATGAGGATACTATGGTCAATATCGGGGACAAGGTAAGCCCTGGAACTGAAATCGGAATTCCTCTTGCAAATATGGAAACAGGTAAATCTGTCGTCTATTTCTGTGTATGGAAAGATGGTAATCCTGTGGATGAGCGCAAGGCTCCGAGAACCTAAGCCTGCCCACCGAATATCTTCTTGAAGAAAGCTTTTATCTTTAGCCATATCCTTATGAAGATATTCTTCCGGCGCAGCTTCTGAAGCTTCTTATAAGCCTCTGCCAGGTCTGCATCATCAAAGGCAAGCCGCTGTACATTCTCGTCAATCTCAATAGCCAGCATATCGGCTTTGTCATGTATCTCGATTATAGTTGCATTTATCTTTGTCCATCCCAGCTTCTTGGCTGCAGTAAGCCTGCGGTAGCCTGCTATAAGCTCCATTCTGGAGTTCAGGATGATAGGGTTGAGCTGGCCGATCTTGTCAAGGCTTTCCATCAGCGTTGTAAGGTCGCCTTCATCTTTACGGGCTCTTTTCTTGATGATTATATCTTTGATATTGACCTGCACAGCATCCTCCTTCCTTGATTATAGCAAGAGAATTGGCAATTTGCAAACTAAAAAGTATCAGAAGTTGTCGAAAAGGTTATCCTGAAGCCGCTGCAGCAGCTCATTGTTCCTCTGCTTCTCGAATTTATGAAGTGTGCAGAATGTCTTAGGCTCGGTTCCTGAGATAAAGATTTCTCTGCGCTGTCCGTCGGTGCAGTCGGCAGTAGGAATCATACCTGACTTGCTGCATACAGTAACCTCGGTTATTCCTGCAGGGCGTGGGAAATCGGCCGGTGGCATCTCCTGAGCATTTGCCAGATGGATATCTTTCATTACATTTGCCCATACCGGACCTGCGGCAGTTGCTCCTGTCTGGTTGAGTCCCAGTGAATTGCCCGGCATGTCGAAGCCGAACCATACTGCAGTGGTTATATATGGAGAGAATCCCACAGTCCAGGCGTCGGACCAGTTCTGTGTTGTTCCGGTCTTTCCGGCAAACGGCATAGGGAATCCTCCCACAGCCCGTCTTCTGTTTGCCAGAGTTCCTGTCTCCACAGTGCTCTTCAGAAGGTCTACCATGACATATGCGGCCTGTGGAGATAGAATCTGCCGTTTGTCCCCAGCCTCACGCTGCTCTATACGAAGATCTTTCTCAGGCTCGAACAGTATCTTGCCGTTTCTGTCCTCTATAAAGCGGATTCCTATTGGAACCACTTCCTTGCCCTGGTTTGCAAAGGTTGCGAAAGCCCGTGCCATCTGGATGGGGGCAATTCCTATGATTCCCAGTCCCAGAGGATATTTGCGGGGGAATGTCTTGGCTATCTGTGCCGGATCGTTTATTCCCAAAAGTCTGGATGCCCTGTTGATAGCGGCGTCAAAACCTACCATGTCAAGAACTTCGATGGATGGCACGTTCATGGAGTTGGAGAGAGCTTCCCGCACAGTGGCAGTGCCCTGCCATTCGCCCAGGAAGTTGAGAGGGGTATACGGAGAACCGTCGTCATTCATAAAGGCCATAGGCTTGTCCAGAAGCATGGTGGCCGGTGTTATTATTCCCTTTGAGATGGCGGCAGAGTAGTATAGAGGCTTGAAGGATGATCCCGGCATTACCTTTGCCTGTACAGCCCTGTTGAACTTCTTGACCTCAAAGCCGCTTCCTCCCACCATAGCCTTTATATGGCCAGTCTCGTTCTCCAGAATTATCAGGGCTCCCTCGATGGTGGTCTTGTTCAGCTTTGCCTGACCTTTGGAATAGGAGAGTTTTGATACGAAGTTGATGGATTCAGAGTCAAAGAGCAGGGATACAGTCTCCAGGATCGGGGTTATCTCCTCCTGGAAAATGCGGTTTGAATATTTGCGCTGCTGGACACCTGTTGCCCTGATTGCATCTATATTATAGAGAAGTGAAAGGGCTTCCACGATAGGTGCGAACTCCTTATCCACATAGGATGTGCGGTTTCCGCTGCTTTCCTGATATTTCTTGTTGAAATTGTAAATACCGTCCTGCATGTACTTGTCTGCAGTCTTCTGATAGCTCAGATCCAGGGTGGAGTGTATGATAAGACCATCCCGCAGATAGTCCATCTTGCCGAAAAGCATATCCTCCAGTTCCTGTCTTATATATTCGCTGAAGTATGGAGCCTTGTCATTCTTTACCAGATAAGCATTCTCGCTTGTGGAGCGGAGGGGATCATAGATATCGTTCCAATACTGTTCAAAGGAAAGGTCTGTGGCTTCCTGTGTGGCGTAGTTGGCTTTTACAATCTGATCCAGAACCTCACGCTGAAGAACCTTGGCTCTGTTAGGATGCTTTATAGGGGAGTAGCGGGCCGGGTTTGCCAGCTGGATAACCAGGATAGCAGACTCAGCAATACTTATATTTCGTGCTGAATGTTTAAAATAGAACTGGGATGCAGCCTCAACGCCATATGTGGTATGGCCGAAGTAGGACTCGTTCAGGTACATCTCAAGGATTTCGTTCTTTGTAAGGTTTTTCTCCAGCTGGAAGGCCCACCATAGCTCGATAAGCTTTCTTTTTATTGTCTTTAGGGAACGGTTCGCATAGTTGGCACCTGCCACCTGCTGAGTAATGGTGCTTCCTCCGGAAACATAGCGGTTAAGTGCGATATTCAGGGCAGCCCGGACTGTTCCCTTGAAGCTGAAACCCTTGTGCTGGAAGAAATTCTTGTCCTCTCTTGTGATAATGGCGTAGATAAGCTCCTTTGGAAGCTCATCCACCGGGATAATGTCACGCTTCTGCTCTGCAAAGAACTCTGTTATGACGTCACCGTGGATATCAAGCAGGGTGGAGGGGAGCGAAGGCTGGAACTCCTTGAGCATATCTGCTTCAGTGACATGGCGGTTTCCTGCGTAGATTGCGCCGAATCCGAAGCCTGCGATACAGCAGCCGATAGCAATGATAGTAATGAAAAATATAATGAAGAATTTACTTGCTCTAGAAAATCCCATATATTAATAATTTATAAAATATAAAAACAATAATCAAGCATTTAATATTCTGTCTGTCAAATAAAAAAAGGGACTTCCGCTGGGGAAGTCCCTCTCCGTGAAACGTTGGTGCCGTCAGGTCACGGGGTTACTGTAATGCACTTGGAGGCTGACTTGGCCAGTGTGCCGTCTGCGCTCACTGCGATGCAGGTCACGTCATACATCCCTGGGTATGCGCAGCTGAGCTCGTATACAGAACCTGTCTCGCCTTCCTGGAGCATTCCGTTCACGTACCACATGAGCCTTGCGCCCTCTGTAGCCACGGCAGTGATGGCTGCTGTCATTGTCTCTCCCTGCTTTGCCTCGTCAGCGCCCTCGAGGGTCACTCTTACCTCGGGGATGACGATGGAGAAGGAAACAGGTCTTGCAGGAGCACCATTGCCTGCGCCTGCGATGTCGGTCTTGCTCACCTTGGAAGCCTGTGCGTCATAGCTGCCTGATCCGCCTGCCACATTGCAGGAGCAGAAGAGCGCTCCCATCACCAGAGCCATAACCATCATCTTAACTGTCATCATAAAGTTTCTCATTTCCTTCTCCTTTCAAGTAACGTTTCACCAACGTTTCCGTTTACAATACCAACATTACTACACCGTTACTAAGTTGTCAATAGTAACGCAGAAGAAATTTTGCAATTTTATGAAACTTTTTTGCAAGTGACTACAATACAAGGACTTAACAATTCAGAAATTTTATAGAAACCTGGTAGAAATGGCAAAATATTACCAATTGATACCAACGTTGGTGAAGAATTTCTATCTATTCTGAAAGAAAAGTTGTCAATGATTAGCTTATGGTATATTATGGTTTCGGAGGCTTGTATGAGCAGAGTTGTATGTCCTTGGGATTTGATTACTTCATTTGTAATAGATGCATTCAAAGGTTATGGCGTTCCAGAGGAGGATGCCAAGATTTGTGCCGATGTCCTTCTGGAATCGGACAGGAGAGGCATTGAGAGCCACGGCTGCAACCGGTTCAAGCCTATTTATCTGGACCGTATCAAGGCGGGAATCCAGAATCCTGTTACCAATCTGGAGATACTTAAGGAGACCGAGACAACTGCAGTCATAGACGGCCATGACGGTATGGGGCAGGTTATAGGTTATAAATCCATGCAGATGGCTATAGATAAGGCTAAGAAGTATGGAATGGGAATGGTTGCAGTCCGCAATTCATGCCACTATGGAATCGCCGGCTACTATGCCACCCAGGCGTCAAGGCAGGGCTGCATCGGCATCACAGGCACCAACGCCCGCCCATCGGTAGCTCCTACCTGGGGTGTGGACGGCATGTTCGGTACCAACCCGCTTACTATCGGCATACCGACTGACGAGGACTTCGACTTTGTATTGGACTGCGCCACATCCATCACACAGAATGGTAAAATAGAATACTATATCCGCACCGGAGAGCCGGTTCATCAGGGTACAGTCATAACCCACGACGGCCAGGAATACGAAGGGGACCCTGACAAGGCCCTTAAGATGATACGTAAAGGCGATGCGGCGCTGCTGCCGCTGGGCGGTGCCGGCGAGGCCCTCGGCGGCTACAAGGGCTACGGTTACGCTATGGTTGTGGAGTTCCTCTCTGCAATCCTGCAGGATGGGGCTTACGGCGAGATGCTGGTAGGAAAGGATCCTATAGGAAAGCCGGGGCCATACCACCTGGGCCATTTCTTCATCGCCATAGACACAGGCCACTTCCTGGGGGAGGAACTGGCACGGAAGAAGGCTGGTGAGATTCTCCGCAAGGTCCGTAACTCCACAAAGGCCCCGGGTGCAGATCATATCTTCACAGCAGGGGAGAAAGAGTGGAATATCTGGCAGGAGCGGAAGGACAAAGGTGTCCCTATAACCGAGCCTGTCCAGAAGGAGATTTCTGCTGTCCGTGACGAGCTTGGGCTTAAGCAGTACATCTTCCCCTGGGAAAAATAACAATTTTTTCATTGAATTTTCATTAACTGTTTATCCTCTTTTCCGGTTTAATCTGTGAAATTAAATCAAAAGAGGTAAATTATGGAAAACAACAAATTATTGTTCGCAGTATTCACAATCTGTATTGTGATTCTTGTCCTTCTGGTGGTGCAGATGTGCATCCTGGTGCCAATGGCAATGCACAGCGGTCATAATCATATGCATCATTATCCGATGATTAGCTCAGCTCCTGCACAGGCGCCGGCTTTCGGAGGTCATCGCTGCTTCCCGCCACGCTTCTGGTGTCATCCCCACAAGATGATGCCTCCTAAGCCAGGTGTCCTTCCAAAGGCTCCGGCAGAGCCACAGGCACAGGCTGTTCCTGAACCTAGCAAGTAAGGTTATATCAGATAAGGCACAGTGAAGACTGAGACATTCTGGTATGTCTCCAGTTCTTTCATCAGACGTTGGGTTGTCTGGTTGTGCAGCGGCTTCTCCAGCTGTTTTGTCACAACCAGCATTCCCATCATTATTACCAGGCTGCGGTTTGGACCAAGCTTATCTGCCTCTTCCTCCACATGCTTCAGAAGAACTTCGTTCATATTCCGGTAAGGAGTGATATCATAATAGAAGACTGCATTAAGTCCAAGCTCCTCGATGGAGGCTTTCAGAGCTTCTGCCCGTTCTTTGTTGTCAGATATATGGTAAATCTCAATTTCAGTGAATCCGCAGCCCAGGGCACAATTTAAGGTCTTGAGGAAAGAGCGGTTCAAGGACTGTATAGGCAGGATCACTTTTCCAGAAGCCACATTGCGTATGACCTCCTTTGCCTTCTGGGTGGATTCGATTCTCAGGTCTTCAGCCACAGTGACATAATGTTTCCTGATTTTCTGCATCATATATACAAGCCCGATGATGCAGACCAGGGTGACCCATGCGCCGCTGAGGAACTTCACAATTACGATCACCACCAGGGTGATACCTGTGACAACAGTTCCGAATCCGTTTATGACAGCCTTGATCTTCCAGCCATGACCTTTTTCCTTTGCCCAATGGACCACCATTCCATACTGGTTCAGAAGGAAGGAGATGAACACACCGCTGGCATAGAGCGGGAGAAGAAGGTGCTGGTCTCCGTTGAAGGCGAAGACCAGAATAGATGAGGAGGCAAACAGAAACAGAATGCCGTTGGAGAAGTTGAGCCGTGCTCCCCGGGTCACCAGCCTGCGGGGCAGGAAACCGTCTTTAGCCATAAGAGCAGTGAGGAGGGGCATACCTGCATAAGCAGTGTTGGCAGCCAGGGCAAGAATGATCACTGTCATGATCTGGACAACAAAGTACATGGCACTGCCGTGTCCGAATACTGCTCCGGCCAGCTGGCTTACTGCAGTGGCCTCGCTGTTAGGCTGGATCCTGTACAGGTTGATGAGGGCGCTGACGCCGAAAAAGACCAGTGCCACAAATCCAGCCATGGCATATAGGACAGTCTTTGCATTCTTGACAGTAGGCTCCTTGAAGTTAGGGACTCCGTTGGAGACTGCCTCAACGCCGGTCAGTGCGGTACAGCCTGATGCAAAGGCCCTCAATATGACAAACATCAGAGTGTCTCCGGCCTGCTGTGCTGCCACAACCTGCTGCTCCGGGGTGTACAATCCCAGGGCATACTTTATCAGACCTGTGATGATCAGCGAGATCATGGTTAGGATAAAGATATATGTAGGAACTCCGAACATGACGGAAGACTCCCGGAGTCCCCGCAGGTTTCCCCATGTCAGAAGGCTTATGACGGCGAAAGCCAGCAGGGCTTTGTATTTCAGCAGCTGGGGGAAGGCCGATGTTATTGCGGCAGCTCCTGCGCAGGCACTTACAGCAACTGTCAGAACATATCCTATGATCAGTGCACCGCCTGCAACCAGCCCGGGGGTCTGACCCAGATTCTCGTGGGCGACAATGTAGGCGCCTCCTCCCTGAGGATAGGCGGCAATGGTCTGGCGGTAACAGAAGATTAAGATAATCAGGAGCCCGATGATTGCTGCTACTATAGGAAGGAAGAAGCGGTAGGAAAGCATGCCCAGGACAGGAATCAGGACAAGGAGGATTTCCTCGCCCGCATAGCTTACAGAAGATATGGCATCGCTGGCAAAGACCGGAATTCCCCAGAAGACATTGAATTTCTCGTTTCCAAGCTCAGAGTCTGCAAGGGGGGTTCCGATAAGCACATGCTTAAGTTTTTTTATCATTTTTCCATTATACCATCAGATTTTCTGATACGCAAATAAAAAATTATACCTAAGCTCTGTGTCCTCCTATCTGCTGGTTCCGCTCTCTTGTGGTGGCCCCTTCTGTGTAATCGTCGGCCTTGAGGATTGCATTTTTGCCGAATCTGCTCTGTATGCTCAGCATAGCATTCTGCAGCGCTCTTTCCCGTCTTTGGGTTTCCACGTCTGTAAAAAGGTCCGCCTGTTCCTCCTGCTGGGGTATCACGGTGTCTGCCGACACATTTATTCTCCGGATAAGAAGGGCGGGGTCTGCAATCTGGTCAAAGATCTCCAGGAGTCCCCTGGTTATCCGGTGCAATGATGCAGTATGGCTTCCCAGATGCACCAGTCCATGGTCTGCCATAGGAACAGGGGTGCTGCTCTTGTCGTATAAGATATAGAGGGAGAACTGCTCCGAAGCCAGGTTCTTTGCCACCAGATCCTGGGCCAGATCTTCCGCCATCTCTCGCGCCACCAGCCGGGCCTTGTCATAAGGGTAGGGGTGATGCAGCACCTGGCCGGAGCAGAGACTGCGGGATGAGCTTCTGTAGTTCTTTATGTGGGCTATGGTGCAGTTCTCAAGGCCCCAGGCATGGTCTATAAGAATCTCTGCATCTATGCCGAAAAGCTTGTAGAGCACAGCTTCGTTCTGCAGGGATTTCAGGGCGATGTCACCCATTGTGCGCATGCCATGCCGCTCAAGGCGGGCTGCTGTCCCCCTGCTTATGCGCCAGAAGTCGGTTATAGGCCGGTGCTCCCAAAGGGTTTTCCGGTAGCTCTCCACAGTGAGCTCTGCAACCCGCACTCCGTTTTTGTCCGGGGGCGAATGCTTTGCCACTATGTCCATGGCAACCTTGCATAAGTAAAGATTGGGGGCGATTCCTGCCGTGGCTGTTATCCCGGTCTCAGCCAGCACACTTTTGATCACGGTGCGGAGCAGGGTCTGTGCATCGGTATGGTACAGGGAAAGGTATGATGTGGCATCGATGAATACCTCATCTATGCTGTAGACATGGATGTCGTCGGGGCTGAAGTAATTTAAGTAGATGCCGTAGATGCGGGCAGAGTACTCCAGATACAGGGCCATACGGGGCACAGCTGTTATATACTCCAGCTTCCTGCCTGTGAGTGCCTCAATCTCCCTTGCTTTCTGCACTACCTCAAAGAGCCGGCACCGTCCCTTGAGTCCCCGGGCTTTGAGGGATGGGGTCACTGCCAGACAGATAGTCTTCTCTGTCCTGGACTGGTCGGCCACCACCAGGTTTGCGGTCAGGGGATCCAGTCCCCGCTCCACGCATTCCACCGAGGCGTAGAAGGACTTGAGATCTATGGCAAAATATACACGCTCCATGGTTCAAGCATAGAGCACATGGTGTGTCATACAGTGATACACAAAAAACTTGCTGTTGTATGTTATTTATGATAAATCTGCTGAAGTTCTTCTTTTATCGAATTCTTCTTTGATTTAAGAGGAAACAGGAAGCTCCGTTTCTCCTTGAGTACTTCATGCCGTTTCCTCAACTGCTCCTTGAGAAGCTCATACTTGATCTCCATCTGCTTTTCCTTGGCAAATTCCTTGATTCGGGTCGAAATCTTGAAAGTGTAGCATACATCGATGGTGAACACCCCATAAAAGAAGCCGATGACAAAGCAGAATGACAGATGTCCTGTGAACCAGTAGAGCCATTCCAGTATCCGAGGATGTATCAGGAAGTAGTATACTGCGCTCAATATGTACCAGTAGAATGTATACTGGAGGCATATGATGCCCTGTATATTGAACTTATTTTTACTGTAATCCCACAGCTTTATGTGCATTCCTTTTATAAAGATGAGACCTGCTATATATTCCATGGCTGTTATGCACAATGCCATAATGATAAAAAGGATTGTTTCCTGGATCCACCGTTCTGACACTCCTGAGACATTGATAAAAGATAGCGAGAAGAGGGTACAGAGGCTTAAGCCGTACAATGGAAGGTAAGGGCCGTTCAGAAAACCAGGGTTCAACCATTTACGTTCTGGATTGCTTTTAGAGAAAAAACGCCGCCAGAATAACTCAATAGCCCAGCCGAAAAGACTGCCGACAAAGAAAAGAAATGTGAGTACCAGAAAAATGCTCATGTAATAATGATATGGACAGGAGTTTCATTTGTCAACTTCATCGAAGATGCCGGCGTCGCGCCTGTGCTCCACGATGCGGAAATAGAGATAGCGCATCAGCAGGGTGGAGGGGAACCAGCACAGAGCCAGGAGCACGGTGAAGATGAAGCCTTTAACCAGAATACGCATGTTTATGATGAACGATACATCGTACCCTTTGTTAAAGAGGTAGAAGTAGAAGGGCTGCAGGATGTGCTCCTGGCTCCAGGCCATCACCGGAGGATAGATAAAATAGAACACTCCAAGGGGGAGTATCATCAGGGTCATAGCCCAGCGGAAATAGCGTCTGAAGTTCCTGTCCCTGAAGTCTATCACGAGAGTTGCCGGCTTGTTATTTAAGGTGCTGGATTATGCTGATTCTGAATCCGGAGGGGGAGATCATCATGGCAGCTTTGGAAGTCTTTGTACCTACGGTTTCATCGCCGTAGAGATTCTTGAACCCATGCTCCTTAAGTATTTTATATGCCTCATCAAAATTGTCCACATTCATGTGTATGCCTACCATATCACAGGGAATATCGGCATCTGACTGCAGCAGGTCCAGATGAAAGCCATTGGCATTCTTCATGCGGATGATCTTGTCATTCCTGTCGGCAATCTCGATTCCATCTTTTGTATGGCTCCTTTCAAAGCCTAATTCCTCAAAGACCTTGATAATATCATTGGCTTGCTTTGTATCAATGAACGGATCAAATGATGTGATTTTCATATTAAGTCCTCCTTTATCACTATCCTATAGAAAGGCTGTCCTGTCAACAATTTGCATCTGGATTTTCATATTCGTTTTTATGCCTTTCATACCTTTGTCTGGCCTTTTCCTCAGCCTTTCTTATCAGTTCAGAGTAGCCCTTGAGGGCGGCGAATGGGGCAAATATCTTTGCCCTTTGCTCCAGCGGCATCCTGATACGTCCTGGCGATCCTTTCCATTCGTAACCTATGATTCCTTCATAGCGGTTTATCATGTCCTTTTACCTCCTGTCTGCTTTTCAATGATAGGGCAGGGGTGTCGCAAATAATGATACCCCTTTAAAAATAAATGAAAAAAAATAAAAAATTTCTGTTGACACAAAAAACGAAGTATTGTATATTGATGACAGTTAGCATATGCTAACTAATAGAAGTGGTACCTAAGGATACATTTGAAGCCTTTCATTTTCATGTCTTTGGCTGTCTGGCTGCGTTGCTCCAGGCAGCCATTTTTTTGCTCTTGACCAGTAAATCCTTTTCTTATAAAATATCCGCTGTTGATAATGAACTTATAAAGGAGAATATAATGTCAAAAGCACACAGAGGAGCAGGCGTAAGAGAACTTCCAAAGAGCGGAAGAGGTGATTGCCCGGTATGTAAGAGAACTGGTGTCAAGACTCTCTATGAGATCGAAGCCAACTCCAAGAAAGTAAAGATCTGCAAGATTTGCAAAGCTTCCATTGCCAACGGTAAGATGAAGGAGCAGGTGGCTGCCCTCTAAGGCTTTGCACCGTTTTGTATCAGAAAGGCGATCTGGAGACAGGTTGCCTTTTTTTTTACCCTTGCTTTTTTGCTATAATATATATATTCTACTAACATGGACGCACAGAACGGCATTACATTATATATCCAGTCTGGAATTATCCCTTTCCGCAGGAAGGATGATCATATAGAGGTTCTTCTCATCACAAACAAGAAGAAGGACAAATGGGGCATTCCCAAGGGATTGGTGGAGGAGGGGCTCTCTGCCTCGGAGTCTGCCCAGAAGGAGGCCTTTGAGGAGGCCGGTATATATGGCAGGATATATAAGCCATCCTTAGGTAAGTATTCCATCAGGAAGTGGGACGGCAAGTGCCGCATAAAAGTGTTTGTCATGGAGGTTACTCAGATTCTTGACAAGTGGCCGGAGGATATACTCCGCAAGCGTGAATGGTATACTGTGGAAGAGGCTGCCGGCATGGTTAAGAACAAGAAACTGCAGGCCATGATCCAGGGCCTTCCTGAATATCTGGAGGATTGACTATGGATATT
>Ga0256405_10001684_pt1 | contig 58124 bp, 48 predicted proteins | sample RumenRJG_02DNA_FD_189096 | JGI IMG/M metagenome (GOLD analysis project Ga0256405, IMG submission 189096) | Bovine rumen microbial communities from Lethbridge, Alberta, Canada - RJG_02 | ecosystem: Host-associated > Mammals > Digestive system > Stomach > Rumen | place: Canada: Alberta... | reverse complement strand
CGCTTGTTTTGATTTGCAACACTAAGATAAGTGAAAAATCTGACATGGCAAAATCCTGAGCAACTTTTTGTTGCTCAGGAACTTATAAATAAAGTTAAATCAAAGTGTTGCGGAATTAAGGGATAAATGGAAAAACATAAAAGAAGATTCAAGTTTATATGTAGTTGTTTTACTTGAAGCAAATAATGACAAAGCTTTTGAAAGGAAGAAAAATAAAATTGATAAGTTTGAAAACAAATATAGCAATAACAAACAAATCGGACAGAATATTTTACAATCTTTTGTTATGATTAAAAAGAAGTAAACAAAAGCTAATCATTATGGAGAAATACATAACATCAATTAAAGATTTGGTCGCATTAAAGATGACTAATGCGATTGAAGAAAGCGATGAATCTGTGTCCAATTTTCAAAAGGGAATGATCCATTTATTGGGTGTTAACACACAGGTAAATTTTGTGAGGGCAAAACAGTTCTTTGGTAATTCTTCTTTAAAAAATGATCTAGATGCCAATTATTTGATCGGGTTTATTGACGAATGTGAAGGGAATTATTCTTCTTCCTTTAAACAATATGCTCTTGCAGCTGAAATAGCGGGTGAGAAGCGTGATTCAGCTTACTTTCAAAAGGTTTCTAAAGGAAGGGAAATGTTACAAAAGACATTTAAGAAGTATAATTTGCCTTTGACTCTAAATAACCAGATAACTAAAATACTTAACGAAATCAATAAAGGTACAGCGAAGAAAAAACTAAATTCCAAAATGATTGCTGCTTTCCTTTGTGAAGACGATTTGTCAAGTATCGAAGTTGCTCAAGAACTTTTTGATGGAGGAGATTATTATTCTGCAAAATCTTTACTACAGAAGGGTAATGTTAATAGTAGTTGCTCTCTATACGTAAAAATAGACAAAACCATTTTGGCATCCATTGAAAATATTGATACTGTTAAGGGTACAGTTCTCGAGTTAGAAAGTGAATCCATTTTGCCCGATTATAACAATTCTTTATCTTTAGATACAATTAAAAAGGAATGTGAGAATAGTTCAATCTCATGTTGTAGAGAATGGAGAGAGGCTACCAAAATTATCATTGACAAAATGGTTAAAAGCCAAAAAAGAAAGAATGCAAAGGAGAAAGAAAAAAAGAAGAAGAATATCGGGATGGTAATCCTCTTTGCCGCTATTCCTTTAATATTATTAATTGCACTTTGGATTCTATTTGGAGATTTCATACTTGCTGGAGCTATCGTGTTCTTTTACTACTGTCTATGTGTGTATGCAGCTATAAAAATGTAATTAGATAATTTAGAAGATTATGAAGACAATAAAACCAATAAAGCAATTAGTTGAGATTATTGCAATTTCTCAGGATGGAAGTAGCAAAGGTCTTGAAACAAAATATATAGAAACTATCAATGCTGTTAAAAATAGGTTTTTACCTTTCTTACAATTCAATATTGACGGGACTTCTATTGAAAGAGCTCAGGAGTTGTTTAATAGAATTTCTGAGAATACACAAAAAGCTTATTCGGTTCCCTTTCTACCAGATGGTCGAAACACATCAGATAAAATTGGTGACATATTAATTGAAACTCCCACAATTATCGAATGGCAAAATGGGAAAGTAGGAAAGAATATCGTAATCAATTTTACTAACAAGTCTTCAGACAGAGGACAGGCTTGTTTGAATCAGCTTATTGTTAATATGTTATTAGCTCTTCCTAGTAATAGCTATAGGCTACATTTCGTTGATCTCGCTTTTTCTGCTCAAACGGCTTTTTTATCGCAGAATTTGGATAATAGATTATTCAATAAGGTAATTAGCAGCCCAAGCGATTGGCAACAACTAAAGAATGATCTACGTGAGAAAATGGCAAAGTCTCTTGAAGAGTATGGAGAAGTCGTGAAGTATAACATTAGCAAAAAGAAAGTGGTCGTTCCTTATGACGTAGTAGTTATCACAGACTATCAAAAATGTCTTAATGAAATGAAAGACATTGACCCAATATTCGAGAATGGTCACAAAGGAGGTATCTATTTCGTTTTAATGAACAATTTGGATAGCAAATCAGAACGGGATATCGATTCACTACTTGCGTTAGAGAATTCCTATCAAACTTTAGATGCAGAAAACTTTGGTATGTATTCTAAGGATGCTCTTATCCATTGCACACCTATTCTCGATAACCCGATCTTGGCAAAGGCTTGCTTTAATTATATCAACGAAGGTGCAGAGTTACCACAGGTAGCTGCTGCAAGTGTGGACCACGACAAGATGTTGAAAGGAGACTTCGATTCTATTGATAAAGCAATGGTGATTCCAGTTGGTTCTTCTGAGAAGGGCGATTTGGTAGACTTCACGCTTGACACCGTCAGCCATATACATTGCTTTATTATCGGTCAGTCTGGTACTGGTAAGTCCGTATTCCTGCATGATGTGATTATTGGTGCAATGTCCAAATATTCACCAGAAGAATTGGAACTCTACCTAATGGACTTTAAGATTGGTGGTGTGGAGTTCAACCGCTATCGAAACGAGAAGCACGTGAAGGCTCTGCTGGTTGATAATTCGGACATTCAAATAACACTGGAAATACTGAGAGACATTAACAATAAGATGCGTGAACGTGGTAAATTACTTCGTGCAAGTGGCGTCTCGAACATCGTGGAGTATAATCAGGTGAATCCTGACAAGAAGATGCCTCGTATCGTGTTTATTGCAGACGAATGTCACGTGATGTTCCCAACAATGAACAGCAAGGAAGCCAAACTATATCGTGAGATTTCAGAGATTCTTCAGAAGATTGCCAAGGAAGGACGTAGCCAAGGTGTACACTTGGTATTGGCCACGCAGACCATTGCACAATCTGAGATTCCGAGTGAGGTGATTAACAATATCTCCGATTTCTATCTATTGAAGTGTTCGCCTGGCGATTCAGAGCGATTGGTTCCTGGCTCATCTGCTACTACAAGTCAACTGAAGACAGGACAGGTGTTGCACCACGATATTGATAATGATATAGTATTCAAGTCAACCTATCTGCCCACAAAGGAGGCTTTTGAGGTTATCAAGAAAATCAATGCTAAGACGAAAGCCTTCGAGAATGAGCAGTTCTACTTCGTGGGCTCGCAGATTTTCGAGATTGACGATGAGGTGAAGAGCCTGCTTGCTAAGAAGACTTCTATTGCGCTTGGACGTTCTATCGATACGAAGATGGAGCCAGTCATTATTCCGCTACGCAACGAATATGCTGACAACGTAATGCTGTTTGGTATCAATGATGAAGAACAGGTTTCAAGGACTACGATGGCTTCGATACAGAGTCTTTTGATCTCGAATAAGGATGTAAATATTAAGGTTGTAAACTGCCTGCCTGCTGAGCAGAGGAAGACGATAAAGATGCTTAAAGACCTTGAAGGGAATGGTGAGATTGAACTGCTGAATCCATCCACGTGTGGAGCAGAGTTGCAAAGCATTGCTACCTCTATCAAGAATAGGGATGCTGAGCCGACTGTGCTTTACATCTTGGGACAAGAGCGTTTCAGAGAGTTGCGTATGGACATGGAAATTGCAACGGAGAAACCTGCATCTGCTGCTGATGACTTTGGATTTGATTCCAGTATGTTCTCTGGTGGCGACAGTTCTGATGCAAACTTCAATAGCTATCAGAAGGTGATTGAGTATATCTTGAAGAATGGCGCAGAGGTTGGTGTGCATGTTGTCCTCCAAATTGACAAGCCCAAGCAGTTGCTATTTGCTGACTATATGTCGGCTAAGGAATTCTTCAACATGTTCCATCATTTGGTGATGTTGAAGAGCGATGATAATGCCGTGAATACTTTGGGACTTAGTGATGATTTGAGGCTGGAGAATCTTTCTTCAGATATTGAGCGACTCAGAGCTATCTATTATAATGAGACCAATAACAGCTACACGCTGTTTACTCCGTTTGACTTCTAACTATTAACGATAAAACAGAAAAACTATGGCAAGTGATGCTGGTGTAAAAAACATAGAGCAGTTGGCTCTTTTTGGAAAGAACATTAAGAACCTGGGACAGAACATGTATCAAACGATGCAGGCAGCCCAACAGCGTATGAATGCCGTTTCGGAAGGATGGCAGGACAAGCAGAACGATAAGTTTAGGGAGCAGTTCGACCGTAGTGTTCAAGACATCAAGAAGATGTCAGAGATGTTCACAGAATACTCGAACTATATTGCCAAGATTACAGCGAAGTTGACGGAATATCAGGGCATCAGATAGCGTAAGGTATGGCTAATAGTGATGTGAAGGTAAAGGAGATACGGCTCTTAGAGTCGTACTCCAATACCTATAACCGGTTCATGGAGTCAACCATACAAATGACGTATAGGTTTCGTAATCTCTTTGCTCAAAAAGACGACCAAGCGCGAGACTTGGAGCGTAAGATAAAAGACCATCTGAATATTGCTCAGCAGAAGTATGCTCATGCAAAAGCAGAATATGAGGCTTCTTTGAAAAGGGGAGGAGGTATGGATGGTAAGGAATTGGCACATCGAGAACAAGCTCTTGAGAAGTATAAGGCTCTTTACAAGAAAGCTCAGAATTATGCAGAATCAGCAAAGAAACTCTACCAGAATATACATGGGGAAACTGATCGCATAATATGGATGACAAATCGTCAGAGACACAAGTTGGAACAAAGTAAGGAAGAAGGTAACAATTTCTTGAGTAAGGCTATTTCTGCATTAAATGAGTATAAGCAATGAGACAGTTGAAGATGCTTTTGGACGAGATGCACCAATATGTGCAGGCGTTCAATAGGAATAATCAGGTGCTGAATGAAAATTGGCAGGACAAAAAGTCGGAGCAATTCAGTAGTACATGTATCAGTGTCGTGAATAACACTTGTCAAGAATACATGCAGACAATTGAGCAGGTGCAAGTAGGCATCAACAGCTCTTTGGAACAATTGAAGAGTATGGAGCAAGAACTGGCTAAAGACATGAATGAGCCAGAATGGGCGTATAAAGGCTAGTTGTCTATGGTGGCCAATCAAGACAATATGCTACTCACTTTCGATGAGTGTAATATGAAGTATTTTGAGGGAAAGTTGCTATTCCCTCAATTTGGTTTGTTGCATTCCTATCGGACTTGTGGCTATTTCCATTGCAACTATCAGCAAGTGATGTTTAAGAGAGAATTGTATGACTACAAAATCTCTATCACAGACTACTATGATTTTACAGAGAAGCAGTTCGTGGATATCATGGTCCACGAGATGATTCATTACTATCTGGCTTATTTTGGTTTGGATAAGAGATGTAAACATGGTAGGAAGTTTAAAGAAATGACTGAGCAACTGAATCGGAAGTATGGACTGAATATAACAACGACATTGGATATATCGCAGTATAAAAGAAGAGAAGGTGCACCATCACTTTCCTATTGGTTTGTTAAGATATTCTATATGTGAGGCTTCATGCGACGATTAAAGATAATGAGGAATGACGTGCCGATGGCATGTGGGGATGAGTTAGGTGTGAATGACTTGCATGATAGACTGACGGTGTTTTGCAAGGAGCAAGGGCTGGAGATGCCGAGGCTTAGTATATTTCCGCCCAATGGGGTGTATATGTGCTATGCTGTGTCGCTGCATCTGAAGGGAAAAGAACGTTGGGAAGTGTTTGATGCGAATGTGGTCTATTTGTTAAAGGACCTGAATGAGATAGGGAATAATGAGGCACTGGCGAATCGTCTACGTTGTATGTTTGAGGATTTCGGAGGGGCTGTCGTGCTGACTGTCAAGGCTGATGAGTCGTCGAATCAGCTGCAGTTCTTCAAAGGACTTGGGATGACGCGGATGCCAGTCACTTGGTCTGACGAGCATCAGCAGGATTATGAGGTGTATACCAAGGGCCATATTGAAATGGGTGGCTTTGTGAATCTGATGGAACGAGTGGAATATATTGGCAAGGAGATAGTTTATTGGTAATGCTTATGAATACATTTGAGAAGCTGACACAGGCGATGGATGGGTGTGTGCAACGAGTGAAGTGGGGCAGGACACCAGACTTGGGGGAGGACTACATACAGTATGAGAACGTCAATGGCGACACTTTTGAGTGGGTAAGCGTGATGCGGCGACAGATGAGGTGCTGGCGCGAGGCTGATGGGGCTTTGTATGCGAAGGATGAGCAGGGGGCTCTTTGGCTGGTGCGCACGCCTGATGTGGAGAGCTATCGAGCCATACAGGGTACTGAGTTCGTGGCACATAGTGTGTTGGATGACAGTCCGCAACTGAAGGTGCTTGAAATTCCCAGCTGCTATCATGGTGTGGAGTTCCTGCGTAAAGACCTGAAAGGACGTGCTAAGGTGTATGTCTATCCCAATGGCAATGAGGGAAAGCGTAAGCCACGCCGCCAGCCCAAGGAACCCATTCGATTGGTGAAATAACTCTTGGTGATCTTGGGCGGCGTTAATACGATGCCAAGACCTCCTTAGCAGAGATGTATTCTATCTTGCCCTCGGAATTGGAAACAACAACGGTTTCATATGACAGAAGGGACTGGTACCTGTCATACGAGTGATTTTTTAAACCAGCGAAAAACCAATCTTCCATGATGTAACATTTTTGTTTTTTGCATACGATATTAATAAAAAAGGTGTAACTTTGAGCTATGCTCGAAGATACTTTCGTTCGAAAAAGTAAAAGAAAAAGCTATTTTTCTTTTGCTTTTTGCTTACTTAATCGTATCTTTGCGACATGATTGCCGCGATGCAAACGAATCAAGAGTGTTATGAAAGAAGATCAGAAGATTGTAATCTATCAGACAGAGGACGGACAGACACAGATTGATGTCCGTCTAGAGAATGAGACGGTGTTGCTGACACAAGCTGATGACAGGAGGGACTGGTACCTGTCATACGTGTGTTGAAAAATGTGTAAAACGAGTCTTCTATAATCCAAAGGTGACAGATGTTCTATCAATTTGAACGAAGAAACAGATATTTATATGAGAATATATTAATTACTAAAACTTATGCGAAGAATTTTGAATTTGTTTTTGCTGTTCTGCCTGCCATTGATGGCGATGGGTGAGGAGATCAGTCAGCAACAGGCAAGGGAAAAGGCATGTGCCTTTATGCAACAACTGCAAGGCCGGAGAGCTCAGGCACTTGGCAGTGTCAGCGAGAACGTAAAACCCGTGGAAATGGGATTACATTCACTCTACGCTTTCAACTGCAAGGGTGGGGGCTATGTCATCGTCAGCGGTGACGACGCCACCACGCCCATTTTGGGCTATTCACCAGATGGGGTGTTGAATGTGGACGAGATGCCGGCGAACCTCCGTACATGGCTGGAAGGCTATGCCGACCAGATTCGCAGGCTACAGCGTGGAGAGGCAAAGGCGGCTACACGCAGGGCTCCTGTTGCCCGTGCCAAGATAGAGCCGCTCGTCATGGCACAATGGAACCAGCGCGAACCCTTCAACTGGGAATGTCCGAAGGATATGGAAGCCGGCGGTGCGCCGTCTGCCTCAGGCTGTGTGGCTACGGCTATGTCGCAAGTGATGTTCTTCCACAAGTGGCCGCAGGGAGCTACAGCGCCCTATACGACCCCTGGCAAGAAAGACGTACCGTCCACTACGTTTGACTGGGATAATATGTTGCCCGTGTATGAAGAAGGGAAATACACGGAGGCCCAGGGCAATGCCGTTGCCCACCTGATGCGATGGGCAGGCTGGAGCGTTGACATGCAATATGCAGCCGCCATGTCGGGTTCTGCGACGGGACGCATCGAGAGAGCCATGCGCCTTTGTTTCGGCTACGACAAGAATGTGCACTGGGTGAACTATGGCGACTATTCGTTAGACGGGTGGGAAGAGCTGATATACAACGAGCTGGCCAACAACCGTCCCGTCATCTACAACGGCTATAATTCGAACCACGAGGGACACAGCTTCATCTGCGACGGATACGAAGACGGCAAGTTCCACTTCAATTGGGGATGGGGCGGCAAGGCCGACGGCTTTTTCGAAATCCGTGTGCTCGAACCCTCTTTCTCGGGTACGGGCGGCAGCACGGTGAATCTCAGCTGGTCAGACCTGAACGATGCTACCATCGGCATTCAGAAACCTACCGACGATGCGGCGATAGACTATCCTCCATGCACGGAGACCAACGAGGGAATGTTCGTCTGGGGTCCTATGGAGTTGACCCGCAGTTCGACGAAAGAGGCCTTTCCCCGCCTGCGAATCCACTTCTACGTCAGCGGTGCTGCCAGCGCCACCCTCAATCAGTGGGCTTATCGCTATGCACTACTGAAGGGTGACCGTATCCACTGTATGCTCTGGGGAGGCAGGAATAGGATTGAGGCTAATATGGCGGACCTGATAACAAGATGTAATTTCAGCGTGATACTGCCCGATACGCTGTCGGACGGCGAATACCGCATGGTCCCGATGCTTGAAACTGGTCAGGAACCGACTATCAAGGACGTGCTTCCAAACTCTAAGCGGAATTACATCAGTGTCAAGGTGGAGGGCACTAAGCTGACTCTGAAGAATTATCCGGAGGTGCACCTGGAGGTGACTAATCCCCGTAAGACATATTTTGAAGACGACGGGGCGGTGAACACCATCACCTTTAGCGTCAAGAACACAGGGCAGGAGGAATACGTAGGCTATATCAATCTTTATAAGTCTGAGACGCAAATGGTATGGAGCTATGAACGCGTGCGCCTCTATCCTGGCGAGATGCGCGACATCAAGGTGACGTCGAGGGGAAAGAAAACCCAGGGATACAGCGAGCTGCTGCCTGATGATGAAATCAGTGTCTATGCAGACCGCTCGTTTGTGAACTGTCTCTGCGGCAAGAAAATCGAGCCCCAGCGATACACCCTCACCAATCTGACGATTAACGGGAAATACATTGACCACGAAAAGAAAATCGTCAAGGGCAACCAGCTGAAGGCGTCAGTCAGCGTGACCAATTCGACGGATGCAGAATATCGTCAGCTTGGAGAATTCCTGATTTTGAATGCCGATAGCCTTTATGAGGAGGCTTCCCTGCATAGAAAAGAGATGGTAATAGGGGCAGGACAGACTTACGCAGCAGAAGGTGAACAGACCATCAATGCCAGATGGAAGAAGGTGGTGTTCAGCTTCAGATTCAAGCATGGCGGATTCATCAATGACGAAATCTTCACCGATGTCTATACCGTACAACCAGTCATCTATACCTTCACGAAAGACGGGGAGGAGCGGCGACACGACGAATGCGAGGTGTTTGAGACGCCGGAAGACGCCATGTTCGTCATGCTGCAGAACACGAAGGTGAAGCAGGTGAAGCCCAACCAGAACCCCAACACCATCTATTTTACAAGCAATCCCCGGCCAGCGGGTCTTGACGAGGCCTTGGTGGTGAGCAATACTGATAATAAGCTCATATTCAACACAGCCTACGATGCGTTCCTTACGAAAGAAGCCATTCCCACATTCGTGGCGGAGGCCGGCATCCAGCATACCTTTACGGCTGAGGAAACCAACTGCTGGCTCCCCCTGGCATTCCCATATAACAACCTCATGGGCGATGAAGTGAAGGACGTGGCTACCGGTGAGGATGTCACCAGCAAAATCAAGTTCTATTCATTATCTACCGACCTCCAGGACAGCGGCATCTCGCAAGGTCAGATACAAGTTAAGGCGGACGACGGCCGCCAGGACTTCTGCCTGTTGCGCGTTGACCCCTCGCTGGCCGGCAAAACCGTGCGGTTTACTGATGGGAACATCAACACATCCTTGTTTCAAAAGGCCTTGTCCTCCAGCTTGTACGTCTATAACAACTATTGCCGCCATACGAAGCAGAATGTCTATGTCGTAGAAGGCAACCGCTTTGTGCTGAAGCAGAGCATTGAACTCAAGCCATTCACGCAATACCTGCAACTGGCCGATGGCGTAGAGAATCCTCCTGCCTACCTCACCATCACCGATGTCGGCAATCCTTCGGGCATCGATGAGGTCAGGAGCCTGAAGCCGAACGGCCACGAAATCTACTACGACCTGCAAGGCCGGCGCTTGAATGGCAAACCCCAGCGAGGGCTCTATATTAAGAATAGTAAGAAAACAATCATACAATGACATGAACGAACTCACAAAAAATTTTTGTTAGTTCGACAAGAGGGTAACAGAAGTGTGCGGAGAGAATGGTCGATATTCTGAAAATAGTCCAAAGCGAGCTGCTAAACATCAGCAGCTCGCTTTCTTCTTTAAGGACAGGTATTTGTCTATTATCCAAAATCCCAGTCCGTTTCGTAGTGGTCGAATTGGATGCCCTCGGTACTACCGAACTGGGTAAGGATTTGCATGATGTCATCCTGCTGCTTGGGCGTGAGCATGTTTTCGCCATGATGTACACGATAGTAAGGACCCATGCCTGCGCTAAAGTATGAGCGCACGCATTGACGAGCTTCCGCTATTTTGTGACGTGGCACATTGTCATACAGATTACTAAATCCCCAAGCCTTCTTGATCAGTTTTTTCTCGCAGTAGCAAGGACAGTCACCCTTCTGCCAGGCCGTAGGATATATAGCCTGACCAATATGCTGGTCCTGGTGGCTGGTCAACACCTGGGCCAGATAGTGCATACAGGTGTCCTTGCGGTTGCAGGCATCGTTGAAACACAGGGCATAGCCCATCGGAATGTCTTTCGCTTTCAGTTCTTTTTCTTCCATATTCATTTTAGTTTTTACTTTTACTCAAAAAATCTCTCATCTCTCCCATAATCGCTGGGAATGCCTTTGTACAAAGGGGTTTCGGCATGGGAGAGATCATTTTCATCTCTCCCATTTCTCTCCTTCATCTCCCCCGTCACCCTCATGCTGCCTTTAGTGGAACAACCTCGTAGTAAGCCACGTGGGAATGTTCCTTGTGCTTGAAACCAAGGGCCGAGATGGTCTTTCCGAGCCTGACCTTGTTGCCAACGGTGTTCTGCAGCGTAGGGTAGTCCTTCTGCATCAGGCTAATGATCTCGCCACAGTTCATCGTCTTCACCACCTCGCCCTCATGGGGCTGACGGAAGCAGGCCACAAACATCTCGCCAAGGTCCTTCTTCTCCATAAAGTCCTGGTTCAACTGCTGAATGCGAGCCACCTCATCGTTGTTGAACCAGTAGGGCGCTTTCTGCTCCAGCAGTTCGTACATCACCTGCGCATACAGCTGAGCATAGTCAATGTCGCCCGTGTTGTTAATCAACTGTCCGTCAGGAATCAGGATGCAGATATAGCGACGCGAGCCAGTGGCATCCTTCAGCGGATGACGATTGTTGGTGGTTGCCACAAACGAGGCAAATCGTGGGCGATCCTCCTGGGCACGTCCGAAGATGGGACGCCCATTCACTTTGCTGACACTCAGCGTCTGCTTCAGCGACGACTGCTGAGAGGGACGGATGGCGTCGAGCTCATCCAGATTGACGAAGAGGTTGTTCGTCAGCGCCATCTCCTTATCGAACTTGTTCGACAGGTTCAGGTGGTCCAGATAGTACTCACGCAGTTGCTGAGGCAGCAAACGGCGCACGAAGGTGGTCTTGCCACAGCCCTGTGCACCAATCAGCGTTGGCACACACTCGTTGCCGTGCAGCATATCCATCTGCATCCAGTGAGCTACCGCTGAACGTAGCCAAATGGTTAGGTAGTTCAGCTGTTCAGACGTGATGCCAGGAATGCGAGCGAAGATGCGCGCAATGTGGTTTTGTCCGTCCCATTTCGGCAGACTGTTCAGAAAGTCCTGAACGGGATTGTGCTCAGGAACCTCTTCCGACTGCACATACTCCGTAATCTCCGTCTTCGGATTGCCCTTTTCCATCACCTGTTCGCGCTTGGCACGAATCACAATGCTGTTCAGAGCGGCCTGCGTCAACGGCCTGTAAATCAATTCAGCCTCATCAGAGGCGCCAGAGAGATTTGCCCCAGTTTCCTTGGGCAAGATTGCAAACTCTACCTTTCCGTTCAGAACATTCCTGCGGAAGCGGTAGTTCTCGTTGAGGAACAGCTCAATGACAAGCGTTGCCTCTTGTGAAGCAGCAAGTGCCTCACCAGTTTTGGTTTTGTTTTGTTGCATAAAAATTGATTAAAAAAGATTTTTAGTTTCCTTTTTCGCTTTTTAGTTAAGCAATATGGTTGCACTTTTCACAAAGTGTTTTTCAATGATGCAAAGTTACAAAAAATATCTTGATTTTGCAAATTTTTCCTTCAAATATTTCCAGTTTTTTTCCAATTGTTAAAATGTTCTCTTGGGGGAGTGACGGGAGAGATGAAGGGAGAGAAATGGGAGGGATGACGGGAGGGATGAAAAAGGCAAGAATCCTTTATTTATCAAGGTTTGAAGGCATTTGACGGGAGAGATGGAGACATTTCTGCTAAAAACTCTATTTGTCTTACCCTTGTCTTATTTCTTCGCTATGTATGTACGATTATTCCCTGCCGGGGAATGTTTTGTTCCCAGGCAGGGAATATATCATTCCCAGGCAGGGAATCCATCATTCCTGCGTTGGGAATGAATGATTCTCTATTGTTGTAGCTGGGAATAAGCTCGGTTCTTCTCTTACTTAATCACGACCTTGAACTTCGTTCGAGCTCGTTCTCGTTCGGAAATGTGAGCAAGCTCTCATTTCTCTCACTTAATCACGACCTTTTTGCCCTGGAAGATGTAGAGGCCCTTGGTGGTGGGTGCGTTGTTCAGGCGGCGTCCGTCAAGGGTGTACCACACGTTGGAGACGGCGGCGGGTTTGCTGGCGGTTATCTCGCTGATGCCCGTGGGTTCGTCGGTCGATTTGTCCTCAGTCAGCCACTGGGTGTCGAGCAGGAAGGTGATCTTCTCCTTGGCGACGGGCTCGGTGCTGAAGTCGTAGTCGTCAGCCTTGTATTCCGCCGTCTCGTCCGGAGTGAAGTCGTAGTATCCGCCATTATTCGCAGTGAAGGGCTTGGTGACGGTCTTGCCGTTGTTCGACGTGGCCTCGATGTAATAGAACACCGTCTTTCCTTTGGGGAAATTGCTGACAGACACTCGGCAGTACCAGCGGTTGCCGTTGCCGGTCATCTCCACCTTCTGCCACTCGCCGTCTCCTACGAGGTAGTGCAGCGAGGCATTCTTGATGCCGCTCTTGTTGGTGATGAAGGCACTGAAGGGTACTTCGGTCAGCGTGCCGAAGTTCACCTTGTTGTACATGGCGTCGTGCAGGATGCGCACGGGGTTGTCGGCAGGAATCTGCTTGGTGATGCAGTGGATGGAGCCGCCGGAGCCGTCGTAGGTGCGCATGTCGATGCAGTGGAACGTGTAGCCGGGATAGAGCTTCTTCATGGCCTCGATGTTGGCGCGGTCCCATGCTGCAGTAGGCATATAGTCCTCATCGACGGGCGAGAAGCAGGGCTGCAGGATGTAGTTGTTCACGATCAGGTGGTTGGCATAGGTACGTGCAAATTTTCCATACTCCTCCTCGCTATTCCAGTCGCCGCCGTCGTCGTAGGAGGGGAAGGGCAGGTCGCCCCAGTTAACGTATGGGTCTTGCCAGCAGTTTTTCTGCTTCAGCATATATGCCACGTTGCCTTCCAAGGTAGCGTAGTCTTTCCAGTTATTATAGGTTTCCGGCATCCTCGCAAACAGGAGTCCGTTCTCGTCGATGGCGTCGGCATACAGGTCGATGTGGCCTGTTCCGCCGTCATGTATCAGCCTTTCCACGATGTTGGTACCGGCTTGTCCCACCATACCCTTGAGTGCTTCATAGCACTGGTTTGCGTTGAGGGGATCTCGCGTTGTGTACTTAATGGTCTTGGGGTCCTTGCCGTCCCAGATGACGGGACCTGTCTTGTCTTGGTTGAGTTCATACATGGCCGTAGAGGTCATCAGTCCGCCGGCACCGTCAACGAGGCAGTTGCCACCTTCCCAGACGACCTGGTTGATGTAGTTGGGGATGCCCTGCCAGCGGTGAAGAACCGATGGCAGCACGTCGTCGAGCGGGCGCTCGTAGTCGTACAGGAAGTCGAGCATGGCCACCTTGTCCTCGTCGCCATAGTAGAAACAGATGGGGCCGCAGTCGCGGAACCAGACACTGTTGCCGCCAGACACGAAGAAGCGTATATTGTCTGTCCTCATAGCGTGTGCTTCCATGTAGTAGCGTACCGACTCTTCGTCGCCGGGTTGCTCAATGCGCACCCATGCCTCGACACCGGCTCTCTGGATGGCGTCGATGAGCCGCAGGGACACCTGGCCGCCTTCGCTTTCCAGGTCGAAATAATATTCATAGGCCCCCCTGCCTACTTCTTGGACCGGATCATCTTTCGACTCGGCGTAGTACCAGATGGCATATCCTGGAACGATGGGTCGGGCGGAATAGCGCTTGTCCTCTTTTTTATCAGGCACATAATAAAGATAAGGTATGGCGACGACGATGGCCTTCACCTCTTCCCATTCGCCAGGGAACCATACGCGGTCGGGAAAGATCAGCGGAGCTCCACTGGCATCGTGTGCCCTGCGCATATCCTCAGCCGTAGCGATGGGGAAGTCGGGTTGGGGGATATTCTTGGGAATAGCCCGTTTGTGCATCAATTTGTGGAGGTTGAAAGTCTGTTGCTTCTTGTCCTGAGCATTGGCTGTCACCGTCAGCGCTAAGAGGACAACAAGAAGCTGTGCCGACCTGCCGAGGCAGCTGACTGCGGCGCTCCAAAGATTTTTGCGTAAAAGTTTTCTCATAGGACTTTAGTTGATTTATAATACATATAGTTTTATCATTGCAAATATACACATTCTTAGTAGAATCTTGTACACCGGCTCCTGGGTTTTAACGTTTTTTGTGTTTTGTGCTCTTACCTCTCGCCTCTAGTTCTTGTAGCATTCGAAGATTTTGTCGATGCGATACATGTTGTCTTCACCATTGGGATGGGCATCGCGGAAGGCAAGGTAATTGCCGTAGGGCACCACCATGTCGCCCTTCGAGTGTGCAAACTGTATGCGGTGCTGTGGCTCCCAGCCGGTGCAGACATTAATACTTCTTCATGTTGTATGGTTTTTAGACAATTGGCGACGGAACTCGGCGCAGGTAATAGCGGTGGCAATGGCAACGTTAAGACTTTCGGCAGTCGCGCCAGAGGTGTTGTAGTTGGGAATAAGCAGCTTGTGGGTGACGAGCTGGCGGATGGCAGAAGAGATGCCGTTACCCTCGTTGCCCATGACGATGATGCCCTCGTCGGATAGTTGCTGCTCATAGATGTTCTGGCCATCGAGTAGGGTGCCGTAGATAGGGCAATGGGCGCCCTGCAGCAGTGCTTCAAGGTCAGTATAATAAATATGTACGTGTGCGAGAGACCCCATCGTAGCCTGCACGACTTTGGGATTGTAGCAGTCGGCAGTATCCTCAGAACAGTAGATGGTTTGGATGCCAAACCAGTCGGCAATGCGAATAATGGTACCCAAGTTGCCTGGGTCCTGGACGCCGTCGAGAGCTAATGAGAGGTGAGTGGTGAGTGGTGAGAGGTGAGAGGTGGCTGGAATTTGGAAAACGGCCAGCATCTCTTGTGGATGTTGCAGGAAACTGAGGCGTCGCAGCTCTTCTTCCGTCACCAGTTGGGCACCAGCCTGTTCGCGCGTGGCATAAAGGCTGTGCAGCTGGTAGCCAGCCCTCAGCAGGTCGCCAACGACCTTCGGCCCTTCGGCAACGAACAGTCCCTCGCGCTTGCGATTCTTTTTCAGCTCCAGCGAGCGTACGAATTTGAGTTGATTCTTCGACAGCATCTGTTTCTTTTGATAAAGAAGGAACGTTCGCGGTGGAACGCTCCTTCTTCTATGTTCAGTTTCCTAAGCCGTAGCTTATGCGAAAGGATTCTCTGTGGGATAGAAGTTACCCTTCGGGAAGTTGTAGTCAATCTCGTCAACGGGGATACCCATGTACTTGAGAACCTCCCAGAGATACTTACCCTGATGGCCGAACATCACGGCGCAGTGGTGTGGGTAGTGCTTCTCGATGAGGACGTGACGATAGAAGCGGCTCATGTTCTTGATACCGAAGATACCGATAGAACCGAATGAGCGGGTAGCTACAGGAATAACCTCGCCCTGAGCGATGTATGCGCGGAGCTTGGTGTCGGCAGTAGACTGCAGACGATAAACAGTAGCCAGGCCGGGCTGGATGTCACCCTCGAGGGTACCGTTGGTAACCTCAACAGGCAGCGCGCGAGCCATAATGCGCTGGAAGCACATCTGGCAGTTGCAAACCTTAGAAGAAGCAGTGTTACCGCAGTGGAAGCCCATGAAGATTTCCTTATCGGTATAGGTGTCCAAAGCGAACTTCTTGCCCTTGATGCTCTCCTCGTACATGTCGCGAGGTACGGTGTTGTTGATGTCGAGCAGCGTAACAGCATCCTGAGAGATACATGTTCCGATGTACTCAGACAGAGCGCCATAGATATCAACCTCGCAAGCTACGGGGATACCGCGAGCGGTCAGACGGCTGTTGACGTAGCAAGGTACGAAGCCGAACATGGTCTGGAAAGCAGGCCAGCACTTGTTGGCCATAGCAACAAACTCGCGAGAACCCTTGTGACCCTCAATCCAGTCGAGCAGAGTAAGCTCATACTGAGCGAGCTTAGGCAGCACCTGAGGAATCTTGTTACCGTGACCGAGCTCAGCAGCCATATCCTTCACAACGTCGTCGATACGGGGATCGTTAGCGTGCTTCTGGAAGGCCTCGAGCAGGTCGAGCTCTGAGTTCTCCTCGATCTCAACGTCGAGATCATAGAGGGCGCGGATAGGAGCGTTACAAGCCAGGAAGTTGTTAGGACGAGGACCGAAGCTGATGATCTTCAGGTTCTGCAGACCCACGATAGCACGAGCGATGGGCAGGAACTCGTGAATCATCTCAGCACACTGGTCAGCGTCGCCAACGGGCTCCTCAGGGATGTAAGCGCGAGTCTTGCGCAGAGACAGAGCCTGGCTAGCATTCAGCATACCGCAGTAAGCGTCGCCACGACCGTCGATCAGGTCGTTCTGAGTCTCCTCAGCAGCAGCGCAGAACATGGCAGGGCCCTGGAACCAGTCTGCCAACATGGTCTCAGAAATCTCAGGACCGAAGTTGCCCAGATATACGCACAGCGCGTTACAGCCAGCCTTGGTGATATCCTCAAGCGCCTGCTTAGCGTGAATCTCACTCTCAACGATACAGATAGGACACTCGTAGATGCCTTCCTTACCGAACTTCTTCTCATACGCAGCGATAACAGCCTTACGACGGTTAACAGCCAGTGACTCGGGGAAACAGTCGCGAGATACGGCGACAATACCGATTTTAATTACAGGTACGTTGTTCATAAATACTAAATTTTTATTTGTAATGTTTAGTTAATATTGTTAATGATTTGTGATTCTTCTTGTTTCTTCATCGCGTTTGGAAAGTGACCGGATGGTCTACTTCGTTGCGCCACGCCTTCAGGTAGTCAAACCAAGCGTCGGCAGAGTGGTAGCCGAAGGTCTCGTTGTCTGATGTGTAGGCCACCTTGTAAGTCATCTTCTGTCCGTCAACTTTCAGTACGTAGGCGTAGTTGTCCTTGTTGGCAGGCTCCTCGCTGACGATATTCTGTCGTGGCACGCAGACGGCCAGACCAACGGTCTCCAGTTTTGCCCCCTCTGCCGTCGAGGGATAGTCGGTACCCCAGCAGGCGCGCAGACCCTTGTGGTCGGAATATTCCGTAGAGTTTTTGACATTGATGATGCCTGTCGAGAAGCGATAGCCTGTCACGTCACGATTGAACAACACTTCGACGTCGGTGTCACGATGACCGGCATACTGGATGTAGCGGAGGGTCATGTTGATGGGTTGTATGGCGCCGGCAGGCAACCATCCGCGGTCAACCACCTCGACGATGGTGCGCAGGGGACCATAGCTGATGATGCGTTGTGTGCGGCTGCGAACGGGTTCTATAAGCGTAGGGCGCTGTCCGTCCCAGCCTCTGAAGGCTCCCAGACCAAAGGTCTGTCCCACCCACAGCACGTCGTCACCATAGCCTTGCGCTTTCTGTTCGGCGGCAGTATAGAACTGGGTGTCTTTCAGCTCCAGCCGTTTCTGGAACTTACCATAGAGGTCGAGGGTCTGGCGCGCATCGAAATAGATACGGATGGCATTCAGCTCACTCTCGAAACACACGCCGTGATGGTGCTGTATATTATAGGTGTAGGCAGCGTCGCCACGAGCCGTGATAGCTTCCAGGAAGTTGTTCTGCTGGTGCTTCTTCAGCGTCTTGTCTTTGGTGTTGGGCACGAGCATCTCCGTATAAACACGGGCAGGGTAGGAACGGGGCTCACCCGTTGTGAGCAGCGTCACCTGATAGCGTTTCTTCTCGCGTTTCTGCAGATCGACCAGAAAACACAACTCGTCGAACGTCTCGTCCTGATCCAGGTCGTCGAGCTGACAGGGAATCTCCTCGTCACCACAGCGTACGATGGCCTGACGGATGTCTGTACCGTAGTCTGCCAGTGACAACACAACGGGCTGGTCGGTACGGGCTGTCTTCAGTGGATTTTCGACTATTACGTCAACAGTCGTCTGCGCCATCATCCAAGGAATGGCAGCAAAGTATAGTAGCGTGGAAAATAATGTTCTCATGTTGACAAATAGCCGATATAGCATACAAAAGTACCTAATTTATGGTAGTAGTTTATCTTTTTTAGCAAAAAATTTGGTTTTTAAAATATTTTTTAGTACTTTTGTGGCAGATTTTAACATAAATAATGTTTTATACACATATCTGGTGCGTAAGATATACGGCATATTAGTTCTGACAATGATGGTATGCGTAGCTTGCCAATGGCAGCTGAAACCATCCGCTGAAGACGTAGACAGTGCCCCTGTCCGTCTGCAGCGCTATGACCGTATAGAAAGCCTTTATCTGACCACGGGCGACTATTCTGCCTTGCAGCAGATGAACACCTATTTCCCTATGGAGACGCGTCTGCTGATTGAGGATATGCTGCATCTGGGACAGGTCAACGACCCAGAGATCAATGTGCGTTTCCTGCGCTTCTTCCAGGACTCTACGCTACAGCAGATGCTTGATGATGTGCAGATGCAGTATGCCAATGTCGACGATATCGACGAAGAGCTGGCTCGTGGCTTTGAGAATCTGAAAAACGAGCTGCCCAATATTGATGTGCCCGTCATCTATACACAGATAGGCTCGTTCGACGAAAGCATCATTGTGTCAGGCGGTAAGCTGGGTGTCAGCCTCGACAAATACCTCGGCAGCGACTATCCGTTTTATCAGACTCACTACGACGAAGACCAGCGCCGTATGATGAAGCGCGATATGATTGTCCCCGACTGTCTGAGCTTCTATCTGCTCAGCCTGTTCCCCTTGTCGACAGAACAGGATCAGAATCAGCACCAGAGAGACGAGCACATGGGACGTATCATGTGGACGGTGAACCACTTGTTGGGCAGAATGGTGTTTGACAATCCGCATGTTTCCGCCGTTGAGGAGTATATGTTAGAACATGCCTCTACAACAATTCTGCAACTTCTTCAGCAGAAATAGTTGTTCTAAATTTGGCATTTTGATTACTTATTCGTATCTTTGCAAGCCGAAAAGCAAAGATAACCATGCCCGAACAGAAAAACAACAATGCCAGACAGCGCCGTTCACAGCCCGTGGACAGCACCTATGCCCATGTACAGCCACAGGCCACTGAGCTGGAACGCACCGTTTTGGGTGCCTTGATGATTGACAAGGACGCCTATGCCATCGTGTGTGAGATGCTCACCCCTGAGAGTTTCTATGAACCCCGCAACCAGAAGGTCTATCGTGCCGTGATGGAACTCAGCCTGCACGAGTTGCCCGTTGACGTGTGGACGGTCACCGAACAGTTGGCCAAGCAAGGCGACCTGGAGGATGTGGGTGGTCCGGGCTACATCACCGACCTGTCGTCGCGTGTTGCCTCTTCGGCGAATATCGAGTATCACGCACGCATCATTGCACAGAAGTCGCTGGCCCGTCAGCTGATTTCTTTCTCCAGCAATATCCAGACCAAGGCGTTCGATGAGACCATCGACGTTGACGACTTGATGCAGGAAGCTGAGGGTTCGCTGTTTGAACTGGGACAGCGAAACATGAAGAAGGACTACACCCAGATTGACCCCGTCATCAAGAACGCTATTGACGTCATCCAGAAGGCAGCTGCCAACAAAGATGGTCTGACGGGTGTTCCTACGGGCTATCATAAACTGGACGACATTACCTCTGGCTGGCAACCCTCTGACTTGGTGATTATTGCCGGACGACCTGCGATGGGTAAGACATCGTTTGCGCTGTCTATGGCGAAGAATATCGCTGCTGACTATCAGGTGCCGATGGCGTTCTTCTCGCTGGAAATGTCGAATGTGCAGCTGGTCAACCGTCTGATTTCGAATGTCTGCGAGATTCAGGGCTCGAAGATTCTGAACGGTCAGTTGCAGCCTGACGAGTGGGACCGTTTGGACAAACGTCTGAACAACCTGCTGGGTGCACCGTTGTATGTCGACGACACCCCGGGTCTGTCTGTCTTTGAACTGCGCACCAAGGCCCGCCGACTGGTTCGTGAGCATGGTGTGAAGATCATCATGATTGACTACCTGCAGCTGATGAATGCCAACGGTATGCGCTTCTCATCGCGCCAGGAGGAGGTGTCGGTCATCTCGCGTTCACTAAAGGGTTTGGCCAAGGAGCTGGATGTACCCATCCTCGCTTTGTCGCAGTTGAACCGTGGTGTAGAAAGCCGTGAAGGATTAGAGGGTAAGCGTCCGCAACTCAGTGACTTACGTGAGTCGGGTGCCATTGAGCAGGATGCCGATATGGTACTTTTCGTACATCGTCCAGAATACTATCATATCTATCAGGACGACAATGGACGCGACCTGCACGGTATGGCTCAGATCATTATTGCCAAGCACCGTAAGGGTGCTACGGGCGACGTGCTGCTGACGTTCCGTGGTGAGTTCACGCGTTTCGAGAATCCTGAGGACAGACGTCTGGGCTCTAAGCCAAAAAATGATGGTGGTGGTGAGATTTTAGGCAGTAAAGTAAACGGCAACTCACAGCCTGCTGACGGTGCGTCGCCGTTTGGTTTGGATGATGCCCCACAGGGACCTATGCCATTCTAAAAAGGCGGCTTATTGCTCCTCTTTAGTGGCGTATTTCTCTATCAATGTTTGAGCTTGGCTGTTGCCGAGCTCTTTTGCTCTCTCTAAGTTTTTCAGACCGTTCTCCTTGTCACCTTTCACACACTGTGCCAAACCGAGTATCAGGTGTCCGTCGCTGACGCTGGGAGCCTTGTTGATGCACTCCTGGGCGGTGGCCATTGCTTCGTCCAGCATGTTGACACGCAGATAGACGTTGGCCAGCTCTGCGCGATAGAGAATATTGTTGGGCTCCAGGTTTACCGCTTCCTTGATATCGTCGATGGCCTGCTGATAGCGACGTGTCATCATCTCCACCTGTTCGCGGGCATAGAGATAGGGGGCCACCTCCTTCGGATAGGGTTGTGTAAAGCTGTTGACAGCCTGGTCGAGCAATGTCAGCGCTCCCTTGCGGTCATCCATCTGCAGCTTACACTGAGCGACGGCATAGTAGGCCTCGACCTTGTCGTCGGCCACCTCTATGGCTTTCGTCAGGTCTTGCTCTGCAGCCGCGTTGTCTCCTTTATTAATAAGGAATCGCGCGCGACTCAGATAGCCGTCGCTGGATTTCGGAAACTGTTTGATAAACCGGTTGACATAGTCCTCATAGGCCGTCTCGCTCATGGCCGACGGTGCCACGAATAGCGACAGTTGGGCTTCCGTCTGGTCGTCAGGTATGGCTTTGGCAATGCCCGTTGCACGCAGGGCCGACTCGTTCAGGCTCAGTGCGCCAAGCTTTAGCTCCGTAGCGGCCTTCACGCTGACAGCATAGCTGTCGGCTTTCTGACTGTCGGCAGCAGGCTGTAGGATACCTAACACTTCACCATTGTCGTTCAAGATGGGACTACCTATCTGTTCCGACTCGCTCTTCAGCAGCATGGTGTAGTAGGTATGGCTGTTCAGCACGGGTTCCGTCTTGCTGACAGTACCCTGTATGCAGTCGACGTGCTTTCTCGTGGCGTATGGTAACAGCCAGACGGTAGCCTGCTCTGCTGCAGGTGTAGCGGCAATGGTCAGCGGGGTGGTCTTCTTGCTGTCCACCTTGAACCTGATGATATCGTACATCTCGTTGGCACCCAATAGCAGGGTGACCGCCTGTTCCTTGCCCTGCTCGTCGATGATGACGGCACGTTGGGCACCCTTGAACGGTGTGTAGCTGCTGACAGCCTCTCCGTCGTTGCTAGTGAAGAATCCGCAGGCGCTGCCTATCAGCGTGCCGTCAGCGGCGAATGTCTTGAGTGTGAATACCGATTTAACCGCTTTAGCAGCCCATTTCGGCGTTTGTGCCGCCATGTTGGCGGTGATGGCAAGTATGCCACAAAGTATGATCAGTTTATGTTTCATAATTTCAATAGTTCTTTGGCGTGTTGGATAGCGGCCTCTGTGACGTCGCTGCCACTGAGCATCTGTGCAATCTCGCTGATGCGTCCCTGGGCGTCGAGCTCTTCCATGTGGCTCTGCGTACCTGTCGGCGTTTCTTCCTTCGACACGCGGTAGTGGTGCTTGCCCAGGGCTGCAATTTGTGGCAGGTGGGTAATCGAGACAACCTGGCGCTCCGACTGTCCCATCTCCTGCATCATCTCAGCCATCTTCTCGGCCATCTTGCCGCTGACGCCGGTGTCAATCTCGTCGAAGATGATGGTCGGCAACTTTACGGCTCCGCTGATCATCGCCTTCAGCGACAGCATCACACGGGCTATCTCACCACCCGACGCCACCTGTGAGATAGGTTGCAGGGGTGTCGACGTGTTGGCAGAAAAGAGGAACGCCACCTTGTCCTGTCCTGACGGGCCCAGCGTGTCGGGAGTGATGCTGACAGAGAAACGCATGTGGGGCATGCCCAGCGGTGCCAGACGTTGCATCATCTGCTGTTCTATCTTCTTGGCGGATTGCTGGCGTTGCTGGCTCAGGGCGTCTGCCTGCTGCTGACATTGCTGTTGCAGCTGGCGGCATTGCTTTTCCAATTCGCTGACGGCCTCGTCGCTGTTCTCGATGTTCTGCAGCTGCTGCTTCAGCGTGTCGCGCTGACTGATGAGCTCTTCCACGCTGTCGGCATGATATTTCTTTTCCAGGTCGTACAGATGGTCCAGACGACTGTTCAGCCTGTCCAGCTCAGCTGGGTCGAAGTCGGTATCTTCCAACATGCGGCTCACCTCGTCGGCAATGTCGCGCAGTTCGATGTGACATGAGTCCAGACGCTCACTCAGCTCGCTGGTCTCTGGCAACACCTTGCTAATGCTGTTCAGCGCCTGCATGGCGGTCTTCACCAGCCCGACGGCATTGCTGCCCTCACCACTAAGGGCAGAGTCGGCCTCGTAGAGTGCTGTCTTGATGTCTTCTGCGTGCGTCAGCAGGTCGCTCTGCTTTTCCAACTGTTCCTGTTCTCCTTCCTCTAAACCTGCAGCCTCCAGCTCTTCGTATTGGAATTGCAGGAAGTCGGCACGCTGGCGGTTGCTTTCTATCTCGTCCTTCAAGGCCTGCAACGCTTTCTGTTGCTGCTGATAGTCGGCATAGGTCTGCCGGTAGTTCTCCAGACGCTCTTGGTTTTGTGCCAGAATGTCTACCACGCTGAGTTGGAAGTCCTGCTTGTTGAGCAGCAGGTTCTGGTGTTGTGAGTGAACGTCCACCAGCTGGTCGCCCAGCTCCTTGAGCATTGACAGGGCGACAGGTGTGTCGTTGATGAACGCACGGCTCTTGCCTGCTGCCGTCAGCTCACGGCGGATGATGGTGTCCTCAGCGTCGTAGTCTATATCGTTCTCGTCGAAAAACGGCTTCATGTCGTAGCGGCTCAGGTCGAAGTGTGCCTCAATGATGCAGCGGTCAGCCCCTTGTTTCAGGCTCTTCGAGTCGGCCCTTTGACCCAGTAGCAGTCCGATGGCTCCCAGGATGATGCTCTTTCCTGCTCCTGTCTCACCGGTGATGACGGAGAAGCCCGGATGCAGCTCGATGTTGAGCTCATCAATCAGCGTAAAGTTTTTGATATATAGTCTTGTAATCATTGCTTGATTTTGTCCCACGCATTGCTCTGCGAGGCATTGATGTTAAACAATATGTCGTAGACAGCCTCCTTTTCTTTCTGTGTGCCTTTGCCTTTGTAGATGCTGGCCAGCTCGTCGCGTTTGTAGTCCGTCCATATCTGGGGCACCAGCGACAACGGCTTGTCGGCATGCGCCTGCTTCAGCAGTTCCAGTGCTTCCGAGATGTTGGTACGTCCGCGCTCGGCATTGGCCGACATTTCGTCCAGTCCCTTGCGGTAGTAGTCGTATTGCAACTGTCTGAACGGCTTCATGGCCTCGTCCAGATAGTCGTTGATGATAGCAAAGCGGTTGCGCGAGTTCTCAAAGGCCTTCCACCCTGCAAATCCCAGGTCCTGCGCATTATTGGTCAGGTTCATGCAGCGTTGCAGCACGTCTGTACCTCCCAGTGGTGCAAAGCTGTCAAGGTCCAGTCCTATGAGGAGGTAGGCGTAGTAGGCCATCAGTGCCGTCAGCTGGTTGTCTACCATCTCGTCGTTGTAGTTCAATTGGTCAAACTGTGCGAAGTCGAAGTCGAAGTTCGCATCCTTATTATTATAGATGGTCGTCGTGTAGGCCGAGTTCCATACGGGTCGTGTGGCTTGTATCAGCGCTGTGCACGTAAAGTGGTTGTTCGACTTGTCGTACTTCGTGACAGTGATGTTGAAGCTGCAGTTGATGCGCTCGTTCTTCTGAAATTGCAGCTCCGTCCATTGGCGGTCGTTCATCCACTGTTCCAGCGTCTGCTGCAGGTTCTCGAAGACGCTCTTGTCCGTACCCTCTATCTGCTGGCTGTTGATGTTGATCTTGACCATCAGCTCTTGGGCGCTGCTGTCTATCATGTATGTCAGTCCTACGAGTGCCAGCAGCAGTCGCAGGAGATGTCTTCTGTGTGAGAATAGTATCTTTTTCATGTCCAGATGCATATTTCCGTGCAAAGGTAACAATTAATTTTCATTCCAGACTCTTCGTGATTGTTAATGTTGTAAAAAATGCTTGGGTATATGGATGCTTTTTCGTACTTTTGCGCTCTGAAAAGTAAAACGAAAAGTAAATCACAGACAATATGAAACCAACACCAATCAAGAGAGAAATCGTAGACCAGCTGATTGACAGTCTGGGTATCAAGGACTTTGCTAAAGCGACCATCAGAGAGGTCAAACAGGTTGCCGCCAAGGCTGAACAGCAGAGTGGGGTAGAGTTTATCAAAATGGAGATGGGTATTCCCGGACTGCCTGCCGCACAGGTGGGCGTCGACGCGCAGGTCAAGGCGCTCAAGGACGGTATCGCCCATTCCTATCCCGATATTCAGGGCTATCCTGAACTGAAGAAGGAGGCCTCACGCTTTGTCAAAGCCTTCATCGGACTGGACATTGATCCCGTGGGCTGCGTGCCTGTGACGGGTTCCATGCAGGGCACGTTTGCGTCGTTCCTCACGTGTTCGCAGGCCCAGCAGGGCAAGGATACCGTATTGTTTATCGACCCGGGGTTCCCTGTTCAGAAAATGCAGCTGCAGGTGATGGGTGTCAAGTACGAGACCTTCGACGTCTACGACTATCGTGGCGACAAACTAGGCGGCAAGCTTGAGAGCTATCTGAAGCAGGGCAACATCTGCGCCATTGTCTATTCGAATCCGAATAATCCCGCATGGATATGCCTGAACGAGCAGGAGCTCGAGACCATCGGACACCTGGCTACACAGTATGATGTCATCGTGATGGAAGACCTGGCCTACTTCGCTATGGACTTCCGCCAGAATCTGAGCGTTCCCTTCGAACCGCCCTTCCAGCCCACCGTAGGCCGCTATACCGACAACTACATGCTGCTCATCAGCGGCTCTAAGGCGTTCAGCTATGCTGGCGAGCGTATCGGTGTGGTGTGCATCAGCGACAAACTGTTCCACCGCCATTTCGACGACTTGGCGCGTCGCTATGAGGGTCTGCCCTTTGGCCTGGTGTTCTCTACGCGCATGCTCTATGCCCTGTCCAGCGGCACCAGCCATTCAGCCCAATACGCGATGGCCGCTATGCTGAAGGCCGCCTCTGACGGCACCTACGACTTCCGCCGCGAGGTCAGCGTCTATGGCGAGCGTGCCCACAAGCTGAAGGAGATTTTCCTTCGTCACGGCTTCCACATCGTCTACGACAAAGACCTCGACCAACCCGTGGCTGACGGCTTCTATTTCACCATTGGCTATCAGGGGATGACCAGTGGCGAACTGGCTCGCGAACTGATGTACTACGGTGTGTCGGCCATCTGCCTTATCACCACCGGCTCTCATCAGGAGGGCCTGCGCGTTTGCACCTCATTCATCGAAGACCACCAGTATGCACAGCTCGACGAGCGCATGCAGGTGTTTGCAGAAAACAATCCCCGATAACAAGAAGAGATGACACCCTATTCAAGAATCATCGTACTGCTGCTGGCGCTGTCAGCATCCGTCAGTATTCATGCCCAGACGGAGGTGGTGGCTCCGCAAAACGTGTATGCCCGACAGACGCAGTCGCTCAATGGTGACTGGGACTATATGGTCGATCAGCAAGAGCAGGGCTACTACGACTACCGCATGAATATCAACCGCTGGGGCTACTTTCTCAATGCGAAGGCTCAGCGGCCGTCAGACCTCGTAGAGTACAACTTCGACGAGTCGCCGGCCATGCATGTGCCGGGCGACTGGAACACACAGTTGGCAGAGCTGTTTCTCTATGAGGGTACGATATGGATGAAGCGCGACTTCAACTACACACCCGTCGAGGGCCAGCGCCTGCTGCTGTACTTCGGTGCCGTCAACTATGAGGCCATCGTCTATGTCAACGGCAAGAAAGCCGGTCGGCATGAAGGTGGTTTCACGCCGTTCTGTTTCGACGTGACCGACGTGGTGAAGGAGGGCAAGAACTTTGTGATTGTGAAGATAGACAACAAGCGCCATCAGGACAACGTGCCGACACGCATCTTCGACTGGTGGAACTACGGAGGCATTACCCGCGACGTGATGCTGGTCAGCGTGCCAGAGACGTATGTCGAAGACTACTCGTTGCAACTCGACAAAAATGTCAACGGCAAGAAGCGTACGCTGAATTTCTCGTTGAAGCTGAATCAACCTGTAGCCGGCCAGGAGATTACAGTCTCCATTCCCGAGCTGAAGATAAAGCAAAAGTTCGTGACCGATGCTAAAGGAGAAATTCTCAATTCTCAATTCTCAATTCTCAATTCTAAGCTGCAGCTCTGGTCGCCCGAGACGCCTAAACTCTATCAGGTCGAGATTACGACGGACAATGAGAAGATAGCAGATGAGATAGGATTCCGCACCATTGAGACACGCGGCAAACAGCTGTTGCTCAACGGCAAACCGCTATTCCTGCGTGGCGTCTGTGCTCACGAAGAGACCGCCTACACCAGCCGTCGCTGTAACAGCACTGAAGATGCCGACACGCTACTTAGCTGGGCACGTCAGCTGGGTTGTAACTTCCTGCGACTGGCCCATTATCCTCACAACGAACTGGCCGTGCGCGAGGCTGAGCGACAAGGTTTCCTGCTGTGGTCGGAAATCCCCGTCTATTGGACCATCTCGTGGCAGAATGCCGACACCTACAAGAATGCCGAGCGACAGCTCACCGACATGATACGACGCGACCACAATCGTGCCGCCATCATCATCTGGTCGCTGGCCAATGAGACGCCCCATAGTGATGCACGCGACGTCTTCCTGAGCCGTCTGGCCAAAACGGCACGCAGTCTCGACAATACACGTCTTATCTCGATGGCGATGGAGGTGACGGGTGCTTCAAACTACGTCAACCGCCTGCACGACAATATGAACCAGTATGTCGACGTGGTCAGCTTCAACCAGTATATCGGCTGGTATCGTGATGTGAACGATGCACCCAAGATGCGCTGGGAGATACCCTACGACAAGCCCGTTATCATCAGCGAGTTCGGAGGTGGTGCGAAGGCTGGCTATCACGGCGACAAAGAGCAGCGCTGGACCGAGGAGTTTCAGGAGAATCTTTATCGCGAGAATCTTGCTATGCTTGAAAAAATTGACGGACTCGCCGGCACCTGCCCGTGGGTGCTGAAGGATTTCCGCTCACCGCGTCGCCCCTTGCCTGGCATTCAGGACGACTTCAATCGCAAGGGTCTCGTCTCTGACCAGGGTCAGCGCAAGAAAGCCTTCTACGTCATGCGCGACTGGTACGCCAAGAAGAAAAACCAGCAATAACCCTTTTCGCTTACAGTATATCGGTGATGTCGAGCAGGCGTTCTACGACAAAGGTCGGCGCAGGCTCGACATCATTCGTTTCTGCGTTCCAGCGATTGTAGAGCAGGGCGTCAATGCCTGCGTTCAGTGCTCCCAAGATGTCGGTCTGTAGGTTGTCGCCAATCATCAGCGTCGTTTCGCGCTGGGCACCCGACTGTTCGAGGGCATAGCTGAAAAACTGTGGTGAGGGTTTGTTGACGCCTGCGTCTTCGCTGAGTATGATGGTGTCGAAGTAGTCCATCAGACCACATGCCGCCAGTTTCTTGTATTGCACCTCGTGAAACCCGTTACTGGTCATGTGCATGCGATAGCCTTTTTCTTTCAGGTAGTCCATCAGCTCATGGGCACCTTCCAGCACCCCAGGCTTGTTGGAGCAGAACTCCAGAAAACGGTCGCTAATATTTAAGAGGTAAGTGGAAAGAGGTGATAGGTGAGAGGATGCCTCGGCTCTGAACGCCTCGCTGACCATCAGTGGTCGGCGGAAGCGCTCTTCTATGAGGTAGTCGCGCGTGATTTCCCCCTTCGAATAACGCGTCCACAGGTCGATGTTCGCCTCCCAGTAGGCGTCGTAAAACACCTGAGCATCAGGGAAGTAGCGCTCCAGATGGAAGTCGTCGAACAGCTCCTGCAGTGCAATGACGGAATTGCCGTGAGTGTCGTACAAGGTGTCGTCGAAATCCAGGAAAAGGTCTTTGTATTTCATGTCGTATTTATCTTTTTGCCTGCAAAATTACTGATTTTGCGCCAGATTTATTAATTTTGCACCAAAGATTTAGGAATGTTTATGAAGATCGTGATTCTTGATGGCTATACAGCCAATCCTGGCGACCTGTCGTGGCAGGCGTTGACCAGCGTCGGTGAGCTGACGGTGTATGACCGTACATGTCCTGAAGAGGTCGTAGAACGGGCTAAGGCTGCCGATGTCGTGTTGACCAACAAGGTGTGTCTGCGCAGGCAGGAAATCAGTCAGTTGCCTCAGCTGAGGTATATCGGCGTGTTGGCAACGGGCTATAACGTCGTTGACCTCGACGCTGCCTGTGAGCGTGGCATAGTGGTCACCAACGTGCCTGCCTACAGTACCGAGAGTGTGGCTCAGATGGTGTTTGCCCATCTGCTGACCGTCACCAACCGTACGGAGCACTATGCCTTGCAGAATCGCGCGGGCCAATGGACCGCCAGTCCTGACTTTTGCTATTGGGACACTTCCTTGACCGAGCTGGCGGGCAAGACGCTGGGCATTGTCGGACTGGGGAATATCGGCTGTCGCGTAGCCACCATTGCGCTGGCCTTTGGCATGAAGGTGGTGGCATTTACCAGCAAGCAGGCCAATCAGCTGCCTGCCGGCATCTGTAAACGCACGATGGATCAGCTGTTGGCAGAGAGCGACGTGCTGACCCTGCATTGTCCGCTGACGCCCGATACCCATCATCTCATCAATCGCCAGACACTACAGCTGATGAAACCGTCGGCCATCCTTATCAATACCGGTCGTGGGCCGCTTGTCGACGACGCAGCTGTCGCTGATGCCTTACGTGCAAACAAGCTAAGAGCCTTCTGTGCCGACGTGTTGACGCAGGAACCACCCAGCACCGACAATCCCTTGCTGGCCTGCGAGCAAGCCTTTATCACACCCCACATCGCCTGGGCCACCCGCGAGGCCCGAGCCCGCCTCATCGACGTCGCTGTCCACAACGTCCAGGCATTTGCCGACGGGCAGCCGGTCAACGTGGTAGTTTAAGTTAGACCACCTTATTTCTCTTACCTCTTACCTCTGAGGCCCGTCACTCATCTTGTGCCACATCGGCGGCCATCTTGTGCCACATCGAGGGCCATCTTGTGCCACATCCGTGCCTACGTTCTTACATCACCATCGTTCCGGACCGTTGGTAGGTGTATCGGTTGATTGACAGTGCAAATTTACGAATAAAATAGGAGGTAAGCAAATTAAAAAGCAAAAAAGACACGCAAAAAAGCACGCACGCTTAACAAGTGTTTTGTAGGCTTTTTTGACAGTTCGCAATATGCCTTTTTGATACAGTTATACAGTATACAGTTTTCTCAGCTGCACTGAAAAAATTGACCATAATTTTTTATTATATATATAATATATATATTATATATATAATAACTTATATTTGTAAAATAATCGGAAACCTCTTTATGTCTTTGCTCCTTGAATCAAGAGCCAATAATGAGCTCCCTAAAAAAACTGTATACTGTATACTGTATCCGAAAAAAATAATCTCTTAAAACCTTAGGGTGACACGGGACAGTTTCATAAATTAGCGTAAAACACCATAGTTTTTGGGAAAATATTTTCGTATGTCAGAAAAATTTAGTAACTTTGTGCGCTTAAAAGAATGAAGAAAACGCGTCAGCGGGCCTGAAAAGTGCCTTAAACGCGAAATCATGAAAAAGTATAAAGGTAAAAGGGTAAAAAAGTAAAAAGAAAAAGGTAAACTAAATAAGTGATTAATGGATCAGACATTTGACAACGACAGAATTGTAAAAATCAACATCGAGGAGGAAATGAAATCCTCGTACATCGACTACTCCATGTCGGTGATTGTAGCCCGTGCACTGCCTGATGTGCGTGACGGCTTTAAGCCTGTACACCGCCGTATTCTCTACGGTATGATGGGCATTAACAACGTCTCTACGCAGCCGTATAAGAAGTGTGCCCGCGTAGTTGGTGAGGTGCTGGGTAAGTATCACCCCCACGGTGACAGCTCGGTATATGGTGCACTGGTGCGTATGGCCCAGGAATGGAACATGCGCTACACCTTGGTAGACGGACAGGGTAACTTCGGTTCGGTTGACGGCGACTCTCCAGCCGCTATGCGTTATACGGAGTGCCGCCTGTCGAAGATGGGTGAGCACATCATGGACGACCTGGAGAAGGAGACCGTTGACATGGTGAACAACTTCGACGACTCGCTGGTAGAGCCCTCGGTGATGCCTACGAAGATTCCTAACCTGCTGGTAAACGGTGGTAACGGTATTGCCGTAGGTATGGCCACGAATATGCCGACCCACAATCTGGGTGAGGTCATCGACGGCTGCTGTGCCTATATAGACAACCCCGATATCGATACCGACGGACTGATGCAGTACATTCCCGGTCCCGACTTCCCCACAGGTGCCTATATCTATGGTCTGCAGGGCGTACGCGACGCCTACGAGACGGGTAGGGGCCGCATTGTGATGCGTGCGAAGGCTGAGATTGAGACCACCGAGACCCACGACAAGATTGTGGTGACGGAGATTCCCTACGGTGTAAACAAGGCCGACCTGGTGAAGTATATCGCCGACCTGGCCAACGAGCACAAGATTGAGGGCGTGGCCAACGTGAACGACGAGTCGGGCCGTCAGGGTATGCGTATCGTGGTGGACTGCAAGCGCGACTGCAATGCCAACGTGCTGTTGAACAAACTGTTTAAGATGACCGCTCTACAGAGCTCATTCTCAGTGAATAACATTGCGCTGGTGAAAGGCCGTCCCCGTCTGTTGACGCTGAAGGAGTGTGTGAAATATTTCGTTGAGCACCGCCACGACGTGACCATCCGTCGCACGCAGTACGACCTGAAGAAAGCACAGGAGCGTGCCCACATCTTGGAGGGTTTGATCATTGCTGTCAACAATATCGACGAGGTGGTACACATCATCCGCAACAGCAAGACGCCTTCAGACGCCCAGCGTAACTTGGAGGAGCGCTTCAACCTGGACGAGCTGCAGTCGAAGGCTATCGTCGATATGCGTCTGAGCCAGTTGACTGGCCTGCGTGTCGACCAGCTGCATCAGGAATACGACGACCTGATGAAGCTCATTGCCGACCTGCAGGAAATCCTGGACAACCCCGAGCGTTGCAAGCAGGTGATGAAGGACGAGCTGCAGGAGGTGAAGGAGAAGTATGGCGACGAGCGCCGTACGGAGATTATTCCCTTCGACCACGAGTTCAATGCCGAGGACTTCTATCCCGACGATCCCGTGGTGATCACCATCTCGCACATGGGTTACATCAAGCGTACCAAGCTCGACGAGTTCCACGAGCAGGGACGTGGCGGCGTAGGCGCCAAGGCTGCCCGCCACCGCGACAATGACTTTACGGAATACATCTATCCGGCCACGATGCACAATACCTTATTATTCTTTACGCGTAAGGGACGCTGCTACTGGCAGAAGTGCTATGAGGTGCCCGAGGGCGACAAGAACTCGAAGGGCCGTGCCATCCAGAATATGCTGAACATTGAGCCCGACGACGCCATCAACGCTGTGCTGCGCATCAAGAACTTCAACGACGAGGAGTTCCTGCAGTCACACTACGTGGTATTCGCCACCAAGCAGGGCGTCATCAAGAAGACCCGTCTGGATGCCTATAAGAACGTGCGTGCTGCAGGTGTCCGCGCCATCAACATCAACGAAGGCGACGAGGTGGTAGGCGTTCGTCTGACCAATGGTCACAACGAGTTGCTGCTGGCTAACCGCAATGGACGTGCCGTCCGCTTCGACGAGAATGCTGTCCGCACGATGGGCCGTGTATCGACCGGTGTCATCGGTATGCGTCTTGACGATGGCGACGACGAGGTGGTAGGCATGGTATGTGTCAACGACCCGCAGACAGAAACCATCATGGTGGTCAGCGAGAACGGCTATGGCAAGCGCTCTGAGGTGGAAGATTACCGTATGACCAATCGTGGTGCCAAGGGTGTGAAGACGCTCGCCGTCACGGAGAAGACGGGCCGTCTGGTAGCCATCAAGGTGGTGACTGACGAGAACGACCTGATGATCATCAACAAGAGCGGTATCCTGATTCGCCTGAAGGTGGCCGACGTGCGCGTGATGGGTCGTGCTACGCAGGGTGTACGCCTGATAAATCTGACAAAGAAGAACGACACCATTGCCAGCGTCTGCAAGGTGATGTCCAGCCAAGACGAGGACATCGAGGAAGCAGAGGTGGCTGAGGAGAGCGCCGAGGGTGCTGCCCCCCAGGTGGAATTCAACGAAGAACAATAAACGTTTAACCAATAATTAAGTTTGAGATGAAAAAAATGATGATGATGGCAATTGCGCTCATGGCAAGCACCATGACCTTTGCCGGTGACAGTGACGCCCTCAAGGCTATCTTGAAGACCAAGGACTATGCTACTGCTGCACAGTTAGTAAATGCAAACCTCGGTTCATTGACTGACAATGCTGAGAAAGCCAAGGCTTACAATCATCTGGTGGACTTGGCTATGAATAAAGTCACGAAGAACGTGGCTATTATCACGGAGAACCAGCTGGGTATGCAGATGGGTCGTGCGGCCAACGAAATCGTGCCTTACGACACACTGGGTCTGGCTGATGCTGTCTGTGACGCCATATATGCCGCTATCGAGTGTGACAAGTACGACCAGCTGCCTAATGCCAAGGGTAAGGTTGCTCCAAAGTTTGCTGAGAAGAACGCCCAGCGCGTATGGCCTGTACGCCACCATCTGGTGAATACCGGTCAGGAAGAGGCTCGCAAGGGCAATAGCGAGAAGGTGCTGCTCTACTGGGGTGCCTTCGTCGATTCAGCAGAATCGCCCTTCTTTGCTACGCAGAACCACGATTCTGAGAAGGAGTTCATTGGACAGGTTGCCTTCTTTGCCGGCCGCTATGCCTATGATGCCAAGCAGTTTGAGCGCAGCAACCGCTATCTGGAAGTGGCCAAGAAAGACCCCACGCAGAAGAGTGATGCGCTGAACTACCAGCTGTATGTCATGCGTTCTGGTCTGAAGAGCAAAGCCGACACCATTGCATGTGTGAACAAGCTGAAGGAGATGTACGAGGCTACACCGGAGGAGGAGAATATCCTCGATGCACTGAACGGTATGTATGAGGGCATGAAAGACAAGGCAGCCCAGAAGGCACTGCTGGACAACCATCTGGCCAAGTATCCCAACAGCTTCATCGCTCTGGCCGACAAGGGCCTGATGGCTATCAATGAGAACAATGCCGAAGAGGGTGCCAAGTGGCTGCGCAAGGCTGCTGACGCTAAGCCCGACAATGCTGTGGTATTCACCTATCTGGGTGTTTGCCTGAGCTCGCAAGCTGCTACGACAGAAGACTCTGCCAAGAGCAAGGAGTACTACAAGCAGGCTATCGAGGCCTTCGACAAGGCCAAGGAGCTGGATCCCGAGAAGAAGCAGGCTAACTGGGGCTACAACCGCTATCAGGCCTACTACGGACTCTATGGCGAGGATGATGCCCGCACCAAGGCTGCCGAGGCAGACAGGTATTAAACCCAAACATAACTGAATGAAGAAGCAACAGATTTTATTACTGCTGCTCTTGACTATGATCACACCGTGCCTGAACGCTCAAAAGAAAGAGCTTAGTCAGGCACGGTCTTATATCAAGAGCGCGAAGAACAAAAATGCCGACAAGGCCGCAGAAGACTACGCCAAGGCTGAAAAGCTGATGACGGGCCTGCTGAAGGATACCGCCAATCGCACGAACGACAAGATCTACGATCTGTGGTTTGAGTCGGTGATGGGGCAGTATGACGCAGCCAACGAGCGTCTGTATCTGAAGCAGAAATACGATACGGCGTCGTTCTTCAATCTCACCAAGCGTCTTTACGAGATTGCCGAGACGTTGGACACGCTGGACGCACAGCCCGACGAGAAAGGTCGTGTGAAACTGGATTACCGCAAGAAAAATGCTGAAGCGTTAAACCAGTTGCGCCCCAACCTCTATTTCGGAGGCACCTTCCACGTCCGCAAGGGTCAGTATGCTGATGCCTACGACTATTTCCGTCACTATATCGATGCAGACACACAGCCGCTGTTTACGGGCTACAACTACCAGCAGACCGATCAGCAGTTGCCACAGGCAGCCTATTGGGCCACGATGTGCGGCAACAAGCTGCGTGATGCTTCGCGTACATTAATATATAGTGAGCTGGCAAAGAAGGACATGAAGAAACGTCCCTTTACCATGCAATACATTTGCGAGGCCTACCAGCTGCTGAAGAATGATGCCCGCTATGCCGCTGCATTGCACGAGGGTTTCGACAGCTACCCCGAGAGTCCGTATTTCTTCCCACGACTGGCTGACTACTATACAGCGGTGGGACGTCCTGACTCTGTGCTGGTGATTGCCGATCAGGGTCTGAAGGTCAATGCCGACCACATGCTCTTTCTGTTGGCCAAGTCGCTGGCATTGCTCAATCTTGAGCGCTACGACGAATGCGTCGCTGTCAGCCGTCGGATGATTGAACTCAACGACAAGCAGGCAGAGGCCTATTTCAATGTGGCAACGTGCTACCTGAATCAGGCATTGGAGCTGGAACAGAAAAACGAGCCACGCAAATATCGTAACCAGCTGACGAAGTTGTACGAACAGGCCCGTCCGTATATGGAGGATTATCGTAAGCTGCAACCCTCCGACCAGCAGCGGTGGGCTCCGGCACTTTATCGCATCTATCTGCATCTGAATATGGGCAAACAGTTTGAAGAGATAGACCAATTGATGCGGAATTAATTAAAAAATGTAAAAATACGAGACGAAAGATACTGATTTTCCAAATAAATCAGTATCTTTGCGTATTAGAAGGTTTAAAATACTAATCTTAAACACAATTCAATTATGGAAAACAACGCTCAATTGATTGCTCAGTGCGAGGCACGTGCAAAGGAATGGCTCTCTCCTGCATTTGACGAAGAGACCCGTAAGGAAGTACAGGCAATGTTGGATGATGCCGACAAGACAGCGCTTATCGACGCTTTCTATCGCGACCTGGAATTTGGTACAGGTGGTCTGCGCGGTATCATGGGTGCAGGTACCAACCGTATGAACAAGTATATCGTGGGTATGGCTACTCAGGGTTTCGCCAACTACATCAAGAAGGCATTCCCAGGCAAGGAATGCTCAGTAGTAGTAGGTCACGACTGCCGTAACAATGGTCGTATGTTTGCTGAGAGTGTTGCCGACATCTTCTCGGCTAACGGCATCAAGGTATATCTCTTCGAGAGCCTGCGTCCTACACCGGAGATTTCGTTCGCCATCCGTCACCTGAAGTGTCAGGCTGGTGTGAACGTCACCGCTTCTCACAACCCCCGCGAGTATAACGGCTACAAGGCATACTGGGACGATGGTTCGCAGGTGCTGACTCCACATGACATTGGTATCATCGACGAGGTGAACAAGGTGAAGATCAGCGACGTGAAGTGGCAAGCAAACAAAGACCTCATCATCCCCATTGGCGGTGAGATGGACTGGGACTACATCCAGGCTGTCAAGGAGGCTATGGTCGACCAGGATGTTATCCTGCGCCAGAAGGACCTCAACATCGTTTACTCGCCCATGCACGGAACGGGACGCGTCATCGTTCCTATGGCTCTGCGCTCTTGGGGATTCCAGAACATCCACGTCGTGCCCGAGCAGATGGTTATCGACGGCAACTTCCCAACGGTTGTCAGCCCGAACCCAGAGAATGCCGAGGCTATGACCTTAGGTATGAAGCTCGGTACGAAGCTCAATGCAGACCTGGTGATTGCTTCTGACCCCGATGCTGACCGTTTGGCTATCGTTTGCCGCAACAGCAAGGGCGAGTGGGAGATTCTGAATGGTAACCAGACCTGCATGATGTTCTCGTGGTACATCATCGCCAACAAGAAGAAGCTTGGCCAGCTCAAGGGCAACGAGTTCCTTGTAAAGACTATCGTGACCACCGAAGTCATTGCTGAGATTGCCAAGAAGAATCAGGTAGAGCTCATGGACTGCTACACGGGCTTCAAGTGGATTGCCAACGAGATTCGCGTCAACGAGGGCAAGAAGAAGTACATCGGCGGTGGTGAGGAGTCGTTCGGCTTCCTGCCTTACGACAAGGTAAGGGATAAGGACTCCCCTGCAGCTATCTGTCTGATTTGCGAGATTGCCGCCTGGGCTCGCGACAACGGTATGACGCTCTATGACTTGCTGCTGAACATCTATAAGGAGTACGGATTCTCGAAGGAAGTAACCATCAACGTGGTACGTCCAGGTAAGACGGGTGCTGACGAGATCAAGCAGATGATGACTGACTTCCGCGGCGCTAAGGCTCCGAAGTCTCTCGCTGGTTCGAAGATTATCTGCACGAAGGACTACCAGGCTCTGACGGCTACTGATGCTGCCGGCAATGTGACTAAGCTTGACATGCCTGCCACATCGAACGTGCTGCAGTGGTTCTGCGAGGACGGCACGAAGGTTTCTGTTCGTCCGTCGGGTACTGAGCCGAAGATCAAGTTCTATACCGAGGTGAAGGATCCTACCTACAAGGAGGCTGCCGACTATGCACGCTGCCTGAAGAATGCAGACACTAAGATTGCAGCTCTGAAGAAAGACCTGAATCTGGATTAATTCTCCGAGAGACAGTAAATAGTAAAGGCGCTCAAGTTGAGCGCCTTTATTTTATGGAGAGAGAGCACTAAAATCCTGAGTGTTATTGAATTTTTGAAAGCTCAACAGCCATCTGTTGCTGCAGCTCCTGGGCTTTCTGGGCAGCGACATCAGCGAAGTCTTTTCCGTTGGAGGCAAAGATAATGCCACGCGAGGAGTTGACCAGCAGGCCGCAGTCTTTCGTCATACCATACTTGCAGACCTCTTCGAGCGAGCCACCCTGTGCGCCTACGCCAGGAACCAGCAAGAAGTGGTGGGGCACAATCTTACGGATATCTTCAAACATCTGACCCTGTGTGGCACCAACGACATACATCATGTTCTCGTCGTTGCCCCACTGCTGCGAGGTCTTCAGCACCTTCTCAAAGAGGCGCTCGCCATTGGCGTCAGCCATCAGCTGGAAGTCGTGAGAACCCTTATTGCTGGTCAGCGCCAAGAGGATGACCCACTTGTCCTTATAACCAAGGAAGGGTGTCACACTGTCTTCACCCATATAAGGGGCCACCGTAAGTGCATCCACCTGTGCGTCGCCCTCGAAGAATGAACGGGCATACATGGCAGAGGTGTTGCCAATATCACCACGCTTTGCGTCAGCAATAATGAAGTGGTTGGGGTAGTTCTCGCGGATGTATGCGACAGTCTCTTCGTAAGCCACCAGTCCCATAGCTCCCAACGACTCGTAGAAGGCAAGATTGGGTTTGTAGGCCACGCAGTAGGGTGCAGTGGCGTCGATGATGTATTGGTTGAAGAGTTGTAGTGCCAGCGAGTCATCATATTCCTCACCATCTTCGAGTTCAGCTTTGCACTCGTCGATAACACATTGTGGAATCTTCTTGATGTCGGGGTCAAGACCCACGCAGAGGAAGCTTTGCTTCTCGAAAATCTGCTTAATCAGTTCTTTTCTTTCCATTTTTGAATGAGGTTTATCAGGTAATAACAGATGATGTAGCCGAAAATCCAGGCAGGAAAGAATACTGCTAAATGTAACAAGACATTTTCTCGTACATTGAAATAGTCGATTGCAATATCTGCAGTTACTACGGCTACTAAAATACAGAGAAAGCCTTGCCAGCCTAAATCTTGGAAGGATTTCTTGATACCTTCCTTAGTCCATTGTCTTTTTACTTCTTTCCAGAATCCCATATTAGCTAAGTTTTACAGTTCAGTTTCCTTCATGCGCTCGGCATTCTCAGCCACGGTGAGCGCATCAATCATTGGCTGGATGTCGCCACCAAGGAAACCCTGCAGGTCGTGCGTGGTATAGCCGATACGATGGTCGGTCACGCGGCCTTGTGGGAAGTTGTACGTGCGAATCTTGGCTGAACGGTCGCCCGTCGAGACCAGGCTCTTACGGCGCGAGGCAATGTCGTCCATATATTTCTGGTGCTCCTTGTCATATATAAAGGTATACAGGCGCGAGAGCGCACGCTCCTTGTTCTTGGGCTGGTCACGTGTCTCTGTACACTCGATGAGAATCTCCTCCGTCTCGCCTGTATTAGGATTCTTCCACATATAGCGCAGACGGACACCCGATTCCACCTTGTTCACGTTCTGACCACCAGCACCTGAAGAGCGGAAGGTGTCCCACTTGATTTCGCCCTCGTTGACGTGTACCTCAAACTTGTCAGCTTCAGGCAGTACGGCCACGGTAGCGGCAGAGGTGTGCATACGGCCCTGTGTCTCTGTGGCAGGTACGCGCTGTACACGGTGAACGCCAGACTCGTATTTCAGCGTGCCATAGACGTCGGCACCTGAGACGGCAAAGTCAATCTCCTTGAAACCACCGACAGCACCCTCGCTGACACTGGTGATAGAGAGCTGCCACCCCTTTGAGTCGCAGTAGCTCTTATACATCTTAAACAGGTCGCCAGCAAACAGAGCAGCCTCGTCGCCACCCGTTCCGGCGCGAATCTCCATCTGTACGTTCTTTGCGTCTTCAGGGTCTTTCGGAATCAGTGCAATCTTGATTTCCTCCTCCAGCTTAGGCTGCAAAGCCTCGTTCTCCGATAGCTCCTCACGAGCCATCTCCTTCATCTCGGGGTCACTCTCATTAGCCAGAATGTCCTTGGCTTCACTGATGCTGTTCAGACAGGCAATGTAGCGCTTGCGGGCATCCATGATGTCACCCAGGTCTTTGTATTCCTTGGTAAGTTTCACGAAACGGTTCTGGTCGGCAATCACATCGGGGTCGGTAATCAGCGTAGATACCTCTTCGAAACGAGCCTCCAGTCCGTCAAGTTTTTGCAGTATACTGTTGTTTTCCATTAATAATCAAATTCTCCAAATTCTGATTTAATCGTCAGACTCTTTTTGCCTTCCTCGATGTGTCCCACCACCTGTGCGTCGATGTTGAACGACTTGCTGATGGCAATGACCTGTTCGGCCACCTCAGGACGCACATAGATCTCCATGCGGTGACCCATGTTGAATACCTGATACATCTCGCGCCAGTCGGTGCCTGAACACTCGTGGATGGCATGGAACAATGGAGGTACGGGGAACATGTTGTCCTTGACGACGCGGCAGTTGTCGTTGACAAAGTGCAGCACCTTGGTCTGGGCGCCACCGGTACAATGCACCATACCGTGAATCTCAGGACGCAACTCGTCGAGCAGCTTCTTGATGACGGGCGCATAGGTGCGGGTAGGCGAGAGTACCAGCTGACCAGCGTCGACAGGCGACCCCTCGACGGAATCAGTGAGCTTGTATTTACCGCTATAAACCAGTTCGTCGGGCACAGCGTGGTCGAAACTCTCAGGATATTTCTCTGCGAGATACTTTGCGAAGACATCGTGACGCGCTGAGGTCAGTCCGTTGCTGCCCATACCACCATTATAGCGTTTCTCGTAGGTAGCCTGGCCCGTGCTTGACAATCCCACAATGACGTCGCCCGGACGGATGTTGGCATTGTCGATAACGTCAGAGCGCTTCATGCGGCACGTCACGGTGCTGTCAACAATGATGGTACGCACGAGGTCGCCCACGTCGGCAGTCTCACCACCTGTGGGATAGATGCCGATGCCCATCTCACGCAGTTCTGCCAGCAGCTCGTCAGTACCATTGATGATGGCTGAGATAACCTCACCTGGCACCAACATCTTATTGCGGCCGATGGTAGAAGACACGAGGATGTTGTCGACGGCACCCACACAGAGCAGGTCGTCGGTATTCATCACGATGGCGTCCTGAGCAATGCCTTTCCACACGGAGAGGTCGCCTGTCTCCTTCCAATACATGTAGGCGAGGGCCGACTTGGTGCCTGCACCGTCGGCATGCATGATGTTACAATATGCCGGGTCGCCGCCCAAAATATCGGGGATGATCTTACAGAACGCCTGTGGGAAGATACCCTTGTCAATGTTTTTAATGGCAGCGTGCACGTCCTCCTTGGCGGCACTCACGCCACGCATCATATATCTGTTGTCCATTCTCTATATTAGAATTTTACTTTAGGAGCATTCTCGGCGCCTGCTTCTGCCTCAAACTTATCCATCGTGTTAAAGCCAAAGATGCCGGCAAGTATGTTCTTCGGGAACTTGCGGATGACGATGTTGTACTGCTGTACGACACCATTGAACTTGTTGCGGGCCTCGTTGATACGATTTTCAGTACCTTCCAGTTGAACCTGCAGGTCGCGGAAGTTTTCGTTAGCCTTCAGGTCGGGATAGTTCTCCTGAATGGCAATCAGTCGACCAAGGGCAGCACCCAGCTCACCCTGAGCCTGCTGGAACTCCTTCATCTTCTCGGGAGTCATGTTCTCAGGATCGAGGGTCACCTGCGTAGCCTTTGAACGGGCAGCAACGACACCCTCGAGGGTCTCCTTCTCGTGTGAGGCATATCCCTTGACGACCTCTACGAGATTGGGGATGAGGTCGGCACGACGCTGGTAGGCCGACTGTACGTTAGCCAATGCGGTGGTGGCTTTCTCTTGCTCGCTGACCATTGAGTTGTAAGCACTTGCAGCCCACATGCAGATGATGACGACAGCTGCGATAATTCCGATTGTTGATTTACTGAGTTTCATAATTGTTGTTTTTTGCAATATTTCAATATCTCGATGTTTCTATTACCAACGTGAGGTGGCGCCACCGCCACCAAAAGAGCCTCCTCCGAACGACCCTCCGCTGAATCCACCTCCGCCGCTTCCTCCGCCAAAGCCGCCACCTCCACCAAAGCCACTGCTATGATGGGTGGCCTCATAGAAGGGATTAGCCAACAGAGATACAGCACTGCCAAGTGCCAGCCACTGGTAGATACGGTTTTTGCGAATGAAGAATACGCACCATCCTACGAGGAATGCAAAGGTGAGTCCGATGGCCAGCGACATCTCGTCTTCAGCGTCGTCGTCATACTGGCTGAGCATCATGGTGGGCAACTCTTTCTTTTTCAAGGTAGAGTAGAGGGCCTCTGTGAGGTAGATCATAGCGCTGTCAGGCATGTTTTCACGCATAGCCGGCAGCACATATTGCTCTTGCAGACGCTTACATTCTGCATCTGTCAGGTCGCCCTCCAGCGAACGGCCGGGGGCTATCGTGATGGAGTGGTCTTCGTAGCCTACTACAACAACCAGTCCTCTGTCACCATGTCCTACACCATATTTATTACCTACATCCTGTGCCATACGGAAGGGGTCGTCATTCTCGATATGATTGACGACGATGGTTACAGACTGTACACCCAACTCTGTATTCAGCTTCTGTAGCGTTATGTTCATCCTGTCAACTGCTTGTGTCGTAAGCACATGATCAGGATTGGAGACATACTGCGTGGAGTCTTGAAGGTATGGAATGGGGATGTTGTCAGCATTCCAGTATATGACATCCGAGGAGGCGTTGACAGCTTCTGACGAAAGCGTAGACATCGCCGGCTCTTCTTCAGCAGGCATAGCAGCCGTACAGCATGCCATGGCCATGATGATGCCAACGACAAAGGTCCAGCCCCACATGCGACGGGCCTTTGCCCATTCAGGATGCTGCTGTTTGTAGTTACGGAGCGTTTCTCTGCACTTGCTGCGATATTCCTGCGATAAGGCCTCGTAGCGTTTCGAGTATTGCTTCTTCAGGTGTGCGGACGACAAGAGAGACAATCCATGAGAACGCTCATCATTGTATGCGTCCTCCAGCGTACGGATACTCTCATTATAGCGCCGTGTCAGCTGACTGATATGTTCTGCGTAATTCATTTCTCGTGCCAGAATTCCCATGAGGAAAAAGCCTGCAGCAACAGCATTTCCAATCCGTTCTTGGTCTGTGCTCCGTATTGGGCTCCCCGTTTCATGAACAATGTTTCGTCGGGATTATAAATAAGGTCATAGAGAATGGTATGAGAATCCATAGCCTCATAGGGCAATAGCGGACACTCTTCTGTCTTGGGATACATTCCTACGGGCGTGCAGTTGACGATTACGTTGTATTCCTTGATGACCTCGGGCGTGATATTCTGATACTGAATGGTTTCAGGACGCTCGTAACGGCTGACAAATACTGTTTCCAACCCCAGGTTACGCAGTCCATAGTCGATGGCTTTAGAAGCACCACCCGTACCCAGTATCAGGGCCTTCTTGTGCCACTTCTTGTCGAGCATGGGTTCAATACTTTGCGTAAAACCAATCACATCACTGTTATATCCCTTCAGCTTGACATTCTTGCCTTCGTGGGTGATACGTATCACGTTGACGGCACCTATGGCACGTGCCTCAGGCGAAATGCTGTCCAGAAATGGGATGACCTTCTCCTTGTACGGAATGGTGACGTTCAGTCCGCGCAGTTCGGGATTGGAATCGAGAATCTCGTTTAAATCGTCAATGCTCGGAATCTCGTAGTTTTCGTATACTGCGTCGATACCCTCGTCCTGGAACTTCTGGTTGAAGTAGCTGATGGAAAACGAGTGGCCGAGGGGATAGCCTATAAGTCCGTATTTATCCATAATGACTGTTATTTTGTTGCGAAATACATGGTACAAATACCAAAAGTGAAACGCTTGAAACGCGCTTCAGAGAATCCTGCACGATGCAGAATCTCCACCATCCGTTCTCCTTGTGGAAAAGCCTCAATGGTCTTTGTCAGATAAGAGTAGGCACACTGGTCACGCGATATCAGTCGCCCGTAGACAGGCAGCACCGTGTGTGAGTAGATGTGGAACAGTTGCTTCATAGGGAACGATACGGGTGTCGTCAGCTCCACAATGCTCAGATGACCACCGGGCTTGAGGACGCGGCACATCTCAGATAATCCACGATCAAGGTCGGCAAAGTTGCGGATGCCAAAAGCAGCTGTAACAGCGTCGAACGTGTTGTCAGAGAACGTTAGTGCCGTACAGTCCTGGCGTTCAAAGGAGATGGTGTTGTTCAGATTCAGTCGCTCGACCTTCTGTCGCCCAATCTCCATCATGCCCTCGGCAATGTCTGCGCCAACGATATGCTGTGGTTTCAACAGCTGTGCAGCCATCAGCGCAAAGTCGCCTGTTCCCGTTGCAATATCCAAGATATGTTGCGGATGGAAGGGCTCTAATTGTCTGATAGCCTTGCGGCGCCAACCGCGGTCAATATCCCACGAGAGACGATGGTTCAGCACATCATAGGTTGGAGCGATGTTGTTAAACATCTGCTCCACCTGTTCGGTCTTCTCGCCTGTGTTATAAGGCTTTATCGTCTCTTGCTGGTAGGTCATATCATATAAGGCTTATAGGGCCTATGGGGCCAATTCGCTATTTTCTTGCTGCAAGCCACTCGCTGACGTTCTTCTCAATACGTGCGGCGATATCTTCAGTGTCGCTGGCCTTCTGGAATTGTTCACCCGTGATGTGTTCGTAGAGCTCGATGTAGCGGTCGCTGACGCTCTCGGCATACTCGTCGGTAATCTCGGGCATTACCTGACCGGGTTCGTTCATGAAGTCGTGCTCGATGAGCCACTGACGTACAAACTCCTTTGACAGCTGCTTCTGAGACTCACCTTTAGCCAGCTTCTCCTCGTAGCCGTCGGCATAGAAGTAGCGGCTGGAGTCGGGCGTATGAATCTCGTCGATGAGGTAAACCTTGCCGTCGCGCTTGCCGAACTCATACTTCGTGTCGACCAGAATGAGTCCGCGCTTAGCGGCAATCTCCTGACCACGGGCAAAGATCTTGCGGGTATAATCCTCCATGATGGCGTAGTCTTCAGCAGAAACAATACCCTGGGCGATGATCTCTTCCTTCGAGATGTTCATATCGTGACCCTCGTCAGCCTTGGTAGTAGGCGTGATGATAGGCTCAGGGAAACGCTCGTTCTCCTTCATGCCATCAGGCAGCTTGACGCCACACAGTTCGCGACAGCCGTTCTTGTACTCACGCCAGGCAGAACCCGTCAGAATGCTACGGATAATCATCTCCACACGGAAACCTTCACACTTCAGACCTACAGTAACCATGGGGTCGGGGGTAGCCAGCTTCCAGTTTGGACAAATGTCGGTAGTAGCATCCAAGAACTTGGCGGCAATCTGGTTCAGCACCTGACCCTTGAAGGGAATACCCTTGGGCAGGATGACGTCGAATGCCGAGATGCGGTCAGTAGCCACCATCACCATCAGGTCGTCGTTGATGTTATACACGTCGCGCACCTTTCCGTGGTACACACTCTTTTGTCCTTCGAAATTGAAGTCAGTCTTTGTTAATGCTTTCATCTTTATCTGTGATTTTATCGAATTTCTCATATGCATTGACGATACGCGTCACCAGCTTGTGACGAACGATATCTTTGCGGTTCAGCTCCACGAAACCAATACCCTCAACGCCTTGCAGAATATGAAGTGCTTCAATGAGTCCACTCTTCTGCGACTTGGGCAGGTCTATCTGGGAGGTGTCACCCGTAACAATCATCTTGGTGTTCCAACCCATACGTGTCAGGAACATACGCAATTGCTGGGGTGTGGTGTTCTGAGCTTCGTCCAAGATGACGACGGCATCAGACAGCGTACGTCCGCGCATAAAAGCCAGTGGGGCTATCTGAATCACGTGACGTTCCATCATCTCCTGAAGCTTTATCTGTGGCAGCATGTCTTCCAGGGCGTCGTATAGCGGCTGCAGGTAGGGATCAATCTTATCCTTCATGTCGCCTGGCAGAAAACCCAGCTTCTCGCCAGCCTCTACGGCAGGGCGGGAGAGAATGATTTTCTTAGCCGTCTTTTCCTTCAACGCTTTTACGGCCAGCGCAATGCTAAGGTAGGTTTTTCCTGTTCCCGCAGGTCCTGTGGCAAATATCATGTCGTTGTCCATATAGGCATCTATCAGGCGCTGCTGATTCTCAGAGCGGGCCTTGATGGGACGTCCAGACATCGAGTAACACACCACTCCCTCGGGAATCTCGTCGCTAGTACGGCGACCTTTCACGATGTCGAGGATGTCTTCTTCGCTTAGTGAGTTAAACTTCAGCACATGCTGGCGCATACGCTCAGCACTCTCCTCAAAGGCTGCCATCTGTTCCTCGTCTCCCAGAATGCGTATCACATTATCGCGTGCCACGATACGCAGTTTAGGGTATAGCGCACGTATCATCTGCAGGTGTTGGTTGCCTGCACCATAGAACATTACGGGGTCAATGTTCTCAAGAACTATATGCTTCTCTATCACGCTATCAAGTTTCTTTTCTCTAACAAGTTGCAAAGGTACGAAATAAAGTAAAAAATGAAGAGTGAAAAGTAAAAAAAATGCGGTGGCATAGTTCTTTTTTGCTTATTTTTCGTAATTTTGCACGCAGATATGAGATACAATACGAATACCCAGGGAGAATATGACCACCTGACGGTGAGCGAGGAACAGCCTTTGCTGGAGTTTTTGCTGGCCAATATCAAGCAGACGCGCACCAAGATCAAGGCCACTTTGCAAGGGCAAGGCATCAAGGTGAACGGCAAGACGGTGACACAGTTCGATTACCTGCTGAAACCTGGTATGAAGGTTGCCGTATCGAAGACCAAGCGCAACCAGCAGCCGTTCAAGAGCCGCTATGTGAAGATTGTCTATGAAGACCGCTGGCTGATTGTCATTGAAAAGCAGCCGGGCATCCTCTCAATGGCTGCCGGTCATTCCTCACTGAATGTCAAGGCCTTGCTGGACGACTATTTCAAGAAAAGTCGTCAGAATTGTACAGCCCACGTCGTACACCGCTTAGACCGCGACACCAGTGGCTTGATGGTGTATGCCAAGGATATGGATACTGAGCAGATACTCGAGCATAACTGGCACCAGATTGTCTATGACCGCCGTTATGTGGCCGTATTGTCAGGGGAAATGGAGCAGGACGACGGCACCATTGAAAACTGGCTGAAGGACAACAAGGCTTATGTTACCTATTCGTCACCCGTCGACAATGGCGGCAAGCTGGCCATCACCCATTTCCACGTGCTCGACCGCACTACCGACCACTCGTTGGTCGAATTCAAGTTGGAGACAGGCCGTAAGAATCAGATTCGCGTCCATGCTGCCGACATGGGCCATCCCGTCTGTGGCGATCCGAAGTACGGCAATGGCGACGATCCGATAGGCCGTCTCTGTCTGCATGCCTGGCTATTGTGTTTCTATCACCCCGTCACGCGTCAGCCGATGGAGTTCGAAACGACTGTGCCGGCAGCTTTCCGTCATCTGTTTAAATAAATGTGATTATGGAGAATATCACCTATTATATAGCCATTCTGGCGCTGATTATCATTGGCATTCTTGTTGCCAAGAAGATTGCTGGCTGTCTTATCAAGAGTGTCATCACGATTATCCTGCTGGCTATTGCAGCCGCCATCTATTGGTATTATCTCAGATAAGTAGCAGGCCCACCGCTACAGTAATGCCGTATATCAGCATGTTTCGTGCCGTTTCGGCCAGACAGACGTTTAGCTCGCGTCCCTGGCCGATACGTTTCATTTTCTGCCACGTCAGCACGTGCATCAGCAGGTAGATAAAGGGCAGTACAAAGGCCAGCACATGACCGTTCAGCCAGAACACTACACCTGCTAAAACAGCAGCAACACCCAAAGACAGATAGAGCCATTCCGTCGCCTCGGCCCCAATCTCCACCACCAGCGTCTTCTTGCCGTCGCGCTTGTCGTTGTCACGGTCGCGGTAGTTGTTGACTATCAGCAGTCCGTCAATGACCGCTCCGCAGGCCAGTGATGCCGTGAATACCTGCCACGTGCAGGTGTGCAATTGTATATAATAGGTGATGCATACGGGGACGACGCCAAAGAATATCAGCACCAGCAGGTCGCCCATGCCGATATACGACAGGTGGGTGGTATAGAGAAAGCAGAACACCACACAGACCATGCCGATAGCAATCATCTCAATGCCTCCATATCCTATCAGCGGAAGACCCACCACACAGGCCGCACACGTTGTCAGCGCTATGGCGCGTTTCATGCTGTCAATCTTCACCCAGCCCTGCGTACAGGCTCTGAGTGGTCCCAGTCGTGTCGCACTGTCATCATTGCCGCGTGCATAGTCGAAGAAGTCGTTGATGAAGTTGGCATCTATCTGCATGATAAAGGCGAACGCCATGCAGAGTGCTGCTGCTGTCCAGCTGAAGACATCTGTCACATACTCCCTGCTGTCGACCCAAGCCAGTGCCAGTCCTATCATCACCGGCACGGCAGCACCCGTCAGCGTTTGGGGGCGCGCAGCCAGCAGCCAGGCCTTGAAAGAGTCTTGTCTAATGTTATTTTCTTTCATAATGTTTGCAAAGTTACAAAATAATATGTATATTTGCAAGCAATATGACAACAAATACGCCCAGCCTCGATTTGATGGAATTTGTGGAGACGCAGATTCTGCCTCAGTATGCCCAGTTTGACAAAGCCCATAACATCAGTCACGCCAACAAGGTGATTCGCAGTTCGTTGGAGTTGGCTCGTCGCATGGGAGCCAACCTGAATATGGCGTATGTCGTGGCGGCCTACCACGACCTGGGACTGTCTGGTCCACGGGCTGTCCATCACATTACCAGTGGTAAGATACTGCTGCAGGACGCACGCCTGAAGCGTTGGTTTACGCCTGAGCAAATCATGCTGATGAAGGAGGCTGTCGAGGATCATCGAGCCTCTGCCTCACGTGCTCCACGTAACATCTATGGCAAGATTGTTGCCGAGGCCGACCGGGATATCCACCCCGAGACGGTTATCCGGCGCACCATCCAGTATGGGCTGGCCAACTATCCCCAATTAGACCGCGAGGGCCATTGGCAGCGCTTCCTGCAGCACATGGACGAGAAGTATTCTGTCAACGGCTATATCCGCCTTTGGATTCAAGGATCAGAAAACGAGCGTAACCTGAATGAGTTACGCTCGCTGATAGCTAATCCTTCCTTGTTGCGTCCTTATTTCGACCGCATCATCGAGGAAGAGCTCCATTAGTTATAGAAATTCCATGAGACACCCACACGGAATATGCGTGTATTCGTCGGATAGTGAGGGGTCAGGAAGTACATCTTCGACCCAGAGCCCGCATTGACGTGGCTCATCGCCACAAAGAAACGTGTACGCTTCAGGTGCATGTTGGCATAGACGTCAATAAACGGATAGCCTCCCACTTCCACCTTTGAGTCGTTGTTTTGTTGTATGGCAAAGCAGTTGATTTGCGGCAGATAGTCAGGTGCTTTATACTTGGTGAAGTACGTCATACATCCACCTAACTCAACCGTCAGCACCTTCGCAATCTTGAAGTGCAGATACAAGTTACTGAACAGGTTCAGCGCAGGTAGTGGCAATACCGATGGCAGGCTGCAGTTCTGGTAGGTAATCACATTCTCCCAGTTCAGCGGACCCAGTCGGAAGTTTTGCAGCAGTTGCAGCGTCAGCACGTTGATGTTCTTGGCTTCCTGATAGACGCCACCCGTCAGGCCCGTTCGTCCATTCTCGTTGTAGCCATACTCCATACCAAAATAGGTATAGTTCTGTATCTCGTCGATGGCTACCCGCACGTGTGTATCCGTCTTGTCGTAGGCGAAGTTTCCCTCCAGATGGGTATGTGTCGTGCTGTTGAGCGCGTTTTCCCACCATAAGTGCTTCGAGTGATAGATGGTCTGCAGCAGCGTGGCCTTCTGTCGCGAGAAGGCGGCCTTGGCAGCCAGTCGTACGGTGTCGCCAAACAGCGGGAAGTTCAGGTCGGTGTCGAAGTTCAGATGTATGTCACCCATGTCGTCACCGATGACTCCTATCTCTGCCTCCGCATTGAAGTGGAAGGTCTGTCCTTGGGTCTTCGACAGGCGTCCACCCACATTGAAGGCGTTCTCGTTCCATTTCTCCAGATGATAGGCCGACGATCCTTTCTCCACGTTGGGCATGGTGTAGCGTCGTGACTCATAACTGATAAAACCCTTCAGACCTGCCTTCATATACTTGTTGAAGCCTTCCAGCAAGGCCAGCGCAAAGGTGTTCTTTATCGTCGTATAGCAGAATTTGTCGTAGATGTGCTCACCAGCGCTTTCTCCATTGAAGTCCAGGTCATAGTATGTGTTGGCATAGTAGTCTTTAGGCGTCGCATAGGCCTGGTAGATATGCTCGTAGTTGTTGATGTCCAGCGTATGGATAAAACTCGTAACGGGCACATACTCGCGCTTCATCGTGGCATCAATGCTGTCCTGCAGGGCTTTTTCGGCCATCAGACTGTCCATGGCCTCGTTGGTCTCCACCTTGATGCGGGTAGTGTCAGCCCCCTGTGGCTTCTCTTTGGCAGGTTCATCGCCCATGATTTTCGCGTCTGACGGGCGACCAGCCGGAGCATCGTCAGCTACTTTGGCGCCCTTACGCCCTGTGGGCTGTTCGTTTTTCTGGTCTCCCTGTTCCTGCTGCTCCTTCTGGGCTTTCTGCTTGGCCGAGGCAGCAGCAAACTGACGTGCCTTGATTTCCTCATCCGTCATTTTGACCTTACGGTAGAATCCGATGTTATAGCGGTGGGTCAGAAACAGGTGTTGTGACTTGTCGCGATTCCAGTTGCTCGACAGTACGGTAGGTATCTCATTTTCCGAGTACTGTGTCGTGTACATCTCAGGGTGGGTGACGTAATTATCGTTGGTGATGCCGCCGTTTTCGTTGGCCTTATGCTGATAACTCGTGGCCAGCAGGTGCATCTGGTAGCGGTCACCACGATACGAACTGAACAGCGCTGCACGGAAGTGCGAGACGTTCTGATTCTGGTAGTAGCCTCGGCCGTAGTGATAGTCAAGGTCGAAGCCAAATCCCAGGCGCTTGTTGGCATTGACGGCAAATTTGGCGTCAATATGGTCTTCACCGTCCTGCTTGTTGCCACAGTTGTCGTAGCTGATGTTGGTATAGGGCGACAGCGTATTCAGAAAGTGAAAGTCTTGCGGCTCTTTGCGCACATAGTCATAGCTGTCGACAAAGAAGAATCTGCTGATAGCAGGACGGTCTATGAAGATGCGGCTCAGTCGCGCTGTATAGTTGTTGCCAAGCGTGTTATACTCGCCGTAGCGTCCGGTGGCATAGATGCTGTTTTGGTACAGGTGCGGCATGGTGTCGAGCGCTGTAGGCGTGATGTCACCGAAACGGCGGTCTACCGTCCAGGCCCACACGCCCTTTGGCACCTCCTTGTTGTTGCTGGTAGAGTCGCGACGGTTTGGGTTGAAGTTGCCCGATAGTGCATTGTTACTGTCGTACTGAGTGATGTTGCCGTTGACATCCATCTCGTTAAGCACCTGAGCCTGCGTCAGTCCGACACAGGTCAACAGCAGCATACCTATGGCGTACAGTCGTCTACTCATTGGTCTTAATCATTCTCAGTCCTGCTTCCACAAATTTCAGTATCATGGACCCTAATATGATATAGGTGCCCTGTTCTCGACTGCGCATGAAGTACACCAGCAATCCGACGATGGCTCCCAGCATAAACAGCAGGTTCAGCCAGTTACGTATGCTCTTGATGCTCATTTCAGCAATTCAGCGAATTTGTTGAACAGGAAGTCCTTGCGGTCGATGGTCTTACGACGGAATTTGCCGCTGATGGGGTAGAGGCGGGTATTCTTCTTATTGACGGCCACCTTGTCGGCAATCCATTCTTCGGCCGTATAGCGCTGTGGCTTGCGGTTCTCGTCGTACAGATAGCGGATGTGCGACAGCGTGATGTTTGCACTGCCGTCCTTGCACGTTGCTTCAAGGGCAAAATAGAAACGCGTCTGATCCAGATAGACGGCGTTCGACTTAAACACCAGCCATTCTTCATAGATGGCTGTTAACTTGTGATTTCCCTTGTCTTCATTGGTGATAGCGCTCTGTATCTGATTCTTCTCGCCCGTCATTTTGTGCATATACTTTGCTACGATGTCGTATACCTGGTCGGCACTCTTGCCGGGAGCAGCTATCGTGGTCGAAAACACCACCTTGCCGTCCACCTCGGGCACGGCACCTTTCAGATATTTCGCGTTAGGGTCGACTTTAGCCTCTTGTGTCTCTTCCACTTCAGCTCTCTCCCAAGTGTTGTCCTGTGCCCAGAGTGTCAGGGGCAGCAGACCTATCAGGCAAATTGCAATTTTCTTCATAATAGCATTGTGTTTTGTGTTATTTCCTGCAAAGGTACGAAATAATCTTCAATCCGACAGCTTCCTACCTGTTTTTTTAACTTATTTAAGTTCCAGCTCCTTTTGTAAGCGTATGATTTCGTCGCGATATTGTGCTGCCTGCAGGAAGTCAAGGTTCTTGGCGGCCTGTTTCATCAGTCGTGTGGTATTCTCGATACTCTTCTCCAACTGCTGGCGTGTCATGCGCTCGATAATCGGGTCGGCAGCAAAGGCGGCGTCAGCAGGCAACGATGCTGTGGCCGTTGCTGCACGCTGCAATTCCTTGGCGTCTGACGTCTCTGCACTGATCAGCGAGGCGGTCAGTGCCTTCTTGATCTGTGTGGGCGTGATGTGGTGCTCTTCGTTGTATCGCAACTGCTTCGATCTGCGACGCAGCGTCTCGTCGATGGTCAGCTGCATCGATGCCGTGATGGTGTCGGCATACATGATGACCTTGCCGTTGACGTTACGTGCAGCACGTCCGGCCGTCTGTGTCAGCGAGCGGTGCGAGCGAAGGAAGCCCTCCTTGTCGGCATCGAGTATGGCCACCAGCGACACTTCTGGCAAGTCCAGTCCCTCGCGCAGCAGGTTGACACCCACCAGCACGTCGAAGGTGCCGTTGCGCAGGTTCTCCAATATTTTCACTCTTTCCAGCGTCGTCACCTCACTATGGATGTAGGCCGTCTGTATGCCGTGATTCAGCAGGAATTCGCTCATCTCCTCGGCCATGCGCTTGGTCAGCGTGGTCACCAATACGCGCTCGCCGCGCTCTATGCGCTGGCGAATCTCCTCCATCAGGTCGTCTATCTGGTTTTCCGTGGGGCGCACCTCTATCTCGGGGTCCAGCAGTCCCGTGGGGCGTATCACCTGTTCCACCACCACGCCCTCGGCCTCTTGCAGTTCGTAGTCGGCAGGGGTCGCCGAGACATAGATGACCTGATGCGTCATAGCCTTGAACTCGTCGAAGGTCAGCGGCCGGTTGTCGAAGGCTGCCGGCAGTCGGAAGCCATACTCCACCAGATTGGTCTTACGGGCCCGGTCGCCACCATACATCGCACCGATCTGTGGCACCGAGACGTGGCTCTCGTCAATCACCAGCAGGTAGTCGTCGGGAAAGAAGTCCAGCAGACAGTAGGGCCTTTCGCCAGCCTGACGGCCGTCGAAGTAGCGCGAGTAGTTCTCAATGCCCGAACAGTGGCCCAGCTCCTTGATCATCTCCATATCGTACTCCACGCGCTCCTTGATGCGCTGTGCCTTGATGCCGTCGCCCAGCTCCTCGAAGAAGGCCACCTGCTTCACCAGGTCGTCCTGTATCTGGCGGATGGCGATGTTCGTCTGTTCCTGCGTGGTCATAAACAGGTTCGCGGGGTAGAGCTTATAGGCTTCGAACGACGACACACGCAACATGGTGTCGGCGTCCAACTCCTCGATGCTGTCTATCTCGTCGTCCCAGAAAGTCACGCGCAACACCTGTTCGCTATACGCCATGAAGATGTCTACCGTATCGCCCTTCACGCGAAACGTGCCACGCTTCAGCTCCAGGTCGTTGCGCACATACAGCGCAGCTACCAATTTTCTTAACAGCACGTTGCGGTCGAGCGTCTGTCCGCGGTATATCTCAATAATGTTTTCATTGAGCGCCATAGGGCTTCCCATACCGTATATACACGAAACAGAAGATATAACGATGACGTCTTTTCTTCCTGACATCAAAGCACTTACCGCACGCAGTCGCAGATGGTCTATCTCCTCGTTGATGGCCAGGTCTTTCTCTATATAGGTGTCGGTGGTTGGTAGGTAAGCCTCTGGCTGATAGTAGTCATAATAGCTGACATAATACTCCACGGCATTCTCCGGAAAGAAGCCGCGCATCTCCTCATACAGCTGTGCCGCCAGCGTCTTGTTGTGCGACAATATCAGCGTTGGCTTGCCGGCATTGGCGATGACGTTGGCCACGGTAAATGTCTTGCCCGAGCCCGTCACGCCCAGCAGCACCTGTGCCTTGTCGCCACGCTTCAGTCCGTCCGTCAGCTGGCGGATGGCCTCTGGCTGATCACCTGTCGGCTGGTATGATGATGTCAATTGATAGTTCATAGTCGCTTTAACAGCTCGATAAGCACTTTCCAGATGTCTTCGATGGTTGAGAGCTCGACACGTTCGCTGGTAGAGTGGGGCTCCACGATGCGAGGCCCGATGCTGGCTATCTGAATGCCGGGATAATGCTGCACAAAGAAGCCTGCTTCAAGCACAAAGTGCATGGCCACCATGCGCGGACGCCAGCCCAACACATCCTGGAAGGTATTGCTCACCAGTTGCAGGAAGGGCGACTGCTGGTCCTCCTGCCATGCCGGTGCCGACATCACCACTTCCGACTGGGCACCATACTCCTTGAAGGTGTCGGCTATCTGTCTGCTCAGCGCCGCCATATCGTCGTCGATGAAGCTGCGGGTGTGGGTAGACACAAAGATATGATCTTTCTCTGTCGTAATGCGCCCTACGTTGTTCGACGTCTCTACGGTGCCAGGCATCGCGTCGCTCATCTTCACCACGCCTTGCGGTATTTGTTCCAGACAACTCATCAGCGCCTCAAAGGCCTCTACCGCAATCACGGTGTCGAGTGGCTCGCACTTTTCGATGCTGCACGCCATCTTCGCGTCTTTTGGATATTCCTCATGTAGCCATTCGTTCATCATCTCTTGCTGCGCCTTGACATACTCGCAAGCCTCACCCGACGGCACGCAGACCGTGATGTCTGCCGACGAGGCTATCGATGCATTGGCTTCCCCCAGGTTGATAGCGCCCACGTGGAAGTCGTATTCGTTGTAGATGGCTGCCAGGATGGCCCACATCGCTACAACGGCACTGCAACGTCCTTTATTGATGTCCACACCGCTATGTCCTCCCAGTCCGCCCTCGAAACGGATCCGATACCAGCGATGCTTGCCCTGAGGCACAGGCTCGCGCTTCATGGGTATGCGGTGGAATTGCAGGCAGGCGCCTGCGGCACCCGTGGTGATGGTGTCGTAGTCTTCCGAGTCCAGGTTAATCACCTTCCGGCCCTTCAGAAAGTCCTTGCTCAGCGCGGAAGCCCCCGACATGCCGTCTTCTTCATTGGTCGTCGTGATGACTTCCAGGGCAGGATGCGCTATGCTGTCATCTTCGAGCACGGCCAGCGCCATCGACAGACCTATGCCGTTGTCAGCACCCAGCGATGTGCCACGAGCCTTCATCCAGCCATTCTCCGTATAGGCCTCGATAGGCGTGTTCAGCGGATCGCTCATGCCCACGCACACCATGTCCATGTGGTTCAGCAGCACGATGGGCTCATGCTCCTCATATCCCTTGCTGGCCGCCTTGCGTATCACCACGCAGTTCTCCCTGTCGCGTTCATACGTCAGGTGCAGGCGTTCTGCAAACTGGCACAGGTAGTCGGCCACGCGCTCCTCGTGATGTGACGGACGCGGTATCTTGTTCAGCTCACTGAAGATGCTGAAAACTCTCTCTGTAGTAATCATCTGTTCGTTCCTTTAGTTTGTATTCACCCTGCAAAGATACACATAATATTCGAAATTCCAGAGATAATGGTGAAAATACTTGTTCCTTTATGTCGATTTAACATGTTGAATGTCGAATATGGAGTTGTCTTACTGCCAACTTGTCAGTCCACAAAGTTACGGTACGCCGTCGATAAAGTTACGGTACGCCGCCGATAAAGTTACGGTACGCCGCCATGAAAGTTACGGTACGCATTTTCTTACCTGTGAAATTTAATTTGTAATCTGTTGTCTTTCGGGTCATCCTGCACATAGATGTGCACCTCGACGTTGTCTGCGTCAGCAGTCCTGTTGGTGCTTTTGTACTTCGGGTCGATGATCAGCCTGTCGAACGACAGTCCTGCATAGACGAACTGCATGAGCAGCTTGTCGCAGAATCGGAAGTGGTAGCGTGCGGGCATTTTGATACAGGCATATCCGTTTTCAACGTCTGCACGGATGGACATGACGAACTCCATGTGTGGGCGTAACGCGCTCAGCAGTCGCACGATGGGGTATGACTTGCTGTTGTGCATGAAGAAGTCTGAGACATTTTTCTCTGATTCCATAATCCTCAGATAATAAAGTCAACAACCTTGTGGAAAACTCTCGCATTCTCCTTACTATGCTCGACGTACCCCGCCTTGACCCATCGGTCTATCTGCGCATGGGCCGCATTGCTGTCCAGATTCAGATGCTTCTGCACGTCGGCATTCTTGAATTCTTGCGGCAGCAGAATATAAGCATCAGCATTCTTCGAGCGCTTCACGCGAGGCACAAACGCCTTGTCGGCATTCTCCCAAGAGTCTTGCAGCATCTGTCCGAAGTAAGCGTCTTGCCAGGCTACGACGCTGTTGAACATCACTTCGCTGAACTTCAAGTCGTCGTCGGTCACTCGGCAGAGGTCGAGCACGCTGGGCAGGTCGGCCCCAGGCTTGTTGCTCTCGGCCAGTGCTCTGCGTTCCTCGATGGCTCGTGTGACGATGATGGGCACGGTAAACCACTGGGCATAGAACACGGCACGACAGCGCAGCAGGTCGAGCACGAGGTCTTCGTTCTTTTCAGCGTCTTCGGCAGCCCGATAGCAGAGGTCGTAGGTATAGTCTACTAGCTTCTCTATGGGCAGCTCACCGCTGAGCTTCTGCATCTCGAATGCCCACGACATCAGGCGTGACCGCCTGTTGACCAAGGTCAGCGCATCCGTCCTGCGTATCATCTTGAAGTGGTCTTCGACCATCGGTGCGATGGCGATACGTGTGCAGAGGCCGTCGTTGATGTTGGCCAGCGTGAACTTCTGCGCCAAGGCTACCTTCGTACCTGTGGTGACGCTGTTCCAGTAGATACGCATCAGTGCATTGACCGAGTCTTTGTTGGCATAGTCCACACCTGTCTCTTCGTTGTGGAATGCTTTCAGCTCCATGTCACGCTTGCCTATCCAGTCGGCACCGCCATTGAGGGATCTTGTCGAACAACTCCTTCGGGGTAGTGTCGTGCTTCTTGCGCAGCTCGTCGGCATCGTACATGAACAGTCCGTTGATGTTCACGGCCGACTGACAGCGCCAGGTGTTCAGCGGCTGCTTGCCCTTCGCACCGTTGTTGGGGTCAAACGTGCAGCAGAACATCGCCATAGGCAACTTCTTCTTCTTTGCATCGTAGGCAGCACCCTTCCCCACTCGGGTATAGATGTCCGTACATTCGTGAGTAATCTCGGCAATACCGGGGGCGCTGACGACCTTGTCCCACAAATCCCTTGTTAGTTGGCAGCAGGGGTTAAAGTAGTTTTGTTGATAGCTAAGCATAAGTTAATCTGATTAAATAGGTTGAAAAATCTCTTCTGCATTCTGTCACAGGTGTCGACGTCGACCTCCATGCGCACGATGACCTTGCCGGCCTTGCGGTCGTGCACCATCTGGATGTCGGGGCCCAACAACAGCATGGCCTTCGAACGCAGCAGTTCGATGCCGGGCGCCTCGGGCAGCACCTCGCCCAGCTTCTTTACGCAGGTATCGAAGAGGTCTACATCCGTTGGCTCCAGCTGTATGCGAACTACCCGTTTGCCAGTGTTGCCACGGGTCTTGGCGATGGTTACGCCGTTCTTGAACTCCTGCTTCTCTTCGTACACGGGCTCGCCCTTTCCGAAGGGTCTGAACTCGAAACTGTTGTCGCTGTATTTGCTGACAATACCTTTTATATTGCCTGTTATTTTTCTTTCTTTTGTCA
>Ga0256405_10001683_pt1 | contig 58159 bp, 48 predicted proteins | sample RumenRJG_02DNA_FD_189096 | JGI IMG/M metagenome (GOLD analysis project Ga0256405, IMG submission 189096) | Bovine rumen microbial communities from Lethbridge, Alberta, Canada - RJG_02 | ecosystem: Host-associated > Mammals > Digestive system > Stomach > Rumen | place: Canada: Alberta... | reverse complement strand
TGACGTAGTATTGATTCAGAAATTGCAGAACAAAGTATCCGGCAGGGTACTTTTTGCCACCGAGATAGACGCAGCCATCCCGATAATCCGCTGTGAAAATGCCGTTTGCAAATATGTTTTCCATGCTCCACCGTCCAGTTTAACATAGGGCCTGTCCCATAAACCGTGCCGAAAAAGAAATTTTGAAATTTTTCAGATTTTTATGATGCGTTACCGTATCTCAAAAGCGAGCATATCACAGAAACCGTTTAATATCAACGCTTATTTATTGTTACGCTTTTTGATTTTACCTTGTTGCGCGATTCCATTGAAAGCCGTGATTTCAACGTATTAAGAGAGTAGAGGGCAGTGAAAAGGCCGCCGGGCGATGGTCCCGACGGCTTTGTTGCTGCCTGAAATCACGAAGGGAGGTCTGCCAATGAGATGGAAGATCAAACCGGAACAGGTCGAGCCTGTCCGACAGTTGGTGCGAAGCGGCTGCTGCAACTGTTCGGACGGGAACTGCCTGCTTCTGGACGATGGCGAAGCGCAAACCTGTGTGCAGCTCATTTGCTCCAGCGCCATCTATTGCCGGCATTTCCGCGAAAACGTGTTACCGGCTGAAAAGGCGCTGTACGAAACGATCATCAAGCAAAACGAAACGGAGGAATTGTAATGAAGGATATGAACGGAATCAAGATTATCGCTGTGGACCAGGGCTATGGGAACATCAAAACCGCGAACCACTGCTTCCCGACCGGCATCAGCGGCTCCGACGCCGAGCCACTGTTCACCGCCGATATGCTAGTCTACGAGGGACGCTACTACCTGATCGGCGAGGGACACAAGGAATTTTTGCCCGACAAGGTCATGGACGACGACTACTATCTTCTGACGCTCGCCGCGATTGCCAGAGAGCTTGCGGACGAGCAGTTGGCAGAGGCGAACGTCTTTCTTGCGGTCGGATTGCCGCTGACCTGGACCGCAGGGCAGAAGGAGGCGCTTGCCGCCTATCTCAGCCGGAACGAAGAGGTCAGCTTCACCTACAGGAAGGTGGACTACCACATCCACATCGCCGGCGTGAAGGTCTATCCGCAGGGCTATGCGGCAATCGCGCCTTTTGCGGCCAAGCTCAGGGGGCTGAACCTGATCGCTGACATCGGCAACGGCACCATGAACGTGCTCTACGTCGTGAACGGCAAGCCGCAGTCCGGGAAGATGTTCACGGAGAAGTTCGGCGTCCATCAATGTACGCTCGCCGTGCGCGAGGCGTTCATGCGGCAGACGCAGCGCGAGCTGAACGACGCGATCATCGACGAGGTGTTCCGCACCGGCACGGCGAGCATCAGCGAGGACGACCTTGCCATCATTCGCACTGCCGCAGCCGGATATGTGGCGGAGATTTTTCATCGACTGCGGGATCACGGGTACGACGAGGGCACCATGACGCTCTACATCACGGGCGGAGGCGGCTGCCTCGTGAAGCACTTCTACAGCTTCAACGCCGAGCGCGTGAAGTTCGTGGACGACATCTGCGCCGCTGCCAAGGGCTATGAGTATCTGGCGGAGCTCCAGATCAAGGCAGGGAAAGCGTGATGGCCGACTACCGATTCAACGTCCGCTTTGATATGTGGAATGAAGCGGAACGGCAGGCTGCCGAGTTTCTGCAGGGCATGAAGCGCGGTTCCCGCAACCGCTTTGTCATCGAGGCGATTGCCGCCCGTATGAACGGCGGGCTGGACAAAGATGCGCTGGCGGACACGCTCCGGCAAGTCATCCGCGATGAGCTGCAAAGCCTTCCACGCACTGTTTCTCAGCCGGTTGAAGCAAACACCGCCGGCTTGACCGAGTTGACGCCGGAGGAGCAGGAGGCGAATCAGGCGGCGGCGCTGGCCGCGCTCGACGAATTCTTCTGATGGCACCGCCACGGTGCCTTTCCCAGCTCTCTATCCCGCTGATGGCACCGTGCAGGTGCCATCAGAAAGGGAGAACGCTCCGGGGCAATCCAACCGTCGAAGTAAAGCCCCGACGATGCCATACGACTCAACTACCCATCCGTATACAGTCGTGTCTAAGAGAATAACCAGCAGGGAGCTTGTATAGCACAAGCTCCGTTCAGAGCCGCCGATGGGCGGCTCGTTCTTTGGGGGCTGCGCCCCCAATCCCCTGCATGAAAGAAAGGTGATATTTATAATGAAGGAACAACTCAAAAGTATTTTTACGCGCGTAACGCCGGCTGAAAAGGAGCGCATCTCCCGTAAAGCCGCGCGCTGCGGCATCTCGGTTTCCGAGTATATCCGCCAACGGTGTCTCGGCTACGAACCCCGCGCCATCCCACCAGACGCTTTCTACGAGCTTTGCGACAAGCTCGACGCCGCGCGAACCGCTGACAACAGCGCCGCTGTGCTCGAAGTGCTCGACGCCCTGCGCGAGACGGTGATCTCGCCGGGGAGGGATGGGTAATGGCAACCACCGGCTTCTGGCCCGTGCGCAGCTCGCTCGGCGCGGTCATCGCCTACGCCGACAATCCCGACAAGACCACAAACCCGAAGTACCTGGACGATGATCTCGCCCAGGTGCTTCGCTATGCGGGCAACGACGACAAGACCGACCAGCGCCTTTTCGTCACCGGCGTCCACTGCACAGCGGAGCACGCTTACGAGGACATGGCGGCGGTGCAGAAGCGTTTCGGGCTGAAAGGCAAGATCGTCGCCTATCACGGGTATCAGAGCTTCAAGCCCGGCGAGGTCACGCCAGAGGAGGCGCACCGCATCGGCATCGAGACCGCGAAGCAGATGTGGGGCGATCGCTTCCAGGTGCTTGTCACGACGCATCTGAACACGGGTACGATACACAATCACATGGTGGTCAACGCTGTTTCCTATAAGGACGGCAAGAAGTTTCAGAACCACATCCGCGACCACATCCACCTGCGCGAGATCTCCGACGAGATATGCCGCGAGCGCCAGCTCTCCGTTCTGGAGGGAGCGACGTTCTTCGGTGGAAAGAGTCGCGGCGCGTATTGGGCGGAGCGCAGCGGCAAGCTGACGCACCGGGCCATGCTGAAACGCGACGTCGAGGACAGTATGCGCTATGCCATGCGCTTCGATGATGTGATCGCGCAGCTCCGGGCCAAGGGCTATGAGTACGACTGGCGGCGCGGCACGGTGAAAGCGCCAGACTGGGAGCGCGGCATCCGCCTTGACCGGCTCGGCTTCACCTACGAAGTCGTTCAGGAGAAAATCAGGATAAACCTGTACGACCCCGCTGCGCTGCACGGCTGGAACAGCAATCTGCCGTATCGTCCAAAGCGTTTCCCGCTGTTGGAACTGGAGCAGCAGTTGGACTTTGAAATCAAGCACTCCCATGATACCGCGACCGTGCTCGTCGATGTGGTGTTCTTCATCATTTTGCAGATGATGAAGCTGACGCGCGCCGAGCAGGAGGGCGAGGTATCCTTCCGACCGCTCTCGCCGTCTGTCCGCGCTGAGCTGGAACGCTTCGACCAGCTCCACGCGGCGTATATGCTCATGTCGGAGAACGACATCCACACGCCAGAGGACCTGTCTCAGTTCATCACGAAAACCGAGACGAGGATCAAGGAGCTGGAGCATGAGCGTCAGCTCTGCCGCAACTCGCTTCGCCGTCCCAAGCCCAAGGAGGTCGAGGAGGAGACCAAGCGAAAAATCGCCGAGACGACCGAACAGATCGACAACGAAGAAATGGACGCCCTCACCGAGAGCGTCCGCGAGCACGGCGTGATGTCGCCGCTGATCGTGCGCCCGTTGGAGGGCACGACCGATGAATATGAAGTGATCTCCGGGCACCGGAGACTCCACGCCGCACAGAAGGCAGGGATGGATACCGTCCCCGCCTTTATTCATGCCGTGGACCGCGACGCGGCTGCCATCGAGCTGGTGGACAGCAACCTCCACCGCGAGCACATCCTGCCGAGCGAAAAGGCTTTTGCCTACAAGCTGAAGCGCGACGCGCTCGCTCATCAAGGAGCAGCTTCTCCCCAACTCGGGGAGAAGTTGCTGACCGTCGAGCTGATCGGCATGGAAAGCGGCGACAGCAAAAATCAGGTTCTCCGCTATATCCGTCTGACCCATCTTATCCCCGCGCTGCTGGACATGGTGGACACGAAGCGCATCGCGTTCTCGGTCGGTGTTGAGCTTTCGTTCCTGCCGAAACGTTTGCAGAAGCACCTCGTTGACACGATTGAGCTGTACGACGCCACGCCGTCCTATTCTCAGGCAGTGCGGATGCACAGGATGTGCGACGAGCGGCTCTTTGCCCTCACCGAGAGCGGCATTGAGGAAATCATGGCAGAAGAAAAGCCGAACCAGCGCGAGCGGCTCTCGCTACCGATGGATCGGCTGCGTCCGTATTTCCCGGACGATTACACGCCGAAGAAGATGCAATCCGAGATCATGGGCATGGTGCAGGAGAACTTCCGTCCTCAGAAGAAGCCCCATGACCGTGGCGACGCGAGATAAGGAGGGCCGCGATGGATGATAAGAAGTATTGTTCGATCAACGACCTCCCGCTCGTGATGAAGGTCGAGGACCTGATGCCCGTGCTCTGCATCGGACGCAACACGGCGTATGAGCTGGTGCGAAGCGGTCAGATCCGCAGCATCCGCGTCGGGAGAAACATCCGTGTGCCCAAGGAGGCAGTCGCGGAATACCTTTCAAAGTAACTTTTTCAATTCAACATTTGCAAATGTGTCGCACGGCAGGTATCATGGAGAAATGATTCCTGCCGTGCGGCGCGAAAGGAGGTTTTGACTATGCCGCGCGGCAAAAGCAACGCGAAAAATACAAAAGGCGCTTCCGGTGCCGGCACGATCCGGAAGAAAACCGTGAAGCGCAACGGGAAGACCTACACCTATTGGGAAGCTCGGTATACAACCGGCTTCGATCCGGGTACAGGCAAGCAGATCCAGAAGTCCGTCACGGGCAAGACACAGAAGGAAGTGGCGGAGAAGCTGCGTAAGGCCACCAGCGAAGTTGATACGAATCAGTACATTGAGCCTTGCAAAATGACGCTGCGCGAGTGGCTGGAAATCTGGGAGCGGGATTATCTCGTATCAGTCAAGCCGCATACCGTTCTCAGCTATTCCACGAGCATCAAAAACCACATCAATCCCGCGCTTGGCGCAATACGGCTGGATGCGCTGCATCCCCATACGATTCAAGGCTTCTATAACAGTCTCGCAAGAGAGGGTATGATGGTGCCCAAGCACGGCAAAGACGGTAAGGCCATCCGTAAGAATGGCAAAATCGTATACGAGAACGCCGCACCGCTGTCCGCAAAAACGATCAAAAATATTCACGGTGTTCTCCACCGCGCACTACAACAGGCTGTCAAAATCGGCTATATCCGCTTCAATCCCACCGATGCTTGCGAGTTGCCTCGTGTTGAGCGCAAGGAGATCGTGCCGCTGGACGCCAATGACATTGCTGAGTTTACAAATGCCATCAAGGGCAACAAGTATGAAACCATCTTCCTTGTCATGCTCTTTACGGGTATACGGCGAGGCGAAGCCTGCGGTTTGACTTGGGATTGCATCAATCTTGATAAAGGAACAATTCGGATCAACAAGCAGCTTCAAAATGTGCCGGGACACCCCGGCGAATGGAAGCTGGTGTCCACAAAGAACGGCAAAAGCCGTACTATCCTGGCGGCGCCTACCATTGTCAACCTGCTCCGCAAGCATCGCTCGCAGCAAAATGAGGCACGGTTGATGGCGGGGCCCTTGTGGCACGACAACGGGTTTGTCTTCTGCGATGAGTTCGGAGAACGGATTTCGCCGCATACGGTCTATGACAACTACAAAAAGATCGTTAAGGCGATTGGTCTCCCGCACGCCAGGCTGCACGATTTGCGTCATAGCTATGCCGTTGCCGCTCTTCAGTCCGGCGACGACATCAAGACTGTGCAGGGAAATCTCGGTCACGCCACGGCTGCATTTACGCTTGACGTTTACGGTCATGTGACACCGCAGATGCAGCAGGCAAGCGCGGCGCGTATGGAGGCGTTTATCCAGTCCGTTTCGAGCTGATGCAGCCAGTAAGGGAAAACATAAGGGAAAACTATTTTGAGTCACTCTGCAACCGCAACTTCTTTAAGCGTTATCCACCAATATTGCAAAAGAATCACTCGAAATCATAACAATTTCGAGTGATTCCAGTGGTGGACCTGAAGGGATTCGAACCCACGACCTTACGGATGCGAACCGTACGCTCTCCCAACTGAGCTACAGGCCCATATTCAATTGCGCTGTTCTTGTCAGCCCAAGTACAATACCACAGATTTTCCGATTTGTAAAGCCCTGATTTTCAAAAAATCAAAATTTTTCTGTTGCATCTTTCGCCGTCCTATAGTAAAATACTTGATGTTGTCCTCCGCAGTCTGCTGCGGAACCGGTCTTGCGCGATGAATACCCGCGAACCATGTCAGGCGGGGAACCGAGCAGCATTAAGCGGGACCATTCATGCGCCGCAAGGGCGCCGGTTCCGTGGCAGAGCGCGGAGGATTCTATCTATTTCCATGGGAGGTGTGCTCTTGTATCAGGCACTTTACCGCAAGTGGCGGCCCAAAACCTTCTCCGACGTGGTCGGGCAGGAGCATATCACCTCGACGCTCAAGCGTCAGGTCGCGGAGGGTCGGCTTTCCCACGCGTATCTGTTCACCGGTACCCGCGGCACCGGCAAGACCACCTGCGCGAAGATCCTCGCCAAGGCGGTCAACTGCGAGAACCCGCAAAACGGCGACCCCTGCAACCGCTGCCCGTCCTGCCTCGGCATCGACTCGGGCGCGTTTCTGGACGTGACCGAGCTGGACGCGGCCTCCAACAACGGCGTGGACAGCGTCCGCGCCCTGCGCGACGAAGCGGTGTACTCCCCCGCGCAGGTCAAAAAGCGCGTGTATATCATCGACGAGGTGCACATGCTCTCCGGCGCGGCGTTCAACGCGCTGCTCAAGATCCTGGAGGAGCCGCCGGAGCACCTGATGTTCATTCTCGCCACCACGGAGCTGCACAAGGTGCTGCCCACGATCCTCTCCCGCTGCCAGCGCTTTGCGTTCCGGCGCATTTTGCCCCGTGACATTGAGTCGCGGCTGGACTACGTGGCAAAGCAGGAGGGCATCGAGCTGCGTCCGGACGGCGCGGAGCTGCTCTCCCGCCTCTCCGACGGCGCGCTGCGCGACGCGCTGAGCCTGCTCGACCAATGCGCCGCCACCGGCGGCGTCATCGACGCGCAGGCGGTGCTGGACACGCTCGGTCTCGCGGGCAACGTGCAGACCGCGCAGCTGATGGCACTCATCCTGCAGCGCGACGCCAAGGCGGCGCTGCTGCTGCTCCACAAGCTCTATACCGGCGGCAAAGACGTGGACGCCGTACTCGGCGAGCTGGCGACGCTCGCGCGTGACCTGCTGATCTCGTCCACCGCTCCGGAGGGCGGCGCGGCGCTGCTCAGCGGCGGGTATGACGCCGGGACGCTCGGCGCGCTGCAAAAGGCGGCGACCAACGCGCGGCTCATCCAGATCTGCACCGTATTGCAGGAGACCACGGCGGCGCTGCAAAACAGCGTCAATCGCCGCACGGACGCGGAGCTATGCCTCCTGCGGCTGTGCGACGAGAGCCTGTCTGGCGACCTCACCGCGATCAACGCCCGCATGGCACGCATTGAGGAGCGGCTGGCGGCGGGCGCAGCTTATGACTCATCAGCCGCGCCGGTGATCGACATCCCCGCTCCCATGCCGAAGCCTGTTCCGGAGGCTTCCGCGCCGATAGAGGTGCCTTCGGTCGAGGAAGCGCCCCTCGAGGCCGACGGCCCGCCGCCCTACGGCGAACCCATCGCGGAGAGCGCGCCCGTGGTCTCGGAACCCGCGCCGCAGAGCGAACCGACGCCCGATCCGGAGCCCACGCCGCAGCAAGCGGCTGATACGCCTGCGGCGGGCAGCACAAAGCTGTACGCAAGCCTGATGGACAACTTCAAAAATCGGCTTATGGTGCCTCTGCGCTCGTTCATCGGAAAGACACAGGGCGTTTTGACCGGCAATATACTGACGGTCTACTGTCCCGACGAAATCCACAAGTCCAATTTAGACATTCCCGCGGTGGTTGACGTCATTCGAGAGCTGATGCCATCCCCCGACGGGCAGGCGCTGACGGTGCGCTTTGAGGTCGGCGCTCCGCCGGACGATCACCACGACAAGATGAACGATCTGTTCCAGATCGGCAGTAAATTTGGCGGTTTTACCGTGAAATAACAGGAGGAAACAATTATGGCTAAGGGTTACAGCGCGCGGCGCGGATTCTCCAACGGCGGCGGCATGTCCGCGCGTCAGGCTGCCATGCAGCAGCAGATCGCCAAGATGCAGGAGGATATGGCGCAGCGTCAACAGGAAGTGGAGGAGAAGAGCTTCTCCGTCAGCGTCGGCGGCGGCGCGGTCAGCGCCACGGTCAGCGGCAAAAAGCAGCTCACCGCGCTGACCATCAAGCCCGAGGTGCTCGACCCCGAGGACGTGGAGACGCTGCAGGACATGGTGATCTCCGCGGTCAACGAGGCGATCCATCAGGCGGACGAGGCGATGGAGTCCAGCATGAACGCGCTCACGAGCGCCTTCAACCTCGGCGGGCTCAATATCCCGGGTCTGTAAGGAAAAGACGTCCCCCCATAGCACTCCGCTTTCCGCGGAGTGCTTTTTTGTTGACATTTCTGTCCGCCAGCGGTATGATTAGTCATACAATTCATACCGCCGAGGTGAGTACATGAAAGCGCCGAAGGGAAAATACGCGTGGACTGCTACGGTCGGAGAAAAGGGGCAGATCGTCATACCGAAGCAGGCTCGCGAAATATTCGGGATCAGGCCGGGAGATACGCTGCTGCTGCTCGGCGACGAGCGGCGCGGAATCGCCATTCCGCCGAAGGAGGCGTTCTCCGGCTTGTTCGCAGCGATTTTTGAGGAAAAGGACGGTGCCGAAGCTCCATGAAAATTGCTTGGTTCTGTATCCCGGCGCACGGGCACACGAATCCGACGCTTGCCGTGGTTCGGGAATTGACGCTCGCAGGACACCATGTTTTCTATTTTTCCTTTAAGATGTTTCGGGAGAAAATCGAGCAGGCCGGAGCCGTATTCATCGGGTGCGATGGATATGACTTTGAAATGGAGGACAAGGAAAACGCGGATCGCGTCGGGAAGGATAAGGCCTTTGCGACGGAGCTTCTCGTGTCTTCCACGCTGGCGCTCGATGAAATGGTCACGGAAAAGATCGGTGAGATCAAGCCGGATATTATCGTTTCGGATTCTGTCGCCTTCTGGGGCAAGCTGGCGGCGATGAAGCACGGAATCCCCTATGTGTCATCTACGACGACATTTGCCTTCAACCGCTATTCGGCACGGTATATGAAGGAGAGTCCCCGGGATATTGCAAAGATGCTGCTTGCCATGCCTCGAATGAAAAAGCAGATGCGTCGGCTCAGAGAAAAAGGCTACCCGGTCAAGAGTCTGCTGGACATCGTTCAAAACGACAACGACACCAACACCATCGTGTACACGTCAAAGTATTTTCAGCCTTGTTCCGACACCTTTTCTGACCGATATCATTTTATCGGGCCCTCCATCCGCCCCGTTCGGGAGCCTCTTCGCAAAACGGCGGAGAAAACCGTGTATATTTCCATGGGAACCGTGAATCAAAACAAGGCGTTCTATCGAAATTGCATCCACGCATTGGGCGCGACAGACTGGCAGGTCATTCTCTCAATGGGCACCAACACAGAGCGTTTTGACCGCTTGCCGGACAACATTCAAATCTATGAGTCCGTCGATCAAATGGCGGCGCTGTCGATTGCCGACGCGTTCATTACGCACTGCGGTATGAATTCCGCTTCCGAAGGGCTGTATTTTAAGGTTCCGCTGGTGCTGTTTCCGCAAACTCCGGAGCAGGGCGCCGTCGCAAACAGAGTGGAGGAGCTTGGCGCCGGTATCCGGTTGAGCTCCATCTCCGAAGAGGATATTGTGCAAGCTCTGAAAAGCGTTTTATACGAGCAGCGCTGCAAAGAGAACGCAGGCAAAATATCCGACAGCTTCCGTTCCTGCGGAGGAGCGGCGGAGGCAAGCACGTTTTTGGAAGAAGTGCTGATCTCCTCCCGCCAAACCGCGAAACAACAATAGAGCAAAACCCGCAGGGCGGCTGCCCTGCGGGGTTTTCATGCTCTTTTATACATCTTCTCCGGCGCGGTGACGCCGAGGATGCCGAGACCGTTGGCGAGCACGCGGCGTGTCGCCTCCGCGAGCGCGAGGCGCACGGCGATCACGTCCGCCGCCTCGCCCTTGATGCGGCAGGCGTTGTAGAAGCTGTGGAACGCGCCGGACAGCTCCACCAGATAGCGGTTGATGTAGCTGGGGTCGTAGTCCCGCGCCGCCGTTTTGATCTCCTCCGGGAAGCGGGAGAGCGCCTTGATGAGCTCGCGCTCCTGCGCACTGTTCGCCAGCGTAATGTCCGCGTCGGCACGGGCGGTATATCCCTCGTCGGCAAGCGTTTTGAGCAGGCTGCAAATGCGCGCGTGGGCGTACTGGACGTAGTAGACCGGGTTCTCGCTGTCCTCGCGGACGGCGAGGTCGAGATCAAATTCCATCTGCGTGTCGGGCTTGGTGTTGAAGTACCAGCGGCAGGCGTCCACAGGGACATCGTCGAGCAGGTCAGAAAGGGAGATCGCCTTGCCTGTGCGCTTGGACATGCGCACGGTCTCGCCGTCGCGCACCAGCTTCACGAGCTGCATCAGCACGATGTCGAGGCGCTCGGAGCCGTCCAGCCCCAGCGCGTCGAGCGAGCCCTTGAGCCGCGCCACGTGGCCGTGGTGGTCGGCACCCCAGATGTTGATGACCTTATCGAAGCCGCGCACCGCGAACTTGTTGCGGTGGTAGGCGATGTCGGCGGCGAAGTAGGTGTAGAAGCCGTTGGCGCGGCGCAGCACGTCGTCCTTGAGGTCCAGCTTGTCGATGTCCGCGTCCTTCTTCCCTGCCTTGCGCAGATTCTCACGCAGGATGTCGGCGGTCTTGAGCCACAGCGCGCCGTCCTTCTCATACGTCCAGCCGCGGTCGGAGAGCAGCTTCACCGAGTCCGCGACGTAGCCGCTTTCGTGGAGCGTGGACTCGTAGAACCAGGTATCAAAGCGGATGCCGTAGCGCTCGAGGTCGCTCTTCATCTTCGGCAGGTTGTGGTCGAGGCCGAAGCGCGCCATGTCCGCGTGGCGCTCCTCCACGCTCTTGCTCATATAGCTGTCGCCGTGCTCATCGTAAAAGAGCTGCGCGAGTTCCTTGATGTCGTCGCCGTGGTAGCCGTCCTCGGGAAACTCCACCGCGTCCTCACCCTGAATGATCTGGAAGTAGCGTGCCTCGATGCTCTTGGCAAACTTCTCGATCTGGTTGCCCGCGTCGTTGACGTAGAACTCGCGCTCCACGTCCGCGCCGTTCCAGTCCAGCACCTCCGCCAGCGTGTCGCCGAGGACGCCGCCGCGGGCGTTGCCCATGTGCATCGGCCCCGTGGGGTTGGCGGAGACGAACTCCACCATGTACTTCTTCCCCTTGAGCGCGTCGCTGCGGCCATACCCGGACGCCTCCGCGTCCACCGCGGCGAGCACGTCGGCGTACCACTTGTCGCCGAGGCGGAAATTGAGGAAGCCGGGGCCGGCGATCTCCACGCTCGTGAAGTAGGTGCCATCCAGCGCCATCTTGCCCGTCAGCACCTGCGCCACCTCGCGGGGGCTTTTTTTCATCGCCTTCGCCGCGGCAAGGCAGAACGTCGTCGTATAATCGCCGTTGGCGGTGTCCTTGGGGATCTCCACGTTCACCGGCGTCTCCACGCCCTCCGGCAGCAGCCCCTCGGCCGCCGCGGCGGCGTATGCTTTCTTTGTCAGCTCCGCGATCTGATCTTTCGCGCTTTGGATCATGTTCATCGTGATGTACCTCTGCTCTTTTCACCAAGAATTGGATTGTATCTTTGATAGTTTAGCATATTGCAAAAAAGCGCGCAACAGCTTATTATTAGTTATACAGGCTAAAAATTTTTTTGGCATCGAAAGGGAGCTGTACTATGGCGAAAAGAATTGTCATCGCCCTCGGCGGCAACGCGCTGGGCAAGAATCTTCACGAACAGATGGATGCGGTCAACATCACCGCCAAGGCCATCGCCGACCTCATCGAGGAGGGCTATGAGCTGGTCATCGCCCACGGCAACGGCCCGCAGGTGGGCATGATCCAGAACGCCTTCGCCGCCTACCGCCGCGAGGACGAGAGCCGCGACGTGATGCCGCTTTCGATGTGCGTCGCCATGTCGCAGGGCTACATCGGCTACGACCTGCAGAACCTCATCGGCGAGGAGCTGGACCGCCGCGGCACGGGCATGCACATCGCGACCGTGCTGACGCAGGTCGCCGTCGACCCCAACGACCCGGCGTTCCGGCACCCCACCAAGCCCATCGGCGCGTTCATGACCGAGGCGGAGGCGAAAAAGCTCCGCGACGAGAAGGGCATCGACGTGGCGGAGGACGCGGGACGCGGCTGGCGTCAGGTCGTGGCGAGCCCCAAGCCCACGGAGATCATCGAGATCCACACGGTCAAGGCGCTGCTCGATCAGAAGCACGCGGTCATCGCCGCGGGCGGCGGCGGCATCCCCGTGATCTGGGAGGGCAAATATCACTTAAAGGGCGTGCCGGCGGTCATCGACAAGGACTTCGCCTCAGAGTGCCTCGCCGAGCAGCTGGACGCGGATATGCTCATCATCCTCACCGCGGTGGAAAAGGTGGCGATCAACTTCGGCAAGCCCGATCAGAAGGGGCTTGACACCCTCACGCCGGAGGAGGCGCGCAAGTACATCGCCGAGGGGCAGTTCGCTCCCGGCTCCATGCTCCCGAAGGTGGAGGCGGCGGTCAAGTTCGCCGAGTCCAAGCCCGGACGCACGGCGCTCATCACGCTGCTCGAAAAGGCAAAGGACGGCATCGAGGGCAAAACCGGCACAAGAATTCAGGCGTAAGATACAAAAACAGCCATCGCGCCGCGCAAGCGGCGCGATGCTCTTGAGGTGGGATACAACATGGAACAGACGCGCTGGTACAAAGACCGGGTATTTTATCAAATCTGGCCCCGCAGCTTCAAGGACGGGGACGGCGACGGCGTGGGCGACCTCTACGGCGTCTATGAAAAGCTGGACTACATCCGGTCGCTGGGCTGCGACGGCATCTGGTTCTCGCCGCTCTATCCCTCCCCCGGCGTGGACTGCGGGTACGACATCTCCGACTACATGGACATCGACCCCCTCTACGGCGGCATGGAGGCGTTCCGCAAGGTGCTCCGCGGCGCGCATGAACGCGGCATGAAGGTCATCATGGATCTCGTGGTCAACCACACCAGCGACGAGCACGAGTGGTTTCAGAAATCCCGGCGGCGCATCGAGCCGTACACCGATTATTACATCTGGCGGCCCGCGCTGCCCGGCGGCAAGCTGCCGAACAACTGGGACAGCCAGTTCGAGGGCAAGGCGTGGCAGTGGGACGAGCTGCGGCAGGAGTACTATCTTCACATCTTCGCCGTCAAGCAGCCCGACCTCAACATGGATAATCCGCTCGTGCGCGAGGAGGTCAAGAAGATCCTGCGTTTCTGGCTGGAGCAGGGCGTGGACGGCTTCCGCGAGGACGTGATCACGTTCATTTCCAAAAAGGACGGCCTGCCCAACGACTACTGGATGCCGACCGTCCGCGGCATCTTCCACTATAACCACGGCCCCCGCGTCCACGATTATCTCGCGGAGTTCAAGCGCGACGCGCTCGCCGGCCACGACACGTTCACCATCGGCGAAGCGCCGCTGGTGTCGCCCAAGCGCGCGCTGGACTATGTGGACGAGCGGCGCGGGCAGCTGGACGCCATGATCCAGTTTCAGAGCATGGAGGCGGACTGCTTCATGACCGATTACGTTCCCCTGCCCTTCTCCGCGCGGCGGCTCAAGCGCGCCTTCGACCGCTGGCAGAAGAAGCTGGACGGAAAGGGCTGGAACATGCTCTACCTCGAAAACCACGACCATCCCCGCGTCATCTCCCGCTACGGCAGCGAAAAGTACCGCGTGGAGAGCGGCAAGATGCTCGCCTGCGCGTACCTGTTTCTGAAAGGCACGCCCTTTGTCTATCAGGGTCAGGAGCTCGGCATGGTCAACTGGCGGCCCAACGATCCCGACCTCTACGAGGACGTGCAGACCCGCTGGCACTATGCCCATACGCTCGCGCACATTCTGCCGGACAGGGTGCGCCTCAAGTGGTGTCATCGCTCGTCCCGCGACAATGCCCGCACACCGGTGCAGTGGAGCGCGGAGGAGCACGCGGGCTTCACCACCGGCACGCCGTGGTTCAGCGTCAACGACAACTACCGCACGATCAACGCCGCCGCGCAGGAGGACGATCCCGATTCCCTTCTCAATTTCTACCGCCGCGCCATCCGGCTCCGCAAGGAGCTGCGCGTGATCCGCGACGGCAGCTTCACCGACCATACGCCGCTCTCCGGCAGCCTCTACGTCTACTCCCGCCGCCTCGGCGGCGAGCGGGTGTTGGTGGTCTGCTCCTTCGTGGAGCGGCCGGTGCGCTTCCGCGCGCCCAAGGGCTTTGACCTTTCCCGGGGAACGCTGCTGCTCGGCAACTACGGTGCGGGACAGTCGGACAATGGATTTATCACAAAACCCTACGAGTGCCGAGTCTATCACTTTGCACAAAACGACTGATCGGCTGATACCAATAAATAGACTAAAGGATGACGCGGATTTGCTTGACTCTACGTCGTCCTTTTGCTATAATAAGAGGGATGTGAAACATGTTGAAATAAGGGGGTTTTTGTCATGCAGCCGAATCAGGCGCAGCCCACGCCGCGCGCGAAAATCTGGTGCGTGATCTACACCGACGCGGAGCACGAATGCTTTGAAATCCGCACCATGGCGCTGGAAAAAGACGAGCCGGTCACGCTCTATCACAAGGAATACTCCTCCGGCACGGCACTGGGCGACTTCCTCGCCGCCGATCTCTCCGTCTGGGAGCAGCTTCGGCCCAAGGTCGCGGAGGCGGTTCAGTCGATCAACGAGGGGCGCTATCTCAAAAAGAGCCTCAACGCCATCTTCTACTGCACGCTGTATTGGCTCAATCAGAGCGCGTTCTTCGCGCCCTTTGCCGCCACGCTGCAGCGCTTGCAGATCACGCAGGGCACGGGCGACCCGCTCTCGCTGGACGCGTGCAACGCGCAGATGGCCTATTATCAGGATCTGCAAACCTATTTCCGCTCTCTGGTCGATCAGGTCTTTTCCGCGCCGGAGAGTGAGGACGTGGCGAACCGCTATTTTGCGCTCCAGCACCGCTACGGCGAGACCTCCTATCCCTCGTTCGCCTTTGAGTCGGTGAAGTACCTGCCGATGCAGCAGGGCGTCAGCGGCCTGTACCCCTACGACCAGTTCCTTGAGGAGGACGAGCGGCACGACTCCCGCACCATCATCACCGAGGTGCTGGAGACGGAGGATCCCGCGGCGTTCTCCGAGTTCCTGCTCTACCGCTATTTGCAGGAGAATCTGCACCTTCGCAAGTGCAAGTACTGCGGGCGGCTGTTCGCCACCCACGGCCACACGAAGCTGGAGTACTGTGACCGACTGATCGAGAACTCCACCAAGACCTGCCGCGAGATGGGTTCGCTGCGGCTCTATGAAGCGCGCAAGATGGAGGACCCCGCCATCCGCGAGTACAAGCGCTCGTACAAGACGCACAATGCCCGCATCCGCTATGGGCTGATGAGCCGCGAGGAGTTCACCGCCTGGTCCATCGAGGCGCGCGCCAAGCGCGACGCCTGCTGCGCCGGACAACTGTCGCTGGACGACTTCGTCGCCTGGCTCAACAGCGACAAAGCCGAGAAATAAACCGCTGCCCTGTCGCCGCAAGGCGATAGGGCTGCTTCCCACTTAATCAAATTTTTAGGAGGCTGCTATGGAAACGAGACCCTTTGTTCCCTGGGAAATGATGAACGCGTTCATGATCGACGTGTTCCAGAAATACGGTGTGCCTGCCGCGGACGCCGCCATCTGCGCGGACGTGCTGCTCGAGAGCGACCGCCGCGGCATCGAGAGCCACGGCTGCAACCGCTTCAAGCCCATCTATCTCGACCGCATCGAAAACGGCACGCTGCTGCCGGTGACGAAGATCGACATTCTCAAGGAGACGCCCACCACGGTCGTCATGGACGCCAACAACGGCATGGGCATGGTCGCGAGCCACAAGATGATGGAGATGCTCATCGAGAAGGCGAAGACCTACGGCATGGCGGGCGGCGCGATCTGCAACTCCACGCACTACGGCATCGCGGGCTATTGGACGACGATGGCGGAAAAGGCGGGCATGATCGGCATTTCCGGCACGAACGCCCGCCCCTCGGTCGCGCCGACCTTCGGCGTGGAGCCGATGATGGGCACGAACCCGCTGACCTTCACCATGCCCACCGACGAGGAATTCCCGTTCAACTTCGACTGCGCCACGAGCATCGTGCAGAACGGCAAGATCGAGTTCTACGAGCGCAGCGGCAAGGAGACACCGGCGGGTCTGGTCGTCACCAAGGACGGCGGCACGATGACCGACTCCGGCGAAATCCTGCGCGAGATGCGCAAGGGCAACTGCGCGCTGCTGTCCATCGGCGGCCTCGGCGAGGAGACCGGCGGCTACAAGGGCTACGGCTTCACCACCATCGTCGAGATTTTGTCCGCGGCGCTGACCGGCGGCCCGTTCATGAAGGCATTGAGCGGCAAGAACCCCGACGGCAGCAACAAGATGTACCGCCTCGGCCACTTCTTCTTTGTCATCAATCCCGAATTCTTCATGGGGCTCGACACCTTTGAAAAGACCAGCGGCGACATTCTCCGCGGTCTGCGCGCGAGCGAGAAGGCCCCCGGCGCGGAGCGCATCTACACCGCGGGCGAAAAGGAATGGCTCGCGTGGCAGGATCGCAAGGACAAGGGCGTGCCCGTGGGCGAGAGCATCCAGAAGGAACTCATCGAGCTGCGCGACCGCTTCGCCCTCGACTACAGGTTCCCGTTTGAGGGATAACAAGATTACGGAAAGGAATTGTTGCCACCATGGATTACGCAAAGGAATCGCTGCGCCTGCACGGCGAATGGAAGGGCAAGATCGAGGTCGTGTCCACCGTCAAGACCGACACCCGAGACGACCTGTCGCTCGCCTACACTCCCGGCGTGGCGCAGCCGTGCCTGGAGATTCAAAAGGATATCAACAAGAGCTATGAACTGACCCGCCGCCACAACCTCTGCGCCGTCATCACCGACGGCACGGCGGTGCTCGGCCTCGGCGACATCGGCCCCGAGGCGGGCATGCCCGTCATGGAGGGCAAGTGCGTGCTGTTCAAGAACTTCGGCGGCGTGGACGCGTTCCCCCTCTGCGTCAAGACCAAGGACGTGGACGAATTTGTGGAGACGGTCTACAATATCTCCGGCTCTTTCGGCGGCATCAACCTCGAGGACATCGCCGCACCGCGCTGCTTTGAGATCGAGCGCAAGCTCAAGGAGAAGTGCGATATCCCCATCTTCCACGACGACCAGCACGGCACCGCCATCATCACGCTGGCGGGGCTTACCAACGCGCTCAAGGTGGTGGGCAAGAAGAAAGAGGACGTCAAGGTCGTCACCTCCGGTGCGGGCGCGGCGGCGATCTCGATCACCAAGCTGCTGCTCTCCGCGGGCTTCACCAACATTGTGATGACCGACCGCAAGGGCGCGATCTATGAGGGCCGCGAGGGACTCAACTGGATCAAGGAGGAGATGGCGAAGGTCACCAACCTCAACCACGAGAAAGGCGCGCTTGCCGACGCGATCCGCGGCGCGGACGTGTTCATCGGCGTCTCCGCCCCCGGCACGCTGACAACAGACATGGTCAAAACCATGAACCGCGACGCGATCGTGTTCGCCTGCGCGAACCCCACGCCGGAGATCTTCCCCGACGACGCGAAGGCGGGCGGTGCACGCGTGGTGTCCACGGGCCGCAGCGACTATCCCAACCAGATCAACAACGTCCTCGCCTTCCCAGGCGTGTTCCGCGGCGCGTTCGATGTACGTGCGAGCGACATCAACGAGGAGATGAAGATGGCGGCGGCGCAGGCGCTCGCCGGACTCATTTCCGACGACGAGTTGAACGAGGACTACATCATCCCCAAAGCCTTCGATCCCCGCGTCGGTCCCGCGGTGGCAAAGGCGGTCGCCGATGCGGCGCGAAAGAGCGGCGTCGCGAGAATTTGAAATAAGCGCAAAAAAGAGCGGCATAGCCGCTCTTTTTTATTCGGTTTTCGCGGGTTCCGCCGCGGGAGCTTCCGCAGGCTTTTCCTCCTCGTCGTCCTCGTCCTGCAGGCGCAAGCCCGCGGTGTCCGCCACCGGCAGCGAGAACGCGATCGCCTTCGCGGGCGTCGCCATGCCCGCCTTGAGCATCACCGACTGCATGATGCGGTCGCGCTGGGAGGTCTTGGCGACGATGAAGATCATGTCCTTTTCCGAGGCAAGGGAGATGCCGAGAAATTTCTCGGCGCGCTCCATGCCCGTGCCGCGGGCGTTGACGATGGTGCCGCCGTAGGCGCCCGCCTCCCGCGCCGCGTCCATGACCAGCTCGTTGTAGCCCTGATTGCTGATAATGACGATCAGCTCGCGATCGGTTCCCTTCATGATGCTCTCCTCCCCGCGGGTGTAGTTCTGTCCATCGGTCAAAAATGCCAGCTCCCGGCGTCCGCCGATGCTGCTCATCGGGATCACGCAGGAGATCCCCGTGCCCGGCACGTCAATGTGCAGTGTCCGCTGCATGCCCTTTTTCGCCGCGCGCCACGCCTCCCACGTCACCATGGAGAAGCAGACCGCTTTTTCCGCCTGTCCGAACAGGTATCCGCTCCGCTCGACGGTGAACGTGCCGCGCCCGAGCGAGATGAAGCTCGTCTGGATGCCGTTGATCTGGTAGAGCGCCACAAAGCGGGGCAGCTCCCGCCGCTCGATCACGGTCGTCATCAAATATAATTCCGACATTCGCCGCCCCCCTCCTTACAGCGCAATGATCTCATAATCGTCGAGCCAATCCAGCTTCTGCTCGACGCCGGCGGTATTGACGGCGGGCTTCGCGCGCTTCTCGCGCAGCTTGTACGCGACGCCCAGCAGCTGAATGGCGATCAGCGGCGTCATGGCGACCATGGCGACCACGCCGAAGGCGTCCGTCACCACGTTGCCGCCCACGGCAAGGCACGCGCCCGTCGCCAGCGGCAGCAGGAACGTCGCCGTCATGGGGCCGGAGGCGACGCCGCCGGAGTCAAATGCGATGGCGGTGAAGATATCCGGCACGACGAAGCTCAACGCCAGCGATAGCACGTAGCCGGGGATGATCATGTATAAAACGGAAATGCCCGTCAGCACGCGGATCATGGCAAGGCCGATGGACACCGCCACGCCGAGAGACAGGCTGCGCTGGAGCGTCGCGCCGGCGATCGCGCCGCTGGTCAACTCCTCGACCTGCTTCATGAGCACATACACCGCCGGCTCCGCCTTGACGATGAAGTAGCCGATCAGCATGCCCACCGGAATGATGACCCAGCGGTACGGCAGCCCCGCCAGCGTCTCGCCGAGGTAGGTGCCCGCGGGCATGAAGCCCACGTTCACGCCGGTGAGGAACAGCACCAGTCCGACGTATGTATACAAAAGGCCGATGCCGATGCGCGTCAACGTCTTTTTGCCGAGGTGGAGTCCCGTGATCTGGAACACGGTGAAGAACACCATGATCGGCAGCAGCGCCGTCGCGATCTCGTGGAGGTACGTCGGCAGCGCCTTGGTGAACAGCTCGCGCAGCTCCACGGTGTCCGTGAAATTCGGCGCCACCGTCGCGCTGTACGCCGCGCCGTCCACATGGTAGATGAGGCTTAAGATCAGCACCGCCAGGATCGGGCCGACGGAGCAGAGCGCGATGAGGCCAAAGCTGTCCCCGTGCGCCTTGCTGTCGCTTCGGATGGCGGAAATGCCGACGCCGAAGGCGAGGATGAACGGCACGGTCATCGGCCCCGTGGTGACGCCGCCGGCGTCAAAGGCCACAGCGATGAAGTCCGGCGGCGCGAGGAACGCGAGGACGATCACCGCGGCATAAAACGCCAGCAGCAGCGTGCGGAGCTTGACGCCCAGCAGCATACGCAGCAGCGCCAGCGCGAGGAACAGCCCCACGCCGCCGGCGACGGAGAAGATCAGCACGTTGTTGGGGATGGACTGCACCTGTCCCGCCAGCACCTGAAGGTCCGGCTCGGAGATCGTGATGAGCGCGCCGAGCAGAAAGCCCATGGAGAGAATGATCCCCAGCCTGCGCGTCCGCGTGATGCGGCCGCCCACCTGCTCGCCCATGGGCTCCATGGCAAGCTCCGCACCGAGGGTGAAGAACATCATGCCCGCCACCAGCAGCACGCCGCCGAACAAGAAAGCCAGCAGCACACTGCTGGTCATCGGCGCGATGGTCAGCGACAGCACCAGCACGATGCCGATGATGGGCAGCACGGCACTGAGCGCCTCGTCCAGTTTTTCCTGTAGCTTTGTGCGATAGAACATGGAAACTCCTTATTCTTCTGCTTCGTCTTCGTCACGCATGCGATAGCCCACGCCGATCTCGGTGAAGATATACTCCGGCGCGGCGGGATTCTTTTCGATCTTGCGGCGGATGTTCGCCATGTTGACGCGGAGGATCTGGTTGTCCGCCTTCGCCTTTGGCCCCCAGATCTCGCGGATCATATAGTCGTAGGTCAGCACCTTACCGGCGTACTTGCCGAGCAGCGCCACGATCTTGAACTCGTTGAGCGTCAGGTGCGCGTCCGTCCCGTCCATGAGCACATGATGCTTGTCGTAGTCGATGGTCAGCCCACCGATGGTCAGCTTGCCGGACTGGGCGATGCCGCCGTTGGTGAGCGGCGTGCGCGTGTGGCGGATCGCCGTGCGGATGCGCGCGAGCAGTTCACTCGTGCCAAACGGCTTTTCGATGTAGTCGTCCGCGCCCGAGTCCAGCGCCTTGACCTTGTCGTGCTCATGGGTGCGCGCGGAGACGACGATGATGGGCAGGTTCGACCACGAGCGCACCTCCCGCAGGATCTCCAACCCGTCCATGTCTGGCAGCCCCAGATCGAGGATGATGAGGTCCGGACAATGCGAGGAGATCATCGACAGCGCCTCTTCCCCGCTTCCGGCGGCGATCGTGTCGTAGCCGTTGGCATTGAGAATGGTGGAGATAAAGTTGCTGATGCTCTGCTCGTCCTCTATAATAAGCACTTTATCCTTGAGTTTCAAGCGGTTTTTCCTCCTTCAGCGGCAGCGTGAAGCACAGATGCGCGCCGCTCTCGTTGTTTCGTGCCTGCATTTCCCCGCCGTGCGCCTTCACGATCGTGCGGCACACGGAGAGGCCGATGCCCATGTTTTTCTTGCCGTCGGAGCCGCCCTGGGACGGCGTCTTCGCCGCGTCAAAGAGCGTACCCAGCTTCTTCTCCGGAATGCCGCGGCCGTCGTCGCTCACGGAGAACAGCGCGTCCGCGCCGCTGCGCTCGACGCGCAGGCGGATGTGCGACGCGCCGCCGTGGATCACCGCGTTTTCCATCAGGTTCAGCACGACCTGCTGGATCAGCGTCGCGTCCATGGGCACCATCAGCACCTCGTCCGGCACCTCCACCGAGACCTGCGTCTGCGGGAAGCGCTTGGCGAACTTCCCCGCCGCGGCGCCCAGGATCTCCTCCGCCGCCTCATAGTCCGTGGTCAGCCGCTCCGCGCCGCCGCGGATGCGGGTGATGGAGAGGATGTTCTCGACCATGCGGATGAGCCACTGCGCGTCCTCGTTCACGTCCCGCAGCAGCGCGCGCTTCTGCTCGGTGGACAGCGCGCCCTTATCCTCCAGCACCGCCGCCGTGTTGCCGACGATGGAGGTCAGCGGCGTGCGGATGTCGTGGGACATCGCCCGCAGAAGGTCGGCGCGCATGGCTTCGCGCTCGGTTTCCAGCCGCAGCCGCTCCTGCCGCTTGATCCGCGTGGTCATGGCGCTGACGATCAGCGCCACCGCCAGCAGCGTCACGAACGTCAGCGGGTAGCCGGTCATGGTGAAGTTAAACTCCCAGTAGGGATAGGTGAACACATAGTTGACGCAGACCACGCCGAAGAACGAGGCGAAGATGCCCCAGAAGTAGCCCTCCGTCCAGCGAGAGACGAACACGACCGCCAGCACGAACAGGAAGCCCACGTAGGCGTCGCCCTCGGCGATGCGCCCCATCGCCGCGCAGATCGCCACCGCCGCGGACAGGATCGCCGCCGTCAGCAGCGCGTCCCGCGCCGTGCGCGGCAGCCGCTTTTTCCTCTGCATCGCGCCGCCTCCCCCGTGTCCAAATTGCTCTGATTTTATAGTATATCATATCCGGCGCTAAAATGCCGTTAAAAATCGGGAAACGGGACGGCAAAAGCCGTCCCGTTCGCTCAAGCTCTGCGGATGTCGATGCTCCGCACGTCCTCCATGCGGAAGCCGGGCTGCTGCATCAGCGCCATCAGGATCGCCACCTTGACCTCCTCCGCCACGCCGTCCGCCGGAATGGCGGGCGCGGTGGGCGTCGGCGCGCTCGCCGCCTGCTGCTGCGGCGCGGGCTTATCAAAACGCTGCATGATCTTTCCCATCAGCTGCGTCAAAAAGATGATGCAGGTCAGGCCGATGAAGGTGATGCCCATACCCATGAACACCACAAACGCGTTGGAAACCTCCATTGCTTACACCCCCTTGTATCACAGGTCTCCGCATTATTATAACGGGGACTGCCGTTCAGCCGCTGAAAAGAAGCGCCCGCGCCGTGTCAAGGCGTAGAAAAGGAAGCCGCCCATTCTATAAAATCTTTATACAGCAAAAAAGAAGCAGCCGTTCGGCTGCTTCTTTCCCGTTGCGTTATAGATGCGCGTTGCGCTCGATCCGGTCGTAGTGCTTCAAAAGCCACGGCTCGATGGCGGCGGTCAGCTTCATGTCGAGGTTGAAGATGTAGACCGTGAACGTCACCGCGAAAAGGCCCAGCAGGATCAGCAGGAGCCGAAGGAGGAGCTTTAAGATAAACTTCATCACGTTATTCATGCTTCCGCTCCTTTCTTACCACGATTCCTCGTCATGCAGCACCTCGAGCGACGGGTCAATGGGCTCTTCGCGCATGACGGTGCGCATGTAGTTGTTGATCTGGTCGCGCACGCCCTGACGGGAGATGATGCGCGGGTCGAACAGGTCGTGGGAGACCCAGACGAGATGGATGCCCAGCTCGCGGGCGCGATCCTCGAACATACCGTGCATGCCGGTGAGCGCCTTGCAGCTCATGTGCTCCCACAGAATGACCATGTCGGCGTTGAACTGTTGCGTGAACTCCCACAGCTCGTCGAGCAGCACCTTGTAACCGCCGTGGGTGCGGTTGCGCATGATCATGTTCTCCGTGAGCCACGCCATGTCGTAGATGGCGGTCTCGCGGTTCTCCGGCGTGTCGGTCTCGGCCAGCTCGCGGGTGGAGACCATGGAGAGCATATCCGTCAGCGGCACGATGCCCCAGCAGTTCAGGAGCCACACGAGGAAGTCCATGTAGTAGTGCGACTGCACGCCCCAGATGATCGCGCGGTGGCGGTACTCCTTCGCCGCGCGTTTCTTCTTCTCGTACGCCTGACGCGCGAGCTTGGAGATCTTGCGGTCCGCCTTCTCAAACGCGGCGATGCGCCCGCAGATCGCCATGTAGTTCGTCTCGGTGTAGAGCGCGAGGTTGGAGCCGAACACCTGCGGATACGGCGTGCGGTTCATCTCCAGCCATTCCTGACGGCAGCGGGTGGCGTAGTTGACGCGCTTGGCGCACTCAAAGTACTCCTTCCAGTCCCACGTCGCGCCGGTGTGCTTTTCGATGAATGCAATGGCGTTGCGGATCTCCTGCGCGGCGTACTCCTGCACGTCGTCCTCGCGGTGGCGCAGCGGCGCGGCGAGCTGGAACACGGGAATGCCGTCCTCGAGCTCCAGGCGGCGGGAAATGACGCCGTTGCCGAGGAGCGAACCGTCGCAGGTGGTGTTGCACTGGATCGCGCAGGCGCCGAGCACCGGCGCGTCGTCGTCGATGGAGACGCCCGCCTCCGCCTCGGGCATGGGGCACACGTCGCCGGCGAGGCCGAACTCCTGCGCCACGTCGATGTAATGCTCCGCCGCGTGTTGATTCAAAAGCACGGAGACGTAGGTGGACGGGGTCTCGCGGCTGAGGCACTTGAGCGTCGGGAAGCCCATCATCACCGCGGTCATCTCGTTCTCGTCGACGAGGACGACCTTCTTGGAAAACTCGGTGTCGTTGCCGGTGCGGCGGTCGCCGCGGAAGAGGTTATCGAGCAGCTTCGCCACGTCGTCGATGATAAGGTCCTGCTCGGTGTGGCAGATGCGCAGGTACTCCCCGCGCAGACCCTGCGTGTGGCGGTCGACCATCATCGGCACGGCGAGGTAGTTCGCCATCCAGCGATAGCGGAAGAACGCCTTGACGTTGCGGGGCTTCATCATGAACTTGCCCAGCGTCCCCATGATGACGAGCCAGCGGGAATAATCGTAGAGGGTATCCTCAATGCCGCGCCATTCGCGGCGCTTGCGGACCTTGCCGCCGTCCTTGTAAAAGTCGCCGAAGCGATCCTTGCCGATCTCTTTAGCCATTTGCCACGCCCTCCTTCTGGATCTTCTTGATCTCCATGCTCTCCACAAACGCCTGCACGCGGGTGCGCATCTGACCGGAGGTCGCAATGGAATAGGGACGGTCCACCGCGAGGACGGGATAGCCGAAGTCCTCGCGCAGGATGTGGGAGCCGAGCATCTTCTCGTACGCCCACGGGTCGCAGAATTTCATCTGCTCGTAGATGATGCCGTCCGCGCCGTACTCCTTCGCGGTGTCCGCGACGTACTGGCGGCGGCCCTGCATCTTGGGCATATCCATGTAGCGCGGGCACTCGGCGCGCTGCATGTACTGCCGGCAGATCTGCGTCAGCGCGTCCTCGTCGTCGGTGAGGACGATGGGATCACGTCCGGGCAGCGAGCCGTAGCAGAAGCGGTCGGCGCAGACGTAGGCGCCGGAATCCTCGATGAGCTTGATGAAGTCGAGGTCGTCCACCTCGGAGCCGACGACCACGACGCGGGCGCGGTACGGGAACTTCTCGTCCGGCTCGCGGGTCTTGAGCTCTTCGAGCGTCTCCTCGAGCTTGTCGATGAGCAGGTACTTGGGGCACGCGTAGGTCGCGAGCGTCAGGATGTGGAACTCGTAGCCCGTGATGCGCGGATGCTCGCCCTTGCGATACTCGCCGATGGCGCGGATCAGCTCGCAGACCTTATTGTGCTCCGCCACCGCCTTGCGGATCGCGGCGTCGGAGGTGTCGATGCCGTAGTGCTCCGCGAGGGGTTTTAAAATGTGGTTTTTGCATTGCAGCACATAGAGGTTGAGGCCGTTGTCGTCGCCCTTCATGGGGATCTCCATGTACTCGTAGAAGAAGTTGGGCTTATCCTTGCCCATGGTCTTGAGCAGCTCCATGTTCTCCACGCAGCGGTTCATCATCGAGCAGCCGTCCGGCGTGATGATGCAGTCGGCGAAGCTGTAGCCGCCCTCGATGGCGCGCTCGAGCAGCGCGCGGCTGTACTCGCAGAGGAAGCTGGTGAGATAGTACGTCGCAACCTCCATCGAGCCGGTGCGCGGCGCGCGCAGGCGCGCGGAGAACGTGCCGGGCAGGTTCATCAGCGGCTCCGGCGTGTTTTCGCAAGTGTAGGCGACGCAGATCTTGCCGTCCTTTTGCGCCTGTTGGATCAGCTCGTTGTTGGCCTCCAGCAGGAGCTGTTCAAAGTAAATCAGATGCTTGAGATCTTTCATGCTCTCCCCCTTTTTATTCGATGCCTGTGGTGCGGTTCCGGATCACTTCTTGCCCGCCACGCGCGCGGCGATCTTGCCGGTGCGCTTGACGAGATGCTCGGCGACCTTGATGGGCATGGTCTCGAACTCGCCCATGTGCCACTCGCGGGTCTTTTCGAGGTGGATCGCGTCGAACATGCACTTGGTGGTGCAGAGGCCGCAGCCCACGCAGAGGTAGGCGTCCACCTTCGTCGCGCCGCACTTGAGGCAGCGGCTGGTCTCCTGGCGCACCTGCTCCTCGGTGAAGGTGCAGCGGGTGGAGCCGAAGGTCTTTTCCTTGGCGGCGTTGTAGCCGGGGATCTGGCGGCTGCCGTGGTCGTAGCCCGTGGGATCGACGAGGATGTTGCCCTTGTCGAGCGCGCGGTAGTTGCGGCGGTCGCGGCCGAGCGTCAGCGTCTGGCCCTCGTGGACGATGCGGTGCAGCGAGATCGCCGCCTCCTTGCCCGCGGCAATGGCGTCGATGATGAACTTCTGTCCGGTGTAGGCGTCGCCGCCGGCAAAGATATCGCGCTCCGCGGTCTGATAAGTGAGCGGGTCCGCCTTGACGAAGCCGCGCTCGGTGAGCTCGACCTTGGTGCCGTCCAGCAGCTTGCCCCAGTCGGTGCGAAGGCCGATGCAGTAAAGCACCGTCGTGCACTCGGCGGTCTCAGTCTGCGCGTCGTCGAACTTCGGCGCGAATTTGCCGCTTTCGTCCTTGACGGAGAGGCACTTGCGGAATTGGATGCCCGCGCACTTGCCGTCCTTGACGATCACTTCCGTCTGGCCCCAGCCGTCGCGGATCTCGACGCCGTCGTGCTTGCACTCGTTCTGATCCTCTTCGCCCATGGGCATCTCGTCGTAGCTTTCGAGACAGTACAGCGTGACCTTCTCCGCGCCGCAGCGTACCGCCGTGCGGGCGACGTCCGCGCCGATGCTGCCGCCGCCGATGACGACGACCTTGCCGGAGAGCTTCACGTCCTCGCCCGCGTTGACGCGCTTGACGAAGTCGATGCCCGCGATCACGCCCTCGGCGTCGTCGCCGGGCACGTTCAGCTTACCGCCGTCCTGCAGGCCGATGGCGAGGTAGAAGCCCTTGTAGCCCTGCTCGCGCAGCTGCGGGATGGTGATATCCTTGCCGACCTCGACGCCGCACTTGAACTCAACGCCCATCTCGCGGAGGATGTCGATCTCCGCCTCGACCACGTCCTTTTCCAGACGGAAGCCGGGCAGGCCGTTCATCATCATGCCGCCGGGCTTTTGCGCCTTATCGAACACGGTGGGGCGATAGCCCTTCATGGCGAGGTAATACGCCGCGGTCATGCCCGCGGGGCCGGCGCCGATGATGGCGATCTTCTCGTCATAGGGGCGGCCGATCTGGTTGACGAACTTGGGGATCTCGCGCGTCTTGGGGTCGAGCTCCTGCTCGGCGATGAAACGCTTGACCTCGTCGATGGCAACCGCCTCGTCCACGCTGCCGCGGGTGCACTCGGTCTCGCAGCGGTGGTTGCAGACGCGGCCGCAGACCGCGGGGAACGGATTTTCCTTGCGGATCAGCTCCAGCGCTTCCTTGTACTTTCCCTGCGCGGCGAGGCGCAGGTAGCCCTGCACGGCGATGTGCGCGGGACATGCGGTCTTGCACGGCGCGGTGCCGGTCTCCACCACGTCCTCGCGGTTTTCGCGGTAGTCCACGTTCCAGTCCTGCTTGCGCCAGATGTGGTGCTCGCTCATCTTGCGGTAGTCCTTCACCGGCAGCGGCTCCTTGGTGCAGAGCTTCTGTCCGAGCTTGAGCGCGTTCGCGGGGCAGTTCTCGACGCACTGTCCGCAGGCAACGCACTTCTCCTCGTCGATGACGGCGGTGAAGTTGGAGCGGATCACGTCGCGCGCGCCGTAGAGCATACCGACGCGCAGACCGAAGCAGGAGCAGGAGCAGCAGTTGCAGATCGCCGCGCTCTCGCCGACCTCTTCGATGTTCGGCATATCGTGCATAAGACCGTTGTCCTCGGCGCGCTGGAGAATTTCCAGCACCTCCTCGCGGCTCACGGGACGGCCGCGGCCGGTGCGGATGTAGTGCTCCGCGCCCTTGCCCATCTGGATGCACATATCCTCCTCCAGATGGCCGCAGCCCTCGCCGATGGTGCGGCGGGACGCGCGGCAGGAGCAGGGGGAAACGGAGAAGGTGTTGTACTTATTTAAGTAGTAGCTGATTTTTTCGTCGTCGCGGACGTTGGGGATGTCCTTGATGGCGCTCTCGATCGGCACCACGCGCATGAGGCCGGAGCCGTCCGGCATCATCGGCGCCATGGTCGCCATGCGGATGCGGGTGTACTCCTCGAACGCGCGGGCGACCTCCGGGTGGGTTTCCAGCAGCTCTTTGTTGTTCACCAGCATCTCCATAATGCCCGGAGCGAAGATCTGCATGTAGAAGCGGTCCTTGCCGTCGGTGGGGTCGGTGGTCACGCGGAACACGCCGATCCACGCGAGGTGCTCGGCCAGCTTCTGGGTCTCCTCGATGCTCTTGCCGGTCTTTTTGGCAAGATACTCCGTCGTGCGCTCCTTGCGCAGACCGCAGGCAATGGCGACGTCTGCCTCGTCGTCGGTCAGGATGCCCGCAAGGGAATAGTATTCGGGGGCGTTTTCGTCGATCTTGTTGACGACGCCGGTCAGGCCGCCGACAACATGACATAGCTTGACGATCTTGGGTCTTAACTGTGCCATATCGATTTCTCCTTCTCCCAAAAATTATTTCTTCCAGTCGTTGACCTGCTTGCGCAGCCAGTCCACCCACTTGTCCATGCCCTCGCCGGTCTTGGCGGAGATCGGGAAGATCTCGAGGCCGGGGTGACGCATGTGGGCAAACTCCGTGACCTTATCGAGGTCAAAGTCGAAGTAGGGCAGCACGTCGATCTTGTTGATGATCAGCACGTCCGCCACCTCGAACATCAGGGGATACTTGAGCGGCTTGTCGTGCCCCTCGGGCACCGAAAGGATGACGGCGTTCTTCACCGCGCCGGTGTCGAACTCCGCGGGGCAGACGAGGTTGCCCACGTTTTCGAGGATCACGAGGTCGAGGTCCTCGGTGCCGAACTCGGTGAGCCCCTGACGGGTCATGTCCGCGTCCAGATGGCACATGCCGCCGGTGTGGATCTGGATCGCCCGCGCGCCGGTCTCCAGAATCGCGGCGGCGTCCACGTCGGAGTCGATGTCCGCCTCCATGACGCCGATGCGCAGTTCGTCCTTCAGCGCGCCGATGGTCTTTTTCAGGGTGCTGGTCTTGCCGGAGCCGGGGGACGACATCACGTTGAGCAGGAACGTGCCCTGCTTCTTGAGCTGCCCGCGCAGGCGGTCAGCGTCCGCGTTGTTGTCCGCGAAGATGCTCTCCTTGACTTCGATGACGCGAATAGGGTCCATAACGGTTTCCTCCTGTTGCACATTTGCTCATGATAATGATAACAGAAGACGGCGCTGTTTTCAATCCGCTTTTTGTGCAAATCAGTCAAAAAAATTTCCCACCCGAGGGGTGGGAAATTTTTTGCCGTGTTCGGTCATTCGCCGCGCGACGCCAGCGCCTGCGTCTGCTCGATCTCGGTGATAAGCGCGACGCGGTCGGCATGGCGGCCGCCCTCAAACTTGGCATTGATCCACTCGTCCACGATCATCTTCGCCGTCTCGTCGCCGATCACGCGCGCGCCGAAGGCGATGATGTTCGTATTGTTGTGCTGCTTGGAGAGCTTCGCGGTGTAGGGGTCGCTGCACACGCAGGCGCGGATGCCCTTGACCTTGTTCGCCGCGAGGCTGATGCCGACGCCGGTGCCGCAGATCAGCACGCCGCCGTCCACCTCGCCCGCCGCCACCAGCTTCGCGACGCGGTAGCCCGCGATGGGATAGTCGAAGCGCTCGCTGGTGTCCGTGCCGACGTTGACGACCTCAATGCCCTTGCCCTCGAGGTAGTCCATGATGGTGTTTTTCATTTCGACCGCCGCGTGGTCGTTGCCGATGGCCAGTTTCATACCGGGTTCCTCCTCAAAAATAGTTATCATTATTTTAGTACGGGCAGCGGGAAAAAGTCAATTCCCCGCCGCGTCCTTGTGCTTAATGTAAAGGTAGATGCCGAGGATCACCACCGCGCCGCCGACGACCTGATTGACGGTCGGCAGCTCCGAGAGCAGGAGCAGCGCCCAGGTGGCGGAGAGCACCGGCTGGAACAGCTTGATGACGGCGACGAGCGTGGGACTCAAGTACTTGAACGACCAGTTGAAGATGCTGTGCCCCAGCAGACTGTTGAACACCGCCATCAAAAAGCCCATAAGGTAGTTGATCCAGCCGTAGCCCGTCAGCGAGTAGGGCGAGAACAGAACCATGACCGTCAGCACGATTGCGGACGTGCCGTAGACCAGAAAGGTGTAGACTGTGTTCGATACACCGGTGCGCACCCTGGTGCCGACGAGCGAGTAGCCCGCCTGCATCGCCGCCGCCAGAATCCCGCAGAGGTTGCCGAACAGCATCCCGCCGCCGGCGGAGAAGCCGCCGGGGGTGTACGCCACCAGCAGCGCGCCGAGCAGCGCGACCGCGATGCCCGCCTTGCCCCAGACGCCGTAGCGCTCGCGCCCCGTGAGCGCCATCACGAGCGCCACGAACAGCACCTCCGTGCCGACGAGCACCTGCGACGCCGTCACCGTCGTGTTGTTGACCGAGAGAAAATACGTCCAGAAGTGGATCGCGAGGAACGTGCCGCTGAGCAGGCACCAGAGCACGGTCCCTTTCGTCAGCGAGCGCAGCTCCCGCCGCCGCTCCGGACTGCCGAACACCGCGGGGACGAGCAGCAGCGTGACAAAGATCTTGCGGTACGCCGCCAGCACCAGCGACGGCGCGTTGCTCCAACGCACGAAGAGCGACGCGGTGGAGACAAAGAACACCGCCAGCCACACCAGCGCCAGCGCGCGGCGGCGCTGACTGCGTTCGGGCGCGACTTCGGCGCGTTCGTTTTGAGGCATCGTGGCTCCCTCCCATACCTGTTTTCTTTCTTTTATACACGCGAGCGCGGAGAAAAGCAAGCGATTTGCGCAAAAAAAGCGCCCGCCTTGCTGCGGGCGCTTTCATCACCGACTCTTTGGGCCGGTCAATTGTCTTTCGGTCAGGAATCCTCCCAGCTCGCGCAGAATATCCGCATACGGCACATCGCCGCCGCGGAGGACTTCAAAGGCGCGGCGCACCGTATAGCAGGTCAGGTCGCACGCCGCGCCGCGGCGAAGCAGCAGCACCGCCGTGTCCCAGCGCTCCCACAAAAGCGCGCACAGCAGCGGTGAAGCTGCCAGCTGTTCTCTCTGCCTCCCCTGTTCCAGAATCGCGATCACGCTGGGGTAACCCACATCCTGTCCCTCCGGGTCATAGTCGGCGTCCAGCAGTGCCTCCACAGTTTTTATCTGTCCGGCCGCCGCCGCGCAGCACAGCGGCGTCAGAATCAGCTGCGTGTCGCTTGCGCCCTCCCATTGCACGCTCAATGAGGCCAGGCAGTTCACCCTACTCTCTTGACGGCGCATCAGGCGCAGCGCCATATCCGTTTCTCCGCGCAGCGCAAAGCCCGCCATTTCATCCCAGGTCGCGAATCCCCCGTGGCGCAGGACGGCTCTTCGCTGTGCAAAGCGTTCGTTGCAAAGCTGCTCGATCAGGGCGTCGGAGGCTTGTGCGCGCAGCGCCGGGTCGCCCAGGATCCGATCCGTCTCCTCCGGCGTCAGTACGCGAAGAGTACGCTGCTCCGCGCCGGGAGGCGCGGATTGGAACGACGGCCGCTTGGCGGTCAGCAGCATCGCGCGCGCCGCCGTATTCTTCCCCGCCAGCTCCAAAAGCCGGTCGATCGGCTCCTCCGCCGGGATCAGGCCGCGCTCCAGCGCCTCTTGCAGCAGCTTGTCGTCCCCGCTGCACAGGATGGCGCTCGTCAGGCCGCTGACGCCGATCGGCAGCGACGGCGCGCGGAACGCCACGCTCCGGATGAGTACCCGCAGGCACCTCGGGTCGATCCCCGCTTCCACGCCGATCCGGTCGCGGCTCATCACCAGACGTTTGTCTTTGCCATACAGCCGAAGGATTCCCTTCACCGCAGCGGCGGAGCGCAGGCCCGCGCCAAAGCTCACCTCATCCAGATCCACGGTTTCGCCCAGCGTGTTTTGGATGGCCTCCGGCAAGGCTTCTTCCCACTCCCAGACCTTCGCCGCCAGCTTCCGCGCGACCCGCTCATCGCGCATCGCGTCGGGATATCGCCCGGCGAGCACCGCGAGCATCACGCTGCGGCGCGGCATGCTTGGCTCCCCCAGCCCCCACTTCAGCAAGGTCAGTGCCGTCTGCACAAGTTCCTCCCGGTCGTAGGTGCAGCGGCACAGCTCGTCCCGCAGCGTGATCTCGCTCATGTGGCGCACCGCCGCGCGCAGGAGCAGCGGCCGCACGCCGCCGTCCGGCAGCGTGCGGATCAGGCGTCGGCACTCCTGATGCTCCCCCGTGATCTCCCACAGCTCTCCCTGCACCGCCAACGCCTCCGACACGGCGGGGCACTCCTCCCGCCACACGCCCTCTCGCTCCAGCAGAAGCCGGACGCAATCCGCGTGTCCGAACGCCGCCGCGGCCGCCAGCGGCGTCAGGCCGTAGATGCCCGTCCCGAAGCGCCCGTCTCGCTCGGGCAAAAACGCGGCGCTCTCCGACACCGTCGTGCGATGCCCCCGCATACAGGACGCCTCGTGGCCATAGAAGGTGTTGGGCATATTTCGCAGCGCCGTCGTCGCATCAAGGGAGGCACTGTTTCCATCGCAGCCCCAGTCCAGAAGCACGCGCAGATGCTCCGCGCGGCCCAGCGCCGCGGCGAGCGTGGGGAGCGTGCCCTGCACCACCCACCGTTTCCCGCCCACGCGGATCTTTCCGGCGTACTCGCCGCGCGGCACATGGTCCAGCAGGCGATGCAGCAGCGCCGCGGAGCAGTGTTCCAGCGCGGCGCGGAGCATCTCGCCCGCGACAGGGCGCTCCAGCATTCCCACGCGTCCCAGCAGCCGCGCGGCGCTCGGCTCGTCGCCCTTTTGCAGGTATTGCGTCAGCGCCTCCAGCGTCTCCTTGCGGCTTAATCCGCGGAAGCTGTCCATCACCTCAAAAATATCCATCGCCGTATGCTCACGCGCCCAAAGCGCGCTTGAGCTCCCGGGCGTTGGGCACGTCGTCGCCGAAGAACACGCGCCCCGCCGCCTCCGCGTAGCGATCGGAGCCGTTCCGCGCGATCAGCAGCGCGATGGGGTCGGAGTTGGTGATGCCGTTGAGCAGGAACTCGTTCTGCGGCTCGCCGTTCATCACGGCGTCGTAGAACTGCATCACGCGCTCCAGCCTCGCCATGGCCTCCGGGTCGTTTTTCTCGCACAGCGCCTCCAGCCGAAGCAGCAGCACGCTGGTGAGCGCCCAGCGCTCGGTGAAGCTCATCGCGTCGATTTCGGCGATCAGCTCCGGCGTGGGCTCCGCGCTCATGATGCGCTCCGCCACGCCCGAGGCGATGATGGCGGCGTACTGGTTGTAGTAGGTCAGAAACTCCCGCGCGACCTGCGCCGACTGGATAAACTGTGCCACAAAGGGCAGGTCGATCTCGAAGCCCTGCTCCTCCATCATGCGCAGCATGACGGACAGGTCCTCCCAGCCGCGGGCGGTGACCAGCGCCGTGCCGTCCGCACCCTTTTCAAAGACGTAGAACTGGCGCTTGTGGTCGTCCAGATAGCTCAGCACGATGGGGTGGACGCTGTGGTGCACCATGTACGCCCGCCAGGCGTCGTAATCCGCGCGCAGGTGCAGCATGCGCATACGGTCGGCGGTCACGGCGTCCAGCGTGGACGCGGAGGCGTTGTACTCCGTGGGGTTGCCGGCGAGCACCAGCATCCAGCCGTCGGGGATCGCGTGCGGCCCGAAGGTCTTCGCCTGCAAAAGCTGGAGCATGATGGGGCGCAGCGTCTCGCTGGCGCAGTTGAACTCGTCGAGGAAGAGGATGCCCTCTTTTTTGCCCGTCTCCTCCATGACGCGGTAGACCTCGGCGATGATCTCGCTCATGGTGTACTCGGTCATGGACACGGTTTTTCCGTTGATCTTCCGCTCGATCAGCCGCGGCAGGCCGATGGCGCTCTGCCGCGTGTGGTGCGTCACGGAATAGGACAGGAACGCCAGATCCTGCTCCTCCGCCACCTGGCGGACGATCTCCGTCTTACCGATGCCGGCAGGGCCCATCAGACACACGGGCCGTGCGCGGCGGCGATCCATACGGTAGCGTCCCACGCGGTCCTTGCTGAAATAGAGCTTCGCGGTCTGCGTCAGCGCGGTCTTGGCCTGCGCGATGGTCACGGTCTCCGTCACTTGAACCTTCATAATTATGTCCTCCTCAATCGTTCTTTTCGTCGATCTTTAAACTGCCGTCGTCCTGAATGTGCACTTGTGTCACCCAGTCGGGGATCATATCGAGGCTCCACGGCCAGTCGTCCTCCTCGCGCGGGAGCAAGAACGCCACGGGGTAATCCGGCGCCTCGTCCGGGAAATCCCCGCAGCCGTCGGAGAGGTACAGGAGGCCCCGGAACGCCTTGCCGTCCTCCCGATCCTCGCGGCAGCGGTCCACGTAGTCAAACACCGGGCGGAAATCCGTTCCGCCGCAGCCGTAGGTCTGGAAGCCCTCCAGGATCCGATCCGTGTCGTCCTCCCGCGTCAGCACGCTGATGTGCTGGATCTCCTCGTCGCACTGGATGAGCGTGATCTCCACGCGCGGCCCGCCGGAGTCCCGCAGGATCGCCAGCAGCTCGCCGAGAAACTGCTTCATCACCTCGCCGTGGCAGGAGCCGGACGTGTCCAGCGCCACCGCGAGGTTGAGGACGCCCGCGTCCTCCCGCACCTCCTCCGGCTCCACCAGCGGCACGTCACCGGTAAGGTTCAGTCCGACGTGGTAGAGAATGCGGTCAATGGAGTCCGGGTCGATCTCCACGCGCTCGCTGATGTCCATGAAGCGGCGCAGGAAATCGCGATAGCTGATGCCGCTCTCCTCCGCCTCGCGGTAGACCTCGGACAGCTCGCCCGCGAGATCGCCCTTGCCCTTGCCGTTCAGGCCAGCCGCCACCTGCTGCCGCGCCGCCTCCCACAGCTCGCCCATGTTTTTGCCCGCCATGCCGTTTCCGCCGCTGCTGCGCTTGCTCTGCGGCTTGCCCCAGAACCGATGGTCGTCTGTGTGCAGCGGCTGTGCGTGCAGGACGAGGTTCTTCGCCTCCTCGTCGTTGGCCGGGGCGAGATAGATCTGCTCCAGACTGTTCTCGCGCTGGGCGTTCATCAGCTTCCGGGTTGCCTGCGGCCACTTTTGGGGATGCACGTAGTCCTTCGCCAGACGGCTGATGAGATCCGCCGCCTTGAGATCCGCCGCCGCGTCGAACAGCAGCTCCGTCTGCCCCTTTCGCTTGCCGTAATGCCCCAGCAGCCCGTGGGCGAGAATGTGCATCAGCTGCTCGCCGATTGCCTTCTTATTTTTTAAATAGGTGCGCGCCACGGTCTCGGGATGGTAGAACAGCGTCTCCCCGTCCGTCCACAGCGGCCCCGGCTGCTCGCAGGACTCCATTGGGAACAGGTAGATCACCGGCAGCAGATCGGGCAGCTCCAGCGCCAGCTTCCGCCGCGTCGAGTCCACGATGCGCTTTGCGCTGCTGTCCAGCGCGGTGGTCTTTTCCTTCTCTTTCATCGTGCCATCGTCCCCCTTTCGCCTACAGTAAAGCACCCGGCTCTCCCCAAAATTTGAGAGCAGCTTCACCTTGCGCGAAAAATTGTCTGATCGTTTTGCTCTCAAATTTTGGGCTTCGCGCTCCTTTATACTCGATCACGTAAGAGGCGAAAGGAGGCTTCCCTATGAATAAACAGGAATTGGTGAAAATGGTTTCCGCCGTCCGCGGCGGCGGGCCGGTCTGCCGCCCCGCGCGGCTCAAGGGCATCGGGCAGATGTCCAAGCGCGAGCTCGCCTACTGCCCCTTTCCGAAGGATGACCGCGACGAGCTGCGCAGCGTGTTCGAGGCAGCCCCGCAGTTTGCCAGAATTAACGTCGACAAGGTGCTGCCGAAAACGAAGCAGCACGCGCGCGTCATTCTGATTTCCGAGAACGGCTACGACGCGCGGCAGGCGGCGCTGTATCTCGCCGCCATGTCCTCCCAGATCGACCGCGACAAGTCGGACGAGCTGTTCCTCGACGACGACCTTGACTCTCCCGAATTGAATGAGGAGCTGGAAAAGATGCTGGGCATCGACGAGTCGGAGCGGGAGATCACGCAAGCGCTGCTGGTGACGTCCGCCTCCCTGCTGGACCCCGGCATCGCCTCCGGCAAAGAGGACGACAGCCCGATGGCCGCCATGATGGCGGGGCAGAAAAAGCTGGACGTGTCGTCGCTCTCGGCGCCGGCGCTTCTGGTGTACGCCGACAGCGGCCCCGTGCTGTCCGAGACCGTCGTGGAGCAGCTGGAGATCGCCTGCGGCAAGGGGTGCGACGCCTTTCTCGCGCTCAGGAAGTCCCAGATTGATCTGGAGCTGGTCAACGAGCTGATCTTCAAGCACCATTTTATCGCGGTCTATGTGCAGCCCGCCACCGACGCGTATCTGGTCAACGTGCTGCGCGCCGCTGTGAACGAGCAGCACCTCCTCCTCGGCTCCGACGTGAATTGCGCTTCGGCCGTTTCCGCCATGCGCCGCCTGCGCAGCAAGAGCTTCAACGAGCTGGACCTTTACGACCTGGCGGCCTTCGCCGCGCAGCGCGCGGAAAACAATGTCGCCACCGCCGCCGATCTGGTCTATCACCCCTTCAGTCCCAAGGGCAGCGGCAAAAGCGCCATGGATGAGCTGGACGCCATGACCGGCCTTGAGGGCGTCAAGGACGTGCTGCGCCGTCAGCTTGCCGTGTTCACGCTCAAGGCACAGCGCGGCGGCGAAATCACCTGCCGGAACCTCGCCTTCGCTGGGTCTCCCGGCACAGGCAAGAGTGTCACGGCGCGGCTGGTGGCGGAGATCCTGCAGGAGAAGGGCTGCGGCACCGGGCGCTTCGTGGAGGCGGGCCGCGAGCAGCTTATCGGAAAATACGTTGGCCACACCTCGCCGAAGATCGCCAAGCTCTTTGAGGAGGCGAAGGGCGGCGTGCTGTTCATCGATGAGGCGGGCGCGCTGATCCCCAACCGCAGCGACAGCTATGCCGAGGAGGCGGTCAACGCGCTGGTGCGGCACATGGAGCTCGCGCCGGAAACCATGGTCATCTTTGCGACCTATTCGCAGGAGATGCAGGAGCTGCTGAACTCGAACCCCGGCCTCTCCAGCCGCATCGCGCAGAAGCTGGAGTTCCCGGATTACACCGACGAGCAGCTTTGGGAGATCCTCGGCGCCCTGACCGCCAAGGAGGATTTTGCTCTCCCCGCCGACGCCCACGACGCCTGCTGTGACTTTTTCCGCACGCTGCGGGCGCGCCGGGGCCGCAACTTCGGCAACGGCCGCGAGGCGCGCCGCCTGCGGGACGCCGCCGTTGAGGAGCTGGCGCTGCGTATCATGGAGGACGAAACGGCGGGCGTCGAGCTGACCGCCGCAGACTTCTCCGCCGCCGCGAAGCGCCTGCTGGAGTCGGAAAGCAAAGACGAAAAAGAAACCGCACGCATCGGATTTTAAGAAGGAGGTATCACCATGACATTGCTGGATTATCTTTGGAGCAAGGCGCCCGCCGGGCAGGTGTTTCACCGTCAGGGGGACGGCGTCCGCGTCGATCTCAAGGAGCTGTTCGACCGGCGCGACACCCTGAACCCCAACCTGATCGCGGAGGTTTTGTACGAGGTCCTCCCGGATCTTTTTCCTATGTACTACGGGAGCGGCTTGGAGACGTATGATCTGACGGAGGAGGATCTGGGGAAGCTGCGCGGCATCGAGCTGCGCCTCGACCCCGGCGTCGAGGACTATGATACAGGAGTGCGCCGCCCCTATTATCAGATGCGCGGCAAGCGCGTAACGCCGGAGCAGGCACGGGAGATCATCCGCAGGACCGATAACTTTCTGGATTTTCTCAACTTCCCTGATGGCAGCTCCGACCTGCGCAAAAGCGGATACATCGGGTCGACGAACTTCAACCAGTGGTGGTTCATGCGCAACCACGCGCCCACCCACTACGGCTGGAGCCACCCGGACGGCACCATCGGCACCAACGCCATCACGCAGACGTACCCGAATTTTGAGGAATATCTCTGCGAGATCCTGCGTTGGAAGCTCGCCTTTCCCCACCTCGATCTGATGATCGCCGTCAGCGGCTGGAACGAAAATCCCCCCTATTGGCACGAAGCCTTTGATGCATACTGGGATAAATGGTTTCCGATGCTCGAGCTCAGCGACGAGGACACGCGCCGCAAGAAAGAGGAGCGCGACCGGGTGGTCTACATGGACTTCCCCGACTTCTGCGAGAATCTGGAAATCGGCATTTGCACGCACGACAACGTGATCGAGTTCCTGAACCCCGAAAACGCCGCGCGGCGCTACCGTGAATATGAGGCCAAGTACAGCGCCGCCGACCCGAAGATCTATGTTCCGGATTACTACGAGGATCGCGGGCTGCTGATCTGCGACAGCGCCTATCTCCGCCGCTGCCTCGCGGACTACGGTCTCACCGACGCACAGATCGACGAGATACTGGCGCATGAGCTGGGCTATACCTGGCAGGATTCCGAGTTTCCGGACAGACGGTGACCGACGTTGACAAACGCCGCGGTTCCTCTTATTATGGTAAAAGCAGGCACAAAACGGCAATTATTATTCATACGTCAAGGAGGACAGAGAGATGTTTTTTCCACGCCGCGGCGCGGAGCCGCGTTGGGACCGCAAGACCATCGCCGCGGGAATCTCGCATACGGTCGGCCTGAAAGCCGACGGCACGGTTGTCGCCGCAGGGAGCAACACCTACGGTGAGTGCGACGTCTCCGATTGGCGTGATATCGTCGCCGTCGCCGCGGGCAAATGCCATACGGTGGGATTGAGGGCTGACGGCACCGTCGTCTCCACAGGGAACCCTTTCGTCGATCGGTATGGCGTCTCCGATTGGCGAGACATCGTCGCCATCGACGCGAAGGAATTCTGTACGGTCGGCTTGAAGGCCGACGGAACCGTCGTCGCCGCAGGCGCCAATGACTTCGGCCAGTGTGACGTCTTCGGCTGGCGCGATATCGTCGCCGTCGCCGCGGGCGGACACCATACGGTGGGGCTGAAGGCTGACGGCACCGTCGCCGCTGTGGGGAACAATGAATTCGGCCAGTGCAATGTCTCCGGCTGGTGCGATATCGTCGCCGTCGCCGCGGGCGGACACCATACGGTGGGGCTGATGGCCGACGGAACTATCGTTGCCACTGGGGACAATACGGATGGCACGTGCGACGTCTCCGACTGGCGCGATGTCGTTGCCATCGCCGCGAGCACGTTCCGCACGGTGGGGTTGAAGGCGGACGGTACCGTCCTTGCCGCGGGGAGACAAAATCGTCTCGATGGCTGGCGCGATATTGTCGCCATCGCCGTGAGCACCAATCATACAGTGGGGTTGAGGCGCGACGGCACAATTGTCGCCGCAGGGTTGTGCGACGTCTCCGGCTGGCAGCATATCAAGCTGCCGTAAGCAGCGCGCAGACCGACAAAAGACCGCAAAATACAGTGCCGCAGGCTTTTTTGCCTGCGGCACTTTTGGTTGACAGCACAGTAGCCCTATGCTAGACTGTGTTTAGTTTTGTGCAATATAGATATCATTTTTTGAGGTGTTTCGTATGGAATGGAATCAGCTTCTCTGCATGGAACGGCAGCAGAAAAAAGCCTCGATGGAAAGCGACTACACGCGCGCGAGTTCCCTCGCACACTCCGCCATTCTCAGCGAGTATGACGAGGATTATCTGTCCATCATCTCCAGTCAGGCGTTCCGCCGTTTGCAGGATAAAACACAGGTCTTCCCGCTGGACAAGAGCGACTTTGTCCGCACGCGCCTGACGCACTCGATGGAGGTATCCACCATCGCAAGCGATCTGGCGCGCATGATCTATCAGGGAGCGCGCTCCAAAATTCGCGGCGACGCCCCGAAGAACGCCGGCGTAGGGCGGCGGCTCTCCACCATTGTCGCCTGCGCGGGACTGCTCCACGACACCGGCAACCCGCCCTTCGGCCACTACGGCGAAGAGGTCCTCCGCGACTGGTTCCGCAGAAAGTTCCACGACGAGACCTTCTGCTTCCGCGGCAGGCCCATCGGCAAGCTGCTCTCCGACGTTGACCCGCGCATGACCGCGGATTTTGAGAACTTTGAGGGCAACGCGCAGGGTCTGCGCATCCTCTCCAAGGCAGGATTGCGCCAGGGCAGCCACGACGTGAACCTGACCTTCGCCGTGATGAACACCCTGATCAAATACCCCAATCCCTCCACGGACTTCGAGCACGACAGCCCCGACGTGAAGCGCCACAAAATGGGCTATTACTACGCCGAGCGGGAGATCATGGAACGCATCTGCGCCGCCACGGGCACGAAGGTCAACGGGCAGTATGTCCGTCACCCGTTGGTCTACATCATGGAGGCCGCCGACGACATCGCCTACGCCACCGCAGACCTTGCCGACTCGGTGAAAAAGGGCCGCTTTACGGTGACGGAGTTCATTGACTTCTACGAGCGGGAGTCCAACGTCGTCGTCGACCGGGAGATGCGCGCCTTTGCCGACGCGCACAAGGACGACGACGCGCTGTATGATAAGATCTGCCGCTACATCGAGATCCAGCTGCTGATGCGTGCCAAGGCTTCGGTGGAGTATGCGTACCGGGATCAGGCCGAGCTGCGCCGGCTGGACGCCGAGCGCAAGGCGCTTTTTGAAACGCCGGAGGAACAGGAGGCGCTGCGGGAGCTGGAGGCGAGGAAAAACGCCGCAAAGAGCGCGCGCAACCGTCTCAACGCGCTGCGCAAGAGCATCGCCTTTGCTCGGAAGGCAGAGGAAGATGAGCAGTCCCGCGGCGGCAGCGTGCTACGCCGTTCGCTGTCCCACAGCGACACGCCGGAGACCGAGTTCGCCATTTTTGAAAACTGGCTGGAGGACATGCGCCTTTGGCTGATGAACGGCGCCGTGGATACCTTCCTGCAGAACTACGACGCGATCATGGCGGGCGAGTTTCTCGGCGAGTTGTGCGGCGGCGACGAGATCGGCGAGGCGCTGCGCATCATGAAAAAGGCGATGGTGGTCCACGTCTACGACGCGCAGGAGCTGATCGCGCTGGAGCTTTCCGCCAAGCGCATCATGGAATCGCTGCTCGACGACTTCATCCGCGCCGCCATGTACGCCGACGAGCCGGACGAGGCGGAGCACATGACCAGCATCGACGATCGGTTCGTCCACATGATCCCGGACAACTTCAAGATGGACTATCTGGGCGCGAAAAAGAAGATCGAGGCGCGCGTGGAGTCCGGCAAGCAGACGCGCGACGCCGCCGACGCCGAGGAGCTGTACCTGCGCTTCCTCATGGTGACGGACTTCATCAGCGGCATGACGGACTCGTTCGCGAGGAATCTTTATCGAGTCACGAACGGAATGGAATAAGGGGTAGAAAGGAGCTGCTTATAATATGGCTAATACCTGCGCTACGAACTGATGCCGTTGATCAAGGAATACCTGGCAGAGGGCATGCTGCCCGATGCAAAGGCGGCTTTCTTCAACTATTTCTGGAATGAAATTGGTGAGGCGATGGAACGGTGAGTGCGCAGAAGCCGAAGAGAAGCGCGCAAAGCGCACTGCCCGCTTTCTTTGAAAGCGCTCCCGATTGTCTGTTTGAGCCACGGATCATGCGCAAAAGCCGTTTAGAGCAAAGTGGCTTCTTTTTTTCCCGCTTTGACAAGCCGGTGGACGTTATCCATCACTTCATTATGAAAAATCAGGAAATGTTTCATTACCTGAAGCTCTACGCCAAAGCCACGCAGGAGCATTGGCGCAAATTCCGCACGGCGCAGCTTATCGAACCGCAGCCCCGCAGCGGAACCCAGTGGGATCGGTACGCCCAGCAGCTTGCTGACCCCAAAAAGTGGCTCGTTTTCCCCAACCGCGTCAACACGTTATCCCAAGATCACTCCGAGTGGCGCATGCTGCGCTATGTGTTCGAGCTCGCCTCCGCGATGCTTTCAGAGCCCAGCACACCGCGCCAAATTCGTCAGCAGTATGAGCGGGTCATCCGCGAGCTCGACCAAAAAACGAAGGCGATTTCCCCGCAGCACGCGGACTATATCCCGTTGCATACAGCCGATCCCCACGTGATTAAACAGGTCAAGGAGAAGGCCAACGACCTGCTCTCCCGCAAGGTCACGGCTTGCACCGCCTGGCGCATCAATGTGGAGGAGGTCTTTGAGCGGTTCGTGCAGTATCTTTTTGCTCAAGCTGCGAAAAGCTTGGCGCTCCCCTGCGAGCTCCAAGCCAACCAAAAGCTGCCGCGGGACGGCTTTGCCCCTGCCTGGTGCTTGAATTATTTGGAAACGGATCTCTCTTTGTTTTTTGAAAAGGCCCTGGTCATCGTCGACGCCAAGTACAAATCCAACATGTACGCATATGCTGTGGACTCCAAAATTCTCAAGGAGACACACCGGCACGATCTGCACCAGGTCCTTGCCTACTGTTCCTTCGCGCCGCAGCCCAACAAGCTCGCCATTCTCTGCTATCCTGCTTCGGAGCAGCGCAAGGTCAGGTTCTCGTACCGCTTGCCACTCTCTGCGCCCATGGCCGCGGAGAACACGATTTTGATGCTGGGGCTCCCCTTTGACGCCGATCGAGCAGCAGAAACGACAACCTGGCTAGCAGAGATTCTCAAAGAATACTTATCCGGACTCTATCAGTCGGAGGAACAAAATGCGCAGGAGGTAGCCACATGACGCAACAGTGTACCCTGGGCGAGCTCGACGAGGCGCTGGCTTCGCTCGCGGATCAGGAGAATTACATTCCCGACGAAATCATCATCGAGGAAGAAAAGGGTGAATACGCTATTTTCGTCAACGACCTCCGGATTCTGATTCCTTCGCTTTCGCTGGAGCTCCGGGAGGGCTATTACGGCCTCTGGCAGGAGGCCGAGGATTACTACATGGCAGACTTCGACCTCACCGCCATTTACAAAATGGACGCTGCGCCGGAGGACTATCTCCTGTGGGCGCAGGGCAGCCCCCTGATCGCCCTATACAACTACACGCACACGGATATGGACGCGTTGGCGTCGACGCCTTGTACCATCGTTTTCCCCGACGGGGAATAGTGCGCTTTTCGACAGCAAAGGCCGGCTCTAACGAGCCGGTCTTTGTTGCGTTTCATCCTCCCGCGCCGGCCACACGACGCCGCCGCGCTCTCGCAGGAGCCGTGCGGTCTCGCTGTGGCCCTTCTCCAACGCCATGTAGAGCGGCGTCACCACGCGCGTCTCGCCGAAGCCCGTGCCGTCGTTGTAGGTAGAGCGGCTGGGCATGTCCGCCTCATTGGGGTCATAGCCCGCGTCCAGCAGCAGCCGCGCCTGCTCCGTGCGTCCGGCCGCAGCCGCCGCGCAAAGCGGGTTGCTGTTCAAATTCGTGCTGAACTGGATCATGTTGTTCGTCTGCTGCGCCTGCCAGCAAAGGAAGATCCTGCTGCGAAGCTCATCGCTCGAGCGCTCCAGCAAAACGCGCAGCAGCTCGGGATTCCTGCCGCAGCACGCCGCCGCGGCGACGCAGTTGAACTCGATATCGTCCAGCCGATCCTGCCACAGCGTCTGTCCGGCCATCCCGAACCCGCCAATGCCGAACGCGTCGAACGGGTGTCTTGCTACGGCCCGGATGGCGTCCAGCCGCTCCCGGCACGCGTCGGCGTCCAGCGGCCCCTCCCATGCTTCGCGCACCCACGCGCGCCGCTGCTCCTGATCCATGTGCTCCAGACGCGCGCTCCAGAACACGCCGTTTTTCGGCATGTCCTCCCGCGTTTCGGACGTCTGATGAGGCAGCGGCGCGGCAAGCAGCGTCGCGCGGAGCATCGGGTTGCCGGTTTTCCCCGTGAGGTAGCCGAGCAGCTCCTCGCGGGATTCGCCGTCCAGCACGCCCCGGTGCAGCATTTCCTTCAGAAACTTCGCGTCCCCATGATCCAGGACCAGCATGGCAAGATGGCTGATCCCCTTCGAGGCGGCGCGGTAGAAGTGAACATACTCGGTCAGAGCCGTAAGATGCGGCTTATCGTTCCAATCCTCCAGCCACGCGCTTTCCGCCGCCGCACAGAGGACGCCGCCCTCGCGCAGCCCGGCGAGCATTTCGCGGCACACTCCGAGGCGCGTACTCCTGCTATAGCGGCACTGTGTCATACCGGAAATGTCGCGCACCTCTCCGCAGGCTTTTTTCCAACAGCGCAGCAGCTCGTCGCATGTGCTCTGACCACCCCAGCCGTAAAGGTAGAGGTTCAGCAGATCGTCCCGAATGTCCTGCTCCTCACACAGCTCCGGATAGAGCGTCACCATGCGGAGCAGCTTTTTCTCGCGCATCTTGCAGTTGCGGTGCATCAGCACATCCGCCGCCGCGCGCAGCTGCTCCCGCGTGCAGGGCTTCCCCTTCAGCCGCTGGGTAAACTCGCGCAGGTTGCAGGCTTCCGCGATCGCCGACAGCTCCGGCGCGTGCTCCGTCAGCAGCTCGCGGCGCATTCCCGCAACATCATACATACCGCTTTTGAGCCGGAAGGCCAGCCGCACGCACGCCAGCTGCTCCGGGCCCTCGCGGAGTGCCGCCAAAGCAGCAGCGCAAACAGCGCCGCTGCTTTCTTTCCGTACCCCCTTCTGCCGCAGCAGGAGCCGCACCGCGTCCTCACTTCCGCAGAGGATCGCGGCGGCCAGCGGCGTGCAGCGTTCAATCGAACACAGCGGACGGGCGATAGTCTTTTGATACGAATTGTACTCCGCCGCGCCGAACGTCAGCCGGCTCTGCTGCACGCCGCTTCCGGGGAGTCCATCCGGCACAAAGAAAGGCTGACCGCTCCAGCCAAGGCAGAGCAGCGCCTGCGCTGACGCCGGAGAGTCGCTGTTCACGTCCCAGCCGCGCCGGAGCAGGATGCGCATGTGCTCGACCTTATTCATCGCCGCCGCAAGCGTCAGGATCGTTCCCGTCACATTGACGTAACGCGTGGCTCTCCCCAGCTTCCACTGCTCCGTCGCGCCGTGCTCTCCGGGCGCGCAGTGCTCCAGCACCGCGCGGAAGAGCTCCGGCGAGCAGTGCAGCGCGGCGCTCAGGCACTCTCCCGCGCGCTGGGCACAGGGCTTGTCGCGGAGCGGCTCGTCCAGCTTTTTGAGCAGGGCGTACGCGCGCTGATAGCTCTTTTCCCGGATCGCTTCCAGCAGCTCCTGCCTCGGGTCCGGGGAGGCGTTCAGGAATCCCCCGGGGGCGTCCAGGCTTTCGAAAGCTCCGATCCCGTTCATCTCACTCCTCCTTGTTCAGCTTCTTCATCAGCTCCATCAGTTCTTCGTCCATCTCCTTGAGCTCGTCGCGCAGCGTCGACAGATGCGTTGCGAAAATGAGTCCCGCCATCAGCATCCCCACCAGCAGGGCCACGGCGAACCCACCCGCGAAGCAGAGCCCGAACAAGGTTCTTGCGACCGCGATTTCGATCATATCGGCATCCTCCTCTTTGATTTGGTAGCCTCAGCGTACCACGGCGTGTACGCCAAAATTTGAGAGCGGATAAAACGGACACGCCGGATTTCCCGTTTTCTTGACACTATGCACAGGCCGATGATATATTTTATGTATCATTGGAATCATCGCATTTTTCTCCCTGTTCAGCAGAAACACAGCAATTAAGGAGGATACCCATGTCATTCGGTCAGACCATTTACAAGGCGCTGCGCGGTGACGCCGCAGCGCCGGAGCCGACAGCGCTGGTCCTGTCCAGCCGCGCCGCGGGTCGGCGTTTGCTCGCCTCCGTCGCCGCGGAATGCGGCATGCTGGTCGGCGTCAGCGCGGAAACACCCTTTTCACTTGCCGCGGAGCTCTGTGCGCCGCAGTTGAGCGAGCCCGGCGCCCCGCGGCTGATGTCCGACGACGAGGCCGCGGAGCTGCTGATGGACTGCGTTCTGTCCAACAGCGGGATGTTCTCCGCCCAAAGCGCCGGGTCGCTGAGCGCGGTGCGGGAGATTGCCCGCAGTTTGCGGGAATTGGAGATGGAGAACGTCCCGCCTCTGACAGAACCGGGCAAGCAGACAGAGCTGCAAGCGCTGCGCAAGGCATACGCCGCCAAAAAGGAAGATCAAAACGTCTGGGACCGTGTTGATCTGTTCGACGCGGCAATCCGGCTCGCGGACAGCGCGCCGAAGAAGCGTTGCGTCACGCTCCCCAGCGTGCGCTTCACCGCGAAGGAGTCGGAGCTGCTGGAAAAGCTCGCGGACGGCGGACTGCAGCGTGTCGCGCTGGAAATGCCGGCGGGGCTCCTCCAACCATGGCTCGCGCCCGAGGGCGCATACTCCGAGGTGCTTGCGCACCGCAGCAAGGACAACACCCGAATCTTCGCCTGCATGGGCGATTCCCTGGAGACGGAGCGGGTACTGCGCGACATGGCAGAGCAGGGGCTCTCCTTCGACGACTGCGCCGTGATCTATCCCGCCTCGGCCTACGCTCCGCTGCTCTTTGAAACGGCGCGGCGGTTCGGGATCCCCGCCGTGTTCCCCGCCGGTATTCCCATCCGCGAAACCCGCGCATACGCCGCGCTGCGGCTCCTCTCAGAGCTGTCCCGACACTTCAGTGAAGCGGAGGATCTACGGCGGCTGCTGATCAGCTACGGCTGCATGGGCGACGGTGCGCCCCATGAGCTGGCGAAGCAGCTGCGCAGCTACTGCGTCGGCTGGGGCGATCGGGAGCACTATCTGCGCTTTGTGGAGCAGTATCAGGCTGATACAAACGACAGCGCCAAGCTGACCGCCGAGGAAAAAAGGCAGCGGATAGAATGGAGCGAGCACTGGAAGCGCTGGCTGACGGCGGTCTTTACGCTTTCCGCGCCGACAAAGGAGACAACGCTGGAAGATCAGCAGGACGCCATGGCGCTGTTTCTGGGCGATATCAGCGGAGTGAACAAGGCAAACGCTGTGGAGCGCTCCGCGTTTTTCACGGCGGCGGAGCTGGCGCGGCACGTCCGCTCGCTGCCCGGTCAGCAGCATCTGGTGGACTGGCTGCTGCAGCTTTTGGACGGGAAAAGCGTCCTCTCCGAAAACGCCGCGCCCGGCAAGCTGCTGTGCCTTCCGCTGCGGCAGGCGCTGACCTGCGGCAGAAAGAATATCTATGCCATCGGCCTCGGCCGGGATGTGTTCGCGCCCGGCGTGGAGTCGCCGGTGTTGCTGGACGCCGAACGCAGCGCGCTGAACAAAAAGCACAGCTGCACGCTGCCCCTGCGTCAAAGCACCGGCGAGGAAAAGCGCCTGTGCTTCCTGGAGCTGCTACTCCACCACGAGGGGAAGCTGACCATCAGCTATTCCTGCTTCAACTGCGACAAGCAGATTCCTCTGTTGCCCGCACTGCTGGTGAGCGCGCTCCTGGCCCGCAAGGGCGAGGAGGAGATTCCCCGCACGACGCATACCTTTATCCCCGCGGCGAGCGCGAAAACGCTGGCCGGAACAGATCTTTTCCTCACAAAGGAGTTCACATCATCCAGCGCGCCGAAGGCCCCAAAGGCAGGCGACGGCGCGCCGGCGGAGCTGGAGCCGGAAAAAGACATTGCCGTGCTCCTCGATGAAACGGTTTTTTCCGCGTCCAGCATGGAGATGGCGCTGCGCTGCCCGCTGCAGTTCTTCTACAACTATCTGCTGGGCGAACGAAAGCCTGAATACCCGATCTGGAAGATATCAGAGTGGCTTCCCAGCAACACTCTCGGCACCTTCTGCCACAAGGTGCTGGAGCTTTATTACAGCGAACAGATCGCCTCGCCCGGCAAGGACGCCGCGGCGCAGGAGCAGCGCCTTGAAATAATATTCGAGGCGGAGTGGGAGCAGGTCAAGCGCCGCAGCCCTCCTCCGGGACGGCTTGAAAAGAAGACGAGAGACGCCGCGTGGAGCATGATCCAAAAGGCGGTTCAGTGGACCACGGAGGAAAATCGCCGCCCGCTGGCAACGGAGCGAGCCTTTGGTCCGGGCAAGCAGGACGCCGAGATCGAGCTCACCGCCGGAGCGCAGCGCTTCAAGTTCCAGGGCAGCATCGACCGCGTGGATCAGAAGGCGGACGGCAGCTATTCCGTGGTGGACTACAAAACCGGCAGCCCGGAGCGTCTGGAGCGCGAAAAGAACGCGCATCTGCAGCACTATCTTTACAAAGAGGCCGAAAAGACGTTGAGCGGCGGAACGATAGACCCCAAAGAAGCGGGCTACCTGCTGCTCGCCGACGAGACGTGCAGGTTCTTCACAAGGGACGCGGACGCGGACGAGGCGGCGAAAACCGCCATTGAGTCGATGCTCATTGCGTTGAAAAAAGTGCCGGAGATCTGCTGTGTACCCGTACCCTGGCGGGTGCAAGAGGATGGAAGGCTGATGCTGCCCTTGGGCGAAAAAGAACGGATGGATGCGTACGCGCAATGCAGCGGATATTGCAGCTACCGCGATTTGTGCCCGCTCACCGCGACGGCGAACGAGAACGTCAAGGGAGGTGGCAAAAATTGAACATCAATATCGATCAGGAACTGGAGCTGCGCGCGGAGCTGGAAGGGCGTGCGAGTAAGGAAACGTTCGAGCAGAATTACCTCGTCGAGGCGGGCGCGGGCGCGGGCAAGAGCACCACGATGGTGCGCCGCATCGCCAATCTCCTGCTGAACAAGGTCTGCGAGCCTGAACAGCTGGTGGCGATCACCTTCACGGTAAAGGCGACCCAGGAGCTGCGGGAGAAGCTGGAGCAGGAGCTGCGCGAGACCTTATCGAAGGATCCGGACAACCCGGAGCTGCAGGCATTGGTGGAAAGCGCCGAACGCATTCAGGTCAGCACCATCGACAGCTTCTGCCGCACGCTGCTCACCACGATGCCCTTTTCCAACCCCCTCGGCATGGCGTTTGAGATGCGCACCGACAACAAGGAGCTGGGCAGCGACTTCTTCTCCCGCCGCTTCCGCGAGGACGCCCAGTCGTTCGGCGAGCTGTGCGACCGCTTTGCCATCGGCTACAATCAGCTGAAGGACACCTTTCTTCTGTGCTGCGGCAACGGCGACTATGAGCCGTCCTACCTCGGTCAAAACAACCTTCTCATTCAAAGCATAGAGACCACGGATCTGCCTAAAGCGGCCAGGAGCATGAAAGCCGGCGTAACGGCGATCCTCGATGAGTTTCCCTCCCTCCGCGACGCGATCTATCCGGAATTTCTCGCGATCATGAGTCGTCCCGATCAGGACTTCGACTGGGGCAAGGATGGTTTGGAGGCGCTGATTCCGTATATCCGCTCCCGCTCTGATTCCATGTGGTCCGGAAAACGCGATCTGCGCGGGCCGGAATACAATTCCATCATGAGCGAGGAGGCGTGGAGATCGCTGGCAGGCAAGGCAATCGCCCTGCGGGACGCTCTGAACAAGTCTGTTGAAGACGCCAAGAAAAAGCCCAACGTGGACTACACGGCGCTGCGCAATACGCTTCGCGGGATCATCGCCTCGCAGGGCGCCGAGTTCATTGACAAGGACGTGAAAAAGCAGATCGACTCCACCGTCGATTTTTCCAAAGACGCTGATGCGCTGAAGGCCTTCAAAAAGCTGGCGAACGGTGCATCGGCCTCTCGTTGGCTGGGCTCCTTTGACGGCAAATCACTCAAGTTGATGACCACGCTGCGGGATGTGATCTATCCCATTGAGCGCGAAAACCCCAAAGATAAGAGAAACCCCGTGCTGAAGGATAACGCCTTCTCCGCCCTGCTGGCGCCGCTGCTCCACAGCGCCGTGCTGGAAAAGCTCGCGCCTCTGGTCACCAAATTTCAAGCAGAGAAGGAAAAGCGCGGCGTCGCCATTTTCAACGACGTTCTGATCCTCGCCCGCAATATGCTGCGCGACAACAAAGCAGCGCGCGCGTATTTCCGCAACCGCTACCGCTGCTACTTCGTGGACGAATTCCAGGATACCGACGCCGTTCAGACCGAGCTGCTGTTCTATCTCACCAGCGAGGAGGAGAACTTTTTCGCCGGTGACTGGAAACGATGCGTCCCGCGGCCGGGCAGCCTTTTCCTGGTGGGCGACCCCAAGCAGGCAATCTATCGCTTCCGCGGCGCGGATATCGACACCTATACCCAGGTGTACGACCTCTTTTGCCAGAGCAAGGGCAAGGTCGGCGTGTTCAAGAAGCTCTCCTTTAACTTCCGCAGTACGAAGGAGATCTGCGCCTTCACCGAGAAGGTCTTCAAGCCGCTGCTCACGAGATCCGCCTCCGGTAAAAACTATCAGGCAGCGTACGAGGACATGCTTGCCGTCCACAACGTCAAGCAGCGGGTCAACGGGGAGGACGTTTCCAAGGTCTGCGAACGCGCCGACGACCCGAACAGCATCATTCTTGCCTACCAGACCGTCGAGGACGCCGACTGCGAGGCCGTGGCAAGCTTCATCCGCTCCGCGATCGACCGCGGCGCGGCGCAGGCGAAGGATTTCCTCATCCTGACGGACATGAGGCAGGACTCCAATTACTACGCAAAGGCCCTGCTGAACCGCGGCGTTCCCGCTAACATCTCGGGCAGGGAACTCTTTTCCAAAACACCCGCCATTGCCGGGGCGGTGATCTATCTGGGCTATCTGCTGGATCAGGAGAACCCGGTTCGGCTGCAGCTCCTGCTGGAGAAATGCTACAGCGTAAAACCGGAAACAGTGCTGCGTCTGAAGCAGCGCGGTAAGCTGAATAACATCACCGCAGTGTTTTATACGGCGGACAGTGACGTTCGGAAATGGACGCGGCTGGACGCCCTGACCGCCGCCCTGCAAGCGGAGGATCCGGCCGATGAGGAGCTGCTTGCCCTCTGCGCGGCGCTCCATGAGATCCGCCTTTTCCGTCAGATCAGCGTCAGCACACCTGCCGTTTCCGTGCTGGAGCGACTGTTTTCAGACGTTGCCTGTCTGTGGCCGTCCGAGGATCTCCTGCTTAACCGGCGGCGCTCCTACGCCCGTGTGCAGCAGTTCATGGATCTTCTGCGCACTGAACAGATGCGGGACTTTTCCGGTCTCGCCCGCCGCGCCGTTGCACTTGCAGAGGAAGAGGTGGAGGCCGAGCTTCCGCTGGAGCTGGGCGACAACTGCGTGCGCGTCATGAACGTCCACAAGGCAAAGGGCTTGCAGGGCGAGATCGTCATTCTCGCCTACCACAAGCCGCGCAAAAATCCCCCTCCCATGCTGTCCTGCCGCGAGGTCTCGCCCACGGGCGAGCCGCTGTTCCACGTCTGCATTGCCGCCAAAAGTGAAAAGTATCGCCACACCAGAGTGCTCGCCTGGGAAGGCGGCTGGGCCGCGCACAGCGCGGAAGAGAGCCGCTATCTCTCCGCCGAGCGGGAGCGTCTGCTCTATGTGGCGGCGACGCGCGCGCAGCGGATGCTGCTGGTCAACACCTGCGCGTCCTGGGCGCCGATCCATCTGCAGATCGAAGATCCGAACAGCAAGGACCCGCGGTCGCTGCTCCGGCCGAAGGGCAGCTTGGACTGGCTGTCCGACCGCGCCGAAAACGCAACGGACGACGCGGAGCGCGCCATGCTTGCCGCCCTCGCCGAGCTATATCCGGACAACACCGACAGTATTCTCAAATTGCTCTACCCCAAGCCCGTCCAAGACGACGATGAGGACAAGGACGATCCGGCCCCGATCCCCGTTACAGCGGTTGAGCCGGACGTTCTGGCGCAGAAGCGTCAGACCCTCATCGAAAAATACGCCTCCCCCACCAGCATCGCCATCACACCGAGCTGCCTGGAGCACAAGTATCGTCCGGCCGCGGACGCTCTCGTCTCCAAGGGAGACCCCGAGGACGCTCCGGCGGAAGCCGATCCGGACGCGGCGGCGAACGATACCGTTCCGCCCGACTCGTCCGATCTGCCCGATCCCAAATCCGCAAGTCCCCGCGGCAAGTATTGGGGCACCATTGTCCACCGCATCATGGAGCTGGCGGTCAGCCGGCAGCAATACGACGGCCCCTCGCTGCGACGCTTCGCGGAGCAGGCGGCGTTTGAAACCCTGCACGACATCCCCCTGGGCGAGCGGGATCGGCGGCTTCTCTGCTGTCCCGACGGCGCGGACGAGGCGGCGATGATCGCCGCGACGGCGGATGCGGCGGCAGAGGCCGCGGCATTTCTCAACGACAGCGCCTCGCCGCTGCGCAAGCTGCTCGCGCAGGGCAGGAGCTACACCGAGCTTCCCTTCGTGCTGCGCGCGGAGGACGCGAACAGCGCGCTGTATCAGCACATCAGTGCGCACCTGGCAAACAGGCCGGAGCAGGCCTTGCCGCTGGACGTGAACGGCTCCATCGACCTTGCCATTCTCTGCGGGGACGGACGCTGGATCATCGTGGACTACAAGACCGATGTATTGGCCGCCACAGAGGACGAGGCCGCTTTTCGCGCACGTCTCACGTCGGAGTACACGCCGCAGATCGCCGCCTATGCCAAGGTGCTGGAAGCGCTCAACAGCGGCACGGTCGCCGGCGCGTACCTCTGCTCCATTCCGCTCGGCGGCGCGCTGATCGCGCTGCCGCTGGGCGCGGCAAACGCGCCGACGGCGCAGTCGGCAAATCCGCCCGCGGCGCCGCCGGTCAGCATGCCTGCGGCGAGTCCTGTCGCGGCGGCGCAGAGCCCCTCCGGGGCGGTCCACCCGGTCTCGCGGCTGCTCACGGGCCGCAGCTTCTCCCCCACGCTGGGCGACGCCGCGGGCGCGACGGGCTTCACGCTGCACCAAAACGGGCAGCCCGTCACCCTGATCGACAAGCACGGCGCTGCGCGGGAGAGCTTCAAGATGTGCCGCGATTTCTCGCTGGGCGTTTCCGGCTGGGTCCGCGCCCACTGGCCCGACGCCGACGCGTCGGTGGATTTCACCAACGCAGGCAGTGTGGTGGTGCTGCGCCGCACGCTCCGGATGCTGAAAAAAGCGCTCCCCGCCGACGTGTGGGAAGCGCTGGAGATCACTTGGAAGAAATGAAAAGGAGCGCCCGCCATTTAAATTGGCGGGCGCCCCTTTTTTTGTTGGTGCGTATGGCGCTTTTATTTGATTACCGTACCGCTGGCATAGCTATATACACGGACAATCTCGCCGGCATCGTTGAGGTACGAACCGTTGAGGTACAGCCGCAGGCCGGTCTCAAAGTGCAGTTTAGCCGTCATGCAGCACCTCAGGGTTCGCAACCTTAATCAGATACTGGTCTCCGTCAAGCTTCTCATAGGTGATCTTGACCTCGTCGGTGCACTCGCGGACCGTGAACGGGCCGTCAAGCGTCGTGCAGGCTGCATAGTCTTTGGCAAAAACCAACACACGCTCCACCGTCAGCTTGCCGAAGCCGGCCTTGGCATAATCACTGCCGCCGAAAGCGCTCGCAATTCGAGCGTTTTCCCCGCCGCTGGTGGTAACATAGATCGTCTTGCCGTTGACCAGCGTTACCGAATCATCGTCCGAAGAGCCACTGACGACACCGTACTTATCGATGGTGACTCCCTTCGGCGCTTTGCTCTTGTCCCGCGTGATCTTCGTCGTATTCAAGCCGGCCGTCGCATCCGTGACCTTGACGCCGGCGGACGAAATGAGGCTGTTCTTGCCGGAAACCACGATCTCCTTCGCGCTGCCGTTTAGATAAACCATCATGTTGTCCGCTTTCACGCGAATCGTGCCGTCCACCGTGACGTTGTCCAATACCACAGCTCCTGAACTTCAGGAGCTTTTTCTGGTGCGCGGTGCAGGACTCGAACCTGTGACCCCATGCACGTCAAGCAGCCGTGCAGGAGAGCCCTCCAGCCCTTTATCCATGCGGGTTTGCGGGATTTGAAATTTCGGGATTTGCAACACCTTCCGCAAAAGGTCAATCGAACGAATGAAATTAAGCCCTGTGATACAGCATTTTTTAGCATTTTTTGAGCCTTAAAAATAGGGCGGACAGGTTCTCCGCCTGTTATACTCGATCAAAACCGACTCGGTTCGAACCGAGTAAACGCTTGCATTTCGAGCGGGAGTGTGCTACGATTTACTCGATAGAAACCGAGTAGGAGGTGACCGAGTAAATGAGGTTCTACGGACGCGAACAGCAGCTAAAGCAGCTTCACCGCTTGTTTGGCAAAGACGGTCTTCAGGTCGCTTTGGTCTACGGGCGGCGCAGGGTCGGAAAAAGCGAACTGATCAAACAATGTCTGCGAGGAGAGAGTAGCAAAAGCATCTACTATGAGTGCAAACAGACCACGGAGCCGAACAACGCGGAAAGTCTTTCCGAGCTGATCTCAGAGCAGTATCAGCTTCCGCCGCTGGGGTTTGCCGGAATCGAGCCGACGCTGGATGCGCTGTTTCGCCTCGCCGAGAGGGAACCGCTCATTTTGGTTCTGGACGAGTATCCCTACCTGCGGGAGACGGTCACGGGGCTGGACAGCATTTTGCAGGCGCTGATCGACAAGCATCACGACAACTGCAACCTCAAGCTGGTGCTGTGCGGCTCCTATGTGGACATCATGAAGTCGCTGGTGATGCGGGAGAATCCGCTTTATGGGCGGGTCGATCTGAGCATAGACCTCAAGCCCATGGATTACTACGATTCCGCCCGCTTCTATCCCGATTTCTCCGCCGAGGACAAGGTGAGGCTCTACAGCGTATTTGGCGGCATCCCCTACTACAATCGGCAAATTGATTCCGGTTTGTCCGTGCGGGAGAATATTCAGGAGTTGATTTCCGCGCCGGGCGCACGGCTGGAAAATGAGGTTTCGATGTATCTGAAATCCGAAACCTCCAAAATTGCCAACGCGAACGAGGTGTTCGAGGCGCTGGCAAAGGGCTATTCGCGCTACAGCGACTTGCTTTCGCAGTCCCATGTGTCCAGCAGCCCGACCCTTGTGGACGTACTGGATAAGCTGATTCGCATGGAGGTCGTCGAAAAGCGGTCTCCCATCAACGATATGGGCAACCGCCGCAAATCCGGCTATTACATTACGGATAATATGTCGCTGTTCTACTATCGGTATATCTTCCGCTACCTCTCTCAGCGCACCGTGCTGGATGAGGACGTGTTCTATGACCGCTATATCAGTGAGGATTTTGAAACGAGGCACGTTCCCCGCGTCTTTGAATCGGTCTGCCGCCAGTATCTGATTCGGGAGAACCGCGCGGGACGCATCGACCCGCCCTTCGATCTCATCGGACGGTATTATTATGATGACCCGCAGACGAAAACCAACGGCGAATTCGACGTTGTGACCCAAGACCCGCGCGGCTACACCTTCTATGAGGTGAAGTTTCGGAACGCGCCGCTGTCCGCCGGTATGATCCAGGACGAGATCCGGCAGGTTCAGCGCAGCGGGCTGAATTGCTATCAATACGGCTTTTTCGCGCGCTCCGGCTTTAAGTGCGAGCCGGAGGAGAACATGGTATTTATTGAGCTGGAACAACTCTACCGATAAGCGTTTGGATACAAATGATGATATGATTGTTTGCAAAACAGAGGTATTCGGGATTTGTCAAGGAGGAAAACTGTGTGATGACGATTCTTTACAATCGTCGTGCTTTATCCATGGGCGATGACATGTATAACGGAATATATGAGATTTAGGTATCTGATGATGCGACGCTTTCTAAAATGATCGGAATACTCCTGCGCGGAGGAAATGGCAACGACTGGCCCATTCCGCAGGCATCTGGAATCGGTTGGACAATCTATTCAAATATCGGCAGAATTGCCGGAATATCAGCCGATAAAATGCGGGTAAACTATATATTCCGATACGGCAAGAATCTCCGCGTTTGGAATCGAATGGGTATTTGGTGAGAGGGCGGATGAGAACCCGACTGTTTCAGAGTTGGCGGAATTATTCAAAGACTTACAATCGTATGCCGCTGTTGGATTCCGCCAGGAGACACGCGACCATAAACGCCGGTCGCTTTCTATACATTATATTGGGGTGACTTCCATGGAGAATATGACGACCGTGAGTTTTGATGTGCCATCCGAGCTGGCGGAGCTGCTAAAGTCCCGCTCCTCACAGGATCAATTTGAACGTAACGCCCTGCTCATTTTGCCGTTTGTGCAGGATCTAACGATCTCGCACGGAAGAGCCGCCGAAATACTTGGCGTAAACAAGCTGGATTTGATAACATTTTACGGAAAGATCGGGCTTCCTTACCTCGACATGAATGAAGACGAGCTGAAAGCGGAAAGGGCGGTCTTCCAGCGACTCAAGGGCAGCGCGTAAGCAGAGAATAGATGAAGCATAGTACACCGCAATTCTATAAAAGCTCAAACACTTTTGCGATTACTGATTACAAACCGCAAAAGCGTTTGAGCTCAGTTTTTAATCACTGATACAATATGCTCTTCTTCACCGAATCGCTCAACTCCCAGCGGTCGTTCCGTTTACCGTTCTCGCGGCGGAGATAACCTTTATTCCGCAGTTCGATTGTTCTGCTCTTGATTGTCCTCTCGGACTTGCCAATCACAGCCGCCAGTTCCTTTTGTGTAATCGTAGGGTTCGCCGCAATCGCGCGGAGAATCGTCAAATCCTCCAAAGTGCAACTTTTCGTTTCTTATCAAAACAAGGCGGCGGGGCTTGATGCGTAAGCGTCAAGTTCCGCTTCCTTGTGTGCAAGAGATAGCCACTCTGCGGCGAAAGAGGGTGCAGCCCTCTTTTTCTGACTGTAAGGAAGCAGGGGCGAGACATGTTTCAATACCCGCCTGCCTCCGGAGGACGCACGATCCGAATACATCTTCGGGAGGTATAGAAGTGCGCCCTTGGAGTTTCCGTGTGTTCTTTCGCATTTCTTCAGTGGACTGTCCTGAAAAAGCCTGTCGCTTCTCTCATCCGTCAAAAATGAAAATCACGTATCTTCCATCATGTATTGATTTTTGATTGATGAAGTGGTATAATATAGTCGAATATTGGAAAGTGGGTGTGTCATGAAAAACCCTCCTTTTGAAATTACACAGGCGATGCTGACCGACGCGGCGGAGATTGCCGAGATGGTCGGTCGCCTTTCTGCGGGAAAACTGTCATCCAGCCCGGTCCTGCGGCGTACGAATCGTATCCGCACGATCCAGGGCACGCTGGCCATTGAGCAGAATACCCTGAGCGTGGAGCAGGTCACGGCTGTGCTGAACGGCAAGCACGTGATCGCGCCGCCCCGTGATATTGCCGAAGTAAAGAATGCCTATACCGTCTATGAAACGATGGCGGAGCTCGATCCCTATTCCGTAGATTCCTTGTTGGCCGCCCACGGCGCAATGATGCACGGTCTGATCGACGAGGCCGGACTGTTTCGCTCCAGCGCGGTAGGTGTTGCAGACAGCGAAGGCAATATCCTGCACATGGGCACGCTGCCGCGATATGTGCCGGAGAGCGTGGAGCAGCTTCTGAATTGGGTGAAGGACAGCGACCTGCCCATGGTAATCAAAAGCTCGGTGTTCCATTATGAGTTCGAACTCATTCATCCCTTCGCCGACGGCAACGGGCGGATCGGAAGACTGTGGCACACGCGGCTGCTGACCGAGTGGAATCCACTGTTTGCCTGGCTCCCAGTGGAGTCGATCATCCATAACCGGCAGCGTGAGTACTACAACGCGATCAACACTTCCAACAACGCCGGGGAGTCCACGATCTTCATCGAGTTCATGCTCGCGGCCGTCAAAACCGCGCTGCTGGAGGCTTCCGGGGTAAAAGAAAAACCGCTCGGCAAGAACGCGCAGAACGCGGCCCTCCGGCGGCAGTTTGTAATGGATCATTTTAAGGAAAACAAAGTGATACGCAATGCGGACCTGTGCGAAGGTCTCGGCGTTTCCCCGGCGACGGCGAACCGAATTCTGCGGGATCTGAGCGAAGACGGCACGCTGGAACGTGTGAGAGACGGCAAGTTCTGGGCGTACCGGTTGGCCGTGAATGAAAATCACTGATAGGAGACAAGCATATGGACGCACATAAGCTTTGGATGCTTCGAGATTTTATCGGGACTAACAAAGTCCTTTTCAGGATTCCAGTTTATCAAAGGAACTATGACTGGTCAGAATCTAATTGTAACCGCCTTTTAGA
>Ga0256405_10001680_pt1 | contig 58232 bp, 49 predicted proteins | sample RumenRJG_02DNA_FD_189096 | JGI IMG/M metagenome (GOLD analysis project Ga0256405, IMG submission 189096) | Bovine rumen microbial communities from Lethbridge, Alberta, Canada - RJG_02 | ecosystem: Host-associated > Mammals > Digestive system > Stomach > Rumen | place: Canada: Alberta... | reverse complement strand
TCAACCTTATCCGGTGATGATGCCTTGATGGTTCCACCTGTTCCCATTCCGAACACAGTAGTTAAGCATCAAGAGGCCGAAAGTACTTGGCTGGCGACGGCCCGGGAGGATAGGTAATTGCCGGTTTTCACTCCTCGATAGCTCAGTCGGTAGAGCGTCTGACTGTTAATCAGAATGTCACAGGTTCGAGTCCTGTTCGGGGAGCCATTTTAAAAATAGACCTTCGGGTTTATTTATATATTATCCCAAAAATGATTGGGGTATAGCCAAGTTGGTCAAGGCACGGGACTTTGACTCCCGCATTCGTTGGTTCGAGTCCAACTACCCCAGCCAATTTGGTTTTTATGTAGGATGACTCACTAGCTCAACTGGCAGAGCAACTGACTCTTAATCAGTAGGTTCACGGTTCGATTCCGTGGTGGGTCACCATTTTGGGCGATTAGCTCAGCTGGGAGAGCGCCTGCCTTACAAGCAGGATGTCAGCAGTTCGATCCTGTTATCGCCCACCACGGCCCGGTAGTTTAGTTGGTTAGAATGCCGCCCTGTCACGGCGGAGGTCAGGGGTTCAAGTCCCCTTCGGGTCGCCATTTGTGAATGGTATGGCAAAGCCATATTATGATATTTATCGCCTCGGTAGCTCAGTTGGTAGAGCAGGGGACTGAAAATCCCCGTGTCAGTGGTTCGATTCCGCTCTGAGGCACCACTTTCTTGCTGGTGTAGCTCAATAGGTAGAGCAGCTGACTTGTAATCAGCAGGTTGGGGGTTCGATTCCTCTCGCCAGCTCCACTTGAGTTTTATGCGGGTGTAGCTCAATGGTAGAGCCCCAGCCTTCCAAGCTGGTCACGTGGGTTCGATTCCCATCACCCGCTCCATCCTAAGCTTTTGCCGGGGTGGCGGAACTGGCAGACGCAGGGGACTTAAAATCCCCCGGTTGGAGACAACCGTACCGGTTCGATTCCGGTCCTCGGCACCATAAGTGGACGATTTCAACAGCATATCATGCGGTCGTGGCGGAATGGCAGACGCGCTAGCTTCAGGCGCTAGTGGTAGCAATACCGTGGAGGTTCAAGTCCTCTCGACCGCACCATTTTCTTTATATCTTGATGGTTAAGCTGCGGTGGTGGCGGAATTGGCAGACGCGCTACTTTGAGGGGGTAGTGTTCACAAGACGTATGGGTTCAAGTCCCATCCACCGCACCATACTGACCTGTCCAAGAGCCGAAGGCGATTGGGTAACAGGTCGTATGCGAAAATGTCCAAAGAGTCAAGCCCGAAGGGGCGCAGACGATTTGCTGACATTGACCGCTACTGACCTGTCCAAGAGCCGAAGGCGATTGGGTAACAGGTCGTATGCGAAAATGTCCAAAGAGTCAAGCCCGAAGGGGCGCAGACGATTTGCTGACATTGACCGCTACTGACCTGTCCAAGAGCGAAAGCGATTGGGTATATGGTGCAAAAATTTCATAGTTTTCGCGGTGGTGGCGGAATTGGCAGACGCGCTACTTTGAGGGGGTAGTGTTCACAAGACGTATGGGTTCAAGTCCCATCCACCGCACCAGATTTTACAGCTCAGGCAGTGCCTGGGCTTTTTTTACTACGAAATCTTAGCGAGTCAAGCCCGAAGGGCGCAGAATCGGTTAGATTTCGTGTAAGGGCGTAGCGCGAAACACCGTTTCGCACGGAGTTTGGTAAGGGAGGCGTTGTTTTTATGTGTATGGGATGGAAAAAAACTTCAATTGTGAGGTGTATGGTATGGGTTCTTGCGGTAATTTTTTTGCTGCCTGTTTCACGTTCTGCGGCAGCGGAGGAAAGCCCTTTGGAGCGGGCGCAATTGGAACTGCTCTGTGCCTTGGTTTCTATGTCCTCCTATGATGATGAGATCAATCTTGTCGTGCGCCATCGATTGCAGGAAATGGGATGGGAATATGAGCCTTTTTTGGAAAAGAGCAATGCGGCCAATACGAACACCTTTTTGGTGCATCGAAACATTCCGGATTCCGATCAGGAAATCTATATCCTTGCTTTTCCCGGGACGAGCAGCGCAAAGGATGCGGAAGTGGATCTTCGCATGCACCGGGTTCCTTTTGGAGGTACCAGTCCTCAGGAATTCTTTGAGACTGCCCAGAGGAAGGATTTGAATACCTCTTCCTATCCCTTTGTCCACCAGGGGTTCAATGATTATACCTATACGGCCTTGTTTAAGACTCCTTTGAAGGATTATGGGGATGGAACGGATACGCTGGGGGAAATTATTGCCGGGAAGCTGTGCGGGGAACCCGAAAGGAAACTTATCCTCACAGGACACAGCCTTGGGGGAGCCGTTGCAATTCTGGCGGCGGCGCGGCTGGCGGATATGGGCGTTGCCCCGGAGCAACTGGATGTCATTACCTTTGGGTCGCCGGCGGTTGGAAATGAGAGTTTTGCTCGCCGGTATGAAACGCTATTCCCCTTTTCCCGTATTGTCATAGATGGTGATCCTGTGCAGGGCACCATCCAATCCGTTCACGGCGGTTATGTCCAGTTTGGCCGCCGCATCGACAGGAAGAAGAACCGCAATTCCAACCTGTTTGCCCATACCATAGCTGTGTATCTGGATGATGCCCTGCGGAACTTTTATGATGTCAGGAAGGAGCAGGGAGAACTTCTCACTCCTTATCTGGAAAATTGTCCGAGTGTGGCGGCCAAGGTGTATGTTCCCTATATGGACATTCAAATGGACAAGGAGATTGCAGGTGACGAGTACTATATGCGGGAGGCGGTAAAGGATATCATTTGTGGCCGCATCAGCCAGCCGGTCTTTGGGGAAGATCCGGAGGAGGCGGGCCTTTCGGTGCTTTGCGAGAAGGGAAAGCGCTTGGGATGTGATTATGTTCTCGTGGAGGATTTCCGTGGGACACGGATAAAACAGGAGAGGGACAACTTCCAGATCGTGATGGAGGAGATGCTGTACGATATAGATGGACAGCTTATGGAGATACAGGCAAACAGTACGACGACAAAAAAGATGACGCCGCTGGAAGCAGCCCTCTATGTGCAGATGGCTGGGCGGGATAGCCGGGAGGAGGCTATGGAACGTCATTCCACCAATACCCTGCCGAAATAGACGATCGTGCCCAGAAGAAGGATGAACGGCACGTAGATCCGCATGGTAAGAGAGAGGAGCTTGCTTTCGGAGCCTGCCCCGGCTGCACCGATGGCCGCCACGCCGATGGCGATGCTCTGCGGGGCAATGAGCTTGCCTGCGCAGGCTCCTGTCGCATTGGCGGCGGCAATCCATGCCTGTGCGGCAGGGCTTGCGCCAATGGCGATGGCGGCATCCATCTGCAGCTTGCCCAGCAGGATGCAGGTCGAGGTTGCCGAACCGGTGATGAACCCGCCGATGGAACCGATGAAGGCGGAGATGAAGGGATACATGGTTCCCGTTGCGGCAACCGTCATGTCGGCAATCGAGGTGGTCATGCCGCTGTAGCCCATGACCTTTGCCGTGGCAATGATGGTGATGATGGTGACAAAGGTGGGACGAAGGCTGAGGATGGTGCTTTTGAGGACACTGAGCATCTCATGGATGGGGACTTTCTGCGCGAGGGCGGAGACGAAGGCGGCGAGGAAGATGATCATGCCCGGTGTGGCAATCCAGTAGAAGGTGTAGGGAATGCCGCCCTCGCCCCGGTAGATGAGCACAGAGGTCTGGAACATGATCAGCGTTTCGTAGATGATGGGGAAGAGCTTGCTGCAGAGCAGCAGGAAGACGAAAATGAGCAGGAAGGGAAGACAGGCCATGAATGCCTGGGGGAAGGAAATCGGGGAGCCTGTTCCATGGGAAGGCATGGTGTACTCGTTTTCCCCGGTGGGAAAGAACTTTGCACCGGCAACAATGGCAGCCATGGTGAGGATGGAGCCGGCGACGCCCGCGAGCTCTGCGCCCATGACATGGGAAACGATGAGCTCCGTGAAAGCGAAGGCAAGCCCGGCAGCAAGACAGATGGGAAACACGCCTTTGACGGCTTTTATGGAATGTCCGTCAACCATGATCATGAGAAAGGGACAGAGAAGAGAGAGAAAGAAGAGCTGCAGGGCGACATAGGTGGCAATCTGTACGGGATCCGTCCCCATGACACTGGAAAGGGTAACGATGGGGATGCCGATGGAGCCGTAGGCTGAGGGAACGAAGTTCGCGACGAGGCAGACAGCGACGGCCGTTACCGGATGGACACCCATTCCGGCGAGCATGCTGGCCGGAATGGCAACTGCCGTTCCGAATCCTGCCATGCCTTCCAGAAAACCGCCGAATCCGAAACTGATGAGCAGGATGAGGATTCGGGCATCTGTGCTGACGGAGGTGAGCATCGTCTTGATGACATCCATGCCCTTGGTGTGGACGGACAGATGATAGGTGTAGATCGTGGCGGTGATGATGAGCAGGATGGGCCAGCAGGCGAGGGCGGTTCCCTCAAGAGCCGCTGTGATGGTGTGTTCCCAGGGCATGCCGAAGAACTTCGTGCTTGCGAGAAGGGATATGGCAAGTGCGACAGGGCAGGCCTTCCAGGCGGCCATTTTCAGTCCGCTCAAGGCAACGATGAGCCAGAGAATCGGCAATAATGCAATCCAGAACAGGGTCAAGGCAATCATCCTCCCTCACATTTCCCAAGGTCATCTTTATTTTTGTTTTTTATCTTTATTCGCCATTTATTGAAAAAATCCTTGTCCTTGCTTTTTTCATTTTTTTGTGCTAACATGTGGCAATGTGTGAGAAGCGAGACAGGGCAAGGCTTGAGCCTAAACGGTTTTGCTCTCGTTTTGCCGTGTTCGTGTTTGTTTTTCGAGGTAAGGAAGTTTGATCATTATGCCAAAACATATCCATGGTCTGGATGCCCTAAAGACACTGGCCATTCTGGGCGTAACATTTTTTCATATATTCCCCGATAGATTGCCCGGCGGCTATTTGGGGGTCTCATTCTTTTTTGTCATTACAGGCTATCTTCTGGCCTATACTTCTGTGCGGGAATGGCAGGAGCATCGTTTTCGTGTCCTGAACTATTACTGGAAGCGCATAAAGCGCATCTATCCGCTTCTGGTGCTTTTTCTCCTGACTACCATCGGGGTCTTCCATCTTTTGGCCGCGAACGTGGTGGCGGCGGTGCGCCCTGAGGTCATATCCATTCTTTTTGGTTACAACAACTGGTGGCAGATCGCCCAGAACGCGGATTATTTCACCCGCCTTGCGAACATGTCTCCGTTTACCCACATGTGGTTCCTTGGTGTGGAGCTGCAATATTACCTTGTTTGGCCGCTCCTTTTCGGCCTTTATGTGGCCTTGCATGAACTGACAGGCCGAAAGGCAGCCATAGGGATCTTTGCCCTGCTGAGTCTCTGCTCTGCCGCAGTGATGCCTGTCCTGTATACGCCGGATATGGATGTCACCCGCCTTTACTATGGCACGGATGCTCGTGTTTACGCACTTCTTTTCGGGGCTGCCATGGGACTCGTCCAGGGAACGGCGGAACCGAAGAAGATCGTTCTCTCAAAGCGGAAAGGGCGCGGGCTGGCTGCTTTTCTGAAATGCTGTGTGGGAATCCTCTGCATGGGCATTATCGGAGCTGCGTTCCTGACCATGGACGGGAGCCTCCCCGTGACTTATCAGGGCGGGATGCTTGGTGTGACTATCGTATTCTGCATCTTGCTGCACCTTATCGCAAGCCCCAATTCTTCCCTGGCCCAGTGCCTGGATGAGCCGATATTCTCATGGCTGGGCAGGCATAGCTATGGCATCTTTTTGTGGCAGTATCCGGTAATCTATCTCTTCCAGCATTTCCAGCTGAAAGGGCCGTGGGTTCCTCTGCAGGAACTGGTATTTATTATCCTGCTCACGATCTGGTCCGAGACTCTGGTCAATTGCCTTACGCATCCCCGCAGCTTTTTTTCTGCAACAAAGTCTGTTGCGGTCAAGGCGGTTGTTCTTCTGTTGTTCGCATCCTGCGGCGGCGTGTTCGTCGGTTATGGCTGCTATGGATTGGTCGTGTCTGCTTCCCAGAAGTCGGATGTCCAGACAGAACTGGCGGCGCGTTTGGAGCAGGAGTCCAAGGCATTGAAGGAACAGAAAGCTTCTGCTCAGCCTGTTGCAAAGCAGGAACAGGCTGCTCCCCAGGTGAGCCTGGAAGGCGCCATCTGCATCGGCGATTCCGTGATGCTGGGCTCGGCTAGCGATATCATGGCGGTCATGCCAAATGCTTACGTGGATGCTGAGACATCGCGCTATGTGAGTGGAGGACTCGAGGTTGCCGAAGCTCTTCAGGCACAGGGACAGCTGGGGGATATCGTTGTTGTCGCCCTTGGGACCAACGGGCCCATCTCCGGCGGTGAACGTTACGAGGTGATTACGAAGCGCCTCATGGAGGTTCTGGGCCCCTCACGGCATATTTTCTGGGTGAATACCTACGCGCCCCATCTCAAGTGGCAGGACACCAACAATGAATACCTGCTGCAAATGGCGGCCCAGTATCCCAATCTCACTGTTATTGACTGGTACAGCCTGGTATCCAAGCATCCCGAATGGCTGTCAGAGGATGATGTGCATCCCAACGACGAGGGGACTGTTGCTTACGCAAAGCTGATTCATGACAGTGTGCTTGCAAAACTCACGGCGGAGGCCGAGAAAAAGCAAAATAACAAAGGAAAGTAGTATTAGAGAGCCGACATCCCATAGATATCAAGGGATGTCGGCTCTTTTTTACGGAAAGGCAAAAAATAACAAAGAAAAGTAATATTAGCTATAAAAATCATGGTATACTATTCCTATGGAAACAATGATTGCTGTGAGAAAAGGAAGCGGGTGAGGAAGGATGAAGAATAAGGGCATAAAGAAACAGGCCCTGCTGCTGATCCTGTCCTGCTGCCTGCTTACACTTTTCCTGTCGGGAGGCATTGCCATCTATGGAATGACGGACATCAAGTCCAGTGCGGAAGAGACGGGGAGGGAAATCGGGCAGTCGGCTGCGGGGAACAGCAGCAAGGCGCTGCATGAGGATGCCCAGCAGAACCTCAGCCAGATGCTGGAGGAACGCGGCGAACGGATTGACATGGTTTTTGACAATCTGGGAACTGATGTGGGCATGATCGTCGAAGAGATGAATGAGCTCCAGAACCATCCGGAGCGATATCCTATGGGCCAGGTTCAGGAACCGCAGCGCAGCAATGCCGGGATCTTGGTTCCGCAACTCCAGTTTGCGCCGGATGTGATGCGGGATGACCCGGCCTTGCAGCAGGAGATTGCTCTTGCAGCCAACATCCAGGATTGGCTGCTGCGCCTGAATGCCAGCCAGGACATGGTGGCCTCTGTCTATATCGCCTCAAGGAACGGTTTCGGCATTACGGTGGACAATCGTTCCGACCAGAAATTCCATGCAGGGGAAGAGGTCCCCTTTGCCATAGATTTCCGTACGCGTCCCTGGTATCGGGAGGCTGAGAAAGCGAAGCGGATGATCTATTCCAGCATTTTTATGGATGTATACAGCAGAAATTACGGCATCACCTGCGCCGCACCCTATTTCACAGGGACAGGAGAGGTAGCGGGTGTGGTGGGGGCAGGGATGTTCCTCAACCACATCAAGGAGATTGTCAGCACGACCAGCATTGGGGAAACAGGGTTTGGCTTTGTGATTGACAAGCAAGGCAGGGTGCTGTTCTCCCCAAAGACGGAGGGCAGTCTGGCTGCCGTGGATATATCCGGCGGCGCCAGCCTGTTTGAGGCATCGGATGCGTCACTGGCGGCAGTGGCCCACGACATGGCGGAAGGGAAGACGGGACTGCAAAAAGTCCTGGTGGATGGTGTTCCATGCTATCTGGCCTACCGTCCCCTCAAGGCAATGGCTTGCAGCTTTGGCATCATCATGGAGGTGGCGGAGGTCACCATGCCGGCCAAAGCCAATGAAAGGGTCATCGAAAACAGTACCAATGCCTTTTTGGATACGTTGAACCATTCCATCCGTTCCTCCCTTCTTGCGGTATTGGTTCTTGTGCTGCTCCTTCTGCTTCTGGTTCCGTTCCTGAGCGACAAGGTGGCGACCAGGCTTGTCCGGCCCATCCACGAGCTTTCCGATGGCGTGAGGGAAATCGCCAGCGGCAATCTGGACAAGAAACTGGACATTCGGACGGGCAACGAGATCGAGCAGCTGGCCGATTGCTTCAATGGCATGACGGACAGTCTGAAAGAGTATATGGAGCATCTTGCACAGGCCACAGAGGAAAAGGAACGGCAGAATGTTGAGCTAAGAAAGAAGAATGAGGAACTGTCCACCGCACTTCATAATGTGAAGCAATTGCGCATCGCGCGGGACAACTATCGTGCAGAGTCAGAGACGGATTGCCTGACCCGTCTCTGCAACAAGGCCGCAGCGGAGCGCATCTGCAAAAAGAAGTGCAGGAATCTGTCGAAAGACAAGAAGGCGGCTTTTTATATCATTGATCTCGATCATTTCAAGGAAGCGAATGATACCCTTGGCCATCAGTACGGTGACCGCATTCTCTCGGAATTCGCGTTGCAGCTGAAACTTATCTTCCGTGAGGGGGATTGTCTGGGACGGTTCGGCGGTGACGAGTTCGTGGCCATGATGGTGGGAGGTTTGTCGCAATCCGTCATCCGAAGAAAAGCGCAGGCCATATTGGAGGCGGCAAGGGAACTTCGAGTTGATGGAGAACCATGCGGTATTACGGCCAGCATAGGGATTGCTGTTGCCCCCACCCATGGGAAAGACTATGCATCCCTGTTTCAGGTGGCGGATAATGCGCTTTACTATGTCAAGAACCATGGGCGCGATGGAGTCTGCATTGGGACGGATGATCCCACGGCATAAAACCTTCAATGCGCACTGTTTGCTATCAGGCAGTGGAGGAATTCTTTTCCGTACTTTTCCAGCTTTACCTCGCCGACACCTTTGACCTCCAGCATTTCCTCAAGGGTTTTGGGCTTCAGGCGGCACATGTCCTGCAGGGTGGCATCGGAAAAGATGACATAGGGGGGCACATTGTCCCGGTGGGCAAGAGTCTTGCGGAGTTCCCGCAGGGCAGTGAAGAGGCTCGTACCCTTTTTGGGTGCGGCCTCTTTTTCCTTTTCGATGAGCTGGAAGACCTGCCGTTTTCCCTTGAGGACCTCATAAGCGGAGGGGCGGAGCTTCAGCACGGGATATTCGCTTTCCGTGAGCATGAGGTAGTCCGTGGCGATGAAACGCTGGATCATGAGCTTGATGTCGGCCAGCGTCTTCTTGCGGAACAGGCCGTAGGTGGAAAGCTGGTCGAAGTGCAGCTGCCGCACCCTCTGTTCGCTGGAGCCTTTGAGGACCTGGGCGACAAGGGTCAGGCCGAAGCGTTCGTGCATGCGGTAGACGCAGGAAAAGACCTTCTGGGCGTCGATGGTGACATCGATGCGCTCGGCGTCGCTGGTGCAGTTGCTGCAGTTGCCGCAGTTTTCCGGCGCGGTGGTGTCGCCAAAGTAGTTCACGATGAAGCGGCGCAGGCATTCCGGGGTGTGGCAGTAATCCACCATGCGCTGGAGACAGTGGAGGTTGTGGATCTTGCGCTGCTCGTTCTCCGTGGAGACGTCGATGAGGTAGCGCTGGGTCATGGTGTCCTGCGGTGAAAAGAGCAGGATGCACTCGCCGGGCTCCCCGTCCCGTCCTGCCCGCCCTGCCTCCTGGTAGTAGGACTCAATGTTCTTTGGCATGTTGTAGTGGATGACGTAGCGGACGTTGGACTTGTCGATGCCCATGCCGAAGGCGTTGGTGGCAACGATGACCTGCAGGTTGTCGTAGATGAAATCCTCCTGCACCGCTGTGCGCTCCTGGTCGCTCATACCCGCATGGTACTTGCCCACGGCCAGCTTCCGCTTTTTGAGCAGGGTATAGAGCTTGTCCACCTCCTTGCGGGTTGCGGCATAGATGATGCCGGAATCCGAGGCGTGTTTCGTCGCGTAATTCACGACGAATTTCTGCTTGTCCTCGCCCCGGAGCACGCGGAAGAAGAGGTTGGGACGGTCGAAGCCGCTGACATGGATGGCTGGCTGATGGAGGCGCAGCAGGGAGATGATGTCATCCCGGACCTCCGGCGTGGCGGTGGCAGTGAAGGCGCCGATGAGGGGGCGTTTGGGGAGCCCTGCGATGAAGGGGGCGATCTGCCGGTAGCTGGGGCGGAAGTCGTGGCCCCATTGGGAGAGGCAGTGGGCCTCGTCCACGGCAATCATGGAAATTTCCACTTGATCCAAAACGGAATGGAAGTATTCCGTGTCCAGCCGCTCCGGAGCCACATAGACCAGCTTGCAGCGTCCCGTGGCAATGTCGGAGAGGCGGCGGCGGGACTCCTTGAGGTTCAGGCTGCTGTTGATGAAGGTGGCGGGAATGCCCTGTTCCACAAGGGCATCCACCTGGTCTTTCATGAGGGAGATGAGGGGGGAGATGACGAGGGTGACGCCGGGCATGATGAGGGCGGGAATCTGGAAGCAGATGGACTTTCCCGCACCTGTGGGCATGATGGCAACGGTGTCGCGTCCGGCGAGCAGGCTCTCGATGATGGTTTCCTGTGCAGGGCGGAAGGATTTGTAGCCGTAGAAGCGGCGCAGGAAATCCAGGGCCTGGTCAAAATAAGCATTTTTCATGGCAAACATTCCTTCATTTGTTATTGGATAAGACTTACTATAGCAAATGCTTGGGATTTCATCAACCGTAAGGCAGGAATCCATGATAATGCCCGTTTTTCATTGCAAGATTCCCTTTTTGAATCTGAGAATAATCTGAAAGGCTGACCATTCTGGAAGCAACCCCCTTCCCGCTGCTGCCGAGGCAACGGCTCCTGGTGAAAAGATCAATGACAACCAGAAAACTGTCGCCGCCTCGGAGGACAATCCGGCAAGCGATGACAGCATGACCAGCACCAGCACCGACAGAGACTCGGACGAAGACGAGGACGAAGAGAAGGCATGACAGAAAAAATCCTGCTTATCAGGCTTTGCCTGCGGGCAGGATTTTTGATGCGAATAAGAACGAAAGGGCACGCTGCTTATTCGGCAGATGTACAGAAGACACGCAAATGGCCGTTCTCATCCTTGATGGTGAGATTGCGGCTGATGGACTCATCATCGGGAACCGTGATATTGAGGCGGTGATGCTTGTTGTCAATTTCGTAGATGAGATTGTTGAACATTGTGGCGGGGAGCAGTATCGGCACGGGGAAATTCGACCTATGGGCGATAAGCTTCATGCAAGGATAAACGAGGTCACCAAGTTGAAAGGTGGGTATCTCGTAAAGCGACCCTTTGGTCATTCCTCCCAAACCGCCAAACTCGATGGAATCCATTACCTTGGCTGCGCCCAGCTTGTGAAGGCTCGCCTCGCCGTTCATCCATACGGGGTATACTGCGCCCGTGTCAATCATGGCTTCAAAACCATAAAAGTCAATCAATTTGACTACGGGGCGCTGATATTTTTCTATCAAATCCAGCGTCATTTGCCTCATTCTTCGCCACACCCCCAAATAAGCACTTGACCATAAGGGAATGTTTGCGGCGTAGTATAGGTCGTGTATATATCACGACCACTGATTTGCATATCATAGAGTTCGTCGGCGGTTTTATCGGTGTATTTCACCACAGCCGACACCACATTAGCTCCCCCTGGTTTATCCCATTCCACTTTGGACAATCCAACCCACTGGTCGGGATAGGTTTCCTGAATCTCTTTCCATGTCATTCTCTTTTCCATGACCAGCGCCCCTTTCGCAAAACATTCATACTTTTTCTAACTTCATCATAGCCCTTTTCCTCATTCCTGTCAATTCGGGAGATTGCTTTCCTGCAAGATTCCCTCCTTGAATCTGAAAATGATGGGATGATCCCCGTCGAAACGCTAATAGGAATGTTTTGCCCTTGGCAAAACTTGAACAATTGCGTTATAATAAAAAGATAGTTTTAAAATGTGTTGGAAGGAGGGACGACCGGGATGAGATTCAAATGTGTGATGGCTGTGCTTTTGTCATTGTTGCTTGCTGTCCTTTTTCCGGGCTGTGCCCTGAACGACAAGAACCATGTGAGAATCGGCGTTTCCATGCCGACACAGGAGCGGCAGCGTTGGAACCAGGACGGGGGCCACATGCAGTCGCAGATGGAGAAGCAAGGGTATCGTGTGGATCTGCAGTTTGCGGACAATGATCCCGATTTGCAGATTGCCCAGATCGAGCACATGATCAAAGAGGGCTGCAGGGTGCTCATCATCACCTCCGTGGATGCCCATGCCCTCTCGGAAGTGCTGGACAAGGCAAAGGCTGCCGGAATCAAGATCATTTCCTATGACCGGCTCATCATGGATACCGACGCGGTGGATTATTATGCCACCTTTGACAACATGGCCGTGGGCGCCATGCAGGGGGAGTACATAGAAGAAAAACTGGGCCTGAAATCGGGGCTCGGCCCTTATCATATGGAGATTGCTGCAGGCTGCCTGGACGACAACAATGCTCTCGCTCTTTTCGAGGGTTCCATGTACATCCTTTGGCCCTATATCCAAAGCGGGCAGCTTGTGGTGAAGTCCGGCCAGGTCAGCCTGAAGCAGTGCGCCACAGAGCGTTGGAAGGAAGACATTGCCAGGGAGCGTATGGAGGGAATCCTTCAGACCTATTACAAAGATGACAGGCTGGATGTCGTCCTGTGCGCCAACGACTCCACTTCCCTTGGCGTGCAGACGGCCCTGAAGGAGGCCGGTTATCCTGTGCCGGGGCAGGAAATGCCCATTACCACCGGGCAGGATGCCGACATCAAGAATGTCAAGGCTATTCTCCGCGGCGACCAGACCATGACCATTTTCAAGGACACCCGCATTCTGGCGGGGGTGGCTGTGAAGATGGTCAGCGCCATCATTTCCGGCAAGGAGCCGGAGACCAATGATATTGGCAATTACAGCAATGGCGTGAAGATCGTGCCCTCCTTTTTGGTTCGCCCGCAATTCGTGGATATCTCCAATTACAAGGAAGTCCTTGTGGATTCCGGCTACTATAAGATGAAGGATTTACAGGAATAGGAAGGAATGCATCTGCATTGAAGAAGAATCTCTATCGCCTTGCTATAGCGGCAGTACTTTATTATGTGCTGGACAGCTATGCCCAGGCTGTTTTCGTCATGCCATTCCCAGTCATCCGCTTGTCTGCCTTCCTGCCCCCGGTCCTGGGAATTGCCTGGGGGCCGGTGGCTGCCTTTGGCGTCGCGGCGGGAAGCATGCTGCCAGGTCATGCCTCAATGGATGCCTGGGGCGCTCTTGCGGTTTTCCTGATGGCCTATCTTCCCTATAAGCTCTGGCATGTGCTTTGGGTCAAGGAGAACAGGCCTTTGTTCAGCTTCACGAAGGAGAACCTGGGCAAGTTTGTTGCCGTTCTGTTTCTCTCGAATTTGGCGGCAGCCCTGCTTCGTGGATGCACGATGACAGGGGAGGAGGTTTCCGCTCTATTTGCCCCCTTCCGTTTTCAGGTGGAGGCTCCCCTGGAGTATGCGGGAATCCTTTTCCTGAATGATTTCGATGTGGCCTTGTTCTTTGGCATGCCCATGTTTTTCCTTCTCGTTGCCAACCGGTATTCCTTTTACATGCCATCTTCGATGGATGGGCGGGCGGCAGCCCACAGGGAGCATGAGACAAACCGGCTGGCACTCATATCCCTTTACGGTTTTTTCCTCCTGCTGTTTCTTGTGCTGGATGTTTCGGGCATCCTTTATGATTTGGACCAGATGGACACCTGGCTGCGGTTCAACGGGGAAATCCTTACGGCCATGAACCTGACCATGGGTGTCCTCATTTTCATGCTGATGAGGTACCGCCATTCCATCATGACAGATCTCATGCTGATGGACCTTGCCGTCATATTCATTGCGGCATCCATGCTGGGCAGTGTCAGTTTTGTTGCCTTGAGCCAGGCCATTGACGAACATGTGGAAAATGACATGGAAAAGATGAGCGTGATCTATCGTGAGCGTCTTTCCCATGCCTTCAATGACACCATCATGGCAGTGAACAGCATGAAGAAGCTGGCTGTCAATGAACTGGAGAGCTATGAGCGGCTGAAGGAGGATGCAGGGTACCGGAAGGAGTATCTTGCAAGGATGGAGCATTCCTTTGCGGCTATCGCAGAAAACTCCCCGGGCAGCATCGGGTTCTACCTGCAGTTTCCGGAGGGGATGGGGGACACGGGATTCCTCTGCTGCAGGTCGCCGGAGAAGTGGGGGCAGAAACTGCCGGATTTCCAGCGGCAGGACGAGAGCGTCCACAAGAACCGATACCACAATCCACAGGAGCAATATCTGGCAAAATTGAGCGTGCCCTATTGGGATGCGGCAACGGGGCGCACCATGATCTCCTATGTCGTCCCCATGCAAAAGGATGGGGAGTTTGTGGGGATCATCGGCATCGATATTGATTTCAACTACATTATCCACGAGATCAAGAGAATGTCTGTCTACGAGCACGGGATTGTCCGTCTGCTGGACAAGAATGGGGCTGTCCTCTATTCCACGCAGGCAGGCAGCGAGTCCCTGACCGACAAGAACGGCTTCTATGAGACGGAGTCCTATCTCAGTCCGGGGGTATGGCTGAGGATTTCGGCCTTTGCCCATGATATCTATGCGGACCGCAACGCCATGCTGATCCATTTCGTCATGGTGATGCTGTTCATCGTCATTGCGGTGTCCCTTTTCAGCGTCTGGCTGGCGAGGAAGGGCATCCGGCCCGTGATGGTCATTGCCGAGGCGGCGAGAAAGATTGCGGCAGGGGACCTGAACGTGAAACTGCCCCGTGACTCCAGGAACGAGCTTGGCACATTGGTCAGGAGCATCCGGGAGATGGTGTCGAAGCTGGAGATCCATGTCTATCGGGATAAGCTGACAGGGCTTCGCAATACTGCCGCCTACATAAAAAAAGTGGAAGAGCTTGAGCAGCAAAGAATGGTTGCGTCGGAGAACCATGCCCTGCAGTACGGTGTCATTGTCTTTGATGCCAATCTCTTGAAGAAAGTGAACGACACCTATGGACATGAGGCGGGAAACGAGCTGATATGCCGCGCTTCCAGCATCATCTGCCAGGTGTTCGGGCACAGCCCGGTGTTCCGCATTGGCGGCGACGAGTTCGTGGCGATCCTGGAACATCACGATTACGATTTCCGGGAGAGCCTTCTGGCTTCCTTCGACAATATCATCGCAGGGGAGCAGCTCGAGGTCGGCGACGATATCCTGCCTGTTTCCGTGGCACGCGGCATGGGTGTCTATCAGCCCGGGATGGACTATGCCGCTGTATTCCGGCAGGCAGATGAGGCGATGTACGAGAACAAGGCAAAGGTGAAAAAGGCATTGCTGTAGGCGCGCTGGCTGCGAAGCGGCATTGTCTTTGATGAAGCTGTCAAGTGAGCTTGACAGCTTTACCTTTTCCTGCATTCGTGGTAGTATAAAACGATGTGGAACACACATCAGGGGGGAACTTTTATGAAGAACTATCAAATGCGCAGGGCAGGGGCTGCCCTGGCGGGCATCCTGCTGATGGGGTGCCCATTGGTGGGGAGTTGCGCCGATCTGTCCCTGCAGCAGGCGATCAATATGGCCTTGGAGCAGAATACATCCCTGCGCATCACACAGAAAGCGGAGGACAAGGCGGAGGCGGCTGTCCGCGAGGCGAAGGGCAATAGCGGCATCTCGATTTCCGCGTCGGACAGTCTGGGCATCAGCAAGTCCTCGGACAGCGACCGCAATTCCTCGAATTCCCTGGGCCTCAGTGCGAGTTATCCCATCTATACGGGAGGGAAAAACGAGGCCTCCATCGACAGCAGCGAGATTGGCTTGCGTGCTGCTGTCCTTGCGACACAGCGGGCGAGGGAGACCTTGAAGCTGGATGTCATCAAGGCGTACTACAACGCCCTGGAAGCCAAGAAGGCCATGGCGGTGAACCAGGAATCCGTGGACAAGTACCAGGCCCATTACACGAATGTGCAGCAGCTCTATTCTGCGGGAAGCAAGGCGCGCATTGATGTGCTGCGTTCCTCGGTAGAGCTGTCCAATGCACGGCAGACCCTCATTCGCTCACAGAATACCTATGAGGTGAATCTGGCAAAGCTGCGTGACCTGATTGACATTGACCGCAAGGAGCCGCTCAATCTCACAGATGATTTTTCCTATGTCAAATTCGATCTGGAAATGGAAGACTGCATCGATTATGCCTTCCAGAACAGGAAGGATTTGATGATAGACCGGTATACCATGGAGCAGAAGGAACTTGCCGTCAAGATGGCAAAGTCAGGATATCTGCCGACCTTGAACCTCTCTGCCGGGGTGGATGCCCTGCAGAGCAGGTTTGAGCCTTCCGGCAGCAACACTTCCGGATGGTCGGCGGGACTTTCTGCGAAATGGGATATCTTTGACAGCGGTGTGACAAAGGCACAGGTAGATGCGGCAAAGACGGATCTTGATATCGCGAAGCTGAACATGGAGAAGGATGAGGAAGCCGTTGATCTGGAACTGCGCGAGGCGTACTACAATATGCGCGAGGCGGAGAAGCGGTTTGTTTCCACGTCGGATGCCGTGAAGCAGGCAGAGGAGGACTACTATATCGCCTCGGAGAAGTACAAGGCAGGCGAGGGCATCATGCTGGATGTCATCGATGCGGAGGAAGCCCTTTCCACGGCAGAGCTCAACTATATCAGCGCCCAGTACGACTATGTGCGCTACAAGGCAGAGGTGGAGACGGCGATGGGTATCGGGCTCAATGATGCCGAGCAGGTGTCGGCGAGGAACATGGAAATGGATATTGCGGAGGCAATGGTTCCCCTTGAGGAAAAGGTTGTGAGAAAGTCCGATCCCCTGTCCTCTGAAACGGTGGCCAGAGAGCTGTCGGAAGGCGGGGCGAAGAAATGAAGATTGATTGGAAGATAAAGGCACTTGTGGCGGCTCTCGTTGTTGCCGGGGTTGCCTATGGCGGCTACCAATACTATATGGAGCAGCAGGAGGCACAGCAGGCGGCATCCGTGGAGACCGTTCAGGTGGCACGGCGCGACATGAAGGCCGTCGTGTCCGCGACGGGCACGATCACCCCTGTGGATTCCGTTGAGGTCAGCCCCAAGATTACGGCGCGCATCACCTCGGTTTTGGTGAAGGAGAATGACGAGGTCAAGGCAGGGCAGGTTGTGGCGACTCTGGACGGGACGGATTACGAGGCGAAGATGAACAAGGCGCAGTATGAGGTCACGAATACCCGGTCGAAATACAACCGCATTTCTTACCTTTACTCCATTGGAGCGAAGTCCCAGGAGGAACTGGAGGATGCCAAGTTCAACTATGATACGGCGCAGTCCAATCTGGTGTCGGCGGAGTCCGATGTGAACAATACCATCATCACGGCGCCTATGGATGGTGTTGTGGTAGGCATTCCGCAGACGGTGGGAAGCATGGCGGTGCAGGGGAACAACAGCCCCACGGTCATCATGCGCATTGCGGATCTTTCCTCCAAGCAGATCCTTGCCAAGGTGGACGAGACGGATATCGGCAGCGTGAAGGTGGGGCAGGAGGCTGTCTTCACGGTGGATTCTTATTCGGGGAAGACCTTCAGGGCCAGGGTGTCGAAAATATCCCAGACAGATACGGGGAATACCTGGAACATCAACAGCAGTTCTTCAACCTCAAGCACAAGCGCCAATTCCTCCGCCAGCGTCATCTATTACTATGTCACGCTGGATGTGGAGGATCCGGAGAATCTGCTTCTTCCGGCCATGACGGCGCGGGTGGACATCACGACAGCATCCCGCAGCGAGGTGCTTTCCGTGCCCCTTTCCACGTTGAAGACGGACAGCAATGGTTCCTATGTGGTTCTGGTGCAGCCCGATGGAACCCAGGAGAACCGCTATGTGGAGACGGGCATCTATGATGATGAGTACGTGGAGATTCTCTCCGGTCTGGAGGAGGGAGATATGATTTCCTCCAGCTATACGGCGAAAAAATCGTCTTCCGCGGATAGCTCAAAAAACGGCAGAGGCGGTCCACCACCGCACATGTGATGAGGAAAGCAGGAGTGCGTTAATGGCAACGAAGGAAAAACATTTGACCATACGGCTGCAGGGCATCAAGAAACTCTATCAGATCGGGGACCAGGAGGTCGCTGCCCTCAATGGCATCACCCTGGATATCCATGCAGGGGAGTTTGCGGCGCTCATGGGGCCGTCGGGCTCCGGAAAGTCCACCCTGATGAACATTCTGGGATGCCTTGACCGTCCCACGCTGGGCTCCTACCAACTGGATGGGCAGGAAGTGGCACATCTTTCCGATGATGAACTGGCAGTCACGCGCAACAAGAAGATCGGGTTCGTGTTCCAGAACTTCAACCTGCTTTCCCGTATCAGTGCCCTTGACAATGTAGCGCTTCCTCTGGTGTATGCCAGGGTGGGGCGGAAGGAGCGCATGGAGCGGGCGAAGTATTTCCTGGATGCCGTGGGTCTTGGTGACAGGGCGGACCATCAGCCCAACGAGCTTTCCGGCGGCCAGAGACAGCGTGTTGCGATTGCCCGCGCACTGGTGAACGATCCCCATATCATCATGGCGGATGAGCCCACAGGTAACCTCGATACGAAGTCCACCAAGGAAATCATGGAGATCTTTGAGGGGATGCATGCAAAGGGGCGCACCATCATCCTCGTCACCCATGAGCCGGAAATCGCCGCCTGTGCCAGCCGACAGCTTCTCGTGCGGGATGGCGTGATAACGCGGGATGAAGGGAAAGGGGTGGTCATGGATGTTGTTTAGCGAGAGCTTTCAGATGGCCATTACGGCGCTCATGGCCAACAAGCTCCGGTCCCTTCTCACCATGCTCGGCATCATCATTGGCGTGGGAGCCGTCATTGCCATGGTCTCTGTGGGCATGGGCGTTCGCAGCAATGTGCAGACCTCCATTGCGAGCCTTGGGAGCAATATGCTCATCATATCCCCCGGCTCGTCGGACCGCGGAGGCCCCCGTGGCGCTGCCGGCTCCATGACGACGCTGAAATACGATGACGCGATTGCCGTCAAGAACAAGATAAAGAATATCGACTACGTTTCCCCCACGGTGTCCTCCTCCTATCAGGTGGTCAACGGCAACCAGAACTGGAATACCACGGTGTCCGGCGTGACACCGGAATTCATGGCGATCCGCTCGCTGGAAGTCTCTACAGGCTCTTTCATCTCAAAGTCTGATCTGGACAAGAGGCAGCGTGTGGCGGTTCTCGGCAGCACGGTGGTGGAGAATCTCTTCGGCACGGAGAATCCCGTGGGCAGGAATATCCGCATCAACAACCAGCCCTTCAAGGTCATTGGCGTATTGGACAGCAAGGGACAGTCCTCCATGGGGCAGGACCAGGACGATGTGGTCTATATTCCTTTGACCACGGCACAGGAGCGGATGCAGGGCATCACCTATGTGCAGTCCATCAACGTGCAGGTCAGCGACCCGGAGAGGATGGATCAGGTGCAGGAGGAAATTGAGGTATTGCTCCGGCAGCGCCATCATATTGCGGCAGGCAAGGAGGATGACTTCAACGTCCGCAACCTCACCAGCATCATGGAAACCATGAACCAGACCACGGCGATGATTACCATCCTGCTTGGCAGCATTGCGGGAATCTCCCTTGTGGTCGGCGGCATCGGTATCATGAACATCATGATGGTGTCCGTGACGGAGCGCACACGGGAAATCGGCATTCGAAAGGCCCTTGGAGCGACCTTCTTCAATATCATGACACAGTTTCTCATAGAGTCTGTGGTCATCGGAGTCATTGGGGGACTCATCGGCATTGTCCTCGGTTGCGGCATTTCCAAGCTCATTGCACAGATCGGTGATTTCACCACGGTTATCACGATATTGCCGATTCTCGTGTCCTTTGTCTTTTCTGTCGGCATCGGCCTGTTCTTTGGCATCTATCCGGCGAGAAAGGCGGCAAAGCTCGATCCGATTGAGGCATTGAGGTATGAGTAGGGGAATATATTTTGCCTTTGGCAAAATTTGAACAATGCGTTATGACGGGATAGCCCCGTCGAAACGTCAATTGGTATATTTTGCCTTTGGCAAAATTTGAACAATGCGTTATGACGGGATAGCCCCGTCGAAACGTCAATTGGTATATTTTGCCTTTGGCAAAATTTGAACAATGCGTTATAATAGGGCTATATTAATTTTGTGGAGGAGATATGGAAATGAATTTGAAGAAGATTGTTGCTATGGGATTGGCGGCTGTGATGACGGCTGCATTGTTCACAGGCTGCGGCGGTGATGCGGGGAAGAAGGACCCTGCGTCCTCATCGTCTTCGTCCTCGGGGGGCAAGGCGATTGTGGTGGGGCTGGATGACAATTATCCGCCCATGGGCTTCCGCAACGAGAAGAACGAGATCGTGGGTTTCGATGTGGATCTTGCGAAGGAAGCCGCGAAGCGCCTTGGCCGTCCGGTGGAGTTCAAGCCCATCGACTGGGCCAGCAAGGAGGCCGAGCTCAAGAGCGGACGCGTGGATGTCCTCTGGAACGGTCTCGATATCACGGAGAAGCGCAAGGAGAACATGCTGTTCTCGGATCCTTACATGGATAACCGCCAGATCATCTTTGTGAAGAAGGGCACGACGGACATCAAGGACGAGAAGAGCCTTGCGGGCAAGGTGGTCGGAACCCAGAGCGGCGGCACGGCGGAGGAATATATCGACGGCAATGCCGAGTTCAAGGGAAGCCTCAAGGACTGCAAGAAGTATTCCGATTACATTGCGGCCTTCATGGATCTGGAGAACGGCCGCCTCGATGCCATCGTGGCGGATGAGATCACGGGCCGTTACTACATGAGCAAGCATCCGGATACGCTGGAAGCCGTCGATGTGGCGGTTGGCCCTGTGAGCACCTTCGGCATCGGCTTCCGCAAGGATGACACGGCCCTCAAGGACGAGGTGCAGAAGGTCCTCAATGAGATGAAGAAGGATGGCACCATGGCGAAGATTTCCGAGACGTGGTTCGGCAAGGATATCACGAAGAAGTAAGAAAGGTTTCTTTTGGCGGCAGATTCTTTTGCAGGGAATCTGCCGTTTCTTTTTGCCTTTTTTCTTTCTTTCGTGTACAATATAAGGATATAACGTGTTACTTCTTTAACATAGTAAAATCGCATAAGGGGTTCAGTTTATGGAAAATTTGCTTCATACGATTGTCCTGATGCTGGAAGGGACGCAGGTGACATTGGAGATTTTCTTCATCACGCTGCTGCTGGCCCTTCCCATTGGCCTCCTGGCATCGCTGGCGCGACTCTCGAAGTTCAGGCCGCTCAGCCTGCTCATGGAATTCTACATCTGGATTATGCGCGGTACGCCGCTCATGCTTCAGCTTCTTTTCGTCTATTTCGCCCTGCCGATGATCGGCGTGATGCTTCCGGATATCGCGGCGGCACTTCTGGCGTTCACCCTCAACTATGCGGCCTATTTTGCGGAAATCTTTCGGGCGGGCATCCAGTCCATACCAAAGGGTCAGTATGAGGCGGCAAAGACCCTGGGCATGACCTATCCGACCACCATGCGGCGCATCATTCTGCCGCAGGTTATCCGCATCGTGCTGCCGCCGGTCAGCAATGAGACCATCAATCTCGTGAAGGACACGTCCCTTATTTATATCCTGGCCATGAACGATCTTTTGCGTGTGGCGCGCACCATCGTCCAGAGGGAGTTCGACATGACGCCCTTCGTGGTGGCGGCGGTGTTCTACCTTGCCATGACGTTTATCCTGACCTGGCTGTTCAAGAAACTGGAGGCGCATTATGGGAAATACGAGACCTGATTCCAATGTCATGCTGCGCATGACGGACATCCGAAAGTCCTTTTCGGGCAACGAGGTTCTGAAGGGCATCGACATCGAGGTGAGGAAGGGGGAACTCCTTGCCATCATCGGGCCGTCCGGTTCCGGCAAGAGCACGCTCCTTCGCTGCGTCAACATGCTGGAAACCATTGACGATGGCTCCATTTCCATCGAGGGAGAGTTCCTTGCGGAGAAAGGGGCGTATGTGACGGGCGACAAGGCGCGCCGCCTTTTGGGCTGCACGGGAATGGTGTTCCAGCAGTTCAACCTCTTCCCCCATATGACGGTGATGGAAAATCTTCTGGAAGCCCCGATGCAGGTGAAGGGAATGACGCGGAAGGAAATCCAGCCCCTGGCGGAGGAGCTTCTGGCGAAGGTGGGCCTGTCGGATCGTGCCGACTACTATCCCTCCCAGCTTTCCGGCGGGCAGCAGCAGCGCGTGGCCATTGCGAGGGCCTTGGCGATGAAGCCAGACATCATGCTCTTCGATGAGCCGACCTCGGCCCTTGACCCGGAACTCACGGGCGAGGTCCTGAAAACCATGCGGGAACTGGCCGAGGAGCACATGACCATGGTGGTTGTGACCCATGAGATGTCCTTTGCGCGGGAAGCCGCCAGCAAGGTCATCTTTATGGCGGACGGGAACATCGTGGAGCAGGGGACGCCGGAGGATTTCTTCGAGCATCCGAAGGAGGAGCGGACGAAGGCATTCCTGCGAAACATGTTGTAGGGTGTGTTGAAAAACGGAAACTGTGCGCCACAGCGAGACAGTTTTTCGTATGACAAGGAAGCGAACCCGCAGTCGTAGCAGAGCTACGTCAAGGGTTCGTTGACGCAGACAGACGGGAAAATGGCCGCTGTAGTGCGCAGGTGGAGTTTTTCAACACGCCCTGGTATTTTGCCTTTGGCAAAATCTGAACAATGCGTTATGACGGGATGAACCCGTCGAAACGTCAATAAGTATATTTTGCCTTTGGCAAAATCTGAACAATGCGTTATAATTGGGGCAGGCGGGAAATGCACCTGTTTATGCACGGAGGTCGAGCCAATGGAATACTGCAGGATTCACAAGGAGGATGCTACGCTGATTGTCGCAATCATGAATATCTGGGAGGCGCCGGACAGAGGCGAGAATCTTGAGGTACGCATTGAAAAAGAAGATGATATGGACACCTATGCGGAGTTCACATTGCCGGCGTATCACTGTCACCATGCCTATGGCTTCAAGGAGACGGAACTGATGAAGTTGGAGCGATTCCTTCGGGACAATGCCGTCACTATATGGCGCATGGGAAAGGGTGAGATTGTTGCCGAAAGCATTGCTTGACTATCTGGGCTATACCATCTATTTCTGGATCAATGAGGGCAGCCCGCTGGAGCCGGTTCATGTCCATGTGGCAAAAGGCAAGCCGATACCTAACGCCACCAAGATATGGATGACAAAGGAGGGCGTGAGGCTCGAACACAACAACAGCAAGATTCCTTCAAGGGATTTAAAGGAATTGCTTGCTTTCATCAGTGAAAACAAATCCACAGTAATTGAATTGTGGTTGAATCGCTTTGGCGAAGCAAAGCTGAAAAGATAAAGGCATCTGACATCGGGAGATGGGAGGAGTTCCATGCGATATTTGCTTGTGACGGCAGTGACCGTTCTTTTCTATATATTGGTGCCTTGGACGATGGCCATGGCATCGGATTTTGACGAGCGCACCAGTGGCATGGCGGAGATTACCGATGTGCGGGTGAGCACGGGGGAGGGGAAGCTACGCATTGTAGTGGATGCAGACAAACCTGTGACCATCAAGAAAATGGTGCTTTCCAATCCGGACCGGCTGGTGGTGGATATCAAGAACGCATGGTTATCCAAAAAAGCGAAACGGGACGGCCCAATGGACAGTGAATTCGCCAATCGGCTTCGCGTGGCGCAGTTCGACAAGAATACGGTGCGCGTTGTCATCGAGACGAAGCAGGAAGGCCAGACCCATCATGTGTTTACGATGGAGGGCGGAAGAGTTCCCGGGCGTGTGGTATTGGATGTTGGCGATGTGGGCGAAGGTTCCTCTGCAGTGGAGCCCGCTGAGGAGGAAGAGGAGCAGGAATCCTCGCTGGAGCAGGATCCTGTGGTGCAGGAGGCTTCTGAGAATTCCTATTCGCCGGAGTCGGATGCCGGATACAGCGGACAATCTACAGATGCGGAGATTGCTGCGCTCACGGGACTCAAGGGCAAAGACATCACCATTGATCCGGGGCATGGCGGCAGCGACTCCGGAGCAATCGGCCCCACGGGAGTCACGGAGAAGAGCGTGACCCTGCGTATTGGGCTGGAATTGGAAAAGATCCTGAAGGAAGAGGGCGCAACGGTTCATATGACGCGCACCCGGGACACGGAAGTTTCCCCCAAGGGCGCCCATGCAACGGATGCGGAGGAGCTTCAGGCGCGCTGCGACGTTGCCAACAGGGCCAAGTCGGACATTTTCATTTCCATCCATATGGATTCCTTCACGAACCGGACGGCAAAGGGAACCACGGGGTACTATTACTCCAAGGGCTCCAGGAAGTCGAGGGAACTGGCGGACAAGATCCGCGCCAATCTTGTCGATCAGCTGGGGACGCAGAGCCGCGGCACACAGACCTGCAATTTCTACGTGGTGAGGCACACGGATATGCCCGCGACCTTGATTGAGGTGGCCTTCATCTCCTATCCGGAGGAAGAAAAGCTGCTGAATTCCAAGGAGGGCATCCGGAAGGCGGCTATGGCCATTGCGGATGGCATTGCGGATTATTTCGGATAATCCAGTTCATGATAATACAAGGGGATGACAGCGTGAAACTCGGTTTTATTGGAGGCGGCGCCCTGGCAGGGGCGTTGGTGAAGAGCCTGGCGGGGAAACTCATAGGGAACCCTGCGGATATTTATGTCTCGGACCACAAGCAGGAAAGATGCGATGAGCTTCGGGAAGAGTACCATGTGAATGCCACGGTGGGGGTGGATTCCTTTGCGGGCGAGGTGGATGTGCTGGTACTGGCCATCAAGCCGAAGGATGCGCGCAAGGCCATGGAGGAAGTGGCATCCAGGGTACGTCAGGATGCACTTATTGTCTCCGTGGTGGCGGGGATGAAGCTGGTGGATATCGAGCAGTATTTCCCCCAAAATCCCGTGATCCGGGTGATGCCGAACGTGCCACAGTCCGTGGGGGAAGGCATGGCAGCCTATGCCCTGGGTACTCGCGTGTCGAAAGAGGATGCGGCCAGGGTCCATGATATCTGGGCATCTGTCGGGAAAGTTGTGGAAGTGCCGGAAAATCTCATGGATGCAGTGACGGGGCTTTCGGGCAGCGGTCCGGCCTTTGCCTTTCTCATGATAGACGCCCTGGCCGATGGCGGCGTGGCGGCAGGTTTGCCGAGGAAGACGGCCATCCTGCTTGCGGCCCAGACCCTTCTGGGCAGTGCGAAGATGGTACTGGAGACGGGTTTGCATCCCGATGTGCTGCGTGACCAGGTGACCTCTCCGGCGGGTACCACCATTGCCGGGGTGCGGGCACTGGAGGAAAAGGGGTTCAGGAGCGCCCTTATTGAGGCGGTCATCGCTGCCACAGAGCGATCCAGGGAACTCGGAAAATAGAAAAAAGGAAGCCGTTGCCCGATTTCATGGGCAACGGCTTTTTTCAAGGGTGTGCTGATTTTAGGGTGTGTTGAAAAACGGAGACTGTGCAATACAGCGAGACAGTTTTTCGTATGACAAGGAAGCGAAATCGCAGTCGTAGCAGAGCTACGTCAAGATTTCGAAGACGTAGGCAGACGGAAAAATGGCCGCTGTAGTGTGCTGGCGGAGTTTTTCAACACGCCCTAGTGGATGTGCTCCGAATCAATGAAGGGACGGCACATTTCCTTCTGAAAATCCAGGATGCGATGTGATATTTCGAGGTCGGCGGAAGGGGAATCATATCCTGCAGGTTCCTCTACAATCTCAATGGAATCGAGCATTTGCTTCATCTGTGCGCGGATGCTGTCAAGATAGACGCGGCGCAGGGAGGCCTGCTCCTTGGTTTCGGCTTCCGACAGTCCCTCCGAGCGTTTCTTGCGCGAAAGTTCGTTGATACGGGCGACGAGTTCCGGTGTAATCATAAAATCCTGTCGTTCCTTTCTGCATATCCCCATCGAAGGATGTGGGAGTTTTTTGTTTCATTTCAACATACCTTAATAGTATACCGCGATTTTATGGAAAAACAAGGAATAATTTGCCAGGAAACAGGAAATCTTTCTATCGACATTTTCTTCTGTTTATATTAAAATTCCTTTATAAAGGACTCTTAAGAATGGGGGAAGTATATGGACAAGAAAGATTTGCGCCTGAAGAACTTGCAGCTCCTGCGGGATGCCCTGCGGAAACTGCGGCAGGCATCGAAGCCGAGGCTGGCCGAGGAGACGGGGCTCAGCGTGGTGACGGTGAATGCCCTCATGCAGACGCTTTTGGAGAAGAACGAGGCGGAGCCGGTCACGGAAGCCGTTTCCATCGGCGGACGTCCCGCACAGCAGTACCGTTTCCGAGGGGAACGCAGGATGGCACTGGCCTGCTATATGTATGAGGAGAACGGACGCGACAAGATGGTGGCCTTTGTGGAAAATCTGCTGGGGGAAATCGTGGAGCAGCAAGAGGTTTATCCGGAGCAGGTGACAAAGGATATCTTTCCAGCGGCTCTTCGCCCCCTGCTCAAGAAATATCCCCAGACGACCCTGGTGGTTGTGGGGATGCCGGGATCGGAGGTGAACGGCACCCTGGAGGTGGTGGACTATCCGGCGCTCAAGGGAATGCCCTTTTCCAAGTGGCTCGCGGCAGAATTGGATCGCCCGGTGTATTTTACGAATGATATCCATGCAGCGGTGGCGGGCTCCGGCAATTTTTTCGGCAAGACCGTGGAGGAAGAGACCGTCATTGGCGTTTACTGGCCCCAGAACTCCCCGCCGGAAGCAGGAATCCTGCTGAGGGGAAAGCTCTATGCGGGACGGGATGGCATCGCCGGGGAGCTTGGGCATCGTTTCCAGAGAGAATGGCAGCCGCCAAGGGATGCGGTGCGGGAGGCCGCCCGGGTGGTTTCCCTCATGACGCGCATATGGAATCCCCATGGAATGGTTCTTTACAATGAGAAATTGCGCATGGAAGACCTGTCGCGTATCATCGAGATCTGCAGCAGGGAGATTCCGGCGAAATTCCTGCCTACCATTGTCATCCGCCCCGATATCCGCGAGGATTACGGGCAGGGCATATATGCCCTGGCAGGGAGTTATCTTTCTGCTATGAAATCTTAACAGCCGCATGATTCGGAATATTGGAAGGGGAGGGGCAGATTATGGCATTGACGGCACCGACAGCACCGTCGCCGCCAACACCGCCAACGCCGCCCACCGTCACCTTTGAGGGAGGCGGTAGCGTGACGGAAACCACAAGGCCGCAAAGCCATGGCCCGCAGACGGAGGACGAGATTCATGAACAGCAGGCCAGGGAAGCCGTGGCCAACGGTGGCAGCGGCCCTCTCTCCAAGACAACGGTGACCAGGCCCGAGGAGAAAGGGAAGGAGCAGGGGGACCAGACCAATCAGGGTTCCCCCGGCCAACAGACGAAGCCCGCAACCCAGGCACCGGCTGGTGGGAGCACGACCAGCCGCACCACGGTCCGGCAGGATGCCCAGGCCCAGATGCTGCTGGAGGAACCCGAGGGGCAAGGCGTACAGACGAAGCAGGAAGTGACAGCCAGGATACCGGAGTCCCCCAATTATCACGGGATGCTCTATTGGGGCAGCACGATTCTTTCTGTTGCCGTACTGGTGGTAGTGCTTCTCCGCAAGGTAATGTTCCGTAAGGACGAGGTGCAGAGAAAAGTGAGCACGGAGGCCAATCCATCGTCTGCTTCGGAGGTCAAGCCGAGGGTGGGGATGACAGCGGCGGAAGTCCTGCAGGAAATCGAGGTGCAGGAAACGCGGCAGCGCATGGCTCCGCCTGCCAGTGTTGCCAAGGAATATGCCAGCCAGTCGGCGGCACCTCCTCCCAAGAGAAAACCACCCCTTCGAGAGCAGCCCACGGCAAAACCGGCAAAGCGGCAGAATCGCCGGGGAACCCAGGAAAGGGAGGAACGCGAGCGCTTCGAGGTGCGGATTTAGGGTGTGTGACACCTTTTTTTCTTGGTAAACTTGATAAAATCTACCAAATAAAGTACAATGACACTAGAGAACAAGAGAAAACAATACGTATTTGAGAGGTAGATGGAATATGTTTTTGGAGGAGCGCCAGCAGGCCATCATGGACATGCTGACAGAAGAGGGAAAGGTCAAGGTCAAGGAACTCAGCGAGAAATTCCAGGTGACGGAGGACTGCATCCGCAAGGACCTCGGTGCATTGGAAAAGCAGGGGAAACTGAAAAGGACCTATGGGGGTGCGGTAGCTCACCGCGAGAACCTGCACATGCTGGAGGTCAGCAAGCACAGGGACACGGACGTGGAGGCGAAGCGGCAGATTGCCCAGGCAGCCATGCGGCTCATCAAGGACAAGGAAATGGTCTTTCTGGACATTTCCACCAGCAATCTCGCCATTGCCGAACTGCTGGTGAAGGAGGAACGCGACATATCGGTGGTCACGAATATGATCGATATCCTCGTGATCCTCGCCCGCAATCCGAATATCCGGCTGGTCTTTGCAGGCGGCAAGCTCAACAAGAGCCGCGATGGCTTCTGGGGCGGCATGACGCTGGACTTCATCTCCCGTTTGAAGCCCGATATCGCATTCGTGGGTGCCGTGGGCGTGGATGTGAAGGAGAACAGCGTTTCCACCTATGATATCGAGGATGGTATCAACAAGGCGGCCATCATCCGCGTTTCGAAGCGGGCCTATGTGGTGGCGGAAGCGCGGAAGCTCAACTCGGATGGAAACTATAACTATACGACACTGGACACGCTTTCCGGCCTTGTCACGGATTCCAGGCCTGCGCCGGATATCTGTGAGGCGGCGGCCAAATATGGGGTTGATATCATTTTGCCATGAGACAAAAAGTCAATCATTTTTGGGACAACTTTCAAGGGACAGCATGGAAAGGACTGAAGGTATTCCTTTTTTACCTTGCAGTCCTTTCCTTATGCCGTGCATTCTTCATCTTTTGGATGCAGGACTATATGGGGCCTTCCTCGACGGAGCGGGATGTCTGCCTGGCTCTTTGGCGCGGGCTCCGTTTGAGCTGCCAGACTGCGGGCATCCTGGCACTGGTGAGCTTCCTGCCTGCCCTTGTCCTGACCTTTTTATGGAAAAAGGGGGAGCGCATGGCATGGAAGGTGTTGACAGGGGCCGTCCTCGTGATGTTTTCGGTGCTCTATGTGGCGAGCTTTCCTTATTACCGCCAGTTCCATTCCAATTTTAACCAGCTTGTCTTCAATGCCGCCAATGATGATATGTATGCCCTGTTCGTCTCCTTTGTGCAGGAATTCTATCTTCCGGTGCGGCTGGCAGGAGCGCTTCTTCTTGCATATATCCTCTGGCGGGGATTGCAGACGTTTCTGGGATGGAACTTTTTCGATGCGGGGAAATGGAACCTTCCCATGCCCTTGAGATTCCTGGGACGGCTTGCCTTTCTGGGCATGCTTTATCTCGTGTTCCTTCTGGGGATGTTCGGGGGCGCCCTGGGATGGGAAACGCAGGTGGACTGGGAGAACTCCGGCGTCACCAGGGATGAGTTTCTCAACGAGGCCATCCTCGACAATTTTCAGGCCTTGTATCGCGGCTATTCCATGAACCATCGCATGCTGGCATGCAATGGGCTGGATTTCACGGCGGAGGATATCAGGAATCTTGCGGCGATCCTTGCCCATCGTTCTCCCGACTCCGACAATCTTGACGATTACCTGCGGAGAAAGGCGGGCGGGGCGCAGGTGCCGAAGCCCCGTCATATCTTTGTGGTGCTGTCGGAGAGTTATGCGAACTGGCCTCTTCTGGACAAGTACCAGAATCTCCATATTGCCGATGGTATGAGAGGCGTGATTGCCGAAGAGGACAGCGACTATTGCCCGACCTTCCTTCCCGATGGCGCCAGCACGGTGTCGGCGGTGATGGGCGTGGTGACGGGGTTTGCCGATGCCAACCTCTATCTCACCACTATGCCGGAGGCATTCGCGGAGCCGTATCCAACGGCAGGTGCGCCCCAGATGGAGAGGCTGGGCTACCAAACGAACTTCTGGTATGCGGGCCCTGCCACATGGGAGCGCATCGGTGCCTTCACGAAGGCCCAGGGATTCCGGAACTTTTATAGCCGCGGGGATTTCGGCGATGTGCCGGGGAGCGTCTGGGGATGCGAGGACGAGTTTCTCTATCGGGAGATCCTTTCAAGGCTGGGGGATGGACCGAGCTACAATGTCATCCTCAACGCCTCCAACCATTCTCCCTATGATGTGGATGTTGCGGCAAAGGGCTTCGATGCGTCCAGAGTGAGGGAGGCTCTGCCCGAGGAGGTGCAGCAGGATGAATGGCTCCTGAAGGAACTTGGGCATTACTGGTATGCCGACAGGGAACTGGCAAGATTCATCCATGCGGTCAAGGAGAAATATCCCGACAGTCTTTTCGTCGTAGTGGGTGACCATGGGGACCGCTACAATATCGACAAGGTTCCAACGACCTATGAGCGTTACGGCATTCCCTTCATCGTGACGGGGCAGGGCATCCATAAGGGAATCCTGCTTCCCGACAGCGCGGGAAGCCAGATCGACATCGTGCCCACCCTCATCGAGCTCATTGCGCCGAAGGGTTTCGAGTACATGGCATTGGGGGGGAGCCTCACGCGGGAAAACCGCCAGGGCGTGAACTATGGCTTCTGGATCACGAGGCAGAGTATCGGCAAGGCAGATACCGTCCCACTGGTGGCGGAGAGCCTTGACGGAAGCGAAGCCCCGCCTTCCCTGGATGATGCTGCCATGCAGAACTATATCAATGCTATCCGCAGCATTTCCTGGTGGCGGCCAAAATACGGGCCGATACTGGATGAGGCTAGTGTACTGTCGCGATGAGGTTTAGATAAAGCAGTGCTGGATGCATCGTCAGATGCGAGGCAGAGGAGCGAAGTAGTAGCAGAGCTACGTCAAGCGACGATAACGAAGCAGATGGCGATGCAGACAGTGCTGATTATCTAAAAGTCAGCGAAACAGTACACTAGGTTGGAGGGACGATGATGGAAGAACGACATGATCTGCTGGATTTCATGGCGGAAGGGCCTCTCCCGCTGCGCATTCTCACTTTGGAGAGTTCCTTCTACCTGCCGCGTCTGCGGCAGCGGTTTCCCAATGGAGAGCTTTATGCCATGACATCTTATGGGGAGGTGCCGGATTTTCCAGAGAACAAGGGGCTGGATATCCATTGGAGGATCGGGGATTACCGGGAAGAAGGACTTTCTTTCTATGAGAAGGATTTTTTCGATGTCATTCTGGGGGAGTCCTGTCTGGAGTACCTTTGGAACTCCTATGATACCCTCATGGACATCAGCCGCCGATTGAAGGATACGGGGCATTTCCTCGGGAGCTTCCAAAACGTCCGCTATTGGCGCATTCTGGAGGATCTGCGGCAGGGGCGGTTCCCTGTCCGCGAGCGCCATCTCTATGCCAAGGATGAGGTGGTGAAGATGCTCAACGACGCCATCTTCAAGGAGATCGTTTTTTCGCCCTTCCTGCGGTTTCCGCAGGAGCAGGAGGCGGCGGAGGAGTTTTCCCGCATGGGCTTTGACGACTTCAACGGGGATCTCATCACGAAGGCGTGGATGTTCAAAGCTTCCCGTTCCACTGCATCGGTGGCTGCCCTGAAGGAGCTCTATACCAGAGAAATGCGCAGGGAGCTGGCGCGCCTTCTGCATCGCATCGAGTATGGGGTGGAACAGGAAAAGAGCCTGGCAGCCCTCTGGGAACTTTGTGCTAAGGAAATGGTTTTCCCTGAGTATTTGAGGGATTTTGTCCATGAAATCTCCGTGCATGAGGGAAGAGTGTGCAGGATTCTGGAGAAATCCGCGCGGGCACAATCTAAGGATGATTTTGCGCAGGTGTTTGGGGGAGAAGAGCCATGAATCTGACGGATTGCACCCTTTGCCCCCGCCTCTGTCATGTGGATCGGCGGGAACGTACCGGCTTTTGCGGAGCGGGGGAGCGGGCAAAGATTGCCCTTGTGTCCCTGCATCCCTGGGAGGAACCGTGCCTGACGGGGGAGAAGGGTGCCGGGACGGTGTTTTTCTCCTATTGCAATCTGCGCTGCTGTTACTGCCAGAACCATGAGATCAGCCATGAAGGGAAGGGCATGGAGGTCAGCGACGAGCGTCTGGCGGAGATTTTCCTGGAGCAGCAGGAAAGGGGGGCCGCGACTCTTGACCTTGTGACGCCCACCCATTACGTGCCGCAGATCCTTCATGGGCTGGATATGGCAAGGGAAAGGGGATTCTCCCTGCCCGTGGTCTACAATTCCAGCGGCTATGAGACCCTGGGGACAATCGATGCCCTGCGCGGCTATGTGGACATCTTTTTGCCGGATCTCAAATACAGGCATGAGAAAAGCGCCCGGGAATATTCCCGGGCGCCGGATTATTTTTTGGTGGCAAGCGAGGCCATTCGCCGGATGGTACGGCAGACAGGCCCTGCCGTGATGGATGGGGAAGGCCGCATGAGGAGGGGCGTTCTCGTGCGCCATCTCGTTCTTCCCGGCTGCCGCCATGAGAGCATGGAGCTTCTGGACTGGCTTTGGCAGGAATTCGGGAACGACATCCATATCAGCCTCATGAGCCAGTACACGCCCATGCATCACGGAAAAGAACATGGAAACCTGGGCCGGCGGCTCACCACCTTTGAGTACGAGTCAGTGGTGGAGCATGCCCTTGCCCTTGGAATCACGCAATGCTATGTGCAGGAACGGCGGGCGGCATCCCGGGAGTATGTGCCGGAATTCGACGGGAGCGGGGTCATTCGCTGACAATCCGGTTCTTTCCACGGTGTTTTGCCTCGTAGAGCCGCTCGTCCGCCAGGCGATAGGCATCCCATGGCGTTTTGAGGCTGCTGATGGCCGTGTTTGCCGCGCCGATGCTCACCGTGATGGTTCCCGTCGTGTCCTCCCAATGGATGGTGCCGGAGGATACGTTTTTCTGCATTCTGTCCAGAAGGCGGACGAAGTCGTAAAAGGCAAGCTCGTTGCTGATGAGGATGAACTCGTCGCCGCCCATGCGGACAAAGAAGGTCTGCTTCAGGGCATGCCGCTGCAGACGGTGGTTGACCGTCCGGCAGAGATATTTGAGGGCTTCGTCGCCGAATTCATGCCCGTAGACATCGTTGCACCGTTTGAAGTTGTCGATGTCGAGGAATGCCAGGGAGAAGCCGATGCCCGGTTTTGCCTGTTCCAGGAGCTCCTTGCTGCGGCTGATGAAGAAATAGCGGTTGTAGGTGTCGGTCAGGCTGTCCCGGAACAGGAGCCGCATGATGAAGGGCTGCGCCTGCCGGATCATGTTGTCCATGTCCTCGAAGGCCATGCCTTTTTCCGTGAGTTCCACGGTCAATTGATGGATCATTTCCTGTTGTTTTGCCAGGAGGTCGTACATCTGGCGCTCTTCTTCCGACATGTTTCCGGGGTCCTTGTAGAGCTTCTTTCCCCGGCGGAGGATGTCTTCCGAGATGGACTGGATGAGCAGCGCCTGGTGGAGGGAACTCCCTTCCAGTGCCAGCAGCAGGTTCTTTTTTTCCAGAACGTAGTCGATGATGAAGCGCAGGGGAAAGATTTTCTCCTCGGGGGTCATCTGGTCGCTGCTCCTGCGGGCAAATCCGCTTGCGCCGTCTTTTTCCTGCTCATCCATTGGAATTCCTCCTTTCCTGGTCGTGGCTGAACACAGCGATCACCATTCCCTGGTTGATGTGCTGATGGTGGTACTGTTCCCCGCCGCAGTACATGCCCGCGTGGCTTCCGAGAAGGCTCATGTTCTGCGCATGATTTTCCTGGAAATTCTCGTTCTTGTAGAGCCAGTAGCGGAAGATGCATTCGCCGGTCAGGGTGAAATAAATGTCATCGTTTTCCTTCCGGATGCGCTCGATGGTTTCAGATGCAACCTCGCGGTAGCGCCCATAGTCCATAAAGCAGATGGCATCGTTGGGATTGATGCGCTTGTAGCAGACGAGGGTGCCATCCTCCAGCACATTGCTGATGCCCGCCACGAAGACCCGGGAGCCGATGACGCGTCCTAAGGGGTATCGCTGGCTGATGGAGATGATCTCGTTTCGGGGTACCTGAACGATATCGGAGTAGACATCTGCGGCGGGCCGGCCGTCGATCTCGATGATGCTGCGGCTGTCCGGGTCTGCCTTGGTCACCTGATGGAAAGTGAGCTCAGTGCGCATGTAGATGTTCTCGTAATAGGTGCGGACCTTTCCATTCCTGCAGCGGATCAGGGCATAGGCACAGGCATCTTTGCAGATCTCACCGCAAAAGGCCACCTGGGTCTTTCCGATGCGCTCCGTGCCTTCGTAGACCGAGGTGCCGATCAAGGGGATATGGTGCTTGTCCAGAACGGCATTGAGAGTTGTGACGAGCATTTCCTCATTGCCGGTGCAGCATTCGAAGCATACCGTGTCCTCGTCGCCTGCGTTGAGGGATTCCACATCCTTTTGGAATTGGTAGATGTGCTGTACGGGGCATTCGTTAAGATCCTTTATCAGCCCGCAGGCAATGCGGTATTCCTCCTCAAAGGAGAGGATGAGGATATCCGGATTGTCCACCAGATCATCATGTACCACGCTGATGCTGCAAAAACCTATGGATGGGATATTTGGGAAACGGGCCGACAGGAAAGCAGCGGCCTCTTCCAGCGTGCCGAATTTGCTGAAAAAGAGGAGAAACTGTGGAGCTTTCACGGATTGTACGGCTTCTTCCAATGATTGTTCCAGACATTCCGCCTGTCCTTTTCCCATCCTGATCATGAAACATCCCCCCTAATATCCATATAATCTACTTTAATTATTCGACGTGTTTTCATAAAGTCCTTGTTTTGGATGGGTTAAAAGAAACTTTCGGGCAGTCCGTCGGGGTCCTCGTCCAATTGGTGCTGTCCGAGCATGGTGGTGAGGGTTTCCCGCGTGAAGCCGTAGTCCGGGGAAGTGAAGTCCTGCTGCGCCTCATAGCGATGGGAAGGGGCGTTCAGGAGCCCGCAGACGGTATCGTAGAGCATGTCGTTGGTGAAATAGCGCCCGTGCCTCTGGCGGAGGATGGCAGACTGCTCCGGCAGCGCCTCCTGGTATTCCGGCGAGAGATAGACGAACATGGGGACGCGTACCATGTCGAAGCTGAACACGTCGGGATTGTGGGAGATGACGAGGTTCTCGCCATGGTCGGAGAAATAGAGCATGGCCTGCAGGTTCAGATGCTCCCTGGCATAGTCAAAGACCTGGGACAGGAAGAAGTCCGTGTAAAGGATGCTGTTGGCATAGGAGGAGACGGCTGTTGCCATGCCCGTGCCGTCCTCGGTCTTCCATTTCATGAAGTCGGAGGGGTAACGGTTGTTGTAGTAGATGTGGCTGCCCATGATGTGGAGCACGATGAAGTTGTTCTTCGTGGGGTCCACCTTCTTGAGGTAGTCCAGCAGGACCATGTCGTACTTGTCGGAGAAATTGTAGGAGTCATCTGTCCATTCCGCCGTGTCTGCGCCCTTTGCCACAAGGGTGATGACACTGTCGAACTGCCCGTAGCGGCCCTGGTTGCTGAACCACCAGGTGGTGTAGCCGGACTTGCGCGCCACGTCGATGATGGAGCAGGAGTCCACGAAATCCTTTCCATTATATTGGCTTTGCTCCGTGAGGGCCCTTTGCAGGGTGGGAACCGTCTGGGACCAGGAGGCATAGCAGTTCTGGAAGAGCAGGAAGCCGGGATCTTCCGCGGCCTGCTGGCTGAGCCAGGGGGTGTCGTCATAGGCAAAGGAGGGCGTGAAGGCCTTCATGTAGTTGCGGGAGGCAGACTCGCCGATGACAATGATGACCGTGCCAGGTTGCTGTGTCAAGGCAGGCAGGGTGTTCTCCGCATCGATGTCAAGGGTGCTGTACCTCTGCTCGAAGTAGTCCCCGTATTCCTGGGTCTGGCTCACATAGTTTGATACATCTCCCCAAAGCTCCGCGATGGAGGTCTGGGGGAGGTACCAACAGGGCACGACGAAGATCATGGCAGCGAGGAGCAGGGCGAGGACGGTATTGTGCTCCCAGTCCATGGAATGGGAAAGGAGACGTCGCCCGAAGGCGCAGTGGGCTCTCCAGGCGAGGTACAGGAAAAGGGCGAACCCAAGTCCGATGACCATGAGCCAGCCGGTGCCCACATTGGACTCAAGAAAATCGATGCTCTCCCGCCAGTTCGTGAGGTAGAGGGCCATGAGGGAGGCGGGGGAAAGACAGTGCCATACCATGATGTAGTAGGCGTACTGGGTGATGGGCACAGCAAGGCAGACGAGGTTCAGCAGCGCCATGAGAGCGCTCATGAGCCTTATCTGCCTCGTCTGCATGAGCAGCCCTTCCAGAGAGGTCAGCAGAAGGAAGATGCCCGTCCCCACCACGAAGTCAAAGCAGATCTTCGACATGTACCAGGTGGTATTGTAGGTCCAGGTGTAGAGAAGGGGGAAGGCAGAGCACCATCCCAGCCCCGTGATGAGGTTGGGCAGATTCTCCTTCGCGAAGAGGGGGATATGGGTGCCGTACTGCATGAGGCAGAGCCCCATGATGATGGGAATGAGGATGGGCAGGAAATACCCCGGCCCCATGTCCTGCCCGATGTTGATGTAGAAGGCAATCAGGCAGAGAAAATATGTAAAGGACGCCGCAAGAGCGCGGATGATGTTGTCCTGTGTCCTTGTGGAAATATGCATATGATGAACCTTTCCTAATAAATAATGGTTTGGATGATTCCCTAAAAGTCGAAATAATGCGTTTTGTAGAACGCAATCATGCGGGGATTCTCGGAGTAGTCACCGATTTCCTCATGCAGTTTTTCTTCGGTTTCGTAATCGCCGCGGAAGGACATCAGATTATAACTGCCAATATAATAGTAGCGATTGTCTGCAATCAGGAGTTTGGCATGAGTGTTGCCTTCCTTTGTCCGGAACTTCTCGCCGAACCGCGCAAATCGACGGCAAAGCTGTTCCACTCGTTCCTTGGTATGTGCATGGCGTTCCTCGTGGCTGTGGGAAGCGTTTTCGTCCAGCATTCCGTAGAGGAGCTTGATGGTGACGCCTCGTTCCAGAGCAATCTCCATGAGATCCTCCATGTTCCAATTGCTTACCCAGGGAGAGATGATGCAGATTTCTTCCCTGGCCATGCTGCGGAAGGTGTTTTCCAACAGCAAGCGGATTTCCTCATTCTTCAAGGGGCGCACGATAGTTTCCGGGTGCTTCTGGCGGAGAGACTCTTCCTGGGCTGCAAGAAAACTTTCTGCTTCTTTGCGATAAATTTCCTCCATGGATGCGATATAGGCACCAAATTTCTGCTGCAGTCCTCCGAAGGCGGCCATATGGATTTCCTGTTCGGTCTCACTGGCTCTTTTTCCCGTGGGGCTGTCCATGGGATAAGACAGGGTCATGCTCTGCCCCATCAAAAACACAAGTTTCCCGCAGAGTTCGTAAGCGGTTTTTGTGTGCCCCGTGGACAGGCTCTGTTCAAAGATGTCCAACATGGTGCCAAGGGCAATGCGCTCCAGGGAAAGGTCATGGTGCAGGGTTGTCGCGAAGCGTCTGGCCTCTTTGAACTTCTCCCGCTCCTCATCGAGAACCGAAACAGCGGCATTTACTTCATCACGATAGCGGAGGGCATTGTCGTAGTTCTTCTGGATGTCTGTTCCCCAGAAATAGGTGCCGATGGCGATGGCAGGAATCACAAAGGCACCGCTGGCCACAGCCAGTCCTCCCACGATGCCGAGGCCTCCGGCAGAGAGTGCGCCTCCGCCAAGGGCAGACAGGGTGGCCCCGACGGCTGCTGCTCCGTGCAGGCCTGCGATGGCGGCCCCGGTGGATGCTGTTCCAAAGAGAGCGGTCATGCCAACCGTGGCGGCTGCTGCAGCACCTCCCGCCGCAATGCCTTTGATGCTGGGATGGATGGCGCTTCCCGGCTGCAGTGCCGGTACCTCGAAGGCAAGGCTTGCATGGCCGGACTCGGTTTGGAGCTGCAGTGTGCGGTTCACTGCACACTCATACAGGTGCCCGAAGCGGATGAATTCATGGTTTATGATGCTCTGCTCCAGGATATCCAGACGAGAGGATTCTTCCAGGCTGGCCTCCCGTTCTGTCTCGAATTGAACCACTGCCCGCTGGTAGCGTTCCCTGGCTTCGTCAAGAATGCGCTCAGTTTCTTTTTTCTTGCGCAAAAGCTCCTTCGTGTTCGCAATGCCTTCCTCTACCTTTTTTCTCCCGTAGGTGAAGGCATCTTCCCCGGCCTGCTGTGTTGCCTGCACAAGCTTGCGCGTCTGACGAAAGGTATTCTCCAATAAGTTTTTGGTGTCCATGCACATCCTGTCCTTTCACTGCAAAATCTTTGGAGTAAGCGCCCCCTGCTTATGGGCAGGCAGTCTATTCTATGATACAATAGATTATATGAATATGCAAAGGAGGATTGGATGGTTTATGCAATATTTGATCTGCTATGACATCAGCGAGAACAAGATACGCCGGAAGGTCATGAAGTATCTCGAGAGCTTCGGCTGGCGGGTCCAGTACAGTGTATTCAGCTGCGAGACCACCGAGAAGAAAATGATATCCATCAAGCAGCATCTGCTGCAGCTTACCCAAAAATCGGAGCACTGCATGCTGTTGATTACCCCCATGTGCCGCACCTGCCAGGCGAAGGCCTGGGCAAAGGGATCGCCTTTGGAAAGCGCTCCTCGCTGCGTTGTGGCTTGAGGAACGGACATGAGCGCATTGTACCTGATTTCTCCGGGGAGCACGGCCAGCCGGGACCATGGGCGGATCCATGTGTGCAGGGATGGAGTGACATTGGCAAGGATGCCCATTGGCCAGGTGGAAAATGTGGTGGTCAGCCCCCACGCCCACATGTCCATGCCCTTGATTTTTTCTCTTCTGGAACATGGAAAGATGATTTTCTTTGTGGATGGTTTCGGGCGATTGCAGGGATCGCTGGGGGATGAGCAGATATCACTGGAACGCCTGGAAACTCAAAGGGCGGCATTTGATGCCAATGGCACCTATTGGATTCGTTATATTTTGGAGGAAAAGCTGAAGGCCCAGTTCCATATCCTGCGGACCTATGCGAAACGCAAGAAAGATGTCGCATTGTCAGATCTTGCCAGCCGCATCCACATGTATCGAAAGACTTTGGTGCGGCATGAGAAGGCAGAGGAGCTTCGGGGCGTGGAGGGGAATGCTTCCCGCTGCTATTTTTCGGCATTCCCATATATTCTGGATCAAAGCCTCTGGCACTGGGAAGGTCGAAACCGCCGTCCGCCCAGGGATGGCATCAATGCACTTCTCAGCTTTGGGTACACTCTGCTGGAGAGGGATGTCCGTATTGCCATTGCCGGAGCAGGGCTGGATGCACGTCTGGGCTTTTTCCACAGCAACAACGGAAGGAAGGACAGCCTGGTCTATGATCTCATGGAGCCCTTCCGTCAGCCCGTCATTGATCGTTTCATCCTGCGTCTGGTGAATTTGGGGATATTTACACCGAGTGACTTTGAGATGAGGGATGGGGGTTGCAAGATGAAGCTGGATGCCTTGAAACAGTGGTTCCCCCGCTATGAGGAATATTTGGACACGCCCCTGCAGGATTTCCAGGGGCAATCTCCGAAGCAGTACATCCGTTTCCGGATTGAGCAGTTTGGGATGTTTGTATTCGAGCGCGGCGCGTTGCCGGAGGAATGAGTTTTTGGTATTGACAAGTTGTTGAAAATCGCATATACTTCAATAAGTGGTCAACCTCGAAACAGGCCGAAAAGAGGGGGAGGTTGACCGGGAATCTTGAGGACGTAAAAACCTTATTGTTTTCAATGGATGAGGGGATGAATTTCCCGTTTGTCAAAACAGTGTCTCCTGAGAATGCACATGATTTTCCATAAAATCCAGGAGGTTGTCCAATTTCCCATTTTTGAGCCTTGTCCTGCCTGGCCTGCGGGACATGTTATTGTGCACAGCTTGATACCGCTTGCGGTATTGAAACGCACCATTAGAAGTATCATAAGCAGCACTATTCTGATTGTGCACAGCTTGATACCGCTTGCGGTATTGAAACGCGCTTCTGTCAGGAATGCGGATATCAATGCGCTTTATTGTGCACAGCTTGATACCGCTTGCGGTATTGAAACAACGGACACGCCTGCGTAACGGGCGTGTACGCTGTCATTGTGCACAGCTTGATACCGCTTGCGGTATTGAAACACGGTGTAGCCACGGCTCTCAAGCTCCGTCTTGAGAATTGTGCACAGCTTGATACCGCTTGCGGTATTGAAACCCCATGTAGATGGCTAGTTCTTCTCCATACATCGAATTGTGCACAGCTTGATACCGCTTGCGGTATTGAAACGAGTAGATGAAATAAAGTACAAACATGATGTACTCCTATTGTGCACAGCTTGATACCGCTTGCGGTATTGAAACAGGTTAAGGCCCTTTTTCTCGTTCTCATTGGCGAGATTGTGCACAGCTTGATACCGCTTGCGGTATTGAAACGAGTCTATGTAAAAAACTTAGAACTTGTGATTAAACATTGTGCACAGCTTGATACCGCTTGCGGTATTGAAACAAATTGCGTCGATCTGGGAGTGCAATTATAGAGGAATTGTGCACAGCTTGATACCGCTTGCGGTATTGAAACCTTCCCCTACGTGGATAGAATCAACCTTGAAATGATCTCATTGTGCACAGCTTGATACCGCTTGCGGTATTGAAACTTATTCGGACAAGTTGGCCTGGACACAGCAGTGCCAATTGTGCACAGCTTGATACCGCTTGCGGTATTGAAACGACTACGACGGTGTTCTGGTTGTTGTTCTGTGCGTTATTGTGCACAGCTTGATACCGCTTGCGGTATTGAAACGCTGTGGTAAGAAACACACGGAAGTTCTTAAGCCATTGTGCACAGCTTGATACCGCTTGCGGTATTGAAACTCAAACCCGCTCAGCAGCCAGAACAGGCTAATCCTATTGTGCACAGCTTGATACCGCTTGCGGTATTGAAACATGCGGCCCTCCAAGCCGCTGTTGCTGCCTGCTGAATTGTGCACAGCTTGATACCGCTTGCGGTATTGAAACAAACAGCTGCAAATCAAAAGTGAACTTCGGCTTGCATTGTGCACAGCTTGATACCGCTTGCGGTATTGAAACATCGAAGAGCTCTCCGGTCACGATGTCCTTCAGCTATTGTGCACAGCTTGATACCGCTTGCGGTATTGAAACCCGAAGCAACAGTGCCAAAAGCGAACAGAACTGCTAATTGTGCACAGCTTGATACCGCTTGCGGTATTGAAACGTAGCGCCCGCAACGCGAGCATTAGCAGAAGAGAATTGTGCACAGCTTGATACCGCTTGCGGTATTGAAACGGCTATTTTCCTGGCCTCCAAGCTTGCGGTTGTCATCATTGTGCACAGCTTGATACCGCTTGCGGTATTGAAACAAGCCTGGACAAAATTTTCTGGACCTCATGCCTAGTCATATTGTGCACAGCTTGATACCGCTTGCGGTATTGAAACATGATACTTGAGTTCAGAAGGATCAACGAAGAGATTGTGCACAGCTTGATACCGCTTGCGGTATTGAAACCTATTGAGGGGGAGCATGTGCGCTCCCGCAACCGCCAGATTGTGCACAGCTTGATACCGCTTGCGGTATTGAAACGAAACTGAGTGCGGAGGAGTCGTTGGCGGTACGGGATTGTGCACAGCTTGATACCGCTTGCGGTATTGAAACTAGGAGATTCTTGTGTTCTAAGCCATCTCAAGAACTCATTGTGCACAGCTTGATACCGCTTGCGGTATTGAAACTTTTGCCTTATTACATTCCTGGATCAAATAATCTAGATTGTGCACAGCTTGATACCGCTTGCGGTATTGAAACCTGCCTATCAGCAGACACAAAACCTTTAATAACAATATTGTGCACAGCTTGATACCGCTTGCGGTATTGAAACGCGGAGGAATCGTGCCAGTCGTACTGGGAAGTCCAGATTGTGCACAGCTTGATACCGCTTGCGGTATTGAAACAGGATAATTGGGTGTTGGCCAGCTTTGTGCATGAGAAATTGTGCACAGCTTGATACCGCTTGCGGTATTGAAACTACCTTCTTTTGAGTATCATTCTAAAAGATCTTCATTGTGCACAGCTTGATACCGCTTGCGGTATTGAAACTACCCTGGCTGTCTCCCTTGTCTCCCATCTTCTGCAGATTGTGCACAGCTTGATACCGCTTGCGGTATTGAAACAGCCCGGCTCATTACCATTTGAACCCCATCCACCAATTGTGCACAGCTTGATACCGCTTGCGGTATTGAAACCACTTACACCATGTTCAATCATCCACTGACGTTTGATTGTGCACAGCTTGATACCGCTTGCGGTATTGAAACTTTGCCGGCAACGACGGAAGTGACCTCAACCTTGCATTGTGCACAGCTTGATACCGCTTGCGGTATTGAAACACATCACCAAGCTCAATCTGAAGTTGTTTTTTTGCGCTTTTTCGGGCGTGACTATGCGCCCTGTTGTTTGACGCTTACTTCATAATTACAAGGGCGTGACCTCATAAGAGGTCACGCCGCACGAAATTGCCTGATTGTCAAGTGTTTTTTCAAAAAATGTGTAAAAAAATTGGCTTCCATCGAAGCCAATTAACAAACATATATTCTATAATGCTTAACTTAATGACATTGCCTCTTATACAGCTATTTTCTCAAATATCAGTTCTTCCAGTCGGCAATCGCGCAAAGGATAAATTTCCTCTACGCTTGGAGAATCTACTTCCACGATGCATGTTCCTTCTTCAGAACCCACATCAATTATGGTGCCTGTCTCCCCGCTGGATTTTATGCGAACTTTCTTCATAAACAGCTCGTCCCAAAAGTTATCCATGCTCAACCTTCCTGTCGATATATGCAGTGTTGAACTTCTCCCGCCAGAAGACTCCCGCCTAAGAGGCGGGAGTCTTCTGGCGGGAAAAGATAAAACGAGTCCTTCCAGAACGATCCGGAACTTCTGGAAAACTATATGCCATGGAGCCAGGATGTCCAAAACAATTAATTGTAAAGCATAAAGGAAAAATCCACCGTTTACTAAATTCGGGACGGTGGATTTTTACGTCATCTTATAGTGCGCTTACGTTTTTTACCCGCTAAAGGGTTGACGAGGCCATCATTGATATGATATGCTTGCGAATAAATAAAAAACAATAATAATCATAACGAAAAAAGAAAAGAATAAAGATGATTTGCGAAGACGATATCTATACTGGACATATAGATTATGTAGATTATGTTCTGTGAGACACTTGCCATACTTTGCCGTTGATGTATGATTTTATAGATGAGGAAAGCCGGATAGGGGAGATTGCGGCATGGAGGCTCGGGAAGAAAATAGCGGGATCGATGGCGCGGTAGACGTTGTCTTTCGGTATGACTATGGTCGTCAGGAATGGGTTGTCAGCGAGGATGCAGATCTTCTTCAGAAGGAAATCGAGGAGCTGCCCTGTGTGCTGGTGATAGAGTTCTTTCGCCGGGATGAGCCGGAGAACAGGTTCTTTCCTTGGGGAGAGGAGGTGCCTTATGAGGGAAGATATGTCTTTTGCCAGAAGCACCGTCGGCTGGAAAAGATCGTGAAAGATGAAGATGTCATTGTTTCCGAGGAGGGCTGCAGATTTTCCGGACTGGCTGCAATGGGGAGGGTGCAATGGCCAGGGTCATGGTACTGGATAGAACCTAGTGTTCTGTATATTCCTTTCCGTTGGAGGCTGTTCCAGAAGGGGCCGGGGAAGCCGTTGAACATCTCGGGGGACGTGGCCGCAGTCAAGCTCCGCTATCATGGTGCCCTCATCCAATGGCATGTCGTGGCCTATTCGGTGCATATCGCCAGCAGGAGACTGGCCATCACGCAGCCGGACATACTGGATACATGGGAAAGTCCTGCGGATGGAGATATCCCGGAACCTGTCGTGGCCATGGCCATGGAGATGCTGCGAAGGGAGACGGAACTGGACTGCGGAATGAAGCCCAGCGTCCTTAGCCGCATGGGGGGCCATAGGCGGATTGCATCCTATATCGAGCGTCCCTTTGACCTCAATATCGTTTATCTCAAGACCTTTTTGAGGGAATTCATCGGAAGGGAATTCCATCGCGTATTCCCCTATGAGGCAAAGGACAACTATCGGGAAATCTGCCGCCTGCTGGAGATCCATCCTCCCAAGAGTTTGCGCAGGGCATATACCTTCAATCCCTATGCGGTGGTGTGGTACATGTACCTGCAGGAGTGCGGCATATCCGATATCAATCTCATGCAGCCCTTTTTCGGCCTCCATGAACGCATCCTGAACGTGCCTTTGCGCAGATTCTATTTTTCCAGGAAGGAAAAGACGATAAGGTTTGTGGGAGACACTGAGGAAAAGGGGTGGTGGAATAAAGGAGTCCTGCTGTGGCATTGGGAATTGGCGAAATTCTACTGCCAGTGGCTTTTGCAGCAGGGCCGGAAGAAAAAATTCCTGCGGTGGCTGCGGGAGGCCTCGCAGGGCGCGGAACTGCATGTCTGGCAATGGGATATCCTGCGGGCTTTTCAGGAGCATTATGAGGATTTGTCTGACCAGGTGAAAAATCGTCTGTTGAGGGAGGGGCTGACCCGTCGTGTCCATGATATCATCAGCCTGGATGTCAGGAAGAATTTTCATCGGCTGACCAATGTGGTCATGGAGTATCCTCCCGCAATCCTCGCCTACGAGTGCAGTATCAATGGCTACGAGTTCCGTCTGGTGAAGGAAACCCGGATCCTTTTCGATATCAGCAGTGTGTTGGAGAACTGTGTCGTTACCTATCGGAAGGCTGTCATTGACAGGGAATCCATCATCGTTTCCGTGCAGTATGAGGGCGAGTACGTGGCATGCATAGAGTTGCAGCAGGAAAATCATATCGTCCAGGCATTGGGGAAGTATAATCGATGGCTGGTGGGAGAACTTTTGCTTGTCTGCCGTGCCTGGGCAAGGCACTGTCAGCTGCAGGTGGATGTGAATCATCTGGACCTGGTCGGGACGGATGAGAGAGGAGAGCCGCTGCGGGATCTGGGGGAGGATGAGATTTTTTTTGAGAAAATAGAGATGGGGAAGCAGGAATCAGACCCTTGATGAAGAATATCTTAGAGGAATACTTTTGTATAATGAATGTATGGTGTTTTTGGCAGTGTGAGATTGGCTTAGGGGGAGATGTGAATGGATCTGCAAGCGATATTGTTCGATACGCGCTCCATCCAGCGGTATATCTTTTCGGGCAACAAGCTGAAGACGAACATCGGGGCATCCTATCTGGTGGATCGGGTGTTCGACGATGTGTTGCTTCCGATTCTGAATGCCCAGGAAGGCATTGAAGTGGATGTGGATTCCTGGAGAGAGGATGCATCGGAAAATTATTCCTTGGCAGATATGCCGGATGCGAGGGTTGCCTATATTGGCGGTGGCAACGCATTGGTACTGTTTCGCTCCGAGGTGGAGGAATCTGTTCTTCAGTCCGTGGTGGCGGCCTTTACCAAGCAGCTTCTGGTGGATTATCCGGGCTTGAAGACGGGAGCGGCCATTGGCGTGATTTCCTTGGCGGAGGATGGCACTTTTTCGGTAAAGGATGGAAGGAATGATCTTACGCGCCTGGTTCATCAGCTGAAGGCATACCAGAGCAGCGTGTTTCCCAATGTCAATCTTCCCTATACGGGGCTGACTTTGAGCTGTGAAGTGAATGGGGAGGCGGCGAATGCCTATGATGATGATTTGCGCCGTTTATTTTCCTGGGAAGTTGAAAAGAAATTATCTGCGGTGAAACCGGCGGAGAAAGAACTGCGGGAGAAATTGGATGGGATATGGAATCCTGAAGGAAAGACGGATGTGATGGATGGTTTTGCTTTCCCGATGGATTTGAGTTCTCTGGGGCAGCGGGAGACAGAGGACTATGTTGCAATCGTACATATCGATGGAAATAATATGGGCCAAAAGTTTGCCAACTGCAATACGTTGACGGATCGGAAAAACATGTCTATCGCTATTCGTGAGAAAACGATACGTGCTTTTTGCCGGTTGACGGAGAGCATTTTGGCGGAACAGGAGGCCTATTTCTTTTTGAAGCGAAACCGAAGCAGGGAAGGGGATATCTGCCTGCCAATCCGGCCATTGGTGCTCGGCGGTGATGATATGACGTTCGTCTGCGCTGCAAAGCTGGCGTTTCGCTATACGGAACGGGTCATGAAGGCGATGGAGGCAGATGGTATTGATACTTGTGCCGGTATTGCCATCATGAAATCTTCGTACCCGTTTTTCCGGGGCTATACCTTGGCAGAGCAGCTTTGCGATGCAGCAAAGGGGAAAATGCGTGCCCTCATGGAAAAAGCAGGAAATGGCAAGGGCAGCTGCTGGATGGATTTTGCCATTCTGCATGGGGAACAGGCCCCGACCTTGGAACAGATTCGCGAACAGGCATATCGCAGTGTGGATGGAGAGAATATGCATTTCGGTCCTTACCAGATAGGCGGGAATGAAGCTGCTATCCGCAATTGGGAGAATATGAAGAAAGCGGTCTATGAGATACGCTATGGCGAACATCGGATGCCAATGGGAAAGATCAAGGAAATGCGGAATGTCATTCCTCGAAGCAAGCATGAGAGGATGAAGTTCATTGCGCAGCTGAGGCATCTGGCGGGGGAAGGAGACAAGATGCGTCTTCCGCTGGTGAAGGTGTGGGAAGGTTTCGAGGAGACTCTGTGGAAGGATGGAGCCACGCCTTATGTAGATGTCATCGAACTGATTGATTATTATATTCCGGAGGAGGTAAAGGGCGATGCCTAAGATGACTGCCAAGCAGAGGCGGGAAATGGAGCAGCAGAAGCGAAGAGAGAAATTCGGCGGCAAGCCCATACAGGAACCTGCTGAAAAACCTTCGAAGCATTCCAAGACAAGAGGAAAAGGTCAATCCGCTCCGACCAATCCGCCTGTCAAGAAGGAGAAACTATCCCTGGAAAGGGAAACACAGGTTGACAAGATCAGGACGGACTCCTTTGTCCTGCGTGTAGAGGTGCTTTCTGCCCTGCATCTTGGATCGGGGCAGGCAGATGTCAATGTAGATGCGGAGGTGATCCATGATGCCTATGGATTGCCATATTTTCCGGCGAAGCGCTTAAAGGGGCTGCTGTACGAGAGCGCCCTGGAGGTGGTGGAGATGCTGTCCTGCTGCGGGGAGCCGTTTTTCAGCCGGAAGGATGTAGATGAGCTCTTTCAGCATGGGTGCACATCACGAACACAGCTCGTCATGACAAATCTTTATCTGGAAGGATATGAGAAGATCATGGAGGAATGGGCCTATCTTCAGAAAGCGTATGGGACATTCTTCCAGCCGGGAGATGTGTTGGGACAGTATACCTCCCTGCGCTATCAGACAAGGATTGATAGGGAGACCGGAACAGCGGCAGACACGTCCCTTCATAACATGCGGGTATTGGAGCCGGGCATCGAGTTTTGCGGTGAGATTCATCTCCGGCATGGTTCGTTGCGCCATATGAAGTTATTGGCTATGGCGCTTCGGAATCTCAGGTATGCCGGATTGAAGCGGAATCGGGGATTTGGGAAAATTGACTGCCAAATGGTGCAGGATAACAAGGATATTCGCTATGTTCTGGTGAAGGAAGCGTTGAAGGAAGGCGGGGTGCTCTGATGGAACGGATTTCCGTGCAGATTACGATAGAATCTCCTGTGGTGCTCACGGCGATGAGCAATTCAACCATCATGACGGCAACGCATGATTACATCAGCGGCACATTGCTGCGAGGCCTTTGTGCGGCTCACTATATAGATACCAAGGCGTTGGGAGAGAACGCGCATGAGGAGGAGGCATTTCGCCGGTTGTTTTTCCAGTCTCTGCGTTTTGTGGATGCCTATCCGAGGACGGAGGGGGGACGGGCGATTCCTGTGCCCAGATCGATACAGAAAGGGAAGGCGGATGGTTCTTACCTGGACATGCTGAAGGATGTGCCAAAGGCTGGATTCAAGTCTGTGAGCGGCTTCATGGCAATCGATGAGGATGGCGCTTGTTGGCGGGCAGTTCCTCGCAAGAGCATTTTTTTGCATATGAGCCGCAGTGACCAAAAGGGCAGTCTGGATGCAGGAGAGGAGCGTCTGGCAGGAAAGAGCGTTGATGGCGGCATCTATAACTACGAATCCATTGATGCAGGGCAGACATTTGAAGGCTATATTCTCGGAGAGAAGGCGGCTTTGGAGGAACTGCGTCAGGTGGTTGGCGCATCCTGGCAGGGACGGCTTGGGCGTTCGAAATATACGGAATACGGACAGTGCAGCATCAAGCTTTCAGAACCGGGACCGGTGGGCGCGGGAAGCTGTTCCTTGACAGATCGCCTTTATTTGCGCCTGGAGACACCGATGATTCCGGAGTCGGAGGAGGCAGTGGATGCAGCGGATATGCTGGAGCCGTTGGTGGAGACACTGAACAAGGCTCTGGGATGGGATTGCCTTTGTCTTGATCGGGAGCACATCTATGGAAGCCGGGTCGATGTGGAAAATTTCGTTGGCGTATGGATGATGCGGCGCCCGAGAGTGGGAGCTTTGTCAGCGGGGAGTGTGTTTGCTCTGGATTGCCGGAGTCCGTTGACGGCGGAAGAAAGCGAGAGGTTGCAGGAGATTTTATTGGAAGGATTTGGCCAACGGCGGACGGAGGGCTTTGGGCAGCTGCGGCTTTGGCAGCCCATGGTGCTCCATGATGCGAAGCAGGGAGCAGAGAAGACCTCCGCCAAGAGACGCCACATCACTCATCCGGAGGTGCGGGAAAAAGCAGCGGCAATACTGAAGGAACGTATTCTGGACAAGGTGAGGGAAGCTGCTTCCAAGGATGCAGAGGCGGCCAGGCACAGCCTTTCGAGGAATGCCGCTCACATGCTGACTCGATTGGATGGCCTTCTGGGGAAGCGAGAGACGGCCGTGCGTGAATTCAAAATGCGTCTGCTGTCGGAGCGCAGAGCAGATTCCACGTCCTTTGTCCAGCATCTTCAGGCGATTCGCATTCAGGGGCGGAGCGCCTATGATCTGTTGACTGAGGATTTGCAGGACATGCCCTATCGGGAAAGGTTATCGGAATTCTTGCAGGAGGATCATCTGTCCTCGGTGTATAGTGATCTTGGGCTGTGCCCTCCGGATGCGTCCGATGGAGATATCTATTATGAATACTGGCACTGGTTCTTCCGGCATTGCCGCAAGATCGTGAATACAAGGAAGGAGGAAGCGGTATGACAAAGGCCGGATTGGTAGGAAAGATCATTGCTGAGGGAAGGCTGAAGCTTCAGTCGCCGCTTTTGCTCGGATCAGGCAGGGAAGAAGCCGGGAATGATATCGATATACAAGTGCTGAAGGGAAAGGATGGCATCCCATTTCTTCCAGGAACGTCTTTGGCCGGTGTTCTGCGTACCTTTTTGGAGCGGGAATCTCCCGGTGCTTCCGAGATTCTTTTTGGATCCTCGGAGGCAGGAGGGGAAGGTTCCTGCCAGAGCAGCCTCGTTTTTCATGATATCCCGTTGGAGAATGCGGCACTCATGGCGAGGGATGGAGTGAGCATCGATGCTGTGACGGGAACAGCCATGAAGGGTCATAAGTTTGACTATGAGGCTGTGGAACGCGGTGCCGAGGGAAATTTCTGTATGGTTGCCACTTTGCGCCGGGCGCATCTGGGCGAGGATGGGAATCTGCTGCCGGACCTGCAGGCGGCTATCGATGACCTGCTCAGGAAAATAGCCGCGGGATTTCAAGTGGGGGCGCATACGACCAATGGATTTGGGCAGGTCAAGGTAGAGAAGCTGGAAAAGAAGGTCTATGACTTTCGTGACAAGACCACGGTGGCAGCATGGCTGCTTCCGGAGGAAATGAGCTCCTCTGTTGCGAAGGAAAGCATTCATGGCGGCGAAGCACCTTATTTGGCAGATGATTTCGTTGTGGAGGCGGAGTTTTCTCTGAAGCACGCGCTCATTGTGAGGGATTACAACCAGGAAGAGACGATAGAGAAACAGGATGGAAAGATGACAATCAGTGCGGCATCCCTAAAGGAAAAAGGGAATTATGTGATTCCCGGCAGCAGCTGGAAGGGTGTCCTGCGTCATCAGGCAGAGTACATCCTGGAACGTTTGGGAAAGCCCGGGAACCTGGTGGACAGGATGATGGGGCCGTCTCCACAAGAAATGAAGGCTCATCCCGAGAAGAAGTGGAAGGGAAGGCTCATGGTGAAGGAGTCGGTAATCCGGATGGAATGTGTGGCGGCGAAACCTCAGGCCCGTGTTCGCATCGACCGGTTTACCGGTGGGACAATCGACTCGGCATTATTTGCGTCAAAGCCGCTTTGGGGAAAGGACACGGAGGCGGCGGTAAAGCTCAGCTTTATCGTGGAAAAGGCTGCAGACCATGAGGCCGGGCTGGCGCTCTGTCTGCTCAAGGATCTCTGGCTCGGAAAGACGGCTGTTGGCGGAGAGAAATCCATTGGGCGCGGCGTGCTTCAGGGAAGGAAGGCGCTGCTGCATTACCGGGGAAAGACATATCGGTTTGCGGATGGAGAGACTGCCGATGAGGAAACCGTTTGTGATTTGAATCATTTTGTGGAAGCATTGGCAGATTGGCAGGAAAAGGAGGCGGAAGCATGACCGGCATAGAATTGGCTCGCACGGGAGGCCTGTGCATCCGTTCAGCGGGCTGCCAAGAGGAGACCGTCTGCATGGATTGCAATATGGCTGCCTTGCGCAGAGAACTGGAACAGCGTTTCAAGTGCAGGGCAACTGTGGTTCTTTGGATGATGCATAGGATTCTCTGGGGGATCTGGGATGGATCGCAGATAACCTTTGTGTCGTCCGGAGGAAAGACACCGGAGGCGGATGAGCTGTATTGGCAGGAACTTCGGATATTTAATGAAGAAATGGAATTGCATCTATTGCGGTCCGATGATAAGCTGAAGGGTCGTTTTATCCGCGATGCGGGAGAACAGGCACGGGAGCATGTGGATTCCATTTCCCGCTTTTGGGGGGAACGGGAAGCTTCTGAGGACTGCCTCTGCCTGGTAGATCGTTCCAGGAAGCTTCGCCTGGAACTTCCACAGGTGGCAGGAGATGGGCAGTATTATGGCCTGGTCACGCGTGCCTATATCGGCATTCATCCCCGCACCCATCAGGCGGGTTATGTGGACTACCGTTTTCTTCGGATTGCTTGCGCCGATGTAAAGGGGGAATGAACCATGCCAGCAAAAGCAGCATATAATTTCATTACATTGCCGGAGAAAGTTCTGCCATCTCCCATGGACGAATATCGGAAGAGTCTTTTGTCCGGCGAAGAAACGCAGGTTAGAGAAGGAATCCGGAAGTTTATGGCAGTATCCGGTGCTTCTCTTTCCGGGACAATCGAGCTTGATGTTGAGGCGCTGACACCCTTGTTCGTGGGTGGTACAGGGGAGAGGTTCTTCGCTCCTTCAGGCAGGAAGATTCTTCCGGGCAGCACCCTTCGGGGCATGGTGAAAAATCTCTTGAAGATCATTTCCTGCGGTGCCATGCGCGGTGATGAGGATATCAATGACAGGCATGTGTATTTCCGCTGTCTGATGGCACCTGGAATCACACCTCAGTGGCAAAGGGATTTGCACACACTTTATAGCAATCGCATGACCAATAGGGTGAAGGGGAAGCAGGTCAAACAGGCGAAGCAAGGGATTCTGGTTCTTACGCAAAAAGGGGAGTATTACGTTTATCCCTTATTGAAGAAATCTGGAAGAGAATTCATGGCGAAGTATGAGCGTACATATGGGGTTTTGCCGCAGAAAGGCGAGAAAGGAATCAAAGTTCATTGGGTTGGTTCACGCATGTATATTTTGACCGGTTCCATGGGAAGAAATGAAAAGTTCCCATATAAGGGCATCACTGAGGAAGAATACAATAAACTTTCAGATGACAAGAAGAAAAAGGCCGGCAAACAGTACATCCGCTATATCGACTACGATATGGTGGATTGGAGCGAAAACCATCGCATTCCTGTGCCGGAAAAAGTCATTCTGGAATACCAGGATGATACGACACGGGCCGGATTGAATCTTCTTGACAAGAAGAACATGTGCCAGGCTGGGGAAGCACGGTTAAAAGGTGCAAAGCTTTCTGAGGACATCGAGTATATCATCCCCACGGGATATCTGGAAAACAATGGGGAGGTTTCGGCCTTTGGTCATGGGCTCTGTTTCCGCATCCCTTATCGTACCTCCACGATGGATGCAGTGCCGAAGACTTTGAAGGGAGAAACCATTGATTTTGCGGATGCGATGTTCGGCAAAAAGGAATTGTGGGCCAGCCGTGTCTTCTTTGAGGATGCGGAACCTGTGGGAGAGATCGAAGATCTTGTGGATGCTCCTATGGAAGCCCATCCCATGCTCCAGCCAAAACCCACATCTTTCCAATTGTATTTGGAGCAAAAGCAGAGAGATGCGAAGAACTGGGATGATGAACAACAGAAAGCCCGCCTGCGCGGCTACAAACTTTACTGGCATAATACCCAATGTGACTGGGAGGCTTTGGATGATGAGAAGGAAAACATGAAAAATGTCATCAGCAAAATACAGCCTATCAGAAAAGGAAGCCGTTTTCACGGGAGGATCCGCTTCAGGAATCTTGCTCCCGAAGAATTGGGGGCTTTGCTGATGGTCTTCGACTTGTCGGGGAACAGCAAGCGTTCTGCTTATAAGCTTGGCAGAGGCAAGGCATTGGGGCTCGGAAGCGTCCGAATTGCTTCCAGGCTCCGGCTTGACTCTGCAGAGGCCTATCGTTCCTTTTTCCAGGAGGGGAGGCTCTCTGACTCTGCAGAAGAGACCTCTGCAGAATCCTATCTGGAAGCATTTTCCTCTTATGTGGAAAAGAGGGGAATGACCAGGGATTGGCAGGATGTCATGGGAGAGCTTGTGAAGATGCTGGATTGGCAGCATGCGGTGGAAACGCCGGGGTGGGCCGATAAAGTAAGTTCTATGAGCGGGAATGTGAAGACAGGAAATGTTGATCCCAGATTCCTTTCCCGTGAGGTTTTGCTAAAGGTTTCGAGGGTATACAGTTCTTGAGACATGGCATGTATGAAAAGAAACATGGCGTTGCCTTTGCTGGCAATGCCATGTTTTTGAAATGGGGGAATATTCAATGGGCCAGCATATTGTCCTGACATTTTTAAGCACGGTCAGGACCGAGACACCGGACAACGGTATGGTCGAGGCGCAAGAAACGAGTTACAGCAATGTGTCAGGGGAGACTACGCGAACCACCAATGAGTCGGCACTTCGCTATTTGATGGAAAAACTGGGCGGGGGGAAGGTTGCGAGGATTTTCGTGTTTGCCTCTGAAAAGGTGCGGAAGGAAGGGTTTGTCTCGGCGGAACTGGGCGGAAAGAAGGTAACTCATTTGGAGTATTTCCGTGAGCGCATGAGGAAGTTCATCCCTTACATGGACGAGTGCATGCCGGAGGAAGCCATCTATCGCTATGAAGAGGATGCAACGGTGGAGGAATCCCTGCGCAGCGTGGCGAAGATGGCGAAATGGATTCAGGAGTTCAAGCGGGGGTTCAAGGAGGACGTGAAGCTCCATGTGGATCTGACCGGTGGCATGCGTTCCGTGAATGTGATGATGCTGGATGTGGCGCGCCTTTTGGAGTACAGCGGCGTGAGCAGGGGGCACCTGCTGTATTCCAAATATGATCCCGCAAAGAGAAGCGGTACTGTGGAGGAACTCGGCAACATCTACGAGCTGTTCCAGCTCATTTCCGGGGCGGAAGAGTTTGTCCGCTTCGGCAGCGCGAAGGTATTGCGGGATTTCTATAAAGAGCGTTCGAAGTCTGATCAGCTCCGGCGGCTGCTGGATGCCATGGAGGGATTCGCAGAGGAGATTAAGCTTTGCCATTACGGGCAGTTGAAAGATGCCATCGTGGAACTGCACGATGCCGTCCGGGATTTTGATGCAGAAGCTAGCGAAGATGTGCAGGAACTGCTCCTGGGGCGGCTCGTCGACCGTATTCGCGAGGAATACCATCAGCTCATTGCCCTGCGGGATTTGGATGACCTGCGGGTCATCCGCTGGTGTCTGAAGCATGGCTATATGCAGCAGGCATTGACGCTTTACACGGAACGGATTCCGGAATACATCGGGGAGCATGGGCTGATCCGGCAGACAGAAAGCGAGTCGAAACGACTAGAAAAGTCGGTGCAAAGGGATGGTATGGGAAGAAACAAATGGTTTTATCTTTTAAATGAGTACGAGTCCAAAATAGATCGTATCGACAAGTATATCAACAAATATTTTTCTCTTATCAAGGATAATGCATTTCCATCTATTAGGAAGAAGAAGTTTGATATGGAAGCTTGGTGGCAAGAAATGGAAAGTTTCCTGAAAAAGCATAGCATGGCTTGTAAGGATGAGCAACAACTTAAGGCGCAATTGGCTTTGCTGGATGACTTGCACAGAGATTCTGGGCCTTTGCTCAATTTGAGTGATTCGGCGTTGGAGCCCATTCGTCCTATCCTTGCAGAGCTGGAACGGGATCTGTCTGCCACGGATGACGCAGATCAGCGATTGAAGCGTGTGGATTATTTCCTGCTGAATGAAGTTAGGAATGAGAGTCTGAGGGAGATGATGCCTATGCCTTATTTCTGCGACGATATGGTACGTCAGTACCCAAAGGTTGTGAAAACACATAAGGTGATTCTTGATGGTATCTTCACTCCTGCTATTGAGGAAGGTGCATTTCTCAGTATTATGGATAAGTATGTCCGCTTGAAGAACGAGCGCAATCATAGCAACCATGCCCGCAATGACATGGGAGAATTCCCCAGTGCCGAGAAACTGCAGCAATTCATGGAGGAAGGACTGGACGAAGTGGAACGGGCCGTAAAAGCGTGTTCGTCCGTCGAGGGGGAAAAGGTATGAAGGGGCGATTCATCAACCATACCAATCATCCTTCCAATGGATGGGAGGAGAAGCAGCTAGAGGCGGCAGAAGCGTATGGAGCGGTAGAGGAACTGCCCTTTCCCCTCATCGACCCTCAACTGGAACGGGAGGAGGTTCATGCGCTGGCGGAAAAGAATCTGAAGGAAATTCTGGCATTGCATCCAGTCGCGGTTCTTTGCCAGGGAGATTTCAGCTACACCTATGCCATGGTGAGTCTCCTGAAGGAACATGGCATTCCTGCCCTGGCGGCCACCAGCGAGCGGATCGTGGAGATGGTGAAGGGAGCAGACGGCATCCCAAAGAGGGTGTCCGTTTTCCACTTTGTCCGCTTCAGGGAATATTGAGCGCAGGCTGCTTCATCATTTCCCGTAGCACATCCGGACCGGGCAGGATTCCTGCCCGGGAATCCGGAGGGATGGCCGTGGCGGTATGTTTTTGCCAAGCGAAAAAAATTCCTGCCACATTTTTTTGAGGCAGGAATCCAGGGGGTGTTGGAAAACGTAAACTGTGCAATACAGCGAGACAGTTTTTCGTATGACAAGGAAGTGAAACCGCAGTCGTAGCAGAGCTACGTCAAGGTTTCGCTGACGCAGTCAGGCGGAAAAATGGCCGCTGTATCGTGCAGGTGGAGTTTTTCAACACCCCCTAGTGTCCCGCCTCGTTCATATCCATAATAATTGCCCGATATGCAGCCATCTGCGTCGTCATCGGTCGGGGAATTCTTCGCCAATGGCTCAGAACTCCCGTTGACATGCCACTGGCATGTCAACCAGTTGACGTAGCCACCGCTACGCCGCCCTCGAGAATATGCCACTGGCATATTCTCTCCTAGCATCTGACTACATCTCGAACAATTATGCCGTTGCCGTTGCCCTGGCCGTGGTGGGTGCTTTGATTTTGTCGTAGGAAAAAAGGAGGAATGAATGTATGCCTTGGTTTGTAGCCGGATTTTTGACAGCGGGAGGAATGTTGTTGGCATCGGATCGGTAGGGGGTGAGCTCATGGTATTGGTACATTTGCCGGAATTGTTTTTGGAGTCACGGTAGGGGGAGCAAGAATTGTGTCAAGTGAATAAAGGAAGGCCGCTGTTCATAGGATATCCTATGGCAGCGGCCTTTTTGATTACAGAAGCCCATTCTCTTTTCCCAGCTGTTTGATCTGTTCCATTGTCAGCTTAGAGTAGGTAACAATTTTATCCAATGGTTCCTTTCCACGGAGCATATCCAAAGCGACTTCCTGCCTTCCCTGCTGCAATATGTAGTTTTCTCGGGCCACTCGGTCACGGCGTTCGTCTTCTTCAAGGTCGTACTCCGTGAGCAGAAGGGGATCCATCAGGAATTCCCGTTCGGCTTGTAGCGCTTCTTGTATCATGGGGTCGCTCATAGCTATCTCCTCCAGTTCTTTCTGTGATGTTTGGTTGGAAAAATAGGCCATCCATCGCTCCAAATGGCTCATGTCTGTCCATTTTTGGGGGCGGCTTCTTTCCCACTTGGGCAGTTCCACGAAATGGATTTCCAGATCGTCTGTGAGCATTTGCTTCGGGTGCCTCTTGTTCAAAACGCCAAAGCAGTTGTGGAAATCCGGCGTTTCCTTCTCTGGAAACAGCTCATAGGCCAAAATGTTGATGCAGACGGTTCGGCGGAGTTTTGTGTAATCCTCGCCGCGCATCAGGCGATGGTAGAGACGTGTCCAGTAGTAAAGAGATCGCTTGCCCATGGAAAGCAGCGGGTCCACCTGGATTTCCACCTCGGTTACCGTGCCGTTTGCGGAAATCCCCACAACATCAAGATGGGAACGCTTTGCTCTCCTCTTATCGGGGCTGAGTTCCCGATCCAGGAATTCAAAGTCCACCAGCTGTGCTGTATCCTCGAAGGCAAAGAATGCATTGATGAGGGATAGAGCTACCTGCTTTCGCTCCGGGCGTGCAAATACATACTTTGACAAGGCATCGTTGAGCCGGTTGATGCGTCTTTCGTCCGTCATGGCAATCGTCCTCCTCTTCATATTTTAAGGCGTTATGGACTTTCGTGCAAGGGTATTTTTGTCCAAACCGCAGTTCACGGGATTTTTGAAATGCAAAGAGGCGTTTCGGGGAGTATACTAAGGTCAGCTTCAAGGAAAGGGGATTCAGAAAGGGGAGGAGGTGAGTTCACAGGAAATCTGATTTCATTCCGGGAGGCTTTGTCCGATAAACTATGTGAGAAATGAGAGGAGTGGATTGTTATGTTTTTCCTTGCCCCGTTAGTCCCCGTTGTTGGCGCAGCCGTAGAGTCCGCCCTGGCCTGTGAGGCCGCAAGCATGTTCGTGGGCGGTGCAGCTACTGCCGTGACGTTGTTCTCCCGGGCCCGGGAGTGATTCTGGAAACAGGAAAGGAGGTGAGAGTATGCTTGCACAGGTATTGTGGTTGTTGCTGCGGCGGGATCTTTGATTTTGTTGTAGGAGGAAAGCGAGGAGGTGAGAATATGTTTATGCCGTTGCCGTTGCCCTGGCCGTGGCGGGATCTTTGATTTTGTTGTAGGAGGAAAGCGAGGAGGTGAGAATATGTTTATGCCGTTGCCCTGGCCGTGGTGGGTGCTTTGATTTTGTTGTAGGAGGAAAGCGAGGAGGTGAGAATATGTTTATGCCGTTGCCGTTGCCCTGGCCGTGGTGGGTGCTTTGATTTTGTCGTAGGAAAAAAGGAGGAATGAATGTATGCCCTGGTTTGTAGCCGGATTTTTGATAGCGGGAGGAATGTTGTTGGCATCGGATCGGTAGGGGGTGAGCTCATGGTATTGGTACATTTGCCGGAATTGTTTTTGGAGTCACGGTAGGGGGAGCAAGAATTGTGTCAGGTGAATAAAGGAAGGCCGCTGTTCATAGGATAGCCTATGGCAGCGGCCTTTTTGATTACAGAAGCCCATTCTCTTTTCCCAGCTGTTTGATCTGTTCCATTGTCAGCTTAGAGTAGGTAACAATTTTATCCAATGGTTCCTTTCCACGGAGCATATCCAAAGCGACTTCCTGCCTTCCCTGCTGCCAGCCTTCCTGCCTTCCCTGTTGCCAGCCTTCCTGCCTTCCCTGCTGCAATACGTAGTTTTCTCGGGCCACTCGGTCACGGCGTTCGTCTTCTTCAAGGTCGTACTCCGTGAGCAGAAGGGGATCCATCAGGAATTCCCGTTCGGCTTGTAGCGCTTCTTGTATCATGGGGTCGCTCATA